>Ga0164308_10000083_pt1 | contig 44228 bp, 41 predicted proteins | sample Whisoiple_246_MG_FD_109983 | JGI IMG/M metagenome (GOLD analysis project Ga0164308, IMG submission 109983) | Soil microbial communities amended with fresh organic matter from upstate New York, USA - Whitman soil sample_246_MG | ecosystem: Environmental > Terrestrial > Soil > Unclassified >... | reverse complement strand
GCCGTCCGCTGGTCGGTGGTCGTGACGACGCACCGACCGCACGGCTTCACGACCCGGAAGACGACCTCCCCGATCGCGATCCGCTTCCAGCCGTCCTCGGCCCAGGGTGCCGTGCCGTCCACGACCACGTTCGGCCGGAACCGGTCCATCGGCAGCGGTCCCTCCCCGGGAAGATCCCCCAGGGCCACCCATGCGTTCAACGCGTCCAGCGAGGCACTCGTGGTGAGGAGCAGCGGATAGCCGTCGGCGAGCGAGACCGTCTCGCCGGGCCGGCCGAACTCCGGATCGACGGGCCTGCGGTGCGACGGCGCGTCGAGATGGACGAGCCGGACCTCCGCCCCGAGGCGCGTGCCGAACCAGGCGTGTGCGGCCTCCGCGGCCACGGTCACCGCGACCTTGCTCCGGTGCAGCTCCGCGACGACGGAGCGGTCGGAGCCGGGCACCTCCACCACCAGTGACGGGCTCCCGGGCGCGGACAGAGCCACTCCGCCACCGGGCAGCACCTCGGCGGACAGCTGTGCCATGCGGGGCTGCTGACGCTGGGTGACCACCCTGTTCTCGGCGTCGATCAGCATCCAGCGGCGGTCGCCGTCGAGTCCCCACGGCTCGACCGCGGCCTCGTCGGCCGCAACCGCGGCCAGCGACTTGACCGGATGAACGAACACGGCGCCGAGTGCGGGGGAGACCATGCCTCCATCCTGCCAGCCGTCACCGGACGTGCCGGGCGTGGCCCGTCAGTACCCCCGGCTCTGGTACGGCCGGTTGTACGGGTCCTCGTACGGCGACTGCGCGGGAGCGGGGGCCGGCCGGGGCGACGCGGGGCGCATCGCCTCGTACCCCGTGCCGGGCCGCTGGGGCTGCTGCGGCTGCTGGTAACCGCGGGGCGCCGACGGCTGCTGCGGGATGTACGGCGCCGGGGCGTGCTGCAGCTGCGCGGGCTGCATCATCGGCGACTGCTGCATCCCGGCGCTCTGGTACTGCGGCTGCGCCGACTGCTGCGGATAGCCGTAGGACCCGGTCTGCTGCGAAGGTGCCGCGGGCAGGGCGGGGAGTGACGACGGCAGGGCCGGCAGGTAGCTGTTCCCGGTGTCGTAGGCGGCCGGGACCCGGATCGGTGCGATCTGAGGGGTCCCCCGCTCGGCTACCAGGGAGTCGTAGATCGGGGTGTCGGGGAACGACGGCGTGGCGTAGTAGCCGCTGCCGTAGGTGGAGCGGGGGGAGGTCATGACACCTAAGTTAAGCCCACGATGTGCCGGTTGGGGAGTCCCAATCTTGGGCTCATCCGATTTATGCTGGTTCTGATCATCTGACCAGCCAAAACATCGTCAGCGCTTCTGCGGACGGCAGGTGTTTCCGCGCCGGGGCCCCGACGGCCGGACTGTGGGCTCACCGGTGGGCCGGGCACTAGGTTGGCGGAAGACTCTCCGGGCAGCCGGACTCGTGATGGGGGCGAGCATGACCATGCAAAAGGGAACCAATGTCGGGGTGCCGGCTCGGGCCGTGCGGGTCGAGCTGGGCTGGCACACCTCACCCGGAACACCCGACGTGGACGCCTCGGCGCTCCTCCTGGTGTCGGGAAAAGTGCGCAGCGACGCGGACTTCGTCTTCTACAACCAGCCGGTCCACGGATCCGGCGCGGTGCGACACGAGGGCAAACGGACGGCCGGGGGAGCCGTCACGGACAGCCTCACGGTCGACTTCGCCCGGATCGAGCCGGCGATCGACCGCGTCGTGATCGCGGCCTCGGCGGACGGCGGCACCTTCGGGCGCGTGACCGGGCTCCACGTGAGGATCGTGGACCAGGTGAACGGCTCGGAGATCGCACGCTTCGACACCGCCGACGCCACCGTCGAGACCGCCTTCATCCTCGGCGAGCTCTACCTGCGCCAGGGAGCCTGGAAGTTCAGGGCCGTGGGGCAGGGGTACGACACCGGACTCGAAGGTCTCGCGACGGACTTCGGGATCTCCGTCGACGAGCCCCAGCAGTCGCCTCCGCCCCGGAGGGCTCCCCAGCCGCCCGCGCCCCCGGCCGCGGCGCGGACCGCCCCCGCACCTCCGCCCGCGCCCCCGGTCGTGCAGGCCGTGAGACTGACCAAGGTCACGCTGACGAAGGACGCCCCCTCGGTGTCGCTGTCGAAACAGGGCGGCACGTCGGGAGCGCTGCGCGTCAACCTCAACTGGGAGGTGCGCAAGCAGTTCAAGGGCTGGGGCGCGAAGCTCGGCAGGGCGGTCGCCGTGCACGCGGACCTGGATCTCGACCTCTGCGCACTGTACGAACTCACCGACGGACGCAAGGGCGTCGTCCAGGCGCTCGGAAACGCCTTCGGGTCCCTCCGGCAGCCTCCCTACATCCACCTCGACGGCGACGACCGCACCGGTGCGGTCTCCACCGGCGAGAACCTCACGGTCAACCTCGACCACAAGGACCAGCTCCGCCGGGTCCTGATCTTCGTCACCATCTACGAGGGCGCCCGGAGCTTCGCCGATCTCCACGCCACGGTCACCCTGCAGCCGCAGAACGGCGCGGCGATCGACTTCTCCCTCGACGAATGCACCGTCCCGTCCACCGTGTGCGCGCTCGCGCTGATCACCAGTGACGGGCGGGACCTCACCGTGCAGCGCGAGGCCCGCTACCTCGTCCCCCAGCGAGGGGTGAGCCCCCAGCGGACCATCGACGCGGCCTACGGCTGGGGCATGAACTGGACCCCCGGGCGCAAATGACCGCCGAGCCCGGCCACCCCGCCGGCGGCCGGGCTCAGGACTCCGGCGCGGCCTCGGGACGGGCGTACGTACGCCCCTTCCAGGCCGCGCCCCGCCCCCGGTGGTGCCGCACCGCGGAATCCACCGTCATCAGGAGGTAGAGGACGGCGGTGAAGGGCAGCAGCGGTGCCAGCCACGACGACTGCCGGTAGTACCCGAGCATGGGCAGGTAGGTGCCCGCCATCACCGCCCACGCCGCCCCGCCCGCCGTCGCCGCCACCGGCTCGCCCGTCAGCAGCCCGGCGACCAGCGTGACGGGCGGCGCGACGTAGACCAGACCCAGCCCCAGGACCGTGCCGGCCAGCAACCACGGGCTGTGCCGCAGCTGCGCGTACGCACTCCGCGCGACCATGCGCCACAGGTCGGCCAGTCGCGGAGAGGGCCGCACACTGTCGACCCGGTCGGCGAGCCCCAGCCAGATCCGGCCGCCGCTGCGCCGGACCGCGCGCGCCAGCGAGACGTCGTCGATCACCGCCTGACGGATGGACTCCGGGACACGCGCCCGCTCGGCGGCCCCTGCACGCAGCAGGACGCAGCCGCCCGCCGCCGCCGCGGTCCGCGACCTCTTCCCGTTCACCCGCCGGAACGGGTAGAGCTGGGCGAAGAAGTAGACGAAGGCGGGAACCACCAGCCGCTCCCAGGCGCTCGTCACCCGCAGCCTCGCCATCTGCGAGACCAGGTCGAAGCCGTCCTCACCCTCGGTCCCGGCCGCGGCGACGAGTTCCCGCAGGCTGTCCGGCTCGTGGGCGATGTCGGCGTCCGTCAGCAGCAGGAACTCGGGTTCCCCCTGCCGGGCCAGCGCCATCCCGTGCCGCAGCGCCCAGAGCTTCCCCGTCCACCCGGGCTCCGGCTCACCGGGTGCCACCACCGTCAGCGGCAGCCCCCCGCACCGCGCGGACAGCGCACGTGCGAGCTCACCCGTGCCGTCGCCGCTGCAGTCGTCGACCAGGATGATCTCCGCGTGCCCGGGATAGTCCTGGGCGAGCAGCGACGGCAGGCTCACCGGCAGCACCTCCGCCTCGTCCCGCGCGGGGACGACCACGGTCACCGAGGGCCAGCGCTCCGGGTCCCCGCGCCGTGGGAGCCGCTGGTCCGTCCGCCAGAAGAACCCCTGGCCCAGCAACAGCCACACCCACACGACCAGCGAACCCACGGCGATCCAGGCAACGGCGCTCATCCGTCGAAGTGTGCCCCACACCGGCGGCCCCGCAAGGGCTGTCGACTATGGTGACCGGGTGAAGATCGCACTCATGGACTCGGGAATCGGCCTGCTCGCGGCAGCGGCCGCGGTACGCCGACTGCGGCCGGACGCCGATCTGGTGCTGTCCTCGGACCCCGGCTCGATGCCCTGGGGGCCGCGTACCCCCGAGGACGTGACCCGGCGTGCCCTCGCCGTGGCACAGGCGGCCGCCGCCCACCGCCCGGACGCCCTGATCGTCGCGTGCAACACCGCCTCCGTCCACGCGCTGCCCACCCTGCGGGCCGAACTGGAGCCCGGCCTCCCCGTCATCGGCACGGTGCCGGCGATCAAGCCTGCCGCCGCGGGCGGCGGCCCCTTCGCGATCTGGGCGACGCCGGCGACCACGGGAAGCCCCTACCAGCGCGGGCTGATCAACGACTTCGCCCGGGCCGTGGACGTGACCGAAGTGCCCTGCCCGGGTCTCGCCGACGCCGTCGAGCACGCCGACGAGCAGGCGATCGACCGTGCGGTGGCGGCCGCCGCCGCCCTCACGCCGCCGGACGTCACGGACGTCGTCCTCGGCTGCACCCACTACGAACTCGTCGCCGAACGCATCCGCGCCGCGGTCGAGCGGGACCGGCCGGGCCGGGCGCCGCTCGTCCTGCACGGTTCCGCCGACGCGGTCGCCGCGCAGGCGCTGCGCCGTGTCGGAGCGGCTCCCGCCCCGGCGGCCGAACCGACCGGAGCCCTCACGGTCCTCCTCGCGGGGCACGCCGCCGAGCTCCCCGTACCCGCTCTGGCCTACGCCGAGGGGCTGCTGCTCAAGGCCGTCAGCCCCGCTGTCTGACCGTGTGAGGCCCCCTCGCCGGGTCGCGCGTCCCCTCCCCGGGTCGCGGAACGTGGGTACGCTGCTGGGCATGACGGACCACCCCCGTAACGCGCGGCACGGTTCGAGCCAGGTCCCGAGCACGGTGTGGACGGGACGGGCCACCAACCGCTTCCAGTGGCTGCTCGCGGCCGTGGGGGCGGCGTTCCTGGCACTCGGCATCGAACTGGCCGTCGACTCGGCCTGGGGCGGCGGATTCGCCCCCCTCCTCATGTCCGTCATCGGCTGTGTCGCCGCCGGACTCCTGATCCTCTTCGGGACCCTCGCCTTCGTGCACGTGGCCGTCAAGGTCGACGGGGACGCCCTCGAGGTGCGCTGCGGTCACGCCGGGCTCCCCAGGCGCCGGATCCTGCTCACCCATGTGGTGGGCGCGGAGTTCGCCCCCACGGTCACCCCGCGCCAGTGGGGCGGCTGGGGCTACCGCTGGCGGCCCGAACAGGGCACGGCCGTCGTCGTGCGCCGCGGGGAGGCGCTGGTGCTCCGGCTGGGGGACGGCATGACCTTCACCGTCACCGTCGACGACGCCGAGGCAGCCGTGCGTTTCATCCGCGACCGCCTGCACCTCACGGCCACCGGGAAGACCCCGGCGCCCTGAGACGGCGGGCCGGAGCGGCTGCCGGGCCCTCAGCGGCCCACCGTAGACTCCGGCAGGTGAGCGCCACCATCACCACCGTCGAACCGCCGCCCGTCCCCGCGCCCCGCAGCAGCACGCTGTGGCCGAGGCTCCCCAGGCCGGCCGCAGCCGTGCTGTCCGGCGCCCTGCTCTACGCGAGCTTCCCGCCCCGGCCCCTGTGGTGGCTGGTGCTGCCGGGCTTCGCCCTGCTGGGCTGGGTCCTCTCGGCACGCAGGCTGCGCGCGGCGCTGGGCCTCGGCCTCCTCGCGGGCCTCGGCTTCATGCTCCCGCTGCTCCACTGGACGGGGGAGGAGGTCGGCCCCGTCCCCTGGCTCGCGCTCGCACTCGCCGAAGCGGTGTTCATCGCCGTCGGCTGCGTCGGTGTCGCCGCGGTCTCCCGGCTGCCGTACTGGCCGGTCTGGGCCGCTGCCGTCTGGACCCTCGACGAGGCGGTGCGCGCCCGCGTTCCCTTCGGCGGCTTCCCCTGGGGCAAGATCGCCTTCGGCCAGGCCGACAGCGCGTTCCTCCCGCTCGCCGCACTCGGCGGCACCCCGCTGCTCTCGTTCGCCGTCGTGCTGTGCGGCTTCGGGCTCCTGGAGGCCGTCCGGCAGGTCCGCCGGCACCGTGCCGCGGGCACCGTGCCGCGCTCCGCCGTCGTCGCCGCCGTCGTCACCGTGGCCGCGCCGGTCGCCGCGGCCCTGGCGGCCCTTCCGCTCGTGGACGACTCGCCCGAGGACGGCACGGCCACGGTCGCCGCCGTCCAGGGCAACGTGCCGCGCCTGGGACTCGACTTCAACTCCCAGCGCCGGGCCGTCCTGGACAATCACGCGAACCAGACCGAGCAGCTCGCCCGCGACGTGAAGGCGGGGAAGGTGCCCCAGCCCGACTTCGTCCTCTGGCCGGAGAACTCCTCGGACCTCGACCCGTACCGCAACGCCGACGCACGCGAGGCCATCGACCGGGCCGTGCGGGCCATCGGCGCCCCCACCGTCATCGGCGCCGTCCTCACCCCCGACACCGGGCCGCTGCGCAACACGCTGATCGAGTGGGACCCGAAGAACGGCCCCGTGGACACCTACGACAAGCGGCACATCCAGCCGTTCGGCGAGTACATGCCAATGCGGTCCGTGGCACGCGTCTTCAGCAAGGACGTCGACCGCGTGCAGAGGGACTTCGGCCGGGGCCGCACGGTCGGTGTGTTCGACCTCGCGGGCACGAAGGTCGGGCTCGTGACCTGCTACGAGGCCGCCTTCGACGACGCCGTGCGCGACACCGTCAAGAACGGCGGACAGCTGATCGCCGTGCCGAGCAACAACGCCACCTTCGGACGGAGCGAGATGACCTACCAGCAGCTGGCCATGAGCCAGGTGCGGGCGGTCGAGCACGGGCGGTCCGTCGTCGTGCCCGTCACCAGCGGCGTCAGCGCGGTGATCAGGCCGGACGGCACGATCGTGGAGAAGACGAAGATGTTCACCCCGGACGCGCTGGTCGACGAGGTGCCCCTGCGGTCCTCGCTCACGCCCGCCACCAGGATGGGGGCCCTGCCGGAAGGCGTCCTGGCGCTGCTCGCCCTGAGCGGGCTCGGCTGGGCCACCGCCCGGTCGGTGCGTGCCCGGAACGGGCGGAAGGGTGCGGCGGCGGCCGCACCGGAGGACGTTCCGGCCGGGACGTAGGCTCCTCGCATGGGCACTCCAGACTTCATCCGCGACATCCGCGCCACCGCCGGCCACCAGCTGCTCCTGCTGCCGGGGGTGACCGCGGTCGTCTTCGACGACGCGGGCAGGGTCCTGCTCGGCCGCCGGTCGGACACCGGCAAGTGGTCGGTCATCGGTGGCATCGGGGAGCCCGGCGAGGAACCCGCGCTGACAGCGGAGCGCGAGGTGTACGAGGAGACGGCGGTGCGCTGTGTCGCGGAGCGGGTCGTGCTCACCCAGGCGCTGAAGCCGGTGCAGTACGCCAACGGGGACCGCTGCCAGTACGTCGACATCACCTTCCGCTGCCGTGCGGTCGGGGGCGAGGCCCGGGTGAACGACGACGAGTCGCTGGAAGTCGCGTGGTTCGACGTCGACGCCCTGCCGCCGCTGAGCGAGTTCTCGCTGTTCCGTATCAAGCAGTCCCTCACCGACGGCCCTACCTGGTTCGCGCGCACGCCGGACGCCTGACACGCGGGGCCGGGGCGCGGGAAGTGGCGTTCAGGCGACCTCCCCAGGTGCCTGGAACGACCGCTTCCCGTGGTGCCCGTCCGGAGTTCAGGAACTGACGTGTCCTGGGCGACCTCGGGACCGTCTCACCCGTGAGCGCCTCCGTAAACCTGCCCGCTCGGGAGAATCGCGGGCGGGGCGGTCCCCCGGACCGCCCCCATCAGGTCACGCGCGGTTCCCAGGGTGGAAAATCCCCCCGCGAGCAGGCGTGAAGTATCTGTGAAGGGGCACCGGGTCTTCATGCTGCCTGTCGTGCTCGTACTCCTCCTCGGCCTCGTCCTGCTCTGCGCCGGGTTCGCGCTGGAGGAGATGTGAGGGAGCGCGCTCACCGCGCCCGCCGTTCCCGTCTCCTGGTGCCGTGCTCCTCGTCTGCCACAGCCCGCGAAAGGCCTGGTGGCGGCAGGTCCGACGCGGGCCGCAGGGCCGGGTCGTGCGCTCCCCGGCTGCCGCTCGGGGCCGGGCGGAACGAGTGTGATGATGGTCGCCGTCGTGGCGGGTGCGAAGCCGTCCGGGGCGTCGTTGCGATGGCATACGCTGCGCAGGAACGGTGATGACGGGCATGAGAGAAGGGGTCACTTCGGTGGCAGAGCAAGAGATATCGACCCGCCTGGTGGAGCTGCTGACGCAGCAGCGGGAGTCGCTGGGCGCCGCTTGGCTGGAGAACGTCTCGGCCACGCTGCGGGGGCGGATCTCCGTCGCGGAGCTGGACCGTGAGCTGCGGGAGCTGTACTCCGCGCTGGTGGACGGCCTCCGGACGGGGGGATTCGACTGGCAGGGCGACTCGTACGCAGAAGTCCGCGCCCTCCTCGGCGAGCTGTCGCGGAACCGCGCACGCCAGGGCTTCTCGCCCACCGAGACCGCGGTCAGCGTGCTCGCAGGCAAGGAGATCCTCGAACCCACGACCGAGACGTCGGCCGAGGACATCCATGCCTACCTCCGGCTGAGCCGCCTCATGGACGCGCTCGGGCTGTACACGCTCGAGGTGTACGCGAAGACCCGCGAGGAGATCATCAGCGCCCAGTCCGAGCAGCTGATGGAGTTGTCCACCCCGGTGGTGAAGCTGTGGGAGGGCGTCGTCGCCGTCCCTCTGGTGGGCACCCTCGACTCGGCGCGTACCCAGGTCGTCATGGAGAAGCTTCTCCAGACCCTCGTGGACACCGGTTCCGACCAGGCGATCATCGACATCACCGGTGTCCCCGCCGTCGACACCGAGGTCGCCCAGCATCTGCTCAAGACGGTCGTCGCCGCGCGGCTGATGGGTGCTGAGTGCACCATCTCGGGTATCCGCCCGCAGATCGCCCAGACGATCGTGGCGCTCGGCATCCAGTTCGGCGACATCGTCACCAAGGCCACGCTCGCCGACGCGCTCAAGCACGCCCTGCGACGCAACAGCGTCGACCTCGGCCGGGCCGGAGGCGCAGCGTGACCGAGCGAGTCCCCGTGCTGAAGATCGGCGACGTCCTGCTGGTGTCCATCCAGGTCGACCTGGAGGACCAGACCGTCCTGGACCTGCAGGACGACCTCGCGGCGCGCATCGTGGCGACCGGTGCGTCCGGCGTCGTCATCGACATCACCGCGGTGGAGATCGTCGACTCGTTCGTCGGCCGCATGCTGGCGACGACGGCCGCCATCTCGCGCATGCTGGATGCCGAGACCGTCGTGGTGGGCATGCGGCCCGCCGTCGCCATCACCCTCGTCGAGCTGGGCCTCTCGCTCGGCGGCGTCCGTACGGCTCTCACCCTGGAGAAGGGGCTCGACATGCTGGCCCGGCCCGACAGTCGCCCTCCGGCGAAGCCGTGAGCGGGCCCCGGCCCCTCCCCGACGCCGACCACGAGACGATAACCATCGAGTCGAACGACGACGTGGTCCGAGCCCGCCAGCTGGTGCGCACCCTCGCCCAGCGGTGCAAGCTCTCCCTCGTCGACCAGACCAAACTGGTCACCGCCGCGAGCGAACTCGCGCGCAACACCCTGGTGTACGGAGGCGGCGGCGTCATGCGCACCGGACTCGTCCGCCGGGACAGCCGGGTGGGTGTCACGGCCGTCTTCGAGGACTCCGGCCCCGGCATCCCGGACCTGGACCTCGCCCTGACCGACGGATGGACGTCGGGCGGCGGCCTCGGCCTGGGCCTCAGCGGAGCCCGGAGGCTGGTGGACGACTTCACCCTCGACACCGAGGTCGGCCGGGGCACGCAGGTTGCGGTGACCAAATGGGCCCGCTGAACCTGCCCCTGCTGGAATCCGAGGACATCGCCTGGTTCCGTGACGACGACTCGCTCCCCGCGTCGACGAGGGGAGCCGCTGCGGCGCTCGCCCGGCGCCTCGGGTTCGACGAAGTGCGTTGCGCCGAGGTCGCGCTCGCGGTGAGCGAGGCCGCCTCCAATCTGCGCAAGCACGCCGTCGACGGAGCGCTGCTGCTCCGGGTCGTGCGCACGGAGCACGACGCCGGGCTCGAATTCGTCACGACGGACGAGGGGCCCGGTATGGCCGATGTCGCCGGGTGCCTGGTGGACGGCTCGTCCTCGGCGGGCACGCTGGGTATCGGCTTGGGCGCGATCGTCCGCCTCGCCGACACCTTTGACGTGCACTCACTGCCCGGAAAGGGCACGGCCATGTCCGCCCGCTTCTGGACGAAGGACGCCGCGGGCCGTTCCGCCGCCGTGGGTGAGCCCGTCGTCGCCGGACTCACCCGGCCCCTCACGGGGGAGTCCGTCTGCGGGGACGCCTGGGCCGCGCGCGCCGTCGGTGACCGCGAGCACATACCGACGCCACCTGCCGAGCGGCGGGTGACGGGACGCGAATCCCCGGCGGAACCGCTCGGATGGGCCGCGCTGACCGGTTTCCGGCCTGAGCCGGACCGGGCACGGCCGGCGAAGGCCGTGCAGGAGCGGACGGACAGGACCGAGGGGCCCGCCCTGCTCATGATGTTCTGTGACGGACTCGGCCACGGTCCTCTCGCGCACCGTGCCTCCCAGACGGCGGTGGCGGCGTTCCGCGACAGCCGGTCGCAGACCCCCGAAGGCGTGCTCACCGACATGCACAAGGCACTCCGCGGAAGCCGTGGGGGAGCGGTCGCCGTGGTGCGCGTCGAACCGCTGACGAGGAGCGTCCACTTCTGCGGCGTGGGCAACGTGAGCACCTTCGTCGTGGACGCGGACACGGACGAGAGGCGTGCCCTCCTCTCGTCGCCCGGGATCGTGGGCCACCAGCTTCCGACGCTCCGTACCGTGCGTCAGGAGCTCCCGCGCCACGGCGGCGTGGTCATGCATTCCGACGGGCTCACCGAACGCTGGCAGCCGGCCGCCCTGCCCGGCTTCCTGTCGCACACCCCGCTGGTGGCCGCGGCGCAGCTGCTCCGGGAGGCGGGCATACGCAGGGACGACGCAGGCGTCGCCGTACTGAAAGGAAGCTGGTGACTTCGACCGCGGCCGACGGCACCCTCCACCTCGTCACGATCCGCATCACCACGGAGCAGGACGTCTTCGCCCTCCGCCGCAGCGGCAAGGCGGCCGCCGAGGCCCTGGGCGCGGAGGGACAGGACCAGATACGCCTGGCGACCGCCCTGAGCGAGCTGGGCCGTGATCTGCTCGGCTCGTCCGAACTGAGGGTCGCCCTGAGCGCGGAACAGGGCGCACAGCCCGTGCTGCGCGCGGCGCTCCACTGGGGGGACGGCCCCGGCCCCGGCGCCGAGTCGCTGCGGGCCGCCTCCCGCCTGGTCCAGGTGCACCACGAGGACGGTGGCCGGACGCTGCTGATCGAGCAGCAGCTCACGGCGGGCGCGCAGACCGCCGAGTGCGTGCGCAGGGCACGGGACCTCCTCGTCGAGCGCAACGGCGGCGGCGTCCTCGAGGACGCCCGCGCCCAGACCAGCGATCTGATCGCCGCGCTCGAGGAGTCGCGGGAGCAGAAGGAGGAGCTCCGCCGTCTCAACGAGGAGCTGGAGGAGACCAACCGGGGAGTGGTAGCCCTCTATTCCGAGCTGTCCGAGGAGTTGGAGGAGACCAACAGAGGGGTCGTCGCCCTCTACGCGGAACTGGACGAGAAGTCGCGCCAGCTGAGGGAGGCCAGCGAGGCCAAGACCCGGTTCTGGGCGAACGTCAGCCATGAACTGCGGACGCCGGTCAACTCCGTGGTGGGCCTCGCCCGGCTCCTGAACGACGCCGGCTCCGACGGGCTCGACGAGGAACAGCGCAGACAGGTCTCCCTGATCTCCGCCTCCGGAGCCACGCTGCTCGCGCTCGTCGACGAACTCCTGGACGTCGCCAAGGCCGAATCGGGCCGCCTCGAACCGCACATGGCGCAGGTCGACCTGCGGGCCGTACTCGGCCAGCTGCGCGGAACGCTCAAGGGATACGGCGCGCGGGGCGAGGTGGAGCTGTCGGTCGCCACATCCGGCCTCCCGCTCGTCACCGACGAGGTGATGCTCACCCGCATCCTGCGCAACCTCCTGTCCAACGCGCTCAAGTTCACCGAGCACGGCACCGTGAGCCTGGAGGTCGAGGCCGAGGACGGACCCGGGGGCGACCACGTGGTCTTCACGGTGACGGACACGGGAATCGGCATCCCCGAGGAGGAGCAGCAGCAGATCTTCGAGGAGTTCTACCAGGTGCGCGGCCCGCACCAGCGCGGGCGTTCCGGAACCGGCCTCGGTCTGCCCTACGCCCGGCGGCTCACGGAGCTCCTCGGCGGAAGCCTGGTACTCACGAGCGGCCCGGGTCAGGGGACCCGGGTCACCGTCAGGCTGCCCGCCGGACAGGCCCCCGCCGACGCGGGCGCCGGCCACACCGGGCATCGCCCGGCTCTCGCGCTGCTGGTCACCGTGGACGACGACGAGACGTTCCGCGGCACCGTCCGTCCCGTCCTGGCACAGCTGGCCGGCCGGGTGGTGGAGGTCGGAGAAGGCGGCCTGGCGATCTCCACCGTGCGCGCCGAACGGCCGGACGCGGTCCTCCTCGATCTACACATGCCGGACATGGACGGCTACGCGGTCCTGGCCGGACTCGCCGACGACCCCGAGCTGCGCGGCACACCGGTCGTGGTCGTCACCTCGGCCCCCACCGAGGCGCTGGACAAGGACAGACTGGCCCACGCGCGAGCCGTCCTCGACAAGTCCACGCTCACCCTCGCGCAACTCGTCTCCGCCTTCGGAGACGCGCACAGCCCCCGCACAGCCGGAGAGGACGGCGGACAGTGAGTACCCACGCGCACCTGGACAGCGCCGTCGCGACGGTCATGGTGCTCGACGACAACGACACGAAGCGTTACATCGTGGGCAGCTGGCTGCGACGCGCCGGGCACACGGTGGTGGAGGCGGCCGACGGGGCCGAGGGCCTGGCCCTACTGGCCGGTGCCTCCGACGCGGACCTGCCGGAACTGGCCGTCGTGGACGTACGTCTGCCGGACATGAGCGGGTTCGAGGTGTGCGAGCAGATCAAGGCGGACCCGCGCACCGCCTCCCTGCCCGTCATCCACGTCTCGGCGTCGGCCGTCGAGGTGAGCGACCGCGCCCAGGGCCTGCACCGGGGAGCCGACGCCTATCTGACCGAGCCCATCGCGCCCGACGAACTGCTGGCCACCGTCACGGCCGCACTGCGCTACGCCCGGGCCCGGCGGCGTGCCGAGCGGCTCGCGCGGCGCGTGGCCGCGCTGAACAGCAGCACCCTCGCCGTGTACGGCGCGCGGGACGGTGAGGCCTTCACCGCCGCTGCCGCCGCGGGGGCGGCCGCTCTGATGGCCTCGCCCGCCGTCGCGATCTCCCTGAGCCCCGACAACCGCACACTCCTGCTCGCCGCTGCTGCCGCTGCCCCGCCGGGCCTGTCCGGCCCCACGGAGCCCCTGGTGGTCCCGGAGCAGCCCGCGGCGTCCGTCCGGCAGGCGGACCTGCGTGTCCTGGACCTGCTCTGCGAGACGGCTCTCGGGGACGGCATCGGGACGGACATGGTGCTTCTGTCCGGTGAGCAGTGGAAGAGCCTCGTCCCAGGGGACCCGTCCGGCGGGGCCGACGTGTTCCCCGGGCGGGTCGGGCTGGTCCTCGCCCGTACGAAGCAGGGACGCCCGCCCGTGGCACTCGCGGTGGACGCCACGACCCTCGCGGGGGTCGACGACGGCGAACTCCTGTCCCAGCTGGCGCAGGCGTGCGCGCTGGCCCTGGAGGCTCTGCGCAGCCAGAGCGAGGAGCACGCCCTCGTGCTGACCCTGCAGCGCACGTTCCTGCCGGACAGGCTTCCCCAGGTGCCCGGCGTGGACATGGCGGTGCGGTACGAGCCGGCCGCCGATCACGCCGAGATCGGCGGCGACTTCTACGAGGCCATCCAGACCCCCGACGGCCTGCTGCTCGCCATCGGTGACGTGGCCGGGCATTCCCTCCAGGCCGCCATGGTCATGGGCGAGGTACGCCACGCGCTACGCGCCTACGCCATCGAGGGGCACGATCCCCGGACCCTGCTGGACCGCCTGGACGCCCTGCTGGTGCGGCTGCGCCCCTCCATCACCGTCACCGTCTGCCTCGTCCTGGTGGAGACCGGCGGCCGGCGGATCCACGTCGCCAACGCGGGCCACATACCACCGCTGCTGAGACGCACCGACGGTTCCACGCGCTATCTGACGGAGCACGGCCCGCTGCTCGGCCTTCAACTGCCGCATCCGCCCGCGACGCCCCATGACGTGGCGGAGGGCTCCACGATCCTGCTGCTCACCGACGGGCTGATCGAGGTGCCGGGGGAGGACCTCGACGACAGCATGGACGCGCTGAGCGACACGCTCCGAGGCGCGCCCCAGGAACTGGGGGAGCTGTGCGACGTACTGCTCGACACCTTCGGAAAGGGAAAGACGGATGACATCGCGCTGCTGGCGGCCCGGCTCCTGTGACGTCCGGCGCACTCCGGCCCGCGCCCGCCGTGACCGGGCCGTCCAACCCGTGCTCGGGGGGTGCTGACGGTGCCTGACCGCGCGCTGGTAGTCACCGCCGACCACAGTCCTTCCGGCGCGGTCGTCCTGCGGCTCGAGGGAGTGCTCGACCACCTCACGGCCGCCCGTTTCCGCAGGACCGTCGAGGAGATCCCCCTGCGCGCGGAGTCACCGCTCGTCCTCGACATGTCCCGGCTCTCGTTCTGCGACTCGGTGGGACTCACGGAGCTCCTCCTCGCCCACCGCAGGGCCCGGACGGCGAGTACGTCGGTCCTGCTCGTGGGCGTGTCCAGGGAACTCGGCCATCTCCTCGAACTCACCGGGGTCGACAGGGTGCTGACCGCCGGGGAGGGCCCCGTCGGCGGGCCGGGAGACGGATCCCGGCCCGCCCGCGAATGAGGGGTCAGACGCTCCGGGCGTCGGCGGGGAGCGTCGTGGCGTCCGCCGGTGCCCGGCCGGAGTCCGGCTCGATCTCCGTGAGGTCGCGGTTCCTGGTCTCCTTCGCGCAGACGATCGCCAGCACGGTGAGCAGCGAGGCGGCGATGACGTACAGCGAGATCGGAGTCGAACTGCCGAAGTCGGCGAGGAGCGCGGTGGCGATGAGCGGTGCCGGGGCCCCTGCGGCGACCGACGAGAACTGGGCGCCGATCGAGGCTCCCGAGTAGCGCATCCTGGTCGCGAACATCTCCGCGAAGAAGGCCGCCTGCGGTGCGTACATGGCACCGTGGAAGACCAGTCCCACGGTGACGGCGAGCAGCAGGCTTCCGAAGCTCCTGCTGTCGATCAGCGCGAAGAACGGGAACATCCACAGGGCCACACCGATGGCACCGACCAGATAGACGGGCCTGCGCCCCACCCGGTCGGACAGCGCCCCCCACAGCGGGATCACGGCGAAGTGCACGGCGGACGCGACGAGTACGGCGTTCAGGGCGGTCTGCTTGCTCAGCTCCGCGGAGGTCGTCGCGTACACGAGGATGAACGCGGTGATCACGTAGTAGCTGATGTTCTCGGCCATCCGGGCGCCCATGGCGATCAGGACATCCCGCCAGTGATGCCGCAGGACGGCGACCAGGGGCATCCTCTCGGCCGGCGCGGCGGCCGCCTTGCGCTGTTCGGCCTGGGCCAGTGCCGCCTTGAAGACAGGCGACTCGTCGACGGAGAGACGAATCCACAGTCCGAGGATCACGAGCACACCGGAGAGGAGGAAGGGGATCCGCCAGCCCCAGGACTCGAAGGCGGACTCGGACAGGAGCGCGGTGAGGGCGGAGAGCACGGCGGTCGCGAGCAACTGCCCCGCGGGCGCCCCGGTCTGCGGCCACGACGCCCAGAACCCGCGCCGTTGCGCGTCCCCGTGCTCCGACACGAGCAGCACGGCGCCGCCCCACTCGCCACCGAGGGCGAACCCCTGCACCAGGCGAAGGACGGTGAGCAGCACGGGCGCCGCCGAACCGATCGTGGCGTGCGTCGGCAGGAGCCCGATGGCGAAGGTCGCGCCTCCCATCATCAACAGGCTGAGCACCAGCAGCTTCTTGCGCCCGAGCCGGTCACCGTAATGCCCGAACACCAGGGCCCCGATGGGGCGTGCGGCGAATCCCACGGCATAGGTGAGGAAGGAGAGAAGGGTGCCGACGAGCGGGTCGGACCCGGGGAAGAACAGCTTGTTGAACACCAGCGCGGCAGCGGAGCCGTAGAGGAAGAAGTCGTACCACTCCACCGTGGTCCCGACGAGGCTCGCGGCGACGATGCGGCGAAGGTTGGACGGGGGTGGGGGAGCGGTTGCTGGGGCGGCCATGGATACCACTTCCGGACAGTTGGCGGGGACGTTTCCGTGTCGCCATACCGTAGGAAGGGGCAGGTCGGTGGCGTATGTGGCGGGACACCACAGTTCCGGGTGCGGGAGTGCGCCTGTCCACCATGGAGGCGGGGCCGTGTTCCGGACGGGACCCGCACGAGGCCGTCCGGCGGGTCCGACGGCCGCCCCGGCGGGCCCGGGGCGGCCGTCGTCAGGTCCGCGTCAGCGGCCGTCCCGCTCCTCGATCGCCGCCGGGCGCGTCTGGGCGGCCCGGATGCGTTCCACGTCGAGCTTGGTGCCGCGGTCGAAGCGGTAGACGCCGTTCTGCTCCTGGAAGACGTCCGTCAGCTGCGTGTAGCAGTAGCCGAACATGGCGGGGTCCTGGAGCAGCACCCCGGTGAGACCGGTGAAGCGTTCGTGGAACTCGTCCTCGTTCCGCACCCGCTCGCCGTACCCCCACGACAGGGTCCGGTCCTCACCGGACTGGGCGGCGGCGGCCTCGGGGTCCCACCAGATCCCGCCGAACTCGCTCACGAAGTACGGCTGCCCCCGGTAGGGCTGCGAGTAGGCCGCCCCGTTCTCGTAGCTGTTGACGAAGGGCTCGCCCTCGGCCAGGCCGGCCATCTGCCGGCGGAAGGCCTCCGGGTCCTGCTCGTAGCTGTGGGAGTCGTAGACGTCCGTCTCCGCGACCCGGTGGGCGTAGCCGGACGCGTCGATCACGGGTCGCGTGGCGTCGAAGGCCTTGGTGGCCAGGAACATCGCGCGTGTGACGTCGTCGAGCACGGTGATGCGGTCGTGCAGCTTCTGGTACGTCTCGTTGAGCGGGCACCAGCCGACGATCGAGGGGTGCGAGTAGTCGCGTTCCACGGCTTCCAGCCACTGGCCGACGTAGGAGGCGTCCGGCTGCTGGTTGTCGCCGGACGAACCGCCCGTCTCGCAGCCCCAGTCGCCGAACTCGCCCCAGACCAGGTAACCGAGGCGGTCCGCGTGGTACAGGAAGCGCTCCTCGAAGACCTTCTGGTGGAGCCTGGCCCCGTTGAAGCCGGCTTCCATGGCGAGCTCGATGTCGCGTACCAGGGCCTCGTCGGTGGGCGCGGTCATCAGCCCGTCGGGGTACCAGCCCTGGTCGAGGACGAGCCGCTGGAAGACCGGGCGCCCGTTGAGGGTCACGGCCTTGCCCCGCAGGCCGACGGCGCGCAGCCCGGCGTAGCTCTCCACCGTGTCGAGCACCTCCCCGCGCTCGCCGACGAGTTCGAGCCGCAGGTCGTACAGGTGCGGGTCGTCCGGACCCCACTCGCGCCTCCTGTCCGCCGGGACGGGGAGGTGGAGGCGGGGCGCGAGGTCCAGGTCGGCGCGCGCCTCGGCCCTGCACACCTCTCCCTCGTCGTCGCTCAGTACCGCGCGCACCACCTGGCCCGGACGGTTCCCGGACAACGGGAGCTCCAGGTGGAAGGCGGAGCCGGCCAGGTCCGGGGTGATCCGGGGACGCCTCAGGTGTGCCTCGTGGACCGGCTCCAGCCAGACGGTCTGCCAGATGCCGGTGACACGCGTGTAGTTGCAGTCGTGGTTGGCGTACTTGATCGCCTGCTTGCCACGGGCCTGCGGGCCCGAGCGGGTGTCACGGGCCCGTACGGTGACGACGACGTCCCGCCCGGAGCCCGCGATGTCGCCGAGGTCGGCGGTGAACGGGGTGAAGCCGCCACGATGGCGCGCCACCTCGGTGCCGTCCGCCCAGACCGTCGTGTCGTGGTCGACCGCTCCGAAGTGCAGCAGGACCCGGCGCCCGGCCCAGTCGGCCGGCAGGGTGAGGACGCGCCGGTACCAGACGGCCTCGAGGAAGTCGGTGTCGCCGACGCCGGACAGCTCGGACTCGGGCGGGAAGGGGACGAGGATCTGCCCGTCCAGGTCACGGGTGAGGAGACCGCGTTCGAGACCGCTGTCCCCCCGGTCGGTCTCGAACTGCCAGAGGCCGTTCACGTTGAGCCAGTCGCGACGGACGAACTGCGGTCGCGGGTACTCCGGGCGGGGTACGGAGTGAGTGGGCACACATGCTCCAGTGAGTCGTAGGGCGGCGGCGGGCGCCGGCCCCGGGTGGTACGGAGGGACGGGAAGAGGTGCGGGTCAGGCGCCGCCGAGGCCGGTGGTGGCCACCGAGCTCACGATGCGGCGCTGGAAGAGCAGGAACACCACGACCAGTGGGAGCGCCGCCAGCAGGGCCGAGGCCATGGCCTGGGCGTACTGGATGCCGAAGGCGTCCTTGACGGTGGCGAGTCCGACGGGGAGCGTCATCAGGCCGGGGTCGTTGGTGACGATGAACGGCCACATGAAGTTGTTCCACGCCCCGATGAACACGAAGATCGACACGGCTGCCACGATCGGCCTGGACAGCGGCAGCACGACGGACAGGAAGACCCTGACCTCGGACGCGCCGTCGAGCCGGGCGGCGTCCTCCAGCTCCCGGGGGACGCCGTCGAAGAACCTCTTCAGGATGAACACCATCATGGGCGCGACCACTTGGGGCAGGATCATCGCCGTGTAGGTGTCGACCAGGTCGAACATCAGCATCTGCTCGAACAGCGGCACGACGAGGAGCTGCGGCGGGACCATGACCGCGGCGACGGTGACGGTGAGCAGGAGGCGACGGCCGCGGAAGCCGCCCCGCGAGAAGCCGTAGGCCGCCAGCGTGGATATCGCGACGGTGATCAGGGTGACCAGGCCGGCCACGAGGAAGCTGTTGGCCGCCCAGACGGTGACGTTCCCGCGTTCGAGTATCTGCTGGTAGGCGTCCAGGGTGAAGGCGCCCTTGAAGGGGGACAGGCCCGGCTTGGCGACGTCCTGCTCGCTCTGTACGGAGGTGGCCACCGCCCAGACGAGCGGCAGGAGCCAGACGGCCGCCAGGACGACGAGCGCGGTGCCGGCCAGGACGCGCGGCAGCCGGCCGTGGCCGAGGAGCATGGGGGCGCCGGGCCGTTCCCGGGGCGGGAGACGGCGGGCACGCACGGGGCTTGCGGTGGTGGACATCGGTCAGTCCTCCTGGCGGAAGAGGCGGAGCTGCGCGAGCGAGACGACGATGACGAGGGCGAAGAAGACGTAGGACACGGCGGAGGCGTAGCCCAGCCGGTACCCGGTGAACCCGACGTCGTAGACGTACTCGAGGATCGGACGGGTCGAACCGTTCGGGCCGCCCTTGGTGAGGATGTAGATCTGGTCGAACACCTTCAGCGACGCGAGGATCTGGAGCATGGCGACCAGGACGGTGGTCCTGCGCAGCTGCGGAAGGGTCACGGACCACAGACGGCGCCAGGCACCCGCGCCGTCGAGCGCCGCCGCCTCGTCGAAGACCGTGGGCAGGGACTGCAGTGCGGCGAGGTAGAGCAGGAAGTTGAAGCCGACCGTCCACCAGACCGTGAGTGCGGCGACCGACCACATCGCGACGGACTCGTCGGACAGCCAGCCGACCGGTTCGAGGCCGAGCGCCCCGAGCAGTTCGTTGCCGAGGCCGACGTCCGGCTGGTAGAGCCAGGTCCAGATGAGGGTCACCACCGTCACCGGCAGCAGGTAGGGCACGAAGAAGGACAGGCGCCACGCCCACTGCCCGGCGAGCCCGCTGTGCACCAGGAGCGCCATGGCGAGTGCGACCAGCACCAGGGGGACGCTGGAGGCCGCGGTGAAGAGGACGGTGTTGCCGAGACTGCTCCACACGTCCGGGTCGCCGAAGGCCTCGGCGTAGTTGTCGAGACCGACGAAGGACGTGTCGCGCAGCGCGAGCGAACTGTCGGTGAAGCTCATCCAGATGCCCTGGAGCACGGGCCACACGAGGAACAGGACGAAGGGGACCGCGAAGGGCAGGACGAAGAGCGGGCCCGGTCCGCGGCGGCCGGTCCTGCGCCGGGGGGACACGACGGGGGGCCGTTCGCCGGTCGGGGCGGGCGCCCCGACGGGCGTGGTGGTGGTCACGTCGGTTACTCCTTCTGCTCGGTCAGGCCACCGGATTGGGCTGCCGCAGCAGCGTGTTCGCCTCGCGGACCATCTGGCGTACCGCCTTCTCGGCGGAGGTGTTGCCCAGCAGTGCCGACTGGAGCGGCTGGCACATGCGGTTCTGGAAGTTCGAGGCGGCGCCGGCGAACCAGTTCGGCGGGTCGAGCACCGCGACCTTGCCCGCGTCGGCGTAGGAGGACTGGGGATCGAGCTTCGCGTACGCCGGTTCGGCGAGCACGGGCTGGTAGGCGGGGATGTGCCCCGCGCTCGCCCAGGTCAGGCTCTGCTTGAGGATCTCCGCGACGTAGCGGTGCGCCTGCCTGCGGCGGGCCGGGTCGGGGCTGCTCTGGTGCGGCAGGACGTAGCTGTGGGAGTCGGTGTAGACGGCCGGCTTGCCGAACACCTGGGGGAAGGGCGCGGCCCCGAGCGGTATCCCGGACTTCCGGAGCGTCGGAAGCTCCCACTCGCCCAGCATGGCCATGCCGCCGCGACCGCCCAGGAACCCGGCGAGGGCACTGTTGTAGTCGAGGTTGTTGGGATTCGTCCGGCCGTCGAAGAGCTGCTGCATGAACGACACGACCTGCACCGCGGCGTCGGTGTCGATCTCGGCGGGCCCGCCGTCCGGCAGGGTGAAGGCGGCGCCGGTCTGCGCGTAGAGTGCGGCGAACTGCCGCCAGTTCTGGGCCGTGTCGGTGACGTGGCCGAAGAGGATGCCGGACTTGCCCGTCACCTCCGCCAGCGCCTTGCCCGCTTCCAGCATGGCCTTCGGTGAGCCCATGGGGGCGAGTTCGCCCTCGGTGTCGAGGAGACCGGCCCGGTCCGCGGCGTCCCGGTCGTAGAACACGATGAACGGGTGGACGTCCAGGGGGATGGCGTAGACGACCCCTTCGTGCTTCGTACGCGCCCAGACGGCCGGCGTGAAGTGCTTCTCGGTGACGCCGAACTCGGCGAGGAGATCGAGGTCGAACGGGTCCAGCAGCCCGCCCGGGGCGTACCCGGCGAGCCGTGACAGATGCAGGACCGCCACGTCGGAGGCCCGTCCGCCGGCGGCCGACATGGCGAGCTTCGTGTAGTACGACGGTCCCCAGTCCAGGATCGTGCGATCGACGTCGAAGCCGTCGGACCCCTTGGAGACGGCCCGGATCATGTCGTCCATCAGCATGCCGTCACCGCCCTGGAACAGGTCCCACACGTTCAGTGCCGAGGCGTCGGAGGCGGAGGCCCGCGAGGAGCAGCCGGTCAGGGAACCCGTGGCGAGCAGCGCGCTCGCACCGGCCGCTCCGTAACGCAGCAGCCGACGGCGCCCGATGCCGGGGGCCGGGCCGGGGCCGGGCACCGCCGGCACCTCACGGGGATGGGACGAAGAACTCATCGCGGACCTTTCGACGGCCGGACGCTCATGCCGGATCGGCGGTGGACCGCCGGCACGGGCGGGTCCACCGCACACGGCAGGTGGGTGGGCCGCGCTGGCTGAAACAGTGCGGCCACCTTTTTTTACATCGATGTACATTCGCTGTAAAGAGTTCGGGCGGTACTGCTGGACGAGAGCCGGAGCGCCGGCCGCGAACCCGGCCGGGAGCCTCCGTCCACCGCCGTCGCGCCGGGACATAGACTCGGCATCGCTCGAGGCCAGGGAGGTTGGGCGTGGCACGGCCCAGGATCAAGGACGTCGCACGGCACGCGGGGGTGTCGGAGAAGACGGTGTCCAACGTGATCAACGACTACGTCCATGTCTCCGAACGGACCCGGCGCGTGGTCCGCGAGGCCATCGACCACCTCGGCTACCGGGTGAACCTGGCGGGGCGTCACCTGCGGAAGGGCCGGACGGGCATCATCGCCCTCGTGGTACCCGAGCTCGACGTGCCGTACTTCGCCGAGCTCGCCCGGCACGTCATCCGTGAGGCGGAGCGGCTCTCCCTCACGGTGCTCATCCACCAGAGCGGGGCGGACCGCGAGCACGAACTGGCCGCGCTGGCGGGGTTCGGCTCGGACTTCGTCGACGGGATCATCCTCAGCCCGCTCGCCCTCACGGCGGACGACGTCAGCGACCGGGCGGGGGCTCCCCCGACCGTGCTGCTCGGGGAGCTCCTGGAGGAGGGTGCCGATCACGTGGCCATCGACAACGAGAAGGCGGCGCGTGAGGCCACGGAGCATCTGATCGGTCTCGGGCGGCGCAACATCCTCGCGGTCGGTGGCGTCGAGGCGCCGGGCCTCGGGACCGCGGAGGCGCGCACCCGTGGATACCTGGCCGCCCTGGCCCAGGCGGGAATCCCCCACCGCCCGGAAGCCCTGCTGCCCGTGGGCGACTTCAGGATGCCCGACGGCGCCCGCGCGGTGGCCGGGGTCCTGCGCGCCGGAGAGCGGCCCGACGCACTGCTCTGCCTCAACGACCAGCTCGCCCTCGGAGCGTTGCGGTCCCTGCATGAGTCCGGCCTCCGTGTCCCCGAGGACGTGGCGGTGATCGGCTTCGACGATGTGGAGGGGGGCCGCTTCAGCGTGCCGACGCTGAGCACGGTGGCACCCGACAAGGCGGCGGTCGCCCGCGTCGCCGTCGAGCTCCTCCACCGGCGCATCGAGGAAGCGGCGCAGGGCCCGGAGGCGTCCGGTGCCGGGTCCGGCGGCGTCCAGTCACCCCAGGACCGTGTGGTCTCCCACCGGCTGGTGCTGCGTGAGAGCACGGAGGGACCCGGGGGCGGATGACCGCGTGCCGGACGCGGCGCGGCCCTTTGACCCCGCACCTCCGTCCCTGCCCCCCGTCCCGTTAGACTCCCCATGCCCAAGCCGTTGACCAGCACCGATGAAGGGGGCGGGAGCGCCGAGGCCCCTGCCCGCCCCGGTGGTCGGGTAGCTCAGCGAGGAAGTCCATGCAGGGAGTTCTCACCGGATTCGCGGTGATCGCCGTCGTCATCGGCGTCGGTTACGTCCTCGGACGGCGAGGGCACCTGGGTGAGGACGGCAGAACGGTCCTGACCCGGCTCGCCTTCAACGTGGCGACGCCCGCACTGCTCTTCACCACCCTGGCGCGGGCCGACCTGTCGGTCATCTTCTCGCAGCGGCTCCTGGTCACCGCGGCCGCGACGGCGGCCGCAGCCGCCGTCTTCGTCGCCGTGGGACTTCTGCGGGGCTGGGGCCCGGGGCAACTCACCATCGGCGCACTGTGCTCCAGCTACGTCAACGCCGGCAACCTCGGGATCCCGATCGCCGTCTACGTGCTGGGTGACGCCTCGCTCGTCGCCCCCGTCCTGCTGTTCCAGCAGATCGTCGTCACCCCCCTCGCCCTGACCGTCCTCGACCTGAGCCGGCCGGACGAGCCCCGCTCCCTCCTGCGGCGCCTGACGACGCCTCTGCGCAACCCGATGGCCCTCGGCTCGCTGTCGGGCGTCGCCGTCGCCGCCACCGGGTGGACCGTCCCGGCACCCGCCCTCGAACCCCTCACCCTCATCGGCAACATGTCGGTCCCCGCCGTCCTGCTGGCCTTCGGGATCTCGCTGCGCGGCAGCGGCGTCCCCGCCCGCGGCGAGAACCGTCCCGCCATCGTCCTGTCCGCCGTCCTCAAGACGGCGTTCCAGCCGGTCGTCGCCTGGGGCATCGGCGCCGGCGTCTTCCACCTGCACGGGGCGGCGCTCCTCGACGTGGTCGTGACCTCGGCGCTGCCCGCCGCGCAGAACCTCTACACCTACGCCTCGCAGTACCGCGTCGCCGAGCAACTGGCCCGGGAGTCCATACTGCTGTCCACCCTGGGTTCGGTCCCGGCCCTGATCACCGTGGCCGCCCTCCTCGGGTAGCACATACGCGCACCTCACCCCGCCGCCGGTGCCGGCGCCCACGCCCGCGACAGCCGCCGATTCGCCTGATGCCGGCACGGTCACATCCTGCGGCGGAGCAGGAATCCGAGCAGCACCTCGATCTCGCCCGCCGCGCGCGGGGCGAGGGACGCACTCCGCAGGCAGACGCGGGCGGCGTCCAGATGGTGACGCGCTTCCTCCAGGGTGGCGTCACGGCCCCCGCACGCCTCGACGAGCGCGGCCGCGCGCAGGGCGCCGGCCTCGTCCAGCGGCACCGGGGAGTCCAGGATTCCGGCGAGCTCCGCCGAGCGGCGATCGTCACGACCGAGGGCGGCGAGCACGGGGTAGGTCTTCTTGCGCTCCCGCAGGTCGCTGTGCACGGGTTTGCCGGTGACCGCCGGATCGCCCCAGATGCCCAGCAGGTCGTCGACGGCCTGGAAGGCCACTCCGAGGTGCCGCCCGGCCCGGTCCAGCGCCGCCACGACGGGCTCGGGGGCCCCGCCCAGGAGTCCGCCGAGCGCCGCCGCGCAGCCCAGCAGCGTGCCCGTCTTGAGCTCCGCCATGGCACGGTACTCATCGGTCCGCACCGCACCGGGCCCCGTCCAGGGGCGAGCGGCGAGAAGCAGGTCCTCCGCCTGGCCGCGGGCGAGACCGCTCAGCGTCTCGGACAGGCGCCCCACGGCCACGGCGGTGAGCGGACCCGGTGCCTCGGCGAGGGTCTGCACGGCCAGGGCGAGGAGCGCGTCGCCCGCCAGCACCGCGGGACCGGTGCCGTACGCCTTCCAGACGGTCTCCCTCTGCCGACGGGTCCCGTCCCCGTCCATGATGTCGTCGTGCAGCAGCGAGAACGTGTGGACCAGTTCCACGGCCACCGCCGCGGCCACCGCGCTGTCCGGGGGAGCCCCCGCGGCCTCGGCGCACAGCACGGCGAGGGCCTGGCGGACGCCCTTGCCCTCGCGTGAGCCGTCGGAGGGTGCCCCGCCGACCTCGCACCAGCCCAGCGAGAACGCGGCCATCTCGCCCTGCCACGGATGGAGCCGCCCGATCGCCGCGGCCAAGGAGGGGCGCACCAGGTCACGGCAGCGGGCGAGTACGCGGTGGGCGCCGTCCGCGCTCTCCCGCGAGCCGGTGCCCGGGGGTGTCGCCTTGCCGTGAGCCGCGAGGCCGGACGGGAGACCGGTGCGCACGGTCGTCCGGGAGGTCATCGCGTCACTGCCCGCTCCGCGGGGTTCCCGACGTCGGGCAGTGGGCCCACCCCCAGCTCGGCCGTCGCCTTGTCGACCATGTCCCGCGCGTGCCGCAGCCCTATTCGGTCCAGGTCCCGGCGCAGTTCCGCCAGTTCCACGACGGTCTCCGCCGGGTTGCGCCCGAGCCGCGCCAGCGCCTTGGCGAGCCCCAGCCGTGACAGCGCGGTGCCCCTCGGCTCGTTCATCTCCTGGAATTCCGCGAGTGCCTGCGCGTAGGTGTCACGCGCCTGCGCGTACTGCCCCGCCCGGTAGTGGACGTTGCCGCGCATCTTGTGGTTGTACGCCAGAGCGCTGGACAGCTTCATCCCACGGCAGAGGGATTCCGCCTCCGTGAGCAGCGACAGCGCACGCTCCACATCGCCGTCGCGTACGGAGACCACGTCGGCGATGCCGCGCAGTGCCCAGGCCCGGCCGCGCCGGTCGTCGGCCCGGCCCGCGGTCGCCGCCGCCTCCTCGAAGAGGGCGAGCGCCCTGTCGTACGAGCCGGTGTTGCGGTGCATCTGGGCTATGCCTTCCAGCGCCCACACGGTGTGCCGCGCCTCGCCGCGCCTGCGGGCCTCGGCGAGCAGCTGCTCGTGCAGTTCGCCGACAGCCTGGTAGTCGCCCTGGATGCGCCCCGTCTCCGCGAGACCGGCGAGCGAGTAACCGCGCACCACCACGTCGCCCCCGCGTTCGCCGAGGTCGGCCGCGAGCCGCAGCAGCCGGTAGGCCAGTGCCAGCGAGCCCCGCTGGCGGGCGAGTGTCCCGCCGCTCCACAGCGCCCAGGCCATCGCCCCGACGTCGTCGACCGAACGTGCCGCGCGGTAACTCGCCTTCCAGGCGGAGTCGGCCTCCGTCACCCGCCCCAGGCGCCTGCACGCCTCCGCCACGGCGAGCCCGCAGCGCGCCATCTCCCGCCGCTCCCCGGCCTGCTCGGCGGCCCGCAGTTCCTCGACCCCCTTCGCCAGCACGTCGGTGAGGGAGGAGTTCACCGACAACGAGCCGAGTGCTCCCTGGTATTCGGGAGCGAACGCCTTGTCCGTCGGCCGTTTCCGCTGATCCACCCGCGCCACCCGCTCACTGTCTCGCCTGTCTTCGACACCGTCAGGGGCGACTCCTGTCGGCAGCCGCCCTTGATCAAGACGGTAGGGGCGGGCGGGGGTTCCACGAATCCCTCTCTTTATGGGTCCTGGGTCCTACCTGAGTGCCACGGGGCACGGCCCGCGTAGTCAGCGGGATGGACACGGGCGGGGCCCGGAGCCCCGGCACACGGGGCGTCCTCCGGGTGGTGGAGGCGGCCTGGCACGCCTGCTGACGCGACGTCACCACGCGTACCGCGTCGGGGACGCAGGCCTCGGCCCCGACGCACGCCCGTCCCGTGGACGCGAGTCAGCCGCGGGGAAATTCACGGCGTTCCATACGCCGACGAGGCGTGATCCGGGTATGGTGACCAAGCGAAGTCAAGATAGCCTTACCTAAGTCAAGGAGCACCGGTGAGTAATCCCTTCGAGGACGAGAACGGCACCTATCTGGTGCTCGTAAACGACGAGGGGCAGCACTCGCTGTGGCCCGCCTTCGCCGAGGTGCCCGCCGGCTGGACCGTCACCCACCAGGAGGACACGCGCCAGGCCTGCCTCGACCACGTGGAGCGGAACTGGACGGACCTGCGGCCCAAGAGCCTGATCGGGAGCACGGCCGCCGACCCCGCCTGAGCGGCCGGGGCGTCGGACCGCGCACGTGGTCCGACGCCCCGCCCCGGGAGCAGCGCGGTCACCGGTACCCGGCCGGGTCGGCCGGCCTGCCCGCGCCCTCGACCTCGACCAGGTAGCGCCAGCAGTCCGGACGTGAGCCGTCCAGGTCCGTGAAGCCGTACTCCTGGGCGAGCTGACCGCTGGAGAGGGACCGGCCGTTCCGGCGCGCGACATCGGCGTCGCCGGCCAGCGCCGCGACCGCGCGTCCGACGTACGCCGGGCTCTCCGAGATGCAGAAGTGCGGCACCGCGGCCTGCGCGTCGCGCCAGTTGTCCTCGGTGACTCCGAACGCGTCGAGCATCATCTCCGACCGCATCCAGCCCGGGGTGAGCGCCACCGCCGTGCCGCCGTGCGGCTCCAGCTCGTGTGCGAGCACGAACGCCGTACGCAGCACGCTGTTCTTGACCAGGTCGTAGAAGTACGAGTTGCGGTAGTGCGTGCTGTTGTACGCGGACGTCCCGTCGGTCATCTCGACCACCAGCCCGCCCGGCCGCCGTACCAGCAGCGGGAGCACGAAGTGGCTGGTGATCGCGTGGGTCTCCACGCCCAGCCTGAGGAGCCGCAGCCCGTCGTCGAGGTCGTGCTCCCAGACCGGCTTGTCGAACGCGAACAGCCGCTCACCGCCCCAGACGTCGTTGACCAGTACGTCGAGCCGGCCCTGCTCCCTGTCGATGCGTTCGGCCAGGGCGCGGACCTGCTCCGGCACCAGGTGGTCCGTCGGCACCGCGATGCCGGTTCCGCCGGCCGCCGTCACGAGCTCGGCCGTCTCCTCGATCGTCTCGGGCCGGTCGTACTCCGAGCGCCGCTGGCGTGTCGTCCGGCCCGTGACGTAGACCGTGGCGCCTGCCGTGCCCAGCTGGACGGCGATGCCGCGCCCGGCTCCCCGTGTGGCCCCCGCGACGAGCGCGATCTTTCCGCTGAGGTCCGGTGCCGAGCTGTCGGGCGTGAGTTCCATGGAGTTCCCTTGTCCGTGCGCGTGTCCTGGTCGATGCCTTCACCGGCACCGCTCTCCGGCACCATGCTCGACCCGAAAGAAGACATCTTGTGTCGTACTTTCCCGCACGGTCCCGCCCGCCCGGCGGACGTGGCGGAAGCGGTCGCCCCGGGGGCCGCACGCGGGAGCCCTCCGTCCCGCCCGCCGTGGCGGGCGGGACGGAGGGCTCCCGCCGACAGGCGCGGTCCGCCCGTCAGGCTTCCTCGGTGACCGCGGTCCTCGGCGCGGGTCCGGCGACCGGAGGCGCCGGCTCCTCGCGCCGCGACCGGTGGGACATCCAGGCGGCGACCAGGGCGCCCGAGATGTTGTGCCACACGGAGAACACCGCGGCCGGCAGCGCCGCCAGCGGGCTGAAGTGCGCGGTGGCCAGCGAGGCGGCCAGCCCGGAGTTCTGCATACCGACCTCGAAGGCCATGGCGCGGCTGGCCGGCCGGCCGAGCCCCGAGATCTTGCCCGCGCCGTATCCGAGCGCGAGTCCGAGGCCGTTGTGCAGCACGACGGCGATCAGCACGGTCACGGCCGCCGACTTGATCGCACCGGCGCTTCCCGCCACGACCGCGCAGACGATCGCGGCGACGGCCACCGACGAGAGCCAGGGCATGAGGCCCAGCACCCGGTCGACCAGCTTGCCCGCGACCAGCCGCACGACCAGACCGCCTAGGACCGGAAGCAGGACGGTCTTGAGGATGTCCGTGATCATCGACCCGGCGTCCACCGGCAGGTACGCGCCCGCGAGCAGCAGCGTGAGCGGCGGCGTCACCAGGGGAGCCACCAGTGTCGAGACGGTTGCCACGGACACCGACAGGGCGACGTCACCGCGGGCCAGGAACGTCACGACGTTCGACGCCGTGCCGCTCGGCGCGCAGCCGACCAGGATGAGTCCGGCCGCCAGTTGCGGCGGCAGCCCCAGCAGATGGGCGATGGCCCAGCCGAGTCCCGGCATGATCACGTAGTGCGCGACCAGTCCGATGGCCACGGCCCACGGGCGTTTGGCCACGCCCCTGAAGTCGACCGGGGTCATCGTCAGGCCCATGCAGAACATGACGATGCCCAGCAGGTACGGAACGGATCCCGTCCAGCCGTCGAACGTGCCGGGAGTGACGAGACCGGCGACGCCCGCCACGAGTACGAGGACGGGGAACACCGTGACGGCGCGCCGCGCCGCCTTGTCGTCGGACACCGGTTGATCAGGGGTTATCTGTTCCTTTTGCACAGGCGCGATCAGACGCCGCAGGCAGGGGCCTCTGCAAACCCGTCTCGACATACGGACAGATTGTCCAGGATTCGTCTGTCGCGCGGCCTCTCGGCATCACCCTCCGGCCGGCGTCACAGGCGTAGCTCACGCCCCTGCCACCGCCTCCGCAGCCAGCGGTCGTGACCCGCCACCACGATGGCTCCGGGCCCCGCGCCCATGGCGGCCTCCAACTCGTCGCACAGGGCGGGCGACAGATGATTCGTGGGCTCGTCGAGCAACAGCAACTCGGGCGGATGCGCCACCAGGAGGGCCAGCGCGAGGCGGCGGCGCTGGCCCACGGACAGGTGGCCGACCGGCCGGCCCAGGTCCGCCTCGCTCAGCAGGCCCAGCGAACTCAGTGGCACGGCTTCCGCGCGCTCACCGCCGAGCGTCTGCGCGTAGGTGTCCCGGACCGTGCGGTCCGGCCGCTCGAACACGGTGTCCTGGGTCAGCAGCCCGACGGAGAGGCCGCCCTTGCGCCGTACGCCGCCGTCCGCGGCGAGCCGGCCGGCGAGCACGGCCAGCAGCGTCGACTTCCCGGCCCCGTTGTCACCCGTCACGAGAAGACGCTCGGTCGCCGACACGTCGAGGCGGTCGAGGGTGAGGCGCCCCGGCACCCGCACGTCACGGAGGGAGACGAGCGTCCCGTCCGCGGTCGGCCCGGTGAGCGAGGTGCGGCGGAAGCGCAACGGCCGGGGCGGTTCGGGGATCCGGTGCCGTTCCAGTTCGTCCAGCCTCCGGGAGGCGTTGCGCACCCGGCGTGAGATCTGGCTCTGCACGCGCCCCGCCCGGACCCCGTAGCCCATCTTCTCGTTGTCCCGGGGCCCGCGGTCCGGAGCGACCCGGTGCGCGGTCGTGCCGGCCGACCGCTGCAGGGCTTCCCGTTCCTCCTGTTCCTCGGCGTAGCGGCGTTCCCAGCGCTGCCGTTCGGCGCGCTTCTCGGCCTGGTAGGCGGTGTAGTCGCCGCCGTACCGCACCGGCCCTTCGGCCGCCGGGTCGAGGTCGACAAGATCCGTGCACACCGCGTCGAGGAACGCCCGGTCGTGGCTCGCCAGGACGATCGCCCCGGGCAGAGCGCGCACCTGCGCCTCCAGGAAAGCGGCAGCGGTGTCGTCCAGGTGGTTGGTCGGCTCGTCCAGCAACAGGGCCGAGGGCCGCCGGACCAGCAGGGAGGCCAGGGCCAGCCGCCCGCGCTGGCCGCCGGACAGGGAGCCGAGCGTGCGGTCCTGCGGGATCCCGCCGAGGCCCAGGCCCTCCAGCACCCTCCCGGCCCGGCGGTCGGCGTCCCACGCCTCCTCGTCCTGGGCGTGCTCGAGCCGTCGGGCGTAGGCGTCGAGCAGCGCGGCACGGCCGGGGTCCTCCTCCTCGGTGCGCGCCAGCCGCACCGAGAGCCGTTCGAGCTCGGCGAGCCCCTCCCGGACCTCGCTCAGCGCGCCGTCCAGCACGTCGGCGATCGTGGCCGCCGCGTCGAAGGGCATCTCCTGGTGCAGGTAGCCCACATCGGCGGGCCGGGTGATGCTGCCCGAGTCCGGTTGGTCGGCACCGGCCAGGAGGCGCAGCACCGTCGACTTGCCGGCCCCGTTCTCCCCGATCAGTCCGATGCGACGGCCGGGGGACGCCGTCAGGGAGAAGCCGTCGACGACCCGGCCGGTACCGAAGGACCGGACGATGTCGCGTGCGAGCAGGGCAGTCGGTACGTCGGACACAGGCAGGACCTCGCGTGACAGGGGGGCGGACGGACGTCCGCCCCGGGCGGGCACGGTGAAGGGGAACGACACAGGGGCCTGACGGCAAGGGGGTGCTGTCGCATCCGCCGTCGGCCGCTCACACGTCCGGGTGTCACCCGGAGATGTCGTCGTCTCCCGCCATGTCCGGTCTCCTCGTCGAGGTGTCAAGGTCCGGAGCGACCCTAGCAGCCGCCCGTGAGAAGGCCCTGAGGATGTGTCACCGCTACTTGCCCGAGCCGACCGGATCCACCGTGATGCGGGAGCCGGAGCCTGTGTCCGCGGGGATGCCGACGGCGAGGGGCACGCGGTGCGCGTGGGTCTCGTCCGGCGGTGTCACCATCGCCGAGGTGAAGGTGACACCCGAGCCGCCCCCGGTGTCCGGCGGGAAGTGCAGGGAGAAGTTGGTGCCCTCCCCGGGGGCCAGAGCGACCGTCGGGATCGTCCGGCCGCTGCTACGCCCGGCACTCACGGTCCCCTGCTCGCTCTCGAGGTCGAGGCCGGGGAAACCGTGCATCGAGCAGGACGAGGATCCGGTGTTCTTCAGGTTGATCAGCACCTCGCCCTCCGCCATCCCGCCCGAACTGCTGAAGGAGAGGTCCGCCGTCCGGCAGATGTCGCCGTACGGCGCCCCGGCGGCGGGCGAGGTCGCGGAGGCCGGTGCCCGCACCTCCCCTCCGCCGGATCCTTCCGTGGCCGCGGGCCCGGTGGAGGAACCCGGGCCGACGGTGGCCGGGGGACCGCCCGAGCTGTCCGTGGTGGACGCACCCGGCGACGAGGGCGCCGATGCCGATGCCGATGCGGGAGCGGATGCCGCCGCGTCGGTTCCGTCACCGCTGCCACTGCCACCGCAGGCGGTGAGCGTCAGGGCTGCCGTCGCGGCCGTGGCGAAGGCGACGTAGGTCTTCTGAAGGCGCATGAGTTCCCCCGGGACGAGGACCGGCTGCTCCGTACGAGCACTTCCATGTGCAATACACGCGATCGTTCCGCGAGGTGGCGTGCCGGACCGAAGATCATCGCACGGGGTGGACGACCGGCCCGTCACGCGCCCTCGGAGGACTCGTGCCCGTCAGGAGCCCCGCCATGTGTGCCGGAGGGCGGTGGGGCCCGGAGATGCGGAGGACGGCGCCGGCGGGCAGCGTGGTGGGGTGTCGCAACTGCTGAGAACCCGGTGGATCCCCGTAGGCCTCATCGTGCTGGCCGTGGTGGTCGACCTGGTCACCCCGCACGACGTGACATCCGCGCCGCTCCTGATGGCGGCGCCCGTCGCCGCCGCACCCCTCCTCGGGGTCCGCGGGATCATCGTGACCGGCCTCGTCTCGATGATCGTCCACGCCTTCCTCGCACGGGTCGACGGCACCTTCGGCTGGCGCGCGGGCATCGCCAACCAGCTCACCCTGGCGGCCCTCACCGCGCTCGCCGTCCTCATCCACCGCACACTGCGCCGACAGGACGACAGTGCCCGGCGCGCTCGGCACGTCGCGGCCGTCGCCCAGCGGGCCGTACTGCCGAGACCTCCGTCCCGTCTGGGGGACCTGCACATCGAGGCGCGGTACGTGCCCGCCGAGAGCGAGGCCCTGATCGGCGGGGACCTGTACGTGGTGCAGAGCACCCCGTACGGGATCCGGGTCATGGTCGGCGACGTACGGGGGAAGGGCCTCGGGGCCGTCAGTGCCGTCAGTGCCGACCTCGGCGCGTTCCGGTACGCGGCCGACGAGTCCGAGGACCTTCCCCAGCTGGTGAACCGTCTGGAGCGCGCCCTGCTGCGTGAGGGCGGCCGGCGTGGCGGCCAGCAGCAGGAGGAGGGCTTCACGACGGCCCTGATCGCCGAGTTCTCCCAGGACCTGGAGACCGTGCGCCTGGTCAACCGCGGCCATCCGCCCCCGGTCCTCATGGACGCGCAGGGCCGGGCCACGCTCCTCGAAGCGTCCGAGGAGGCACCACCGCTCGGGATGAGCGACCTGGGCGCCTGGTCCTCCCCGGTCGACAGCTTCCCCTTCCCGGCCGGCTCGACGCTCCTCTGCTACACCGACGGCATCACCGAGTCCCGCGACGCCACCGGACGTTTCTACGATCCGGTCGCCCGCCTGCCGCTCGTGTTCGTCAGGCGCGCGCGGGGCGGCCGTCTCTCGCCGGGGCAGCTCCTGGACATGCTGATCCACGACGTCCGCCGTCACGTCGGTGGACGGCCCCAGGACGACCAGGCCGTGCTGGCCCTCCACCGCGCGCCTGCCGGGTCCGGCCCCGTCCTGCGGGACGGGGGGACCGCGCCGGCCGCGTCCCCGGGCTGATGGCGGGCCCGTACGCCCGTTCCCACCCGTTTGCCATGCCCAAGGCGGGACATGATGCGGTTCATGACGGAAAGTCGTGAAGCGATGACGTGGACGCTGAAGAGCGAGCGTCCGGAAGCCGCCGGGTACCTCACCGTCCGGTGCCGCACCTACCTGCAGCCCGACGGCAAGGAGTCGGACTGGGACATCCTGCAGGGCTCGCCGACGGTCGCCCTCGTCGCCTTCACCGAGGAGGGCCGGGGCATCCTCGTGCGCCAGTACCGCCCCGGCCCCGGCAAGGTGCTGGCGGAACTGCCCGGCGGCATGATCGAGCCAGGCGAGGACGTGCTGCGCGCGGCGGCGAGGGAGCTCCTGGAGGAGACGGGGTACCGGGCGGGGACGGCCGAGGTGGTCCTGAAGACCTACCTGGCGTCCTACGCGACCCACGAGCGGTACGCGGTGGTGGCACGGGACTGCCGCAAGGTCGCCGAACCCACCCCCGACGCGGAGGAGTTCGTCGAGCCGTTCACCCTCGCGCGGGACGCCTACGTGGACCACCTCCTCAGCGGCGAGTACACCGACACGGACGTCGGCCTGGCGGGGCTCGTCGCGGCGGGACTGCTCGTCAGGAAGGCCTGAGGTACCGCCGTCCGGCGGGCCGGGCCTGACGTGCGGGGTGCCCCCGCGCCGCCGACACTCGGACCATGCCGACCACGGGGGTCCCCGACCCAGACCCGCCGGCCGGACAGGGGGCCGCCCACCAGACACTGTCCCTGGCCGCGATGCTCTTCGCCGTGTCGATGACCTTCATCGACCAGACGATCGTCGCCATCGCCGCTCCGAGCATCATCGACGAACTCGGCCTCACGTCGCCGGGTCGTGGAGACCCTCAGGTCCAAGGGCGTACCGGCGGGCCCGGCGAACGACGCCGCCCGGTCCGTCGCGGAGGCGGTCACGGGGAACGCGGACGCGAAGGAGCCGGCCGGGGACGGCCGGACCGCCACGCTGATGCGGGACTCGATGGACGCGATCAGGCTGGATTTCGCCGAGGCGAACCAGTGGGTCCTCTACGGGATGGCCCTCGCGCTCGGCATCGCGTACCTGTGCGCCCTCCGGCATCCGGGGACCCGGGTGACCGGGGACGCGCCCGTCCGGACACCCGGGGGAGAGGCGCCGGTCACCCGAGGAGACGGTGGCTGAAAGACGTGTGCGGGCCCGCTCGCGGGGGAGGCGGGACGTATGCACTCATGGACGTTCGACGACATGCCCGACCTCTCCGGCACCACCGCGGTGGTCACCGGGGCCAACAGCGGGATCGGCGCCGTGACCGCGCTCGTCCTGGCCCGTTCCGGGGCCCGGACGATCCTCGCCTGCCGTGATCCCGAGCGCGGCGCGCGGGCGCTTCAGGCGGTCCGGCGCGCCGCACCGGGATCGGACACCCGGCTCGTCGGCCTCGACCTGGCCGACCTGTCGTCCGTCGCCGAGGCGGCGGGGCACATCGCGAAGGAGACCGACGGGAGTCTCGATCTCCTGGTCAACAACGCGGGAGTGATGGCCCTGCCCCTGCTGCGTACGGCCGACGGGTTCGAGATGCAGTTCGGGACCAACCACCTCGGCCACTTCGCCCTCACCCACCACCTGCTGCCCCTCCTCGGGACGGGCGGCATGTCCAGGGTGGTGACGGTGTCGTCGCTGGCCCACCGCATCGGCCGCATCGACTTCGGCAACCTCGACGCCGCGCGGGGTTACGACAAGTGGCGTGCCTACGCCCAGTCCAAGCTCGCCAATCTGCTCTTCACCGCGGAGCTCCAGCGCCGGGCCGACGAGGCGGGGAGGCCGGTGCTCGCGCTGGCCGCCCATCCGGGCCTGTCCGCGACGGAGCTCGGACAGGCGGGTCCCCGGCTGGCCGGGCGTACCTGGGCGGCGAAGCTGGAACGGGCCACCCGCGTCTACACGCAGCCCGCGTCCGCCGGTGCCCTGCCCACGCTGTACGCGGCCACCCTGCCCACGGCGCTCGGCGGAAGCTACTACGGACCCCGGCTGCTGGGAGGCACGAGGGGCGGCCCCGGACCCGCGCGCATGTCCGCACGCGCCCAGGACATGGACACGGCCCGGAGGCTGTGGGACGAATCGGCGCGCCTCACCGGGACGCCGGCCGACGCCATCTGAACGCGGCGCCGCCCCGCTCCCCCTCGGAGGAGCGGGGCGGCGCCGGCGGGCTCAGACGACTGCCAGCCGCAGGTCCGCGCCCCCCGCGCGCAGCCCTTCGGCGGCGGCCTCCGCGAGGCCGTGGTCGGTGACGATGGTGTCGAACGCGCCGAGCGGCGCGACCCGGAACTTGCCGAACGTCCCGTACTTCGACGAGCCCGCGACCAGCACACTCGACCCCGTGCACTCCATCGCCGCCTGCTTGACCTCCACCTTCGCCGCCGACGGGGTGGTCACCCCGCGCAGCAGATCCCAGGAGCTGGTGCTGATGAAGGCGATGTCGAGGGCGAGCTGACGCAGTGTGGTGGCCGCGAGCCGGCCCACACTCGACCGGTTGGACGGGTCCACCTGCCCGCCGATGTGTATGACGTCGAGGTGCGACGAGCCCATCAGGCGGTCGACGGTCGTGAAGTCGTTGGTGACGACCGTCAGCGACTCGTGGCGTGCGAGCAGCGGCACCATGGCCAGCAGCGTCGTGCCCGCGTCGAGGTAGACCGTCATGCCCTCCTGGACCAGCCCGGCGGCGACCCCGGCCATGGCCTCCTTCTCCGGCTGCTCTATCAGCGACTTGGCCTGGAAGCTGGGCTCGCTCCGGAGATGACTGGCGATCCGGGCCCCGCCGGGCACCGAGAACACCAGTCCGCGGCGCTCCAGTTCGGCGATGTCGCGGCGGACGGTCATGTGGGAGACGCCGAAGAGCTGGGTGATCTGCTGCACGCTGAGTACCCCGTCGCGCCGCAGGTGCTTCAACAGGAGCTCGCGCCGTTGATCGGGGATCAGGGGCAACTGCTCTTCGTCGGCCACTGCTTCTTACCTTTCCTCGCGCGGCCACCGCGGCCGCTGCTCGATTGTGCCGTCCGGGCCCGGGCCGTCCCAACAGGGCACGGCGTTCAGGACCCGACGAACGTGCTCAGCAGGAGTACTCCGCCGAGGCTGAGCAGCGACTGCAGGGACAGCATGAGCGTCCAGGTGCGGAACGTCTGGGCGACCGAGAGCTGGTAGTACTCCTTGAACAGCCAGAACCCGGAGTCGTTGACGTGCGAGAGCATCACCGCGCCCGACGCCGTCGCCAGCACCAGCAGTTCCGGGGAGAGGCCCGGGTAGGCACCGATCAGCGGGGCGACGATGCCGGTGGCGGCGGCGGTGGCCACCGTCGCGGAGCCGAGGCAGATACGCAGCAGCGCGGCGACCAGCCAGGCGAGCAGCAGCGGGGGGACCGACCAGTCCACCGCGTAGTCGGAGATCAGCTTGTCGATCCCGGTGGCGGTGAGCATCGCCTTCAGACCGCCGCCGGCGCCCAGGATCAGCACGATCCCGCCGACCGGCCCGAGACCCTTGCCCGCCATCTTCTGGAGCTGGCCCAGGCCGAAGCCGGAGCGCAGTCCCAGGGCGAAGAAGGCGAAGATGACCGCGGCGAGCAGCGACATGACCGAGGAGTCGCACGCCTCGAAGATCGCGTAGGGCAGGGAGCCCTCCGCGGTGTTCGCGGTGCCGACGGTCCCGATCAGCATCAGGACGGGCGGCAGCAGCACCGTGATCAGGGCGAGCGTGAAGGAGGCGGGCCGCTTGCGGTTCTCCGGTTCGGGGCTCGACTCGGGGATGGGGCCCTTGTCCAGGTCCGGGGCCGGACCGAACCACCGGGAGGCGAACTTCGTGAGCAGCGGACCGCTGATCACGGCGATCGGGATGCCGATGATCAGACCGTAGAGAATGGTCAGGCCGGTGTTCGCCCCGTACGCCGAGACGGCCAGGGTGGGGGAGGGGTGCGGCGGGAGCAGGCCGTGCGAGATGTAGAGGCCGGCGGCCAGCGGCAGTCCCACGTACAGCAGATGCGTACCGGTGCGCTTGGCGACGGCGTACACCAGCGGCACGAGCATCACGAAGCTGACGTCGAAGAGGTGAGGCATCCCGATGAGCAGGGCCGCGGCCGTGATGGCCGTGGGGATCCACTTGACCGGGCGGGCCCCGATGAAGACGGTGGCGATCCGGTCGGCTCCGCCGGAGCCCAGCAGGATGCCGCCGAGTATGGTGCCCAGCCCGATGGTGGGACCGGTGCTCTTCAGCGCGTCGCCGAAACCGTCCTGGAAGTGCTCGACGGTGTCGCCCGGACCCAGGCCCGCCGCGAGTCCCAGACCGAGCGCGGAGAGCGCCAGTGCCATGAACGGGTGCAGCTTGGCCTTGGTGATCAGCAGGATCAGGACGACGACCGCGGCGGCGCCCAGCAGGAGGTTCTGGAGGTCGGTACTCATCATCGGCTCGCGTGGGGGGCGTCAGTGGTGCCGGTGGCGCGCGATCCACGCCCGGACGTCCAGGCGTGGAGCAGGTCCGCGTCCGGGTCGGCGAGGTCGCCGAGGGTGATCAGGGCGCCGGCCGGTACGTCACGTCCGAGCGTCGCGTGCGCGGCAAGGTACAGCGGGGCCGTGTCCGCGGGAGCGTCCTCGTCACGCAGCAGCACGGCCTGGACGCCGGTGACGTCGTGGTGGTGGCCGCCCATGTCCAGCACGGTGCCGGCGGGCAGGTCGCGCTCGGCCCGTCCGGCGAGCACGGCGTGGGCCCGTGGGTCGGTGCCGCCGGAGGGCCGGCCGTGGAGCACCGCGGACAGCAGCGAGACCGGGGTCTCGACCCCCATGAGGTGGTACGGCAGGTAGACCGCCGCGTAACGGCCGTCCCTGCTGACCACGTGGCCCTTGCCGCGCAGCGTCTCCCAGGTGACCGGGTCACCGGTCCGCACGACGACGAAGACGCCCCCGGCGAACGAGGCCTCGTCGGGCAGCCGCAGCGCGCTGAACACGTCGACGGCACCGGAGCGGTGCAGTACGCCGCCGTCCTCGCGCAGGGAGTAGACGTCGGCCAGCTCGGCGATCCGGGCGACCGGGTAGTGCAGGCGCTCGACGTCCGGCCGGAAGCCGGTGCCGGTCGCGACCACCGCCATCTCGCAGTAGTCCGCGGTGGCGCCGGTGGGCAGAGCGCTCACCGCGGCCGCACGGGCGGCGAGCGTGGCGCGTACGTCGGAGCCGAGGCCGAGCAGCCCGGCCAGTTCCGGAGCGGGGACGGTGGTGTCGAGCTGGGTCACGGAGCCGGTCTCGGGATCGAACACGAGGTCGTACTCGCTGGACTTGCCGATCGCCACGATGTCCAGGCCCAGCAGCTCCGCCCAGGTCACGAGGGCGATGAGGTTGGCGGGCTGATCGCCGTCGGCCGTGGTGTAGACGACGCCGTTGTCGCGGGCCAGATCCGCGAGGTGCAGCCCGGCGACGGAGTCGACCTCCTTGCTGACCATGGCGACGTGGCGTCCGCCCGTCAGCGCCTCGCGAGCCATCGCGTAGCCGTCGGCAGGGCTTCCGGTCGCCTCCACCAGGATGTCCCAGGGGGCCGCGGGCAGCAGTGCGCCGTCCGCCACCAGGGCGACGTCCCCCTGCTCCGCGGCGCGCGCGACCTCGGCGGCGTCCGCGCAGACGGCCAGGCGGTCCGCCGGGTACCCGAGCTCGACGAGCATGCCGCGCAGCCGCTCCACGTCACGGTCGCACAGGACGGCAGGGGCCAGACGACCGATGCGCGGGGTCTGCGCCAGCAGGGTCCGGGCGAAGCCGCCGCCGGCTCCGGACAGTGCGTAGCGCACGGTCCGGTCGCCGGTTCCGGCGAACAGGTGATGCAGATTCATTGGCTCTCCTAGACGGGCGCACGGCTCGGTTCTACGGCTCCGGCGGACGCGGTCTCGGCGACGGCACGAGCACCACACGGGAGCGTGTTAACAAGATGTACCAGCAGATATCGTCTGCGTAAAGTCTGTTAACATTTTTTCACACACGGACACGCAGGCACACTCAGCTGCCGGGGACTTCACCCGGCACCGCACACCGACGCAAGGAGGTCCGATGCCGACCCTCGGGGCCATCGCCGACGACTTCACCGGAGCAACCGATCTCGCCACCATGCTCGTCGCCCGGGGCCACCGGACCGTGGTCACCGTGGGCCCGGAGTCCCTCTCCGAGGGCCCGGAGGGAACGGCCGTACGTGACGCGGACGCGGTCGTGGTGGCCCTCAAGTCGCGCACCGCGCCCGTGGACGAGGCCGTCGGCACGTCACTCGCGGCCCTGCGCGCCCTGCGCCGGGCCGGCTGCGAGCGGTTCTACTTCAAGTACTGCTCCACCTTCGACTCCACCCCCGCCGGCAACATCGGGCCGGTCACCGACGCACTCCTCGCGGAGCTGGGCGAACGCCGCACGGTGGTCGTGCCCGCGTTCCCCGCCACCGGCCGCACCGTCTACAAGGGCCGTCTCTTCGTCCACGACGAACTCCTCGACGAGAGCCCGATGCGGCACCACCCGCTCACCCCGATGCGTGACTCCCACCTCGGCCGGCTGCTCACCCCGCAGACCCGTCACCCGGTCCGTCTCGTCGGCCTCGACACCGTCCGGCAGGGCGGCGACACCCTGCGCGCCGCGCTCGACGCCCCCGAGCTCGCCGACTCCCTCGTGGTCGTGGACGCCGTGACCGACGAGGACCTGGTGACCGTCTGCGCGGCCACCACCCACCTCGCCCTCGTCACCGGTGCGGCGGGCCTCGCCCTCGGGCTCACCGGCCCTCACCCCGATGCTGCCCGCGCCACGCCCGCGTCCCGCCCGGGAGACCCCGGCGTCGTCCTCTCCGGCAGCGCCTCGTCGGCGACCAGGGCCCAGGTCGCGCACGCGCGTGCCCGCCTGCCGCACCGCAAGCTCGACATCCCCGCCCTGCGCGCCGACTTCACCGGCGAGGTCGCCCGGCTCGTCGCCTACGTACGCCGGTCCTGGGAGGACGAGCCGGGCAAGCCGCCCCTCCTCCACTCCGTGGACGACCTCGGCGACGTCGAACGGACGGCTCCCGGTGGCGGCCCCGCCGCCTCGGAACTCGTCGAACGGGCCCTCGCCGCCTGTGCCACCGCGCTGGTCGCGGCAGGCGCGCGGCGCATCCTCGTCGCCGGGGGCGAGACCTCCGGCGCCGTCGTCACCGCCCTCGGGATCCGCACCCTGTCCATCGGCGCGCCCATCGCCCCCGGCGTCACCTGGGCACGTGCCGAAGGCCGGGCCCACGGCCAGGACCACACCGTGGACCTCGCCCTGAAGTCGGGCAACTTCGGTGACACCGACATCTTCACGGAAGCCTGGAGCGCGCTGGCATGAGCGACCCCCGCACCGAACTCGCCGCGGCCGGCGCCCGGCTGGCGGCCCTCGGGCTCAGCCCGGGTTCCTCCGGCAACCTGAGCGTCCGGATCGACGACCGTGTCCTCATCACCCCCACCGGCGCCGACCTCGCCGAGGTCGACCCCGACGGGCTCAGCGTGCTCGCTCTCGACGGCACCCACCTCGACGGGCCGCGTCCGTCGAAGGAGTTCCCCCTGCACGGCGCCTTCTACCGGCGGGACGACGCCACCCGCGCCGTCGTCCATCTGCACGCCCGGAACGCCACCGCGGTGTCCTGTCTCCCGCCGTGGTCCGCCCGGAGCGCCGTGCCACCGCTGACTCCGTACTTCGTGATGCGGGTGGGGCAGACCCCCCTCATCCCGTACGCCCCGCCCGGCGACGCGGACCAGGCCGAGGCCCTGGCCCTGCTGCCCTTCCCGCTCCGTGCGGCACTCCTCCAGAACCACGGCCCCGTCCTCGCCGGCCCCACGATGGCCCGCGCCGTCGACGCGGCGGTGGAACTGGAAGAGGTGTCGGCCCTGCTCCTGTCTCTGGGGGAGCGGTCCCCGCGGCTTCTGACTCCGGCGGAGGCGGACGCGCTCGCGAGGACGTACGACTCGCCGTGGGGCGAGCACTGAGGCACTGCGAGGCGCCGCGGCGGGCGGCGGGCGGCGGGCGGGTGAGGAGCGTCTCACCCGCCCGCCGCCGCTTGCTGTGCAACCAGTTGCATAGAACGATCGAGGCATGGCGCTCGAACACGCGATCCTCGTCTCCCTGCTGGAGCAGCCGGGCTCAGGCTATGAACTGGCCCGGCGGTTCGAGCGGTCCATCGGATACTTCTGGACCGCCACCCACCAGCAGATCTATCGCGTCCTCAAGCGCATGGAGGGCGACGGCCTCCTCGACGTCCGCGACGTCCCGCAGGAGCGGAGGCCCGACAAGAAGGAGTACTCCGTCGCCGGCCCCGGCCGTGCCGCGCTCTCCGGCTGGCTGCACGAACCGATCGAACCGGAAAGCCTCCGCCACGACCTCGCCGTGAAGATCCGAGGCGCGGCCTTCGACGACCCGGCCGCACTGCTCGACGAGGTCGAGCGGCACCACCGGGTGCACAGCGACCGGCTCGCGCACTATCTGACCGGGGAGCTCCGGGACTTCACCGGACCGGACGCCCCGGCGCCGCTCGACGCCGGTCAGGAGCTCCAGCACGTCGTGCTGCGCGGCGGCATCGCGTACGAGCGCATGACCGTCGCCTGGCTCGACGACGTACTCGCCACCCTCCATCGGCTCGGGGCGGCCGGCCCGCGCCGCTGACCCGCCCCGCATCCTCCCGCCCGCACACCCCTGGAAGGCGTACCGCCATGGCCGACCCGCTGATCTTCAACCCGCTCACCTACGACCCGGCACACTCCGACACCGAGACCCGCAGGCTGCTGCGCGCCACCATCGACTGGTTCGAGAGCCGCGGCAAGCGCCGCATCATCGAGGACTACCGGTCCCGCGCATGGCTGGGGGACTTCCTCGAGTTCTCCGCGAAGGAAGGCCTGTTCGCCACCTTCCTCACCCCCGCCTCCGCCACGGACCGGGAGGACGGACGCTGGGACACCGCTCGCATCGCCGCGCTCAACGAGATCTTCGGGTTCTACGGACTCGACTACTGGTACGCCTGGCAGGTGACCATCCTCGGCCTCGGCCCGGTCTGGCAGAGCGACAACGCCGCCGCCCGCGACCGTGCGGCCGAACTGCTCTCCCAGGGTGAGGTGTTCGCCTTCGGCCTGTCGGAGAAGGCGCACGGTGCCGACATCTACTCCACCGACATGCTTCTGGCACCGGACGGCGACGGCGGCTTCCTCGCCACCGGATCCAAGTACTACATAGGCAACGGCAACGCCGCGGGCCTCGTCTCCGTCTTCGGCCGCCGCACGGACGTCGAAGGCCCCGACGGCTACGTCTTCTTCGCCGCGGACAGCCGCCACCCCGCCTACCACCTGGTGAAGAACGTCGTCGACTCTTCGAAGTACGTCAGCGAGTTCCGCCTCGACGGCTACCCGGTCGGCCCCGACGACGTCCTGCACACGGGACGCGCCGCCTTCGACGCCGCCCTCAACACGGTCAACGTGGGCAAGTTCAACCTCTGCACCGCCTCGATCGGCATCTGCGAGCACGCGATGTACGAGGCCGTCACCCACGCCCACAACCGCATCCTCTACGGCCGCCCCGTGACCGCCTTCCCGCACGTGCGCCGCGAGCTCGCCGACGCCTACGTGCGGCTCGTCGGCATGAAGCTGTTCAGCGACCGCGCCGTCGACTACTTCCGCTCGGCGGGACCCGACGACCGCCGGTACCTGCTGTTCAACCCGATGACGAAGATGAAGGTGACCACGGAGGGCGAGAAGGTCATCGACCTGATGTGGGACGTCGTCGCCGCCAAGGGCTTCGAGAAGGACACCTACTTCGCGCAGGCCGCCGTGGAGATCCGCAGCCTGCCGAAGCTCGAGGGCACCGTCCACGTCAACCTCGCCCTCATCCTGAAGTTCATGCGCAACCACCTGCTGGACCCCGCCGGCTACGAGCCCGTGGCGACCCGTCTGGACGCCGCCGACGACGCGTTCCTCTTCCGTCAGGGACCGGCACGCGGCCTCGGCTCCGTGCGCTTCCACGACTGGCGCCCGGCCTTCGACGCGTACGCCGCGGTGCCCAACGTCGCCCGCTTCCGGGAACAGGCCGACGCGCTGTGCGACTTCGTGGCCCGTATCGCGCCCGACGAGCGGCAGAGCCGTGACCTCGACTTCCTGCTGTCCGTCGGCCAGCTCTTCGCCCTGGTCGTCCACGGACAGCTGATCCTGGAGCAGGCCCGGCTCACCGGCCTGGACGAGGACGTGCTCGACGAGCTCTTCTCCGTGCTCGTCCGCGACTTCTCCGCGCACGCCGTCGAACTGCACGGCAAGGACTCCGCCAGTGGGGAGCAGCAGGACTGGGCCGTCGCGGCGATCCGCCGACCCGTCGTGGACGAGGCCCGCTCGGCGCGGGTCTGGGAGCGCGTCGAGGCGCTTTCGGGGGCGTACGAGATGGCTTTGTGACTCCGACCGGGTATCAGGCCGGGCCTGACCGCATCGCCCGCGCTCGCCGGGGCATATGGAAGGTCCGGCAGCCGGAAGTGGCCGGCTGCCAGGAGGAGGAGGTGACCATGACCATGGAAACGGTCTGGGCGGGTCCGGAGCACACGGACGGCGCGCTGGGTGAGGGTGTCATCGGGTACGACGTGGAGGCACCGGACGGAAGCGTGGGCACCGTGATCAGGCTCTCGCCGGTACCGGGGTTCGACCACCTGGTGATCGACGCGGGCGTCTGGAAGTTCGGGAGAAGCGTCGTGGTGCCCGCCGGCATGGTGACCGGTGTCGACGACGCCGCACGGGTGATCAGGGTGGGGTGCACCAAGGACCAGATCAAGGACGCCCCGCGCTTCGAGCGTGATCAGGACACCGGGGACCTCTTCTACCTGCGGCAACTCGGCGCGTACTACGAAGCGCTGTCCGCCGGCCAGGGATGACCGGAGGCCGGGTGG
>Ga0164308_10000082_pt1 | contig 44382 bp, 35 predicted proteins | sample Whisoiple_246_MG_FD_109983 | JGI IMG/M metagenome (GOLD analysis project Ga0164308, IMG submission 109983) | Soil microbial communities amended with fresh organic matter from upstate New York, USA - Whitman soil sample_246_MG | ecosystem: Environmental > Terrestrial > Soil > Unclassified >... | reverse complement strand
GGCTCCCGTGGTGGCTCTCGTACTCGACCATCTGGGCATAACCCTTGACGACGCCGTCCTAGCTGGCCCCTGGCTCAGTCTGACACTGGCCGAGGACAACGCGCCGTCGTCACCGCGGGGTGACACCTACGCGGGGGAGGGGCCAGTTCCGCCCCAGTCGCCGCCCGCGGGCTGACCAGGGTGCGGACAGCCTCGGCGTCGGCGCGAACCCATGCCGAGGCCACCCTGTGCCGTCAGGCCGAAGCCCTGGCGCGCTCCCAGTAGCTGAGTCCGGCCATTCGAGATCCGCGACAGAGTCGAGCTCGCGGCAGCCCGGTTTGACCCCCCGCACCCCGCCCCGTAGCCTTGGCCCTCGGCGTGTTCCATGTGCGCCCACCCCCTGAGCACATCCCTCCCGGTGATCCGTCCCCGGGGGAGGCCGCTCATCCTTCCGGACTGTCGCGGGCCCCGGCCCGTGCGGGCGGCTGGCATCAGGGGATCCGTTCCGAGTGAGAGAGAGATCCGCGTGTACGCCATCGTGCGCAGCGGTGGTCGCCAGCACAAGGTTGCTGTCGGCGACATCGTTGAGGTTGACAAGATTTCCACCGCCAAGGTTGGCGACACGGTCGAGCTCTCGACCCTGCTCGTTGTCGACGGCGACGCCGTGACCAGCGACCCGTGGGTCCTGGACGGCATCAAGGTCCAGGCCGAGATCGTGGACCACCACAAGGGCGCGAAGATCGACATCCTTCGCTACAAGAACAAGACGGGTTACCGCCGTCGCCAGGGTCACCGCCAGCAGTACACGGCGATCAAGGTCACCGGTATCCCCGCGGCTGCGAAGTAAGGGACTGAGGAGACATGGCACACAAGAAGGGCGCATCGTCCACTCGGAACGGGCGCGATTCCAATGCTCAGCGGCTCGGCGTGAAGCGCTTCGGCGGTCAGGCCGTCAACGCCGGTGAGATCCTGGTCCGCCAGCGCGGCACCCACTTCCACCCGGGCACGGGCGTCGGCCGTGGCGGCGACGACACGCTGTTCGCGCTGACCGCCGGTGCGGTGGAGTTCGGTACGCACCGTGGCCGCAAGGTCGTGAACATCGTTCCCGTCGCTGCCTGATCCAGGCAACGGCTGAACGTCACAGCACCTTCCGAGGGCGGATCTCAGCTTTCCCGGTAACCGGGGAAGCGGGTCCGCCCTCGGCGCGTTACGTCAAGAGACAATTCCGTATTTTTCCGCAGTACCTGGAGGCCCCACCATGACCACCTTCGTGGACCGCGTCGAGCTGCATGCCGCCGCGGGTAACGGAGGCCACGGCGTGGCCTCCGTGCACCGTGAGAAGTTCAAGCCGCTGGGCGGCCCCGACGGGGGCAACGGCGGACGCGGCGGCGATGTCATCCTCGTCGTCGAGCAGTCCGTGACCACGCTGCTCGACTACCACCACCACCCTCACCGCAAGGCCACGAACGGCCAGCCCGGCGCGGGTGACAACCGTTCGGGCAAGGACGGCCAGGACCTCGTGCTGCCCGTCCCGGACGGCACGGTCGTCCTCGACAAGGCCGGCAACGTCCTGGCCGACCTCGTCGGCCAGGGCACCACCTTCGTCGCGGGCCAGGGCGGACGCGGCGGCCTCGGCAACGCCGCGCTGGCCTCCGCCCGCCGCAAGGCGCCCGGATTCGCCCTGCTCGGTGAGCCGGGGGAGAGCCGGGACATCGTCCTGGAGCTCAAGACCGTCGCCGACGTCGCGCTCGTCGGCTACCCGAGCGCGGGCAAGTCCTCGCTGATCTCGGTGCTCTCCGCCGCCAAGCCGAAGATCGCGGACTACCCGTTCACCACCCTGGTCCCCAACCTGGGCGTCGTCACCGCGGGCTCCACCGTCTACACCATCGCGGACGTCCCTGGCCTCATCCCGGGCGCCAGCCAGGGCAAGGGCCTCGGCCTGGAGTTCCTGCGGCACGTCGAGCGCTGCTCCGTCCTGGTGCACGTCCTGGACACCGCGACGCTGGAGTCGGACCGCGACCCCCTCTCCGACCTCGACATGATCGAGGAGGAGCTGCGGCTGTACGGCGGCCTCGAGGACCGCCCGCGCATCGTCGCGCTCAACAAGGTCGACATCCCGGACGGCCAGGACCTCGCCGACATGATCCGCCCCGACCTGGAGGAGCGCGGCTACCGCGTCTTCGAGGTCTCGGCCATCGCGCACAAGGGTCTCAACGACCTGAGCTACGCCTTGGCGGGGATCATCGCCGAGGCGCGGGCCACGAAGCCGAAGGAGGAGTCGACGCGCATCGTCATCCGTCCCAAGGCCGTCGACGACGCAGGCTTCACCGTGACGGTCGAGGAGGACGGCATCTACCGCGTGCGCGGCGAGAAGCCCGAGCGCTGGATCCGGCAGACCGACTTCAACAACGACGAGGCCGTCGGCTATCTCGCCGACCGTCTCAACCGCCTCGGTGTCGAGGACGAGCTCCGCAAGGCGGGCGCCCAGGCCGGCGACGGTGTGGCCATCGGCCCCGAGGACAACGCGGTCGTCTTCGACTGGGAGCCGACCATGGCCGCCGGTGCCGAGATGCTGGGCCGTCGCGGTGAGGATCACCGCATGGAGGCGCCCCGCCCCGCCGCGCAGCGACGGCGCGAGCGCGAGTCGGAGCGGGACGACCCGCAGCGCGAGTACGACGAGTTCGACCCCTTCTAGGCCGCCGCCTCCGGGCGCTCCCGCACTGCGGGGGTGCCCGGATCCACAGGGAACTGCCAGGTGGCGGGGGGTGCGGGGACTCAGGATGTGCGGATTGCGTGACACGTCTGTGGAGTCCGTCACTCCGGGCGTCCTCCCCGGAGGAACCAATCCGCCTGGCCAGGCGGTGAACGGCGGGTTTCCCAGGGGCGAGCGCAGTTAAACGTCCGCCTTGCGAGACGGTCACGGAGAGTGCGACCATCACACTGTTCCCCCCTGTCATCGCAAGGTAGGTCGTCTGTGTCTGTGCCGCCCGAAGCCAAGCCCCGGACCACAGCGGTCGTGCTCGCCGGTGGGACCGGTCAGCGTGTGGGACTGTCGATCCCCAAGCAGCTGCTGAAGATCGCCGGTAAGGCGGTCATCGAGCACACGCTGAGCATCTTCCAGAACGCCGAGAGCATCGACGACGTCATCGTGCTGATGGCACCGGGCTTCGTGCCCGACGTCGAGAAGATCGTCGCCAAGGCCGGACTGACCAAGGTCATCAAGATCATCGAGGGCGGCAGCACCCGCAACGAGACCACCGAGCGTGCCATCGCGGCCCTCGGCGAAGGGCTCGCGGAGGGCGAGGACCGAAACGTCCTCTTCCACGACGCGGTCCGCCCGCTGCTGTCACAGCGTGTCATCGAGGACTGCGTCGACGCCCTCGGCCGCTACCAGGCGGTCGACGTCGCCATCCCGTCCGCCGACACGATCATCGTGACCAGGACCCATGGCGAGGACGGCGAGTTCATCACCGACGTCCCGGACCGTTCCCGGCTCCGCCGCGGCCAGACCCCGCAGGCGTTCAAGCTGTCCACGATCCGCAAGGCCTACGAGGTCGCGGCCGGCGACCCGAACTTCCAGGCCACCGACGACTGCTCCGTCGTCCTGCGGTACCTCCCCGACGTGCCGATCTTCGTGGTCGCGGGCGACGAGTACAACATGAAGGTGACCCAGCCGGTCGACGTCTTCATCACCGACAAGCTCTTCCAGCTGGCTTCCACGGCCGCTCCGCGCCAGGCCGACGAGGCCGCGTACCGCGAGCTGCTGTCGGGCAGGACCCTGGTGGTCTTCGGCGGTTCGTACGGCATCGGCGCCGACATCGCCACGCTGGCCGAGCAGTACGGCGCGAACGTGTACGCCCTGGGCCGCTCCACCACGGGTACGCACGTCGAGAACCCCGAGCACATCGACGACGCGCTGTCCAAGGCGTACGCCGAGACCGGCCGCGTCGACTACGTGATCAACACCGCGGGTGTGCTCCGCATCGGCAAGCTGGCCGAGACGGACAACACGACGATCCAGGAAGCGCTGAACGTCAACTACCTGGCGCCCGTGCAGATCGCGCGCGCCTCGTACAAGTACCTGGCGGAGACGCAGGGACAGTTGCTCCTGTACACCTCCAGCAGCTACACCCGGGGCCGTGCCGAGTACAGCCTCTACTCCTCCACCAAGGCCGCGATGGTGAACCTCACCCAGGCGCTCGCCGACGAGTGGGCGGGCGAGGGCATCAGGGTCAACTGCGTGAACCCGGAGCGCACCGCGACCCCCATGCGGACCAAGGCGTTCGGCCAGGAGCCGGAGGGCTCGCTGCTCTCCTCCGAGGCCGTGGCGCGCACCTCGCTCGACGTCCTCCTGTCCGCGATGACGGGGCACGTCATCGACGTACGGCAGCAGGACCCGACCCGCGACGTCAGCGAAGCCTCCGGTTTCGAGCAGGCTCTGGCCTCCGTCCTGGACCGTCAGGAAGATGTGTAATAATTCTTGACAAATGTACTTTTACGGGCCTCCGCGTTCACTTCGGTGAACTCGGAGGCCCGAGTGCGTGAAGCCGCATCTTCACATTTCCCTCTATACGTGAAACAACCGGCACCCCCTGGAGCAGGTCCTTCGTGATTTCGACAGCCATCCGCCTGGCCCGTGTGGGCAGTCGGTCAGAATTGCTGGCAGCCATATTGATGGTGCTGGGATATCCCTGCGTGATGGTCGCGGCTCTCCTGCCCGACATCTGGCTCTTCGCGGCGGCCACGGCTGTCACCTACATCGCTGACTGGTACCTGCATCAGCGCGGCAGCTATCTGATCAACCGGCTCGGCAAGGTGCGCGCGGGGCTTTCCATCCGCTTCCTGCTGCGTCAGCTGATGGTCATCCTGCTGCTGGCGCGCCTGGACCTCGCCGAGGAACCGCTCTTCTACGCGGCGGTGGCGTGCTTCCTCGTCTTCTACGGTCTGCAGGCACCGCACGGCGCGCTGACGACGCTCATCAAGCTGCGTCGCACCCTGCCGATCGTCACCCGCAACGTGGACCTGCACGCGGTCCGTATCCCGGACGCCCCGCCGCGTTCGCTGCTGTACCGCTCCAGCGAGAAGATGCTCCACCTGGACCTTCCCGCGGTGGTCGGGGTCCTCGTCGCCGCAGGCACGGGTGAGGACTACCTCGGGTACATCGGAGCCGGGGTGACGCTGCTGCTGGCCCTCGGGTACAACGCCCTGCTCGTCCCGTATCTGCGCCGGAGCCGCCGGGCACCCTCGGCCCCCGCCGTGCTGAAGGCCCTGGACACCTGGCTCGGCGAGTACCAGCCGACCGTCGTGCTCTACTTCTCCGGCTCCAACGAGTCCGCCTACCAGGGCAACATGTGGCTCGACACCATGGCAGCCGTCGAGGGCCGCCCGCTCATCGTGATGCGCGAGCGCAACCTGGTCGCGCAGCTCGCGGACACCTCCGTACCCGTGGTCTGCGTGCCCGCCGGCACCCACCTGATGAACATGAACCTCTCCACGGTCCGTGTGTGCCTGTATCCGGCCAACGTCGGCAAGAACATCCACATGCTGCGCGTCCCGACCATGAAGCACGTGTTCATCGGTCACGGCGACAGCGACAAGCTGGCCAGCGTCAACCCGTACTCCAAGGTGTACGACGAGGTGTGGACGGCCGGCCGCGCGGGCCGCGACCGCTACGCCCTGGCCGATGTCGGCGTCCGTGACGAGGACATCGTCGAGGTCGGACGGCCGCAGCTGGCGCCCATCGAGAGCTGGACCGGCACCACCAGGAACCCCATCCCGACGGTGCTGTACGCCCCCACCTGGGAAGGCTGGGACGACAACCCCGGCAACACCTCGCTGCTGCTGGCCGGGGAGAACATCGTCCGCCGCCTGCTGACGGCGGACAGCCCCGTCCGGGTCATCTACAAGCCGCACCCCTTCACCGGTATCCGCAGCGCCAAGGCGAAGGCCGTCGACGCCCGGATCAAGGCCCTGGTCGCCAAGGCCGCCCAGGACCGTGCCGCGGAGTCGCGCTGGGCGCAGGAGGCCTCGGCTGCCGCTGCCGGTCAGCGCGCCGCCAAGGCGGAACTGGTGCGCATCGAGTCCCGTCTGGCGGAGCTGGCGAAGCCTGGCCGTGCGGGCGGCGACGAGTCGGAGGAGTCCAGGGTCGCACTCGCCGACCCGGCCCGCCAGGCGGAGATCGCCGCCCTGCGGACCGAGTGGAACGACGCCTACTGGCGTTCCTTCGGCTGGTGGGAGCACAAGACGGTCACCGGCGCGCGGCCCAAGCTGTACGACTGCTTCAACCAGTCCGACGCCATGGTGTCGGACATCTCCAGCGTCGTGTCCGACTTCATCGCGAGCGGCAAGCCGTACGCGGTCACGGACTCGGCGGAGCTCGGCGCCGATGAGTTCAAGCGCCAGAACACCGCGGTGCGGGCGGCCGTCATCCTCTCCAACGGTGCTCAGGAGATCGACCAGCTGCTGAGCGCGGTCGCCGACCCGGCGGCCGACTCACTGGCCGAGGCCCGTCATGAGCTGAAGACCTATCTGCTGGGTCCGGACGAGCCGACCTCCATGGAGCAGTTCGACGCGGCTGTCCGGGCACTCGCGGCCAAGGCCGAAGCCCGTAACGCGGGCGTCGCGCAGCGCGTGGGCGAGCAGCTCCCCGAGCCGCTTCCGGACCCCGAGGCCGCGTCCAGCGGTGCCGGCGACGGGTCGGCCGAGATCATCGCCGAGGTCGAGGTCGCGGTCGATCCCGACACTCCGTCCCCCGATGCGGAAATCGGTGCGGACCCCTCGGTGATCCGCTGACGTCATGAGCCGGCCGCCGGCGGGAAGCGTCGTCGTCGGCCGGCCGCGGAGCTGACCGCCGGGTGTAATCCAGCTGTCATGCACTTGTTCGAAAGACGTCCGGTTCGTGAGGCAACCCAGTGAACGGCCCGTCCGTCTCTTCCTCCGGGAGGGGAACGTGCGGGCCGTTCGGCGTGTTCGTGCATGCAGCACGTGATGTGTCGTCGTTCTATCGTTTCTCCTGATTGATACGTATATGCGTGAACCGGGGAGAGATGAGCAGCAGCACACCGGACGTGACCGTCATCATCGGCGCCTACCAGGCGATGCCGTACCTGATCCGCTGCCTGGAGTCCGTCGAGGCGCAGACGCTGCCTGCCGGGCGCATGGAGATCGTGGCCATCGATGACGGGTCGACCGACGGCACGGGGGAGTACCTGGAGGAGTTCGCGGCCCGGACCGCCATCGACATGCGTGTCGTCCGCCAGGAGAACTCCGGTGGTCCCAGCGGCCCGCGCAACCGCGGTATCGGTCTCGCCCGCGGCAGGTACGTCTTCTTCCTCGACGCGGACGACTACTTCGGTGAGGAAGCGCTGGAACGCATGGTCGCCATGGGCGACCGGGCCGGTACCGACGTGGTGCTCGGCAAGGTCGTCGGCGTCAACCGCGGCGCCGCGAAGTCGATGTGGAAGCAGACGGTCGAGCGGGCGGACCTGTACTCCTCCAACATCAAGTTCACCCTGAGCGCCCAGAAGCTGTTCCGCCGGGACCTCCTCGTGCGGCTCGGGATGACCTTCGACGAGAGCCTCAAGACCGGTGAGGACGCGCTCTTCACCATGGAGGCGTACCTGCGGGGCAACGGCGTCTCCGTCGTGGCCGACTACACCTGCTACTACCTGGTGGGCCGGGACGACGGCAAGCACGTGACCAAGAGCGGCAGTTACGTGCTGCGCTTCGACTCCGCCCGGGCGCTGACCGCCCTCATCGCCGAGCACGTGCCGCCGGGGCCGAAGCGGGACATCCTGATGGTCCGCCCGTTCGTCATCACCCTCCTCCCGCAGTTCGGGCCGGCGCTGCTGCGGCAGTCCGACGAGGTGCGGAAGAAGAAGATGGAGCTGGCGGCGCCGATCCTGCGGTCCTACTGGTCACCCGGCCTGGCCCGCCGGCTCAAGGTCAACGAGCGGCTCCGGCTGATCTGCATCGCGGAGGGCAGGCTCGACCTGCTCCTGGACGTGCTGCAGTTCATGAAGGACGAGAAGAGGCCCCGGATGGTCCGCAAGGGGCTCCGGGGCCGGCTGCACCTGGTCTACCCCCACTTCGGCGAGGGAGTGCTGCCCCTGTCGGCCTACGAACTGACCGTCCCCGAATGGATCGGCCGCAAGCGGATCGACGTGCCGGGGCCCCAGACCGCTGCTGCCTTCCTGCGGCGGCTGGCGGGCAAGGCACGCAGGACGGCACGATCGGCCGGCCTGCACATGCCGCGCCGCGCCCACAAGGTCTGAGGCGGGCGCGGCGGCGCGAGTGATGCCTACTGCTCCGGGCGCAGCAGCCTTCTGACCGGGCGCCCCACCACGCGACGGGCACGCTTGTAGGCGGAGGGCCACGTGGCGGCGCTGTCGCCCGCGTGCACCTTGATGCTGACCGGGCCGGTCTTCTTCTCGAGCTGACTGCGCAGCTTGACGTTCTGCGCGGCCAGTTCGTCCAGCCGGCTCTGCATGAAGCTGAAGCGGCTGCTCAGCTCATCGGGATCGGTGTCGGTCCACGGGCGGACGGCGGGCGGCAGGGCGAGCTTGGAGAGCTGGGCGTCGAACGCCTTCCCGCTGTCGCCGTGGTGGAAGGTGTTCTCCAGGCCGTTCTTCTCCATGAAGCCGGTGAAGCGGAGGAAGCGCTCCTTGTGGCCGTTCACCAGCTCGCCGAAGTCGGCGGCCTCGTACAGCTCGGCCGGGTCGATGTCCTTCGGCGTCTCGGAGATCTTGCGGTGCGGGATGCCGAAGTACCGGCAGAGCTCCAGGGTCCGCGAGTCGCTGCAGAGCACGGTGCTCGGTACGCCGGCCAGCAGCGCCGCGATGTTGCCGTGGATACGGGAGCCGAACGAGAAGTCGAACGCGCGTAGCTCCTCGATCCACGTGGCCGGGTCGACGTAGAGCCGGACCTTGCCCTCGCGGTACATCGGGTGGGACGGATGGGTCGGCATCGAGGTCTGGGCGCCGATCGGGTTCGACGTCTCCCGCCAGTGGAGCAGTTGGGCCTCGAGAAGGTTCTGTCCCACGAACCGGAGATGGGGATAGCGCTCGTGGGCCTGCCGGATGATGGCGTCGAGGCCGTGCGAGCGCACGGCGCTGTGCGAGCCGTTCACCGAGATGCGGGACTCCGCGGTGAGCGACTCGGCCCTCTTCTCGAGCGTGAACGTCTCGCCGTGCATGAACATCGAGGGACAGCCGATGACCTCGACGTCCTTGAAGCCCATGCTGTTCAGGTACTGCTCGGTGAACTCACCTCGCACGCCGATGGACGCGCTGCGGTTGAGCACCTCCGTGACGAACTCCCTGACCGTCGGCTCCATCGGCTTCAGACGGTCCGCGTTGTAGTTGAGGTCCGCCTGTGCGCCGACCCCCAGGACGACGACGGGGATCCGCAGCTTCTTGATCAGCTGCGTCATCCGCTTCAGGGGGCGCTCGAACGTCGGACGGAACGCGTTCGCCAGAGGCACGACGAAGACGTCGAACTCCTCGTTTATGCGGTCGGCCGCCGACGGGTCCGTACGGATGCCGTTGGAGAAGACCTCGGCCCGCGACGTCGTCAGAAGCTTGTGAGCCGCGTCACTGAAGATCAGATTGCCCGCGTTCGTCGCGAAGACATCTCTGTGGAGGGACTGTTCGAGCGAGGCCACATCGAAGGGGCTCTTGCCTGATCGGAGGAGGATGCGCCTCTGGCGGGCCGGTTCATCTGTCACCTGAAGAGGGTAGCCCGATGAATGCCCGGTGGAGATTACGTAAATGACTCCATTCGGGCGTATGTCGGCGGCCGGAGTCCACACTGCTTCTGTGTAAGGGGCCCGGCGGTGACAGCAGCTGAGACAGCGGGGTGCCCGCGTGCCCCGCTCGCGTAGATTGAGGACGACGGAGCAGGACGACGTGATGTGGGGACGGCGTACGTGTCAGGGGCAAGGAAAACTCGAGGCGCGGCAGACGGCTCCGAAGGCGCGGCCCGCACCTCCTCCGGCGCAGGCGCCGGGAGCAGGCCGGGTGTGACGGAAGCCCGCAGGATCGTCGTCAAGGTCGGGTCCTCCTCACTCACCACCGCGGCCGGAGGCCTCGACGCCGACCGGGTCGACGCCCTCGTCGACGCCCTCGCCAAGGTCAGGAGCGGCGGGGAGCGCGAGGTGGTCCTCGTCTCCAGCGGCGCCATCGCCGCCGGCCTCGCCCCCCTCGGCCTCGTCCGCCGGCCCAAGGACCTCGCTCGGCAGCAGGCCGCCGCCAGCGTCGGCCAGGGACTGCTGGTCGCCCGCTACACCGCCTCCTTCGCCCGTTACGGCGTACGGGTCGGACAGGTGCTCCTGACCTCCGACGACACCAGCCGGCGCGCCCACTACCGCAACGCGTACAGCACGCTCGACCAGCTCCTCGAGATGGGTGCGTTCCCCGTCGTCAACGAGAACGACACCGTCGCGACGGACGAGATCCGGTTCGGTGACAACGACCGGCTCGCCGCGCTCGTCGCGCATCTCGTCCATGCCGATCTCCTCGTACTGCTGTCGGACGTCGACGGCCTCTACGACGGGGATCCGAGCACACCGGGCACCTCCCGCATCGCGGAGGTGAGCGGACCGGCCGACCTGGAAGACGTCACCATCGGCAGCGCGGGGAAGGCGGGCGTCGGTACCGGGGGCATGGTCACCAAGGTCGAGGCGGCCCGGATCGCCACCGCCGCGGGCATCCCCGTGGTCCTGACCTCGGCGAGCCACGTCGCGGACGCCCTCGCGGGGCGTGACACCGGCACGTACTTCCACCGCACCGGTCGCCGCTCGGCCGACCGGCTGCTCTGGCTGGCCCACGCCTCGACCCCGCAGGGCGCCCTCACGCTCGACGACGGAGCCGTGCGCGCCGTCGTCGAGCGCCGCACCTCCCTGCTGCCCGCCGGAATCTCCGCGGTCGAGGGCGAGTTCTCCGCCGGCGACCCGGTCGAGTTGCGGGACCCCGCCGGACTGGCGGTCGCCCGGGGGCTGGTCAACTTCGACGCCAAGGAGATCCCTCAGCTGCTGGGCCGCTCCACCCGCGACCTGGCACGTGAACTGGGCCCCGCCTACGAGCGCGAAGTCGTACACAGGGACGATCTCGTCGTCCTCACGCCTCGTACGGCCCCCTGAAACGGCTGAAAGTCCAGCCTTCGGGTTGAGACCTTCACGAAAACCGCCCCACGCCCGGCCCCGGGCTGGTCAACTTTGTCAGAGGGACACAAAAAGGGGTCGGGACAGCTACACATTCACAGGAGGCCGCCGGTGAGACGAGCGCGCCCGGGGGCTTTGCCCCGCGGAACGGGCAGCCGTGCCCTGACCAGCGTCGGGGCGGGATCCGACTTCGTCGGTACCCCCACCGACCAGACCCTCGAACAGGAACCGGTGGTGACGAACGAGGAACTGATCCGCTCCAAGCTGTGGCACATCACCCTCAGTGTCTCCGGCAGCGAGACGCCCCTGAAGGAGGTCAGGCGCGGACTGGAGCAGCTGGCGCACGACCACCCCTTCCTGCTCACCAGCCGGTACGCCGACGACCACGCGGAGATCCGGTACTGGGAAGAGGCCCGGGACCTGCACGACGCCGCAGCGGTCGCTCTGCGGCTGTGGGGCGAGCACCGGTCCAGCGCACGGCTCCCGCCCTGGGAGATCGTCGGCCTGGAGGTCATCGACCGGGAGACGTACCACCTGCGGGTCGCCGAGGGGTACGGCCCTCCGCCTGCCTCCCCCGTCGGGGTCCACCCGTACTGAGCGGAGCCGTGCCTGCCGGCCGGGCGGTCCTCGTGAGGTGCCCCGACGATGCGGTCCCGTCGGGGTCCCGGGCACCGGTACGGCTGTCTCGCATCACGGGATACGTGACGGATGCCCGCAGTGTGCGCACTACCCTGCGGGCATGACCACGCTTTCGCCGTACGACAACATGTCCCCGGTCGCCCAGGCCGCCTACCGGGCACGCGCCGCCGCCGACGACATCGCGCCACTCCCGCGCGCGGCGAAGGACGACGCCCTGATGGCGGTCGCGGACGCGCTCGAGGTCCGCACCAGCGAGATCGTCGAGGCGAACGCCGAGGACGTCGCGAAGGCCCGGGCAGCCGGCACGAGCGAGTCGATCGTCGACCGGCTCACCCTGACGCCGGAGCGGATCCGCGCGATCGCCGCGGACGTGCGGGACGTGGCCGCCCTGCCCGACCCGGTCGGCGAGGTGGTCCGTGGCTCCACCCTCCCCAACGGCATCGATCTGCGTCAGGTGCGGGTGCCGCTCGGAGTCGTCGGCATCATCTACGAGGCCCGGCCGAACGTGACGGTCGACGCCGCCGCGCTCTGCCTCAAGTCCGGCAACGCGGTGCTGCTGCGTGGTTCCTCGTCGGCGTACGCCTCCAACACCGCACTCGTGCGGGTGCTCCGTGACGCGGTGGGCGGGTCCGGGCTTCCGGCGGACGCCGTGCAACTCGTCCCGGGCGAGAGCCGCGACTCGGTGCGCGAACTGATGCGGGCACGCGGCCTCGTCGACGTCCTCATCCCGCGCGGCGGTGCCTCCCTGATCCGCACCGTGGTGGAGGAGTCAACGGTCCCCGTCATCGAGACCGGCACCGGCAACTGCCACGTGTACGTCGACGCGCAGACCGATCTCGCCATGGCCGTCGAGATCCTGGTCAACTCCAAGGCGCAACGCCCGAGCGTGTGCAACTCCGCCGAGACCCTTCTGGTCCACAAGGACATCGCCGCGGACTTCCTGCCCCTGGCCCTGGACGCGCTGGCCGAGGCCGGGGTCACCGTGCACGGTGACGAGCGGGTGCTCGCCCTCGCCGAGGGGTCCAAGGCCACCGTCGTGGCCGCGACACCGGAGGACTGGGAGACCGAGTACCTCTCGTACGACATCGCCGCCGCTGTGGTGGAGTCCCTGGAGTCCGCCGTGGCGCACATCCGGCTCTGGTCCTCCGGCCACACCGAGGCGATCATCACCACGTCGCAGGCGGCTGCCCGCCGGTTCACCCAGTTGGTGGATTCGACGACGGTCGCCGTGAACGCGTCCACCCGCTTCACCGACGGCGGCCAGTTCGGGTTCGGCGCCGAAATCGGAATCTCCACGCAGAAGCTGCACGCCCGTGGGCCGATGGGGCTGCCCGAGCTGACGTCCACGAAGTACATCGTCACCGGCGACGGCCACATCCGTTAGAGGGACTCTTCCGGCGGGTCGGACGAGGCGGGAGGTCTCCCGACTTTGCGGGCTCCCTGCCCAAAACGCCCCGCCGAGGCTACGCTGAAGCCGTGCCGGACGACGTGGGGGGCAGGCCGTTCCCGGACGGCTGGGAGCCCGACGACGACCGCGGGGGCGCGGACGAGGACTTCGCCTCCGTGGTGTTCGACGAGGACTTCGTCCGGTCGGCCGAGATCCACGAGCCCACCGCGGTCGAGCGCCTGCTCGCCGCAGCCCAGGACCGAGCCGAGGCCGAGGCCTACAGAGCGCGTTCGGGCGGTGGGGCCCTGGACGACGACCTCTACGACGACGGCTACGGCCCCGACGGCCTGTACGGCCGGGGAAGAGGCTACGGCGGCTCGTACGACCCCGACGACCCTGACGCCGTCCACGAGGACGACGACAGCCCGTACGGACGTCACGGCGGTGCCCTGCGCCCCTACCGGGGCTCGGCGCGCTGGCACCGGCCGGTCGCCTGGCTGCTCGCCCTGCTCATGGGTATCGGGATGGTGGCGCTCGCCTTCAGCGCCGTGTACCGGGGCGCGGCCTCCCACCGTCAGGAGGAGGTGCCGTCACCGGTCACCAGCGGCGTCGGTGAGCCGGGCGCGGTCCCGTCCGCCTCGGCCGACTACTCCCGCCCCGCGGTTTCCGCTGTCCCCCGCACACCGTCAGCCGCCGAATGACCAGGGGCGCGACGGCCCCACATCCGCCGGGATGAGACCCGGCCGAACACCGGCCGAACACCGGTATCGGTGAACGCGTAGCCGGTCCCAGGTTCCTCAGCCGCGGCTGCCCTTCCGGCCGGGTGCCCCTCCGGTCCCCGCGGCTGCCCTTCCGGCCGGGCGCCCTCCCCGGTCCCCGCGGCTTCCCCTTTCCGGCTGGGTGGCCTCCCCGGCCCTCCAGGGGCCGTTCTCTGCCCTGTCCGGCCCTTCCCGGCTGTTCTTCTCGTCGAGCCCGCGCCCGGGCCCGAGTCCGAGCTAGGACGAGTCTTGCCCCTCGAGGCTCCTGCCCCTCCCGGCCGCGCTCCGCCTGCGTTCTCACCTGCGAGGCGTTTACCTTGATGAGGATCGACCCAATCTGAAGGTATGACCTTGTGATCCCTCCTCCCGTCCCCGTCCCCGGGGAGAGGGCCAGCCACTTGCCCATCTGTCGACCCGTGACGGACAGGTCCGCCCGGGGCCGAGTGCCCAGGCGGGTCCCAGCGCCAGCCCTCGCCGGCGGCGCGGAGATCGGGAGAAGTCATGACAGGCCGCGGAGAACCGCCGGAAGGGCCGCCCGACAACACGGGCGGGGAGGACGAGTACCGCTCACTCGTCTTCGACGAATCGTTCGTCCGCGCTGCCCGGCTGCAGGAATTCTCGGCGCAGGAGCGCATGGGCATGCATGCGCGCGCCGTACGCTCCCTCCCCGGCCGTGGCACCCGCCGGCGCCGGCCGCGGGCCGGTATCGCTCTCGTGCTGCTGATCGCGCTGGCATTCGTCGCCGCGGTGTACCTCGGCTTCCGGAACCCCTACCCGACGCCCGTCGGCAGGCGCGCGGAGCCGCTGCAGACGACGGTGATCCCGCTGGCCCCGGAGGGCCGCGTACCCGGAGGAACCGCAGAGTCGCTTCTTGACGGCGGTCCGGCGGCGGCCCACGCCACCGGAGCCTCAGGCATCAACCTGCCGTCGGTCAGGCGGACCAAGAACTTCTCGGACAGCCAGGTGAGCATGGCCCTCACCACGGTCAAGGACTACCTGGTGAACTCCTCTCTCGACCCGGACGTCATCACCGGCGGGGTGGTCCGGCCGGTCGGACGCCTCCTCGACCCGGACCAGACGGCACAGTTCGACCGGAGCATGGAATCCCCGGCCGCCGACGGCCGGCACAGCGCGACCGGCTGGCTGGTGCGATTCGACCCGGCCGAAGTGGAACTCGCCGACCCCGACATCCGGGCCCACGGCACTCTCAGCTACGCGGAGGCGGGGGCGGACACCCTGGAGGTGGTGTCCGACCACACCTTCACCTACGCCCTGCGGCCCGCCGTACCCGGCCCCCACCGGGCCGACGGAGCCTCCCTCTTCACCGTGCGTCGCGTCCTGCACTTCCTGCTCGACCGGGAGGACATCAGGCTGCACAGGCTGGAGGTCCGCAGCGCCTACGTCCAGGCCGGCCCCCAGTCGTGCTCGGCCGTGACGACAGGAGCCCTGCGCCCTCTGCTCGCCGGCGGGCGAGCGGACACCCGCGGACCCGCGGGCACCGACCCCTACGCCACGGGTGTGCCGTCAGCGGCGCTCTGCGGCACTCTGGCCGTCACGTCCCCGACTCAGGCCCCTCCTCAGGGTCCGGACGCCTCCAGCTCCCCTCGGAGCCGTCCGTAGCGCCCGGGCGGCCCTTGCCCGCGTTGCCACCGCCCGCGTTCCCGCCGGCCGTGCCCGTGAACTTGTCCCGGAGCTTGCCGCCCAGGTCGCCCGCACCGCCCGCGATGTCACCGACGAGCTTCATCAGCGGGTCCTTGCTGGTGCGGACCGTGTCCGCGTAGTGCGCGGCGGACTCACGGAAGGAGTCCGTCACCGACGTGTCCTTGTCCTCTCCGCGCTTCGGGTAGTGGCCGTCCAAGATGCGCTGGAAGTCCCGGCTCTCCGACCACTTCTTCAGCTCGGCCGCCCGGACCGTCGTGAACGGGTGAGTCCGGGGCAGCACGTTGAGAATCTTCAGCACCGAGTCACGGAGATCGCCGCTCTTCTCGTACTCGTCGGCCTGTGCCAGGAAGGCGTCGACGTTCATCTCGTGAAGATGGTTGCCGCCCGCGATCTTCATCAGCCCGCGCATCGAGGCACGCGGGTCCTGCCCCACCAGCAGTCCGGCCCGGTCGGCGGAGAGCTCCGACTTGCGGAACCACTCCCGCAGCGCGGTCACGATGGCCATGATCGCGACATTGCCCAGCGGGATCCAGGCCACCTTCAGCGCGAGGTTGGTGAGGAAGAGCAATATCGTGCGGTACACCGAGTGACCGGAGAGCGCATGGCCCACCTCGTGGCCGACGACCGCCCGCATCTCCTCCTCGTCGAGCAGCTCCACCAGCCCGGTCGACACGACGATGATCGGTTCGTCCAGGCCGATGCACATGGCGTTCGGCTGCGGGTTCTGCGTCACGTACATCGGAGGGACCTTCTCGAGGTCCAGGATGTAACAGGCGTCCCGCAGCATGTCGTTGAGGTGGGCGAACTGGGCGTCGCTCACCCGGACGGAGTCCGACAGGAAGAGCAGCCGCAGGCTGCGCTCGGGAAGCAGGCCGCTGAGCGCCTTGAAGACGGTGTCGAAACCGCTCAGCTTGCGCAGGGCCACCAGGGCCGAGCGGTCCGCCGGGTGCTCGTAGGCCCGTGAGGAGATGTCCGGAAATCGCCTGCGCTGCCTGCTCGGCACGCTTTCGTGACTGGTGTCGGTCATGGATGCCCCCTGTTCGTACGAGACGTTGCTCGTCCCCCTGACAAATGCCAGCGTATGTGCTGGCGCTACGGTGTGCGGGGGGCTGTGGATAACTTTGAGGAGCGCCCGGAATGCCGCATACCGCCGTCATGCTCGCCGCCGTGTCCGAGGACCAGGGACCGGGCAACACGCTTCGCGTCGTCCTGCTCGTGGCGCTCGTCGGAGCAGCCCTGCTCGCCTGGTTCCTGCTGCGCGGATACCGCAACGACGACAACAACGACTGAGTCGGCGTGAGCGTGCCCGTGACGCCCGCATACGATGTGCCCGACGTCTCCCTCCTGATTCCCGATGGATAGGTCCCGCAGAAGATGAGCCTCTCGAGCACCGCGCACCAGCTGGTCACCCTCGCCTCCGAAGGCGAGCAGGGTGGTAACCACGAAAGCCTCAGCCCGTATCTCACCGGTGGCGGCGCGCTCGTCGCCCTGTTGCTCCTGCTGTGGATCACGACGCGCTTCAACCGGGACCGCTGAGTCCGAGGCGAACAGCTGTACCAGTAGGGTCTGCACGCATGGGAGAGCAGGAAGTGCCTACCGGCCGCGGCAAGCGCCGAATCGGCGTGATGGGCGGGACCTTTGACCCGATCCATCACGGACACCTGGTGGCGGCCAGTGAAGTGGCCGCCCACTTCCAGCTGGACGAAGTCGTCTTCGTCCCGACCGGGCAGCCCTGGCAGAAGAGTCACAAGCAGGTGTCCCCGGCCGAGGACCGTTACCTGATGACGGTCATCGCGACGGCGTCCAACCCGCAGTTCTCGGTCAGCCGGAGCGACATCGACCGTGGCGGACCGACGTACACGATCGACACGCTGCGGGATCTGCGCACGGCCCACGGCGACGCGGACCTCTTCTTCATCACCGGCGCCGACGCGCTGTCCCAGATCCTGACCTGGCGGGACGCCGAGGAGCTGTTCTCGCTCTCCCACTTCATCGGTGTGACCCGCCCGGGTCACCTGCTGACGGACGACGGCCTGCCCAAGGGCGGGGTCTCGCTGGTGGAGGTGCCCGCACTGGCGATCTCGTCCACGGACTGCCGCGCCAGGGTCGCGCAGGGTGAACCGGTCTGGTACCTGGTACCCGACGGCGTCGTCCGCTACATCGACAAGCGCCAGCTGTACCGCGGCGAATGAGCCACGTAGAGGGGCACCTGTGAACGACCGACAGAACCCGTACGACCCGTACCAGCAGCCGCAGATCATCGGCTACGACGAGTACGGGCAGCCGGTCTACCAGCAGCAGGGGCAGGCGCAGGACCAGTCGCACGGGCAGCAGCCGTACGACCCGTACGCCCAGCAGCAGCCCCAGCAGCCCCAGCAGCAGGACGGGCAGGCACAGCAGGGCTACGGCTACGGGTACGACCCGTACGCCGGTACGCAGCAGCAGTACGACCCGTACGCCGGTGCCCAGCAGCAGTACGACCCGCACGCCGCCCAGCAGCAGGCGCAGCAGCCCACGCAGCAGGGGTACGGGTACGGCGAGGGCTACGGCGACGCCGCGTACGGCTACGACACCGGCCGGCAGCCCGCCGTAGACGACTCCACCCAGCAGTGGGCCGCGGCCCCGGCCGCCCCTGCGGCGGCCCCGCCACCGCCGATGCCGGAACAGCGGCGTGGCCCCGAACCGGCGGCCGACCCGGCCGTTCCAGGGCAGCGTCGTGCGGAGGGAGAACCCGGCACCGAGCAGTTCGCCTTCATCGAGGAGCCCGACGAGGACTCCGAAGACGTCATCGACTGGCTGAAATTCACCGAGAGCCGCAGTGAGCGGCGCGAGGAGGCGCGACGGCGCGGCCACAACCGGATGGTCGCGCTCATAGTCGTGGCGGTCCTGGTGGTCGTCGGCGGAGCGGGCTATCTCTGGTTCGCCGGGGACATCCCGGGTGTCTCGGACGCCGACGGGCGGAGCGCCACGGCGACGGGCCCGCAGAAACGCGACGTCATCGTCGTCCACCTGCACAACACCAAGAAGGGCGGCACCTCCACGGCGCTGCTCGTCGACAACGTCACCACCAAGCAGGGCACCACCGTCCTGCTCCCCAACTCGCTGGCGGTGGCAGGGGACGACGGATCCACCACCACGCTCGGCAAGTCCGTCGACGACGACGGGTCCACCGGCACCCGCGAGGCGATCGACACCCTGCTCGGCACCAGCATCAGTGGCACATGGCGGCTCGACACGCCGTACCTCGAGAACCTCGTCGAGCTCGTGGGCAACATCGAGGTGGACACCGACACGGCGGTGCCCGACTCCAAGAAGGGCGCCTCGCCGCTCGTGGAGGAGGGGGAGGGGCAGACGCTGAGCGGCCCGATGGCCGTCGCGTACGCCACCTACCAGGGCGAGGGCGAACCGGAGGCCAAGCAGCTCATGCGCTTCGGCCAGGTCATGCGCAGTGTGCTGCGCAAGCTGTCCGAGGACCCCAAGGCCGCCACCGTCACCATCGAGACACTCGCCCAGATCCTCGACCCGTCCCTGCCGGAGCAGGACCTGGGCGCTTCGCTGGCCAAGCTCGCCGGACACGCGAAGGTGGGCGACTACAAGACGGAGCTCCTCCCGGTCCAGAGCGACGGGACCTTGACGGACAAGGCCACCGCGAGCGTGGTCAAGGACGTCCTGGGAGGCAAGGTGAAGGCCCCGGAGCAGGGCGCGGCGGTGCGCGTCGGCATCAAGAACGCCACGGGGAACACGAAGGGCACCGAGTCCGCGAGGGTCAAGCTCGTCAACGGCGGCTACGCCTTCGTCGACAGCGGCAAGGCGGACACCGCGACGTCGTCGCAGGTGGTGTACGGAACCGCGGAGGACAAGGCCAAGGCGGTCGAGGTCGCCAAGACCCTGGGGCTGCCGGAGGGCTCGGTCGAGAAGGGCGAGCCGGCGGCGAACGCCGACGTGTCCGTCGTCCTCGGACAGGACTACAAGATCCCCGAGCAGACCTCGTAGGGATCCCCGGGCAGACGTCGTAAGGGCTGTCGGCGGTCCGTGAGACCCTAGAGGTTGATCTGACCGCCGACGAAAGCCTGCATGTGACCGCCACGGACCGCTCCATCGAGCTCATCAACGCCGCCGCCCAGGCGGCGGCCGACCGGCTCGCGCACGACATCATCGCCTACGACGTCAGCGATGTGCTGTCGATCACCGACGCCTTCCTGCTGGCCTCGGCTCCCAACGACCGCCAGGTCAAGTCGATCGTCGACGAGATCGAGGAGCGGCTGCAGAAGGAGCTCGGCGCCAAGCCGGTTCGCCGCGAGGGCGACCGCGACGCCCGCTGGATCCTGCTCGACTACGTCGACATCGTGATCCACGTCCAGCACAGCGAGGAGCGCGTGTTCTACGCGCTCGAGCGCCTGTGGAAGGACTGCCCCGAGATCGCCCTCCCCGAGGACGCGGTCAAGACCCGGGGCAAGGCCGAGGAGCACGCCCAGCTCAACGGCGGCACGGAAGGTGACCAGAGCTGAACGGCAGCAGCAGCGGCAGGGGCCGCAAGATCGTCCTCTGGCGGCACGGCCAGACGGCGTGGAATCTGGAGCGCCGCTTCCAGGGCTCCACGGACATCGAGCTGACCGAGACCGGTCTCGGGCAGGCACGCCGCGCCGCCCGGCTGCTCGCATCGCTGAAGCCGGACGCGATCGTGGCGTCCGACCTGCGGCGCGCCGCGGCCACGGCCGCCGAGCTCGCCGCGGTCACCGGCCTCGACGTCGCACACGACTCCGCGCTGCGTGAGACGTACGCCGGCGCCTGGCAGGGGCTCACGCACGAGGAGATCGTCGGACAGTACGGCGAGCAGTACGCCGCTTGGAAGCGCGGTGAGCCGGTCCGCAGGGGCGGTGGCGAGCTGGAGACGGAGGTCGCCGACCGCGCGGCCCCCGTGGTGCTGGAACACGCAGGCAAGCTGCCCGACGCCGGCACGCTCGTCGTCGTGAGCCATGGCGGCACCATCCGGACGACCATCGGCCGTCTGCTCGGGCTCGAGTCCCACCACTGGGAGGGGCTCGGCGGGCTGTCCAACTGCTGCTGGTCGGTGCTGGGCGAAGGCGCGCGTGGTTGGCGCCTGCTCGAGCACAACGCCGGGACCCTCCCCGAACCGGTGCTCGGGGACGACGATTAGCCGTCGCCCGGAGGCTCTCTCCGGGCGGTGGGGACCGGATTTCACTTTCCGGCTCGTCGCAGGCTAAAGTTCTTCTTGTTCGCAGCGCGGAAACGCAGGGAAACACAGCGGACAGCGGGGCTATAGCTCAGTTGGTAGAGCGCCTGCATGGCATGCAGGAGGTCAGGAGTTCAATTCTCCTTAGCTCCACAGTCAAGATCCCGTCCCCGGCAGGGGGCGGGATCTTTTTTTGCGGCGATCCGGAATCGAGCCGGTGACGTGCGCCGGTCGTGCCCCAACTGCCGTGGCCCGCCTGGGACAAGGGTCGTAAGGGTGTTCCGGCGCTGTCATCGCAGGTGCGAGGGCCGTCCCCATGGGCCTCCTTCAGGACAAAGGCGCTCGGCGGGGCGTTCGTCGGGCTGACCTCCTTACGGCGCCGTGGCAGAATCGGAGCGTCGGAGGGGCGACGGACCGATCGGGAGGGAGCGCGATGCCTGCGAGCCGCGTACGGGTCCCGGGCCCGCTCCTTGCGTCCACGGCGCTCCATCGCTCGACCACCCCCGTTCCCGCCGCGCCCTGCTCCCTCGGCAGCTCGCACGACGGTCCCTTCGCGCGCACGGCCTGCGGCCACCGTCGGAGCTGACCAGATGGGTGCACACAGGCGGAAATGCGACTGGTGCGGCAGCGGTACGCCCATCGTCAGGGACATGGACCCCGTCAACACCGAGTTCCAGTACTGGTGCGAGGAGTGCGCGCGGGCGCTGATCATAAAAGGCGACCCCATCGAGACGTACCGGGAGCTCGAAGGTGAGCCCATCTACGGACGGCTCCTGGAGGAGCACTGCACCCTCAAGCGGTTCTACTCCTTCGCCACTGCCTGACGGGGTGGCTCCTCCCGGAGCCGTTCAAGATCGAAGCAACCGCTGGTCAGAGCGTCGCTCATCAGGCATATCCGGACAGACCGGAAACGATTTTTGATGGGCCGGTGGGACCGTGTAATGTTCTCGATGTCGCCAGGGAAACCGAGCGGCAAACAGCACGGGGCTATAGCTCAGTTGGTAGAGCGCCTGCATGGCATGCAGGAGGTCAGGAGTTCAATTCTCCTTAGCTCCACAGTGGGGAAGCGGGCCATCCGAATCGGATGGCCCGCTTCTTGTCGTGTCCGCCACTCCTGGTGTGCTCGTCGGCGCGCGGATCAGTCGCGCCCGCTGCCCAAGGCCCTGCGCCGGGCACTCGGCAGTGCGGGCCGTTCCGCGGGAGCCTGCTCGATGCGGAGCGCAAGGGCGGGGCACCGCCGTACGGCGCGCTGGGCCCGGCCCCTCAGGTGCACCGGAACGGAGGCGTCCGCGAGCGCCGGATAACCGTCCGGACCCAGCCTGATCAGTTCTGGAACGATGTCCGCGCAGAGGCCGTGCCCCTGGCAGAGCGTCCAGTCCACCGCCAGCTTCTCACCGCTGGGGAGGGACTCCTCCAGGTCCTCGTAGCCGGGGAGGGCAACGGCAGCACGCCCAGGGTCTCCCGTCCGCAACCGCCGTCCAGCACGTGCGCTGCGAGATCGTCGGTGAAGGCGGAGAGGGTGGACGACAGGAAGCGGGCCGATCCGTCCGGGTGCTTGCACGCACCGCGGCCCTTCACCGCCTGCGTCACCTCGCGGAGCGCCTCCAGGGCGGCGGGACCGCCGCCGTTGAGGACGTCGGAGAGGCCGCCCGCGGCAGCGGGCAGACCCAGCTTGCACGGCCCGCACTGGCCCGCGGTCTCGGCGGCCAGCCAGTTCGCGATCCTCAGCGACTCCCCGATCGGGCAGGTCTCCGGCCCGATCGGCAGAACGGCACCGGCGCCGAGCGCCCCGCCCACCGCGGCCAGTGAGGCTCTGGAGACCACCGCGTCGTGCAAGGCCGTCGAGTCGATCCAGTTGCCGTGGTAGCCGCCGGTGAGTACGCCCTGGGGCAGCGGCGGCGCTCCCGCCAACTGCAGGACGTAGCGCAGGGGCACCCCTGTGGGTACCTCGACGACCATCGGACGGGCCACGGCCCCGGAGACCGTGAGGAGGACCGTGCCGGGCTCGTCGGCCAGGCCGGTGTGTCCGTAGCGGCGGGGACCCAGCCGGGCGGCGACGGCGAGCTGTGCGTAGGTCTCCGCGTTCGACAGGAGAGTCGGCGCGCCGGCCACCCCGGACTCCGCCGCCCGCTCACGGCGGCCGGGCGGCAGGGCGGGGCCGCCGTTCACCGCGCGGATGACCGCCGACGCCTCCCCGGAGACCATGCGCTCCGGGGTGCGCACCACCCGGGCGCGAAGGTGCTGTCCGCGCCTGTCCGACAGTCCGCGTTCGGCCAGTGCGGACCGCACGGACATCTCCGTGGAGTTCCGGGTGACGGCCACGACCAGAGTGCGTGCGCCGAGTGCTTCCGCTGCGAGCAGGGCGCCGTCGAGTATGAGGTGCGGGGTGCGGTTGAGCAGCACGGTGTCCTTGCGGCAGGCGGGTTCGCCCTCGCTCCCGTTGATCACGACGACCGGCCTCACCCCACGGCGTATCGAGGCCTTCGCGACCGCCCGCAGCTTCTTCCCGAAGGGGAAGCCCGCGCCGCCGCGGCCACGCAGCGACACCGACTCCGCGAGCTCGGCCAGCCGCTCACCGGTCATCGGGTCGAGCGGGCCGTGCACCTTGAGGTGCATGGCGAGGTCGAGGCGTTCCACCAGGTCGAACCCGCTGGTCAACTGAGGGAGTCCGACGACGCGGACCTCCGGGACATCGGGGAGGGGCGCATTCACGGGCGGTCTCCTGCTGGTGGGTGCCAGGGCTCTCCCGCCGAGGGCGGATAGAGCGGCCCCGGCAGCTGCTCGGTCACCTGGTCGGAGGCGGAGGCCGTGACGGGCCCCGGGGGCGATGCGTACGCGGGCCTCAGCGCCTGTGCGGGAGGCGTGGGGGAGGGGGAGGGCCAGCGGTCGCCCGTCAGACCCGGGGGCGGCCCGGATAGCCGGGAGACGGCTCGGTACGCCGCAGAGATACCGGGCCGGGAGCCCTGGGGCGCTGCCGGCGCCGGGGTGGGGAAGGTGCCGGGGGCGAGCCGCTCGGAGCTGCGCGGCGGCGGCTCGTACGGCGGTGGCGATACGTACGCAGCCGCACCGTACGGCTGGTGTTCCTGCGGCGCCCGCCCGAACGGCCGGGACGCGTAGTCCGCCGGTTCGTGCGCGAGTGCTCCGGGCGTTTCCGGGGCGGCGAGCGTCCGGGGGCGGACCGGGGTGCCGCGCAGGCCCCGGTCGTCGCCCCAGCCGGGGGCGTCGGGCGGGAGGCCGCGGCCCGACGGCGCAGGCGCGGACTCCGCACCGGGGAGCGGTGAGGTGCGTATGACCGGATCGGACGCGGACGGAGGGGCGTCCGGGCCCGTCAGACTGGCGGCGAGCTCGATGAGCAGGCGCTTTGCCGGGCCGGGGAGCAGGCGCATCGCGAGCACGGCGGCCACGGCGGTCAGACAGAGCATGTACATCACGACGACCCAGGTCGCGGGCTGGCGTCCGGCGTACAGGCCGTGCACCAGGGCGGCGCACCACGCGGGATACGCCAGCGCGTGCAGGGCGCGCCAGCGGCCCGCGATCCTGCCGGGGGTGGCGAACGCGCTGCGCATCGCCCCCGTCGCCGCGGCGACGATCATCAGCAGCCCGGCCAGTGCGCCGAAGCCGACGAGGCCCGCGGTACCGCTCACACCCGTACCGAACGGTACGAGGGCGCCGAGCAGGCCGACGTGCCCGAGCGCGACCTTCACGGTGCCGTGCAGGAGGAGGAAGCAGAGCGAGGCGACGGCGGCTGCTCGGTGGACGCCCTGGCAGACGAGCCGCTGACGCGTCGAGAGGAACACCCGGTCGGTGGCCAGCAGGCCCCAGCCGACTGCCGCGGTGAGGGAGACCAGCGTCAGTACGCCGGTCGTGAAGTCGAACGTGGCACGCATGCCGTCGCTCCCCGCGACGGCGAGCAGGGGGATGAGCACCAGTGCCGCGACGGTCAGTCCGCCCTGCACCGGGCGGCTCGTTCCTGGGCCGGAACCCAGGGAGGGGGAGGAGCGGATCCTGCGATGAGGCTTCATGGGGGGCGACTCCGAATGGCTCGGCAAAGCGGTCCCGTTGCCGCATGCTAGGTCGCCGTCTACCGGCCGGTACGAGGTTTGAGCGGTTGCCCCGATAGGAGGCAGTACGCGGAGTAACCTCCGGAGTGTGTGGGTCCTGTGGAAGATTCGCGCCGACGGTGTGACTGTGCGTACCGGCGTGGCGCGACCCGTGCGGCCTTCCGGAGGGATATGTGCCGGGCCGGGCTCCGGGCCCGTGCGGTACCCTGACGCCATGCGTGCCGTACGCCTTCTGCTTAGCGAGCCGCGCTGATCACTCCCGACCGGTGAGAATGCCTGGTCGGACTCGGCGCGGCGTCCCCTCCTGTGCGAGGGGATTTTTCGTTTCCGTAGACGTGTGTCCGTAGACGTGGGCGCCGGCAGATGACGATCGATGGAGCTTTGAGGATCATGAGCGAGACGAATTCCGCGGCCGAGGTGGCCGCGCCGCACCGCTACACGGCAGCGATGGCCGCCGACATCGAGGCACGCTGGCAGGACTTCTGGGACGCCGAGGGGACGTACGAGGCGCCCAACCCGACCGGTGATCTGGCGGACGGTTCCGGGCTGGCCGCGAAGCCGAAGCGCTTCATCATGGACATGTTCCCGTATCCCTCGGGCGCCGGTCTGCACGTCGGCCACCCGCTGGGCTACATCGCCACCGACGTCTACGCCCGCCATCAGCGGATGACCGGGCACAACGTCCTGCACACCCTGGGCTTCGACGCGTTCGGCCTGCCGGCGGAGCAGTACGCCGTGCAGACGGGCACCCACCCGCGCGCCTCCACCGAGGCCAACATGGAGAACATGAAGGTCCAGCTGCGCCGGCTGGGCCTGGGCCACGACAAGCGCCGCTCCTTCGCGACCATCGACGCGGAGTACTACAAGTGGACCCAGTGGATCTTCCTGCAGATCTTCAACTCCTGGTACGACACCGAGGCCGACAAGGCCCGCCCGATCGCCGACCTGGTCGCCCAGTTCGAGAGCGGTGAGCGTCCGGTACCGGGCGGCGGCGAGTGGGGCGCGCTGAGCGCCGCCGACCGTGCCGACATCCTGGGGCAGTACCGCCTGGCGTACGCCTCGGACGCACCCGTCAACTGGGCGCCCGGGCTGGGCACCGTGCTGGCCAACGAAGAGGTGACGGCGGACGGCCGCTCCGAGCGCGGCAACTTCCCGGTCTTCAAGGCCAAGCTGCGCCAGTGGAACATGCGCATCACCGCCTACGCCGACCGGCTGCTGAACGACCTGGACGGGCTGGACTGGCCGGAGGCCATCAAGCTGCAGCAGCGCAACTGGATCGGCCGATCCGAGGGGGCGCGCGTCGACTTCCCCGTCGACGGTGCGGGAGACATCACCGTCTTCACCACCCGTCAGGACACCCTGTTCGGCGCGACCTACATGGTCCTGGCTCCCGAGCACGAACTGGTCGAGCGGATCATCCCCGCCGCCTGGCCCGAGGGCACCCACCCGGTCTGGACCGGCGGCCACGCGAATCCGGCCGAGGCCGTCACCGCGTACCGCAAGCAGGCCGCCGCCAAGTCCGACGTCGAGCGGCAGGCCGAGGCCAAGGACAAGACAGGCGTCTTCACCGGTGCCTACGCGACCAACCCGGTCAGTGGTGAGAAGGTCCCCGTCTTCATCGCCGACTACGTCCTGATGGGCTACGGCACCGGCGCGATCATGGCGGTGCCGGCGCACGACGCGCGCGACTTCGCCTTCGCGCGCGCCTTCGAGCTGCCGATGCGCTGCGTCGTCGAGCCCTCGGACGACCGCGGCCTGGACACCTCGACGTGGGAGGACGCGTTCGCCTCGTACGAGGCGAAGCTGGTCAACTCGGCCAACGACGAGGTCTCGCTGGACGGCCTGGGTGTCGTCGACGCCAAGGCGAGGATCACGGAGTGGCTGCAGGCGCACGGTGTCGGTGAGGGGACCGTCAACTTCCGCCTGCGTGACTGGCTGTTCAGCCGCCAGCGCTACTGGGGAGAGCCCTTCCCGATCGTCTACGACGAGGAGGGCATCGCCCACGCGCTGCCCGAGTCGATGCTGCCGCTGGAACTGCCCGAGGTCGAGGACTACTCGCCGCGGACCTTCGACCCGGAGGACGCCGACACACAGCCCGAGACCCCGCTGTCCCGGAACGCCGACTGGGTCAACGTCACCCTGGACCTGGGTGACGGTTCCGGCCCGCGGAACTACCGCCGCGAGACCAACACCATGCCGAACTGGGCGGGCTCCTGCTGGTACGAGCTGCGCTACCTGGACCCGCACAACGACCAGCGGCTGGTCGACCCGGCCATCGAGCAGTACTGGATGGGGCCGCGCGAGGGACAGCCCACCGGTGGCGTGGACCTGTACGTCGGGGGAGCGGAACACGCGGTCCTGCACCTGCTGTACGCGCGTTTCTGGTCCAAGGTGCTGCACGACCTGGGGCACATCTCGTCGGCCGAGCCGTTCCACAAGCTGTACAACCAGGGCATGATCCAGGCGTTCGTCTACCGGGACAGCCGCGGTATCGCGGTCCCGGCGGTCGAGGTCGAGGAGCGCGACGGCGCGTACTACCACGCCGGCGAGAAGGTCAGCCGTGTCCTGGGCAAGATGGGCAAGTCCCTGAAGAACGCCGTCACGCCCGACGAGATCTGCGGCGAGTACGGCGCGGACACCCTGAGGCTGTACGAGATGGCCATGGGACCCCTGGACGTCTCGCGTCCGTGGGACACCCGCGCCGTGGTCGGCCAGTACCGGCTGCTGCAGCGGCTGTGGCGCAACGTCGTCGACGAGGAGACCGGTGAGGTCACCGTCGTGGACACCGAGCCCGGCGAGGACACGCTGCGCGCGCTGCACAAGGCCATCGACGGTGTGGGCCAGGACATGGCGGGGATGCGCTTCAACACCGCCATCGCCAAGATCACCGAGCTGAACAACCACCTGACGAAGGCGGGCGGCCCGCTGTCGCGCTCGGTCGCCGAGCGGCTGGTGCTGCTGACCGCGCCGCTGGCGCCGCACGTGGCGGAGGAGCTGTGGCGCCGGCTGGGCCACACCGAGTCCGTGGTGCACCAGGACTTCCCGGTCGCGGACCCGGCATACGTCGTGGACGAGACCGTGACCTGCGTGGTGCAGATCAAGGGCAAGGTCAAGGCCCGCCTGGAGATCTCCCCGTCCATCACGGACGAGGAACTGGAGGCGCTGGCCTTGGCCGACGGGAACATCGTCGCCGCGCTGGGCGGGGCCGGTATCCGCAAGGTGATCGTGCGGGCGCCGAAGCTGGTCAACATCGTCCCCGCATAGCGGCGCTGGGGTGGCCCGCGGCGCCGACGCGTGACGGCGTCGAGCGGGTCGGCGCGCTCGGTCGCCCGCGCCGCGCGGTCGGCCTGAGGTGCTGACCGGCGCGCTGCCACGGGCAGGCTAAGCGCGGCGCCGACGGTCGGGCGGCGTGCCAGGGCTTTCCCCTACGGGCAGGTTGGGGGTTCCGTTGGAACCCTCGGCCTGCCCGTTCCGTTTACGGTAGAAGGGGTGACCCCAGGCGGGCAGCCGATTCGACGACCGAGGGGCGTTCATGGAAGCCGTGATCCTGATCCTGACGCTGCTGTTCGTGGCGTTCATGGCGCTCGGTGTGTACGCCGGTGTGAAGGCGGTGCGCGCGGCCAAGCGGGGTGTGGACCGGACGATCACGCAGGCCCGCCGCTCCGTGGAGGACACCACGCTCCGGGCCAAGAGCTACGGCCAGCCGGGCGTGCCGGGAGAGCTCGCCCAGCTCAGGCTCTCGCTGCGTACATCGATGCGGGCCACCCAGGACGCGTTGAACGCCGGGGCCAGGGAGGACGCCTCACTCTCGGAGTCGCTGGGTCTCTTCCAGCGTCTGAGCGCGCAGGGACAGGAACTCGCCAACGACCTCAAGCGGCTGGGACGCGAGCCGGACCGGGCGACGGTGGCCACGCTGCTGCCGGGCCTGAAGGAGCGCACGGAACGCATCACACACGCGGCGGAATCACTCCGCTGGGCTGCCCGCGACCGGGCGAGGCAGTTCGCCGAGGACGATCTGGCCGCGCTCGGCGCGCAGATCGACCTGGAGGCCGGGGCCCTGCGCCACTGGACGACCGAGGAGCCGACCGCCTCCCGGAGCGAGGCCGCAGGGCACAACTGGACGGCACCGGCCGACGAGCAGACGCCACCGTCACTCACCCCTCCGGACCCCCGGCTGCGCACGGGCCATCCCTGGCAGAAGTCCGCGAAGCCGGAGACGACGAACTGACACGCATCCAACTCGGTTCCACCGCCCACGGCGTGGCAGCCGCGGGACGTGTGCTTGCTGAATGTCTCCGGACAGGCCGGAGGCACATCAGGGCGGATGCGGGGCAGACCGGAAATGATCAGCGGTCCGGTCCCGGGCTGCCGTGTTCCCGCCTCGGAAGGTAACCTCCGGCTCATGTCCCGCCATGTCGCGATCGTCACCGATTCAACGGCCTACCTGCCGCCCCAGACGATGGAACGGCACGGCATCACCGCGGTGCCGCTGACCGTCGTCCTGGGCGATCAGGCACTGGAGGAAGGCACGGAGATCTCGGCCCGGTCACTGGCCCTCGCTCTGCAGAAGCGCCGGTCCGTGACCACCTCACGGCCCAGCCCGGACGTCTTCGCCGCCACCTATCGAGCGGTGGCGGAGGCAGGCGCCACCGGCATCGTCTCTCTCCATCTGTCGTCGGAGCTCTCCGGGACGTACGACGCCGCCGTGCTCGCGGCGAAGGAAGCGCCTGTTCCGGTGCGAGTGGTCGACACCGGCATGGTCGCCATGGCCCTGGGGTTCTGCGCCCTTGCGGCCGCCGAGGCGGGCGAGGCGGGCGGCGGTCTGGACGAGGCGGTCGCGGCGGCAGACAAGCGGGCGGCCGGCACGTCGGCCTTCTTCTACGTCGACACGCTGGACTACCTGCGCCGAGGCGGGCGCATCGGCGCCGCGCAGGCGCTGTTGGGATCGGCTCTGGCCGTCAAGCCGCTCCTCCGGCTCGAGGACGGCCGTATCGAGATGCTGGAGAAGGTGCGGACCGCGTCCAAGGCGATCGCCCGTCTCGAGGAGATCGTCGCCGCGCAGGCCGGCACAGGTGCCGTGGACATCGCCGTCCACCACCTGGCCGCTCCCGAGGGGGCCGAGCGCCTGGCGGAACGGCTCCGGGGACGAATCCCGGGGCTCGCGGATCTGCATGTGAGCGAAGTCGGTGCGGTGATCGGGGCGCACACCGGTCCGGGACTGCTGGGCGCTGTCGTCGCACCGCGCTGAATTCACCTCGTCAGGTGACGCAGTTATCCACAACTGGCGAGTTATCCACCACAATCGGGGCGTCCCGACGGATTTTCCCGGATGTGTCTAGCGTCTGATCCATGACCTTCCGACCGCTCTCCCCACCCAGCCGTGCCACCGACCCGCAGGGCCTCGGCAGTGACGCCGAGGTCCCGGCCTCGCACCGACTCCCGGATCTTCCCGCGCACGCGGCGATGGACCCACCTCGGCACGCGGCGGTGTACGCGGCCGCGCCTCGGGGCGCGCACAGGCCCGCGCGCGGTGCCTCCGAGGGAGCAGGCCCGGCGGGACGGGCCCGCTTCAGGCCCGGTGTCCGCCCCGCCGGAGGAGCCGGAACCTCGCCCGGCACGGCCGCCTCCAGGGCCCGGCACGGTCGCCGGCGGCGCCCCACGCGTGGAACGGACACCGGGACCGCGGCAGCCTCGCGGCTCCGTGCGGACGCGCTCCTGGGGGCGGGCCCGCCGGTGGTCGCGGCAACGACTGCGGCGGCGGCGGGGACGACGACGGCGAGTAAGGGGACGGCGGGGGCGGCCGGTGGGGCGACGATGCAGGGGGTGGGGGCGGATGCGGCGGCTTCCGGGGTGCCCACGGCCTCGCCGTCCTGTGACGAGGCCGGACGCATCCGCGCGGCGCCGTCCTGGGCCGCGGTTCCGTCATCCCACTCAGCACCCGACGCCCGCTCCACGACGGCGGCCCCGTCGCACGGATCGGAACTGCCATTGCGGCACGAGGCGCCCGACGCGTCGGGCACGAGGTCCCGGTGGTGGCGAGAAGCGGGCCCCGCGCTGCGCGACCGGTTACCTCTGTGGGTGCAGCTGCGGTGCGGCCTCGAGCCGCGCGCTCTTGCCGCGTTGGCCGTCGTCCTGGTCGGAGCCGCCGTAGTCGCGGCGACACATTTCTGGTCGTCCGGTCCGGAGGCGGTGAGCGCTCCCGACCGGGTCACGGAGGCCGCCGCGGTACGGGCGGGCGGGGAGGAGACCCCGAGCGCGCGGATCTCCGGCCCCGCACTCGTTCCGCACACGGGATCGAGCACCGGCACAACCGCCGGCGGCCAGATCGTCGTGGACGTGAGCGGCAAGGTGCGGCGGCCGGGTATCCAGTACCTGCCTGCCGGTTCACGTGTCGCGGACGCGCTGCGTGCCGCGGGAGGCGTCAGGGAGGGAGCCGATGTCACCGCACTCAACCGCGCACGGGTCCTGACGGACGGCGAGCAGGTGGCGGTGGGCCTGCCCGGCGCGCCACCACCGGTCAGCGGGACGGGAACAGGCGGATCCGCAGGGGGACCGGCCGGCCCAGCCGCGGTGGTGAGCCTCGGCACGGCCACCGCCGAGCAGTTGGAGACCTTGCCCGGTGTCGGCCCGGTGCTCGCGCAGCACATCATCGACTACCGGACCGAGCACGGGGGTTACCGTTCCGTCGACGAGCTTCGCGAGGTCAACGGCATCGGGGACCGCCGGTTCGCCGACCTCCGGCCGCTGGTCAGGCCGTGAACGGTTCCGACGTCCTTGCCGATGCGGGCCGACGGCTCGGTGCTGCCGAACCGCGCCAGGCGCTCCCGGACGATCTGCGTCTGGTCCCTCCCGCCCTGGCGGCCTGGGCGGCAGCGGCTCTGGCGCTCGGGGCGCCGGGCAGGTGGGTGGTGGCCGGATCGGTTCTCTGCGCGTGCACCGGCCTGGGCCTCCTCGCCGTCTCCGGAGTCCTGGCGCGACACGCACCCCGGGGCAGGGCTGGTCCGACAGTCCCACCGGGCGCGGAGGCCGCGAGCCCGGTCGGTGATGATCCGGTGGGTGCGGATTCGGAGTCCTCGCCGGTTCCGGCTCCCGCCTTCCCAGGGGACCGGGCGCGTCGGGCAGGACCAGCGATTCCGCCGGCCGGGCCGCCGACGCCCGCCGGAAGCAACAGGCGCCGGGGACCGCGCCTCACGGCGGCAGCCGCCGCGCTGCTCTGCGCCGCGGCGGGGGCGACGGTGGCCGGGCTCCACGGCGCGGATACCCGCAGGGGCCCGGTCCCCGGACTGGCGGAGTCGTACGAGCGGGTCGAAGCGGAGGTGACCGTCACGTCCGATCCCCGGCAGACCCGGCCCCGTGTGCGGGGTGATCACAGCACGCCCGTGTCCCTGCTCCTGGATGCCGAGGTCGATCAGCTCACCGCCCCCGACGGCACGGTCACCAGACTCCGGACCCCCGTCCTGGTCATGGTCGCCCCGGGCGCCGCGGCGGCGCGGTGGCAACAGTTGCTGCCCTCGACAGGCCTCCGCATCAGCGGACGGCTCACCCCTCCACGTCATGAGGCGGAGCGCGTCGCGGCGGTACTCGGTACCGACGCGGACGAACCGCCACGGGTCATCCAGGAGCCCTCCCTGCTGCAACGCGTCGCGGGGCGGCTGAGGTCCGGTCTGCGGGAAGCCACCGACGGACTCGACACCGATGAGCGGGCACTCCTGCCGGGGCTGGTGGTCGGAGACACCTCACGGGTACCGCCGGATCTGCACGACGCCTTCAAGGCCACCGATCTCACCCACCTGCTCGCCGTCTCAGGTGCCAACCTCTCGATTCTGCTCTTCCTTCTCATCGGCCCCCCGAGCACGGCGCTGCGCAGCGAACGCCGAGGTCTGGCACCCCGGCTGGGTATCTCCCTGCGCATGACAGCCCTGACCGGTGGCGCGGTGGCGCTGGCCTTCGTGATCGTCTGCCGTCCGGAGCCGAGCGTGCTGCGCGCGGCCGCCTGCGGCCTGATCACACTGCTCGCCATCGGGACGGGCCGGCGCAGATCGCTGATCCCGGCACTGGCCGCGGCCGTTCTGCTGCTGGTGCTCTACGACCCGTGGCTGGCCCGTAGTTACGGGTTCCTCCTCTCCGTGCTCGCGACCGGGGCACTGCTGACACTCGCACCGAGATGGAGCGACGCTCTCCAGCGGCACGGGGTCCCGGCACGGCTCGCCGAGGTGCTGGCCGCGGCGGGAGCCGCTCAAGCCGTCTGCGCGCCTGTGGTCGTGGTCCTCGCGTCGAGGGTCAGCCTGGTGGCGATTCCCTGCAATCTGCTGGCGGAGTTCGCGGTGGCACCCGCGACGGTCCTGGGCTTCGCCGCGCTCGCCGTGGCGCCTGTTTCCCTACCGGTGGCGGGCGTGCTGGCCCACGTCGCCGGCTTGCCGGTCGGCTGGATCGCGTCCGTGGCCCGCACGGGCGCCGCACTACCCGGGGCGGAACTGGACTGGCCGGGAGGTTGGCGCGGAGCGGCCCTCCTGGCCGTCCTCACGATCGTGCTGACGCTGTCGGCCCGCCGTCTGGCCCGCCACCCATGGGTGTGCTCCGCCGCCGCGCTCCTGCTGGTCCTCGCGGTGCTGCGGCCGGTGCCGCTCACCCGGTTCATGACGGGATGGCCGCCGCCCGGCTGGGCCTTCGCCCTCTGCGACGTGGGACAAGGGGATGCCATGGTGCTTGCCGCGGGGGACGGCACGGGAGTGGTCGTGGACACCGGCCCTGAACCCCGTCTTGTCGACAGGTGCCTGCGCGATCTCGGTGTCACCCGTGTACCGCTCCTGCTCCTGACCCACTTCCACGCCGACCATGTGCGAGGCCTGCCCGGCGTACTGAAGGGGCGCGAGGTCGGCACGATCCAGACGACGAGTCTCGACGAACCACCCGAGCAGGCAGCGTTCGTACGGAGGACGGCCGCAGAGGCGCACGTCCCGACGACCCGGGCCGTGCCGGGGGAGCGGCGACGGACGGGTCCTCTGGACTGGCAGGTGCTCTGGCCGGCGGCCGGTGCGCCGGGGGCGGCGTCCTCCTACGTGACCGGGGAACCGAACGATTCCAGCGTCACGCTCCTCATCCGGTCCGGTGGGCTGACCCTGCTGCTCCTCGGCGATCTCGAACCACCGGCACAGCGGGGAGTGCTGCGCAGCCACCCGGCCCTGCCCCGGGTCGATGTGCTCAAGGTCGCGCACCACGGCTCCGCGCACCAGGACACAGCGCTCCTGCGCAGCACACGCCCGAGGCTCGCGTTGATCAGCTGCGGCTCGGACAATCCGTACGGCCATCCGGCGGCGCGTACGGTCGAGGCACTCGAAGCGACGGGAGCGAAGGTTCTGCGCACCGACATCAACGGTGCGATCGCGGTGACCGGCGCGGGCTCGCAGTTGCGTGCGGCGGGCCGGTCATGACCTCGAGGTACGTCCTGGCTCGCGCACCCCCTCGCGGCCCCACCCCCTCGCGGCCCCACGGTCCCACGGCCCGGCCCCCTCACGGCCCCGGCCTCTCACGGCCCCCACCCCCTCACGGCCGCGCGGGGTCCCGTAGCTGCCGGGGGAGTGGCCCGGGACCCCGTCCAGCTCGTGCCTGTGTGCCGGAGGGGTGACCCACGGACGGGTCCTGTGGTCAGGAGAGCCGCCGGGCCGCCGGGCTCAGCGTGTCAGGAGGCGGCTCGGCTGTCAGACCAGCCAGGTCCCCGCGACCATCAACTCGCGCCCTGCCAGTTCGTTCACCTCCCGCCACGCCTTGACGGCGTGCGGAGTGATGCGGAGATACACCCACGCGGGGCGTCCGCGAGGGTCCCAGCCGAGCTTCTCGGCGAAGGCGTCGCCCGATTCGGCCGGAAGGTCCGAGCCCTCGACGACCTCGGCCGTTCCCTCGATCAGTACCACATCACGGGTGTGGCCCAGGGTGACCCGGACCTGTCCGGTCGGGGTCACGTTGACTGCTGTCGGGTTGGTGCGCCGGGTGGCGAGCAGCAACGTATGACGGTCCAGGACGAACGAAAGGGGCACCAGGCACGGCACACCGTCGGCGGAGGCGGTCGCCACCCAGAGGTCTTCGTCCCTCTCCAGATGATCAAGTACGTCCTGCTTGCGCTGCTCAGGGCCGCGGGCCGGCTCTCGCTCCGTCATGGCTCACACGCTAGCCATCGACTGTGGCCGTCGCCTCGGTCGGCGGTCCTAGGCCCGTCCTGCGCCCGTCCTAGGCCCAGGGGCCAATGGCGCTGCCCGGCGGACCGCGACAGACTTCCGGGATGCACGAATACGCGCGGCAGCCTGCTCACGCACCCACCCCCGGCTGGACGGGCGCCTATCTGGAACGGATCGGCGCCGCCCGCCCACCCCGGGCCGATGCCGCGGCGTTGCGCGAGTTGCAGCTGCGCCACCTGATGACCGTGCCCTTCGAGAACCTCTCCGTCCATCTCGGCCAGGATGTCGTCCTGGAGGAGGAGAAGCTCGTCGACAAGATCGTGACGGACCGCCGCGGCGGCTTCTGCTATGAGCTCAACGGCGCCTTCGCCGCGCTGCTGCGCGAGCTGGGTTTTCGCGTCGTCCCGCTTCAGGCGCGGGTGTTCGGCGACGGAGGCAGCCTCGGTATCCCGTACGACCACATCGCCCTGCGCGTGGAGACCGACGACGCTACGGGCCCCTGGCTCGCGGATGTCGGGTTCGGTGACCACGCCCTGCATCCGCTCGAGCTGGAGGCCCGCACGGAACAGGACGACCCCAGCGGCACGTTCCGTTTCCGGGAAGCGCCGCAGGGGGATCTGGACCTGCTGCGCGACGGCTCGCAGCAGTTCCGCCTCGACCTGAGGCCGCGTGTGCTGGCGGACTTCGGAGCCGGGTCCTGGTACCACCGGACCTCACCGGACTCCCACTTCACCCGGTCGCTGATCTGCTCCCGGTGCACGGAGGGCGGCCGGGTGACGCTCCGCGGCCGCACGCTGATCACGACCGAGCGGGGCGAGCGTCATGAGACGGAGCTGCGGGACGACGCCGAGGTACTCGCCGCCTACCGCGACCACTTCGGCATCGAGCTGACCCACCCGCCGGTGGTACGCCCGCCCCTGACCGTATGACGTGTGTGACGTACATGAGGTGGGTGACGTGTGTGATGTGTGTGATGTGCCTGGCACCGTATGCCCGGACGTCGACGGGTGCTCCAACCTGCGCAATACGGACCTTCGGTGGCACCTGCGTACAGTGACGCACAGCTGGGCACAGCTCGGCACAACCCACTCTGAGCTGCTGCGTTTGCCTCGAACGTCGCAACGGTGATCGAATGCATATTCGTCGGCGGGCCGCTGCTCCGACAACGACGTCCGGCTGTCAGGGTCCGAGGTGAGAACCACCCCTGGGGAGTACGTGCGCATGTTCGGCCGTTGGCTAAGCAGCAGAGGCAGGTCCGGCACCGCACAGGGCAACGCTCCTGCCGGGTTCCCGGTGCCGCAGGATGCCGCCATGCTGAGCTGCCGGGTGCTGGACCCCGTCTCCGAGCCCGTACAGCAGGCCGACTTCGTCGTCACGGACAGCGCCGGCCGCAAGGTCGTCGGCGGGGAGACGGACCCCTTCGGGAACGTGGTCGCGACCGTTCCCGCAGGTGACTACCGGCTGGGTGTCACAGCCGAGGGGTTCACCCCCTTCCACCGCTCGCTCACCCTGGACCAGGGCGATCACGTGAGCCTCGGAGATGTCTTCCTCCAGGTCGCCCAGCCTCCGCAGCTGCCGGATCCGGGTGACTGGGAGATCGAGCCCGCGCACACCCAGATCGGTTTCACGGCACGTCACATCGGCATGGCGCGGATCCACGGCAGGTTCAACACGTTCGCCGGTGCCGTGCGGATAGCCGACCGCATGGAGGACTCCGCCATGCACGTCGTCATCGACGCCTCGTCGATCGACACGAACGTCCGGATGCGTGACGACCACCTGCGGTCCGGTGACTTCCTGGATGTCGAGCGCTATCCGACCCTCGAGTTCTACAGCGAGCGCTTCGTCCACCGAGGCGGCACCCGCTGGGGCGTCACCGGCGCGCTCACCCTGCACGGTGTGAGCCGCACCGTCACCCTGGACACCCAGTACCTGGGCCTGGGCAGCGGTCTGGAGGGCGAGACCCGGGCCGCCTGCCGGGCGACCACCGAGCTGCACCGTGAGGATTTCACGCTCACCTGGCAGACGATGCTGGCACGCGGCATCGCCGTGGTCGGCCCGAGCATCAAGATCGACATGGACATCCAGATCGTCCCGAAGAGCTGACGACGCTCACCCACCCGTCACGCGGGACAGCGGGACGGCCGGACGGCGGGCCTGCCGGACCCCCTGCCTGGCTGCCGGACCGGCACGTCGCACCGGCGGGGCGATCCGGCAGGGCCGACCGGCCCATGGCGCGGAGGCCGGCCGTCATGGTGTTTCCAGCCAGCCCTCGTACTCCGCGGCGAACGCGTCGAGCGCCGTGGAGTCCAGCCGCGAGGCCGGGTCCTCCACCACCACCAGCCACTGCGCGTCGTCGGCGTCGTCCTCGCCGGCCAGCGCGTCCCGCACGAGCTGCGGTTCCTCGGTGACGCCGAACCGGTCGGCCAGTTCTGCTGCGACCTTTTCGGCGGCGTCGCGGTCGGGCAGCACCAGTACATGTCTCACATCGCTCACCCGGTCATTGTCCGGCAGGTCGGGTGGGGCGGTACGCCGGGGCGGCTGCCCCGCGTCGTTGTCACAGGGGCGTGGGATGCTGGACGGCGATGGCCACCAGACGCAATTCCACCGACGATCCGCTCGCCCCCGTCACGCTCGCCGTGGGCCAGGAGGACCTGCTCCTGGACCGTGCGGTGCAGCACGTGGTGGCGGCCGCCCGAGCCGCCGACTCCGACACGGACGTCCGTGATCTGACTGCGGACCAGCTGCAGCCCGGCACGCTCGCGGAGCTCACCAGCCCCTCGCTCTTCGCCGAGCGCAAGGTGGTGATCGTGCGCAACGCGCAGGACCTCTCCGCCGACACGGTCAAGGACGTCAAGGCCTACCTGGGCGCCCCTGCCGAGGAGATCACCCTCGTCCTGCTGCACGCCGGCGGGGCCAAGGGCAAGAGTCTGCTGGACGCGGCACGGAAGGCGGGCGCGCGTGAGGTCGCGTGTCCGAAGACCACCAAGCCGGCTGAGCGGCTGTCCTTCGTACGGTCGGAGTTCCGGGCGCTCGGGCGCTCCGCGACCCCCGAGGCATGCCAGGCGCTGGTCGACTCCATCGGCAGCGACCTGCGGGAACTGGCGAGCGCCGTCTCGCAGCTGGTGGCGGACGTGGAAGGCACCATCGACGAAGCGGTCGTCGGCCGGTACTACACGGGGCGGGCCGAAGCCTCGTCCTTCACCGTCGCCGACCGCGCGGTCGAGGGCCGGGCGGCGGAAGCGCTCGAAGCGCTGCGATGGTCACTGTCCACCGGTGTCGCTCCCGTCCTGATCACCAGCGCCCTGGCGCAGGGCGTGCGGGCGATCGGCAAGCTCTCCTCCGCCCGGGGAGGACGACCGGCGGACCTGGCCCGCGAGCTCGGTATGCCGCCCTGGAAGATCGACCGGGTCCGCCAGCAGATGCGCGGATGGACACCGGACGGAGTGGCGACGGCGCTGATGGCGGTCGCGGCGGCCGACGCCGGTGTCAAGGGAGGCGGGGACGACCCCGAGTACGCCCTGGAGAAGGCCGTGGTCGCCGTCGCCCGCGCGGCGCGCTCCGGTGGTCGCTGAGCCTGTCCCGCACGCTCCGGAGGTCACGCCATCGCCCGCGCGGCGCGCTCCGGAGGTCGCTAGCTGTTTCGCTCCGGGGCACGTGACAGGTCCCCCGGGCCTCTGCGGGGGCCGTTCCGTCCCCCCTGTGGTGGCCGTTCCGTCCCACCGCACTGCGGGGCAAGTGACGTCCCCGAGCCACCGCCGCACCCACCCCAGGCAGACGAAGGCCCCGGCCGTCGTCCTGGGGAGGACGTGGCCGGGGCCTTCGGTTCACGCTTGGTGCGCCGCACCCGCGTGGCGAACGCAGGTTCGGTGTGCGGCGCGGGGTGCCGGTCAGGAGCGGGAGAGAGGGCCCGCTGTGTCCGTTCCGGCGATCACATCAGTAGCTCAGCCCTGGAGGGCGGCAACCTTGAGCGCCAGCGCCGACTTCTTGTTGGCGGCGGCGTTCTTGTGGATGACACCCTTCGAGACAGCCTTGTCGAGCTGGCGGGAGGCGTCGCGGACGGCCACAGTGGCCTTCTCGACGTCACCGGCAGCGGCAGCCTCACGGGCCTTGCGGATCGAGGTCTTGAGCGAGGACTTGACGGCCTTGTTGCGCAGGCGCGCCTTCTCGTTCGTCTTGTTCCGCTTGATCTGGGACTTGATGTTCGCCACGAAAGAGCCTTTTCAGGTTCGTTGGATCTTCTATGTGCGCCACGCCGCTTCTGAGGGCCACGAGGCACAGCTGCCCACGGTAGCAGCCACCCTCGGAACGGCCCAAACCCGTCATGGCCCCGCAGGCGTGGGACCATGGAGGCTACGTATCGATCCGTCCGACCCGACATCGACCCGAGACACGGCGTCCGGCGTCTCAAGAATCAGGACCCTGCGTGCCCGCGACTCCTCTCCACGTGCCCGAGCCGAGCCGTACCGACCCGGCGCTGATCCGTAACTTCTGCATCATCGCGCACATCGACCACGGCAAGTCGACCCTTGCCGACCGGATGCTCCAGCTGACGGGAGTGGTCGATCAGCGGCAGATGCGCTCCCAGTACCTCGACCGGATGGACATCGAGCGCGAGCGCGGCATCACCATCAAGTCCCAGGCGGTCCGTCTGCCGTGGGCGCCCACCCAGGGTGAGGGCCAGGGCTCGACCCACATCCTCAACATGATCGACACCCCGGGCCACGTGGACTTCACCTACGAGGTCTCCCGGTCGCTGGCCGCGTGCGAGGGAACCGTCCTCCTGGTCGACGCCGCCCAGGGCATCGAGGCGCAGACGCTGGCCAACCTCTACCTGGCGATGGAGAACGACCTCACCATCGTCCCGGTGCTCAACAAGATCGACCTGCCGGCCGCCCAGCCGGAGAAGTTCTCCGAGGAACTGGCCAACCTCATCGGCTGCCAGCCCGAGGACGTGCTCAAGGTCTCCGCGAAGACCGGCGTCGGCGTGGACGCGCTGCTCGACCGGGTCGTCCGGGACGTCCCGGCCCCCGTCGGCCAGGCGGACGCCCCCGCCCGCGCGATGATCTTCGACTCCGTCTACGACGCCTACCGCGGTGTCGTCACCTACGTCAGGGTCGTCGACGGCCAGCTCAACAAGCGTGAGCGCATCAGGATGATGTCGACGGGCGCCACCCACGAGCTGCTGGAGATCGGCGTCTCCTCCCCGGAGATGACCCCGGCCGACGGCATCGGCGTGGGCGAGGTCGGCTACATCATCACCGGTGTGAAGGACGTCCGGCAGTCCAAGGTCGGTGACACCATCACCTCCCTGAACAAGGGGGCCACCGAGGCGCTGGGCGGCTACAAGGACCCCAAGCCGATGGTGTTCTCGGGGCTCTACCCCCTCGACGGATCCGACTACCCGGACCTGCGCGAGGCCCTGGACAAGCTCCAGCTCAACGACGCGGCCCTGGTGTACGAGCCGGAGACCTCCGCCGCGCTCGGCTTCGGCTTCCGTGTCGGCTTCCTCGGGCTGCTGCACCTCGACGTCATCCGTGAGCGCCTCGAGCGCGAGTTCGGTCTCGAGCTCATCGCCACCGCCCCCAACGTGGTCTACCGCGTGGAGATGGAGGACGGCTCGGAGCACACGGTCACCAACCCGAGCGAGTTCCCCGAGGGCAAGATCGACAAGGTGCACGAGCCGGTCGTCCGGGCCACGGTCCTGGCGCCCAGCGAGTTCATCGGCGCGATCATGGAGCTCTGCCAGAACCGGCGCGGCACCCTGATCGGCATGGACTACCTGTCCGAGGACCGGGTCGAGATCCGCTACACCCTGCCGCTCGCCGAGATCGTCTTCGACTTCTTCGACCAGCTGAAGTCCAAGACCCGGGGTTACGCCTCGCTCGACTACGAGCCCACGGGGGAGCAGTCCGCCCAGCTCGTCAAGGTCGACATCCTGCTGCACGGCGACAAGGTCGACGCCTTCTCCGCGGTCACGCACAAGGACAAGGCGTACGCGTACGGCGTCCGGCTGGTCGCCAAGCTGCAGAAGCTCATCCCCCGGCAGAACTTCGAGGTGCCGATCCAGGCCGCCATCGGCTCCCGGGTCATCGCCCGTGAGACCGTCCGCGCCATCCGCAAGGACGTCCTCGCCAAGTGCTACGGCGGTGACATCTCCCGTAAGCGGAAGCTGCTGGAGAAGCAGGAGGAAGGCAAGAAGCGGATGAAGATGGTCGGCAACGTGGAGGTGCCGCAGGACGCGTTCATCTCCGTCCTGTCGACCGACGAGTCGGCCGGCGAGGGCAAGGGCAAGAAGTAGCACCCGCCCCGCCCCGCCCGGGGTGACCCGGGAGTACGCCGTCGGGCGTACCCGGAGCCGGCCCGACGGGCCCCTGTGCCGCGGACACCGCGGCACAGGGGCCCGCTTCGTTATCAAGCGGCGGCCCGTTGCCTCTTACGCGACGGTCCCACGCGCTCTAGTCTGATCACCACCCGTTAGTTACTCGCCAGTTAAACAAGCAGGCCGAGCGGGAACGAGAAGCAGGACATACAAGCAGCAGCATCCATAAGCCGGTCGTAGCAATGCCGCAGGCCCGGAGGACGTCGTGAGCGACACACAGACCTTGATCGATAGCCGACCGCCCTCCGTGGCGACTCTCTTCATCGACCGCGTGGCGGCCACTCCGGACGGGGAGGCGTACCGCTATCCGGTGCCCTCCGCATCGGGGCAGGGCCCGGACGACTGGAAGTCGCTCACCTGGGCGCAGGCCGCGGAACGGGTCCACGCCATCGCGGCCGGTCTGATCTCCCTGGGTGTCCGGCCGGAGGAGCGGGTCGCGCTCGCCTCGTCCACCCGTGTCGAGTGGATCCTCGCGGACCTCGGTGTGATGTGCGCGGGCGCCGCGACCACGACGATCTACCCCTCCACGAACACCGAGGAGTCCGCCTTCATCCTGGCCGACTCCGACAGCCGCGTGCTGATCGCCGAGGACGCCGCCCAGCTATCGAAGGCCCGGGAGAGCAGGGCCGACCTGCCCGAGCTCGCGCACGTCGTCGTCATCGACCCGGCCGGCGCCGAGCCCGTGGAGGGTGACCCCGAGGGCTGGGTCCTCACCCTCGCCGAGCTCGAGGCCCGGGGCGCCGAGCACCTGGTGAAGAACCCCGACGCGGTCACCGACCGGGTCGCCGCGATCACCCCCGACCAGCTGGCCACCCTCATCTACACCTCCGGCACCACGGGCCGGCCCAAGGGGGTGCGGCTGCCGCACGACAACTGGTCGTACATGGCCAAGGCGACCGTGGCGACCGGTCTGATCACCGAGGGCGACGTCCAGTACCTCTGGCTGCCGCTCGCGCACGTCTTCGGGAAGGTGCTCACCTCCGGCCAGATCGAGGTCGGGCACGTCACGGCCGTCGACGGCCGAGTGGACAAGATCATCGAGAACCTGCCGGTGGTCCAGCCGACCTACATGGCGGCCGTTCCCCGCATCTTCGAGAAGGTCTACAACGGCGTCGCGGCCAAGGCGCGGGCCGGCGGCGGGGCCAAGTACAAGATCTTCCAGTGGGCGGCCGGCGTCGCCCGTGAATACGCCACGGTGTCGCAGGACAACTTCCGGCGCACGGGCAGGGCCTCGGTGCCGTTCGCGCTCGGCGCCAAGCACAAGGTCGCCGACACCCTCGTCTTCGCCAAGATCCGTGAGGCCTTCGGCGGACGGCTCCGAGCCTGCGTCTCCGGCTCGGCGGCCCTCGCCCCCGACATCGGCCTGTTCTTCTCCGGCGCCGGTATCCACATCCTGGAGGGCTACGGCCTGACCGAGTCCAGCGCCGCCTCCTTCGTCAACCCGGGCGAGGCCTACCGCACCGGTACCGTCGGCAAGCCGCTCCCCGGCACCGAGGTCCGGATCGCGGACGACGGCGAGATCCTGCTGCGCGGTCCCGGGCTGATGGAGGGCTACCACCGGCTGCCCGAGAAGACCGCCGAGGTGCTGGAGTCCGACGGCTGGTTCCACACCGGCGACATCGGCGAGCTCTCCCAGGACGGCTACCTGCGGATCACCGACCGCAAGAAGGACCTGATCAAGACGTCGGGCGGCAAGTACATCGCCCCGGCGGAGGTCGAGGGACAGTTCAAGGCGGTGTGCCCGTTCGTCTCCAACATCCTGGTGCACGGCGCCGACCGTAACTTCTGCACCGCCCTCATCTCCCTCGACGAGCCGACCATCCTCGGCTGGGCGGAGGAGAACGGCCTGGGCGGCAAGCCGTACGCCGACGTGGTGGCGTCCCCGCAGGCCGTGGAGCTCATCGAGGGCTATGTGAACCGCCTCAACGAGGGGCTCCAGCGCTGGCAGACCATCAAGAAGTTCCGGCTCCTGCCGCGCGACCTCGACATCGAGCACGGCGAGCTCACCCCGAGCCTCAAGCTGAAGCGCCCGGTCGTCGAGCGCGAGTACAAGGACCTCATCGACGACATGTACGCGGGTTCCCGGGAGGCCTAGACGACGCCGGTACGCCCGCCCCGAGCGGCGTGCACGTCCGCGGAGACCGGGCACGGCGCAGCAGGTCGGGACACGGCCCGGCAGGCCGGGACGCGGCGCTGCAGGACGGCCGAAACGGCAGGCAGGGGCCGGGGCCGGCGGGTGCGGGAGCACCCGCCGGCCCCGGCCCGTTCCCGTCCGGCCCGAGCGACTTCCGTCACTCGACGCTTATGGGCGCGCCCGGTCTGTCACCCTGTCGGGATACGTCAGCGGCGTTTCGCGAAACCGTCAGGAGCCGCACCGTGGGGTCCATTCCCTCGCAGCGGGACATCGTCCAGCGTCCCGGCATTGTCGTCGCAGGTCAGGGCGGCGATCCGCGCCCGGCCGCCCGCACGAGCCTGCCCGGCATCCCGCAGGCCTCGGCCGCGGCCCGCCGATTCGTCCGGACCGCGCTCACCGAATGGACGGGGCTCGGCCTGCCCTCCACAGGTGAGTTCGGCGAGCGGCTGACCGACGACGCACTGACCGTGGCCAGCGAACTGGTCACCAACGCGGTCGTGCACGCCGGTACGACCGTCGAGCTGCTCCTCAGGCTGGAGGACTCGTCCGGCCCCGAGCCGGCCGCCCTCGTACTGGAGATCACCGACCACCATCCCGCCCGGTCGGTGCGCGACGAGCGGGCCGACCGGCCCGACCCCGCCGAGTACGGCCGGGGCCTCCAGCTCGTCGCCACCCTCGCCGAATCCTGGGGCATCACCTACCGCACCGGCCTCAAGACCGTCTGGGCCCGCCTCCTCGGCGACGACCGCTACGGACTGCCCGACACCCCGGCCGCCGACGACGCCCCGCGCGGGCACCGGCTGGGCGACGGCGGGATCCGCACCCCCGTGGCCGGACATGCCGTGCGCGACGACGC
>Ga0164308_10000081_pt1 | contig 44936 bp, 32 predicted proteins | sample Whisoiple_246_MG_FD_109983 | JGI IMG/M metagenome (GOLD analysis project Ga0164308, IMG submission 109983) | Soil microbial communities amended with fresh organic matter from upstate New York, USA - Whitman soil sample_246_MG | ecosystem: Environmental > Terrestrial > Soil > Unclassified >... | reverse complement strand
AGAGCCCCGCGAGTCGGGAGCGCGCAACGGCTCCTGCGATTCGTCGCAGAGCACGGCCATCGCGCGAAGCAGGTACTCGGTTCACACAGTATCTTTCGAGCGGCGAAACGCTGGTCAGTAACGCCCCCGCGAATCGACGTCGAGGAGAGAGCGCCTCGAGGATTCGCCATGAGAGCTACGCGCCGCCGTGCGGCTTGGACGCTGGCGTTGTCCCAGGGGCGTAGCCGGCGCACTCGCGGGCTGTCGGCCTCGAAGCGACCGATCCGAGCGGGCGCGCCCGATCCAGAGTCAACGCACCTCGAAGCGCGTGCCGTTCTCGACGCGTTGCGGACCGCGATCCGCGACGGAATACGCCCCTCGCAATCACTCGGCGACGATCGGCGCCATCCAGGTCACGTCACTGGGGCGCGCGCGGGAGTCCAGTTGGGTCAACCACTCCGCGTCGGTGAGCCGTTGCAAATCCCGGGTCACCTGCTCATGGTACGCGAAGGTGACACCGGCGTAGGCGCGCGGACCTTGGCAAGTGTCCACGGTGGTGATCATCAGCCGCGGATAACCCGTGGCCACATGCAGCACCTTGCCCACCGGGTTGCCGCTTTCGTCCGCTGGTTGCGTGTGCACGTCTGCAATCGTGGGCGATGCCTCGATCGACTCATCGGGAACGAAATAGAGATCCGCGAGCCAGCCATCTGGTCTGTCGATGGTCGTGCACTCCACGTCCTCCTTGAGGATGCGCACGGCATCATTCACGAAGGCCAGCTGTTCCTCCGTGAACGGCGTCCCTTCGCGCTGATTTTTCGCCATTCCTTCGAGCGCGGCCAGCGTATCGCCGAGCTTGGTGAAGTAGCTGCGCACGGCGGTGCCGTCGCGGCCGTCGCGGTTCGAACCCCACGAATCGTCCAACGAGGCTGCCAACGACAGGCCTTGTTCGGCAAACAGCCGCAGTTGTCCGAAAAATTCCGGGTATGGGTCGACGTAGGCATCCGGATACGTGCAGCCGGGCACGCCGGTATACGATTGCTTGGCATAAAGCAGGCTGTCGTGGCGCAGCTCCGCCCAGGAGCCCAGCTGCGAATTCAAGATGCGACGGCCCCAGGCCTGGGTGTGGGTGATCTCGGGCATGCCGGGCGTTGCGTGGGGATCGAGCGAGCTCGCCGGGCTCAGTGCCCGTAAGGAGGACAGCCACAGGTTGTACAAGTTGCCGTTCCAGAACTTCGCGTCATGCGCGTCCGAAAGCACGCGCGCCGCTTCGAGCGCGCCCGGATAACCTTCGAACTTGCCGAGCTCCGCGCCGAGCAGCGGGAGCGCCTGGTCATTGTGTAGAGCCGCAAACGCCACATCGAGCGGATTGGGCATCATTCGCTTGCTCGGTAAGCGGTCGTACACCACTTGGCTGAACACGTGAGAATCGAGCACGTAACGCTGACCAAACAAGGCAAAGCTCCGCGCCAGCGGCAAGGTGTCGACCACGCCGTCATTGGTCATGATCTGGCTGGCAATGCGCTGGATGCCGTAGCCCCCCGCTTTCAATGCGGCTTCGACGGTCGCGTCGCTGGCCGCCCGCGCGGTGGCAAGGCCGCCCAGATCATCGATCAGCGCGTCCACCTGGGGGACGGTCATCGAGTCGCTCTCTCCCACGAACGCTTGCAGCGTCGCCTCCACCTTCTGAAAGCGGGCCAGCTGCGTTTCGTCCATCAGTTGGCGCAAGAGCAGCATGGCATCGTATTGGGGGCGCATGAACGTTTGCGAGCCGTCACCATTCGTTTCGAGCAAGCGGAAGTCCGTGCGACCTAGCCAGATCATGGCGCGGAAGTAGTTCGTGAGTTTGGTGCTTTCGGTATAGTGCCCACGAGGTGTGAACTGCGAGGCGTCGAACTCTCGCTGTGCACCGAACAAACTCACGCTCGCTTGGCCGGAGGCCTGCGTGGCAAGCTGATACAGAGCGTGCACCGATTGGGCATTGCTCGACAGGAGCGGCGCCCGCTGCGTGCCCTCGATCAATGAGCGCGCGACGGTCAAAAATAGGTCCAAGTCGGCCCCGCCGCTCGGCTCTTGGGCGGCGAGACCCGACAGCTCGCTCTGCATCGCGGCGAGCATCACGGATACCGTGTCGGCGAGCACGCCTTCTTCCGTGAATTTCAAAATGGAGTCGTAGGAAGCGTGCACCGCTTCCAAAATCGCATCCGCGCTGATGTACACCGGCAAATCTTCGGAATAGATGGCCGCATAGCCGCGCACGAACGTGGGGAACGCGCTGCGCTTCGAAATCACGAAGCCATTGTCGCCCAAATGGGCGAGCTCGGCGTCATTCAGCGCGAGTGCGGAGGCTTGAATACGGTCCAGGTATTGAGCCGCGCGAGGATCATAAGAGAGCTTCTGAACTTCCTCGAGCGCGTGCTTGGCGAGCAGTCCGTCCGCGTCCAATCCGCGGCTGGCGTCGAGTTGGTCACGCAAGCGATCCAGTTCTTGCTGCTGACTCTCGTTCAAATTCGGGTTCGGGGGATACACTTGGGTCGGGCTGCCCGCGCCGCCGGGCGTGGGCCCGTTCCCCGCGTTGCCGGTGCCCGCGTTGGCTGACCCCCCGCCGCCCCCGACCGCCGGGTTCGAATTCGCGCCGCAACCGGCCGCCAACAACAACGCTAAACACGCCACCCTTGTTCGCATGGTCACACCCTAGAGTTAGCAATTCGTGTACCAGCAATTCTGATCTCGAACAGGTGAAAAAATAGGCAAATCCGCCGGCTCGACGGGGCTCGCTCGGCACAGCTTGGCACAGGGCTGCCGGTCTTCGTCCGATCCCGACGCAGCGCGCCAGGTCAGCTCGCTTTGGACGGAGCGCGCCGCCGAAGGCTCTGACGTAATCCGCCGCGCCGAGTGACCATCAAAAAAATTCAGGATCAGGGTGCGCTGACGGTGGTCATTTTTTCGAATGTGCCTGACGCGTGCGCTCGCCACTTGAGGCGGGTCACATGGATTGAGACACTGATAAGATGTGTCTTCAACCGACCAGCGTGCACTCGATACAACGCTACCATTGGGGCGGGGACGAGATCGTCCATGACCCCATCATCCCCGCTTCGCGCACGATCCCAGGCACCCGCCAGCGCTCGTACCCGATCGACATTCGCGAGTACCTGAGCACGGACAGCAACGCCGTGATTCGCTCGCACTTGCACGCGCTCGTGCAGGGCTTGTCGGAGGCCGAGCAAGCCTCGTTTCGCTCGGGCGCCCCCGGGTCGTTCGACTTCCGAATGCAAGCGGTGTGTGACTATCTGGGGCAGCAGCTTCGCTATCAGCCGACTGGTCGCGGCTTCGACGAGTGGCGCTTTCCGGACGAGACGCTCGCAGCGGGCGGAGGAGACTGTGAAGATCTAGCGTTTGCGCTCGCCGCCTTGCTCGAGGCAAGTGGCATCAGCTCATATTGCTTGCGGGTAGCGCTCGGCACCTTCACTCAGCGTACCACTCGCATCGAACTCGCTGGAGCCAAAGCCAAACCGAAGGTGACATTTCGCCCAGCAAAAGAGCACGATCACGCGTGGGTCGTGTATCTGAACGAACGCGGCGCGTGGCAGATTTTGGAACCCATGGCGCTCACTCGCCAAGGCACCGAGAGCGACGTGGCGCCCGCAGCCGCGCAGCGGCAGCACAAGCGCGGACGAGCGCAATCGGGGAAGGGCGCCGCAGACGCGATCGAGACCGTGGACGCAGAGTACCTGCCGCATTTCGTCTTCAATCGTCATCACCTATGGCGCGTCCGCACGAACGAAGATGCTTCCTTGGCGCCGCTGCCGGACTACTTGGAGGAGCGTGAGTTCTGGGCCGGGTTCAAGCCGAGCTACGCGACCAGCATTCACAACAGCATCTACGACGAAGCCTTGCGCGGGATGAGCCCCGCGGATCTCGCTACCGTGAAGCGCGTGAGCCTCGGGGTAGACGTGAACGTGCTCGCCTACGATCCACGCGATCACTTCGACTTCGCTTACCTGCCAGAAGGATGGAAGCGAGTTCAGCAGCGGCTCGGAAGTAAGAAGCTCAGCGACTTCGGCCTCGCCGTGCACGCGATTGCCGATTTCTATGCGCACAGCTTGTACGGTGAATTTGCGCCGCAGCGCGCCAATCACTCGATTGCGCCGTACGACCCGGACCATCCGCTCGACCCGCAGCAATTGGTCTACGATTTCAGCAAATACGCGCCGCTGCCCGGCTGTTCGGATCCGCCGGCGACCGCGGCGGCCGCCTGGCGCGGCAAGCTGATCAGCGGCCAATGGTGGCGTTGGTTCACCACGTTCCCGAGTGAGCTCAAGACTCCCGCAAACTTCGCACACCGCCGTTGCTTGCCGGATCACGACACGATCGCGGTGGACACGCCGCGGCCGAGCTCCGAACACCGGCGCTACGATGCAGCCGAGTACGCGCTGCAGTTCGCGTTGCGCCGCGGCGCGGCGGTGGAGCACATCGCAGCGGCCTACCGAGCTTGGCGCGGGTAGTTCGCCTCAGATCCTCGGTCACGGTCACTCGGGTCAATTTGCAACGTGCCCATGTGCCTCGTTGAAGCAACGCACGTCCCAAGCGAGTGGTCAGTGAGCGCAAGATCGCGCGATCTGAGCGTACGTGGCGTTGGCATCGCATATGCTTATGGTCGAGCTGGAGGCAGCTCATGACACTCAAATTCAACGATCTCGAGGTTGGCGATTTGATGACTCGGAACGTGGTCTCGGTTCGCGCGGGCGAGCCATTGAGTTCGGCGGCGAAATTGTTGTGGGATTACGACTGTGGCGTCGTCCCCGTGCTCGAAGACGTCGGCGACCGAGTGATCGGCATGGTCACGGACCGGGACATTTGCATGGCAACCTGGTCGCGCAATCTTGCACCGAGCATGATTTCCACCGCAGAAGTCATGTCACGCGGGCTGGTTTATTGCAGCCCCACCGATGATATCGAATCGGCAGAGGGCATCATGCGTTCACGGAAAGTGCGGCGCCTACCCGTGGTCGATTCAGCGGGCAAGCTGGTCGGTATTTTATCGCTCACGGACATCGCTCGCGTCGCCAGGCAACCGTCGGCGGCCCGACCGGGCTTCGACCTTTCCCCCGCGCACGTGGTCGATACCCTGAACATGATCACCGCTGGGCCAATCAAAGCCCCGAGTTACGGGCACGCGCAGGAGTGGTGAGGCGGAGTCAACTCGCAAACGCGCCGGACTTGCCACCGTGACAAAATGCGGCGTCACAGCTGCTTGGTTAGCGACAATTCGAATTCGCCGGCGCGTTCACGTACGCTTGGCCGAGCGCGGTGAGTTCACCGCTCGCGCCGAGTAGGTCTACATTGGCGACGTTGGTGGCACGCCCGGAGAACCAGGCGTAGCGCTCGATGCGCGGTTCCGCTTCGAGGTAAGTCACGGCATCCTCGAGGAACGCTTGCTGCTCCGCAGGATTCTTCGCGCTATCGCAGGCAAACTCGGTCAACCAGAGCGGTTGGGTGAAGCGCTTTTTGTAGGTCTCGACGTGGTTGATCAGCCACTCGGCTTTGTTGTCTCCGCTCGGTGAGCAGCCCACGTAGATGTGCATCGCGACTGCATCGACGCGGCAGCCCGCACAAGCGGCGAAGAACGTGTCGAGGTAGTGAAAAGGGTCGGTATCTTGACAGCTTCCGCCGCAGAAATTCACGGCCGGCGAGACCAAGCGCAAGCCCTTGGCGTCGGCGATCGCTTCGAGCTCCGGCCACAAGTCGGCCGCCGCTTTTGCGGAGAGATTCGCCTGCGAACCAAAATTGGGCTCGTTGAAGCCCAGTAAGACCTGCGCGTCGTCGGGGATCGCCGCCTTGGCTGCCGTGCGGTCCGAAGCGGCGCCCCAAATCATCGGCGCGTATTCCACTCCGGCGTCGCGATAGGCGCCCGCGCGCAGATCCTGATCGGGGCGAAAGTCCCAATTGTACCACCAGCTCACGCCCGGCGAGAGCGCCTGCAAGTCGGCAATCGAATGGTGACCATAGGCGACTCCGCGCTTGCACGAGGACTTTGGTCCCCCGCCGCTCCCGCCTGCAGCGGCGCGTCCGCCCGCTGCGGCTGCGCTTCCGCCTGCGTCGGAGGCTGCGCCGCCGAAGTTCGACGTCGCGCCGCTCTCGCCAGTACCCGTGTCGGCTCCTGCGTTGCTCCCGCCCATGCCAACGGACTGATCACCTCCGCCGTTCGCGCCGGCTGCGCTGCCGTTGCCGCCCTGGGAGGAGTCGTTCGGGTTCGGCGAGTCTCCGTTGCTGCCGCACGCCGGGAGGAGCGCGCCGATACACGAGATGAGCGCAATCGTAGTTCGCGAACGCACGCGCATCACTCGGTTCTACAGCGGTTATTCGCGCCGCGGGTGTAGATCGCGTGGTTTCGTCCAAAACTCATGTGGCAATGTCGGCGCTTGGCTCACACTCGCCGCGTTGCTGATCGGCGGTGGTCGGCTGCCTGACCCTGCTCGCACGGCTCAAACCGGGGCGAGCGGCCAATAGATCCTGAGCAGCGTGCGCGGTGCGCAATCCCGCAGGGTGACCGACCACGCCCCGTCACGGAGTTCGATCCGCGCTGGTCGCTCGCGACCCGTGGTCAGATCGGTCGCGCTGGCGAAAGGCTGAAAATCGTCACCGGGGCGTGATGCAAGCCGAAGGGTCGCGTGGTCCGCGCCATAGCGGCACAAGAGTCCGACCCACTCGAACGCGGTGCCCGAGCCGTAGCAACGCGCGGCCTCGGCCAGTGTGCGACACAGCGCTTCGTGCGCGCGATGTGCGGTCGGCTCTGCCAGAGAGATGTCGACACGCCGATAGCCGCGCCCTTCCGGGTGTTGTCGCGAGCCAGGTAAAAATTGCGGCAATGCGTGCACGAAGTCCTTGTAGCGACGGAGTTTGGCGTGAGGCTTGAGCGTGACCCGCCGCTCACACACGAAATCCCAGCGTTCACGCGAAATGCGCGAATGTGACAAGGTATAAGTCGATTCGTCCGTGAGCACGCGAGCGGGAAAGTCACTCGCTTCGAGGCCGCACGGCTGGAGGTCCCACTTCGAGCCCGAGCGCTTGGCACGAACGAGGTCGCGCCGAACCGGCGTACGGCCGCTGCGCTTGGGTGAAAAGGACAGCGCCTCGACCCGGAGCTGCTGATCAGAGAGCTCGACCAAGTTGAAGGAGGGCCAAAGCCGCGCGGGGTTGGGTTGGGTCGAGTAGACCCCTTCCGAACGCCCCGCACTCCCGGCGGAGACCAACAGCAAATCACCCGAGTGAGTATCCAAGGCGCGCAGGGCGCGCGCGGTGGGCACGTGCTTGTGGCCGTGCAGCAGCAGCACCGCGCGTTCGAAGGAGTGCAGCGCCGAGAGCGCCGTGCCGGCACCGAGCGCGGTCATCGTCAGCTCTTCGCGATCGGCGTGCGAGAATAGTCTCGGCAAAACCGAGCGCACGAGCCAGCGTACGACGCGCGGAGTGCCTACCATGTCGATGTGACTGATGTCCGTGACCGGCGTCGGAATCAGGTGATGATGCACGAGCAGCACGAGTGGCAGGCCGTCATCCGGCAGCTGAGCGTGGACCTGCAACAGATCTTCGAGCCGAAATGTGCCGCCTGCGCCGACCAAACCGCTCGGCAAGTAAGACGAATCGTACGCGACCACGTGCGCCGGCAGGCCGTGCAGCGCGCGCGGCACGACCTCCGCCAAGAACGGCGTGCGCTGCCCGAGGACGTGCATGCGCTGCGGATCTGCGGCGCGGTGAAGAGCCGCAAACAACGCTTCTCGATTCGGGCCCAATAAGCCGAACCTGCGGCGATCGTGATTGCCCGGTAGCACGACCGTGAACGCATTCCCGAGCACCTCCAGCATGCGCGCATGAAAGCCCAGGAACTCTTTCACGAGTACGGCTGGCGGATCCGTGCCGGAGTCGAATACATCTCCCGTGATGAATACGGTCGTGCGTTCCGGACGCGCCTTCTGGTGTTCGGTGTTCAGCGCTTCGAGCAGTCTGTCGAACAGTCGGGACTGCGCGCGGTCGCTGCGCGTCATGTGCAAGTCCGAAAGGTGCACGATGAAGGTCATCCGCCCCCTTGATTTCACACGCGCCGCCAATGCACAAGGCCGGGCAGCGCCCCCGGATAGCGGTTGTTACCTATCTGTCACCCAGCGAGTGCCGGACTTGCTTTCCCACGCGGAGCCCCGCAAGATCCCCCCAGCCGAGGAGAACGAAATGAGCGAAGAACGTGCGGTTTTAGCGGGTGGTTGTTTCTGGGGAATGCAAGAGCTGATTCGCCGTCGCGAGGGCGTGCTTTCCACGCGCGTGGGCTACTCGGGGGGTGACGTGCCGAATGCCACGTACCGAAACCACGGCAGCCATGCGGAGGCGCTCGAGGTCATTTTCGATCCCAGCAGGCTCAGCTACCGAGCGCTGCTCGAGCTGTTCTTTCAAATTCACGACCCGAGCACGCTCAACCGTCAAGGCAACGACCGTGGCGCGAGTTACCGCTCGGCGATCTACTACACCAGTGAGGAGCAGCGCCGTGTCGCCCTCGACACGATCGCCGATGTCGATGCCTCGGGTCTGTGGCCTGGAAAGGTCGTGACCGAGGTCGCCGCGGCAGGTCCGTTTTGGGAGGCCGAGCCCGAGCATCAGGACTACCTGCAGCGCATTCCCAACGGCTACACGTGCCACTTCCCGCGCCCCGGCTGGAAGCTCCCTGCCCGTCCGCGCGCAGAGCCTCGGCCGGACGCCCGCTGACAGACAACCGTTTAAACCCCTCGGGTGACGTAACTCTTCCGCACCCCGAAAAAATGCCCATCGCCGGGGCTCGTCGTTGCGGTCACCATGAGCGCACGACAGGGCGTAGGGATGTCAAAGCTCGTTAGGAAGGCGACGGCTCGTGCGGGGAGGGTCAGCGCACTCGATTTGGATGTCATCGAGGTTTCCGGTTTCGGGCCGATGGGTGCGGCAGTCAGCGCGGTGCGCGACGGTGATGGGCACCTCGAGCTCACTAAGTGGGACATCACTGCGGATGGTGGGAGTATCGCGTGTCGCGCAGCCGCTCACGCAGGCAGCGTGAGTGAAGTCGCGACGACCGTGGTGAATTCCCACCTCGTCACGGCAGTCAAGAATGGTTCGGGCCACTTGGAGGCCATCTCTTGGTCACAGGATCTCGTGCGCGCGGGCAGCGCCACGAACGAGAACGCGAGCCAGATCGCGATTAGCGCGTTCCGCCAAGAAAACGAAGTCGACTCTTTTGCCACCGGGCACCGCGACTTGAAGGGCAACTTGAAAGTCGATGTTTGGTCACTCTCCGATTCCGGCGCGCCTGCCTGGCGCGGCGGGGCTTCGGCGGGGGCCGCCAGCGAAGTGAGTTTGGCATTCTTGGGCTCGGGAACCGGCCTTCGGTATCGATTCCTGTCTGCTACTCGCAATCGGCGCGGTGAGCTCGAGCTGATTCAATGGTCGGCCAGCTCCGACGGCGCCACGGTGCAGCGCCTCGGCTCGACCACCGCTGGTGGTGCCAGTCAGATCTCGCTCTGCTCGCTCGGCGATCTGATCTTTACGAGCCTCCGTGACGGCGCGGGCACCTTGCAGATCATCTCGTGGCGTGCCCGCTCCAACGGCAGCATCGAGCGGCTCGACACCGCGCGAGCCGGAAGTGTCGAGGACATCTCGTCGGCGCTCAGCTTCGACGCTTCTGGAGCGCAATTTCTCACCACCGCGGTGCGCAACGGCTCGAACGAACTCGAACTCATCGACTGGCAGGTGCATTCGAGCGGCGTCTTGCAACGCGCCTCGTCGGCACTCGTCGGCACGGCGTCGCTCGTGCGCGTTCGTTGCGCGTGGAACTCACGAAACCCTGCCGCGGTGAACCCGGCGCCACGGACCGTGTTGCTCACGGCCCTACGCAATGGCTCCTCGGATCTAGAACTGGTCAGCTGGACTCGGGAGTCGTGAACTCGACCAGCACGGCTCGAGTAGCGGTCACTTATTTGGTCGAGCAGCCTGTGGTCGAATAGGAGCGAACCACACGCCTGGCCTTATCTTTCGGGTGGTGTGTCCGCTGAGACGTGCTGCACGGGTTCACCGAAAAGTTGGTGCGCCTTCCTCAATCGGTCACTCTCTCCCCGCAGGCTCGAATTCCCCGTGATCACCCAACCTCAAGTTCGCTTCGAACAACTCGGCCCCGAACTGGTGGCTGTCGAAATTGGACAGCGGTCGTGTTCTCCGCTGATCGGCTCGGTACACCGCGCGCTTTTCGCGCTCGGACTCGACATTTCTTCCTATCGCGCGCGTCCCGAGGCTGGCGGCTTGGTGGAGCATCTGGTGCTCGAGCGCTCCGGCGGCGGGCGGATCGAGGGAGCACTCAGCGCAGAAGCGAAAGCAGCGATCTTACCGATCGCGCTCAACGTGTATGCGACTGAAGGCCGATTAGATACCTTGTGAGTTTCAGTCGTCGAGTGGGGGAGTTGCCCTCGAAGGCTGCAGGCGAGAAGGTGTGGGAGTGTCGGCGGGGCGCGATCGCGGACGCACGGGCAAAGGGATTGGGTTGGCACACTTGTGCCAGTCCGCTTCGTGCGCCCGGCGTTTGAGCGGGTTTGGAGCGGCTTCGCGCTGGCGCGATCGTTGCACCCCCGGGTCGGAAAATGCAAACTCGCGCCCTGCGGCTCTGCGCCGCCTTTGGATGCATCGCCCAGCTCGTCGTTGCGTGTGGCGGGCAGGCGAGCGAATCGCACTCGACCAACGCCGGTTCGAGCGGGTTCGGGGAATCGGCGGGTTCGGGAAACTCGGCCGGGGTCGGCGCAGTCGGTGCGTCTGCCGGAACGTCACCGGGAGGTTCCGCGGGCTCCGTGGCTTTCGCAGGCGCGGGCGGCGCGATTGCGCGAGAGCCGGTCAAGCATCGCGCGAGTGCGACGACCTGCGATCACGTCCGCGCGACCACTGACCCGCACGTTCCGCCGCCCACGGATGGGGACGAAACTTACGTCTTGTGCCGCTCCCACGCAGACTGCACCGAGGGCGAAAACGGGCGATGCGTCGGAAACGGTCACGACGGTTGGCGCTGCACGTATGACGACTGCTTCGCAGATGCGGACTGCCCTGGAGCGGATGGCAAGCGTGCTCTCTGTGAGTGCGAGGGGCTAGGCGTGGTGAGCAGCGGCAACGCGTGTCTCGACGTCGAGTGTCGGGTCGATGGTGACTGCGGAGCCGGCGGCTACTGCTCGCCCAGCCTTGGCGCATGCGGCAACTATTTCGGCATTGCGGGCTACTTCTGTCACACGAAGCAAGACGAGTGTCTCGATGACGCGGACTGTAATCCGGATGGCTCGACCTCTGGAGTCGGCTACTGCGCCTTCATGCAGACGACCGGGCGTTGGCAATGTTCGACGGCTCAATGCGTGGGTTGAGCTCGAGAGCGAAGCTCCGTCACGCGTTCTTGTGCGTGGCGGCGCTCCTGAGCGCGTGTTCCGGGCCGAGCGAATCGAGCACGCAGAGCGAGGTCGCGCGCGGTCAGCGCTACGACGAAAGCCAGAGCTTTCGCCGCCAAGCGCTAGTCGCCTCGCTCGAAAACCCGGACAACGGCTATTCGCGCCTTCGCCTCGAGCGCTATCGCCCCGACCAATGGGAAGCACTGCCGATTTGGGACCCAGCCGTTCGCGTCGTATCTCGAGCCGACATCGCCGGATCAGAACCGAGCTCAGGCTTCACAGCGCTCGAAATCGATAGCGTGCCGTGGGAGGAGGAGCCGTTGCTCGAACTCGGGCGGCGTGCATTTTACGAGTACCCGGTGCAAATCATGCCGGCCACCGTGGTCGCACTGAACGACGTCGCGGCACCGGCGCACTACGGGTTGTGGGATGCCGAGGACCGACTTGGCGGCTTGGTGTGGACGGCGCTACCGAACAACCGCGTCTCGTTGTCCGTCACCTGCTCGACGTGCCATTCGAGCGTTCGCGACGGACATCTCGTCACCGGTAAGAACAACGCCCAGTTCGATATCGGCTCGATGGCTTCAGACTTTCGCGGTGGCGGCTTGCACCTCGGCTGGGGCCCAGGTCGACTCGACGTCACCAATGACGACAGCGACAACCCGGTTGCGATTCCCGATCTGCGGCCGGTTCGCCATCAAAAACACCTGCAACGCGCGGCGACGGTGAAAAATGACCTGATCGCGCTCGCCATCCGCACCGAGACACTGCTCATCACCTCCATGGGTGAATCGGTGCGTCCGCCACGCAAGTTGGCCTTTGCAATCGCGCTCTTTCTCTGGCGTCTACCGAGCACGCCGCCGCCTTCTGCCGATGAAAGCTCCGAAGCGGGCGCGCGCCTCTTCGAGCAGCGATGCGCGTCCTGTCATCAGCCCGACGACTACAGCGGCTCGCCCGTTGCGCTGGAGCTCATCGGTACCGATCCATTGGTCGGTGAAAGCACCGAACGAGGCACAGGCAGCTACCGCGTCCCGTCACTGCGCGGCGTGGGTGATCGGACGCCGCTCTTCGCATCCGGCTCCGTGCGCGATCTCCGCGAGCTGCTCGATCCGTCACGCACCGCTGCGGGTCATCCCTTTGGTCTCGACTTGGACAGCTCTCGACGCGACGACTTGATCCACTTCTTGGAGACTCTCTGAGGTTTTGCTTGATGGTCACGCGAGAACGTCGCGCCCCGTCACAGCCTTCGGCGTCGCGTTGCGAACGAGCGGGAGAAAGAGCTCCCGCTCAAATCCAATGAAATAGCGGTCGAGAAGCCGGCATTCCCGGCCACGGAATGCTCGATAAAATCAGGAGCAGCGCGATCCCGAAGCCCCAGGCGACACGCTTCTGTCGTGCGCGCGAATCTCTTGCCCGCTTGGCGTATGCCCAGGCGCCGTGAGCCACCATCAGCGCGAGCAACATCATGGTGATGTGCTCGATGGCGAAGAAGCGCAATGCGCCGACGTGCATCGCGGCCTTGAACTCGCTGCTCGTCTTCGGAATCAGCGGGCTGAGCACGAAGTACAGCAGTAGCCCGAGCAATGCTTGCAGATCCAACGAGCCGATGAACGCGAGCGCCACCCGTTGGTTCTTCTTCGACCACTCCCTGCGAGCCGAGAGACCGCTGATCGCCGCCACGAGTGCGGCGACGGCGGTGACCAGCACCAGCCAACGGTTCCAGGAGTGCACAATCAGGATTACTCCATACATCTCCGAAGCTTGTACTCAATTCCCGCGCAGTGAGCGACTCCCGCGCGATGAGAAAATTGGCCTATCGACGGCGACGGTCGACCCGCACGAACTCCGGGGTTACTACTGAGGCGCTCCGGGTGTCCGATGGTGCGATCCAGAAGGCCTTGGTTTGGCGACCTTGCCGTCGTTTTGGCGGCTTCTGCCGTGTGCGCGTGTTCGAGCGCGCACAGCGCGCGATCGCCTGACGCCGCTGGCGATTCAGATGGCGACGTGGCGCGCGCGGGCGCGGACTCGAACTCGGGCGACGCCAGCTCGGGCAGCACGAACCGCGGTGATGTCGGCCAAGACGGCGAAGGCGGAGCGAGCGCTGGCAACGCGGGCCTGGGCGGCAAGAGTTCAGGCATGACCAGTTCGAGTGGCGCAAGCTCGGGCGGCGCGTCGAGCGCGACTGCCGGCAACAGCTCCGCAAACGCAGGAGCGAGCAGTTCGACTGCGAACGAGCTGCGTCGCATTTTTTACCTCGACGTTCAGGGCAGCGTTCGAACGTTCGATGAAGATCAACCGACGGCGCGCACGTTGGTCAAGTCCGCCGGTCAGGGCCCGGACGGCATCGCCGTGGACGTCGCGGGTGGACACATCTACTGGACGACCATGGGCGTGCCCGCAGACGATGATGGCTCGCTCCGTCGCGCAGAGCTCGATGGTTCGAAGGTGACCACGATCGTCCCTGCGGGCGGCAGCTATACGCCCAAGCAACTCAAACTCGATGTCGCGAGCCAACGACTCTATTGGTCTGATCGCGAAGGGATGCGCATCCAGCGCGCAGGCATCGACGGCTCCGGCCTCGAAACGCTGGTCACCGTTGCAACTGGCGACAGCGCGCGGAAAGATGCCAAAAATTGGTGCGTCGGGCTCGCGCTCGACGTTGCGGACGGCTTCGTCTACTGGACCCAAAAGGGTCCTGACAATGGCATGGTCGGTTCCATTCGGCGCGCGCACCTACGGCTGCCCGACGGCGAAACGGACGCCACGCGCACGGACATCGAAGTCTTGTTCGACAAGCTGCCAGAGCCCGTCGACCTCGATCTCGACGTGACTGCAGGCCAGATGTATTGGACCGATCGCGGAGACGATACCATCAACCGCGCGCCCATCGAGATCCCGAACGGTAAGACCGCCGCCACGCGTGCAGACCGCCAAATCTTGGTCCGAGGTGTGCGCGAAGCGATCGGCGTGTCGCTCGATCTCGAGCGCGGTCACGTGTATTACACGAGTGGCGCCAGTGGCCGCGTCGGCCGCGCCAACCTCGACGGGAGTGGCGCGGTCGATCTGGTGACCGGCACGGGCGCGCTCACGGGGATCGCAGTCGTGCCGGCGGCTCGCTGAGCCCGCTGGTGCTCAAAAACACGCGGTCGTGCAAATCTCCGGAGGCTGTCCCATCAGCTCGGTGCAGGTGGCGTTCTTCGTTGCGTCGACGCAGCCGGGCGCTTTGCTCGCGTCGAACCCGTTCGGGCAATAGGACGCAGTTTCGCAATCCTTGCCCGCAACGAGCTTACAGTTGGCGACGGTTCCGTATTGCGTCATGGCCGTGGGATCACATTCGAAGATGCGATCGCAGAGCACGTTGTTTTCGGCGTTACAGAAGTCTTTGCGTGTCGCAAGTGCTCCAGTAGTGCCGCCCGCGCCTGCGACGTTGCCGGCGCCTGCCGCGTTGCCGGCGCCTGCCGCGTTGCCGGCGCCTGTGATGTTGCCAAAGCCGCCCGTGTTACCCGCGCCACCGCCAGCGACCACACTATTACAAGCGAGTTCGCAACCCCCGGAGGGCGCGAGCATCCAGATGGAACAGGTTTCGAGTTCGAGCGCTTCGGTGCAGGCGTTCGACAGATCAGTGTTCAGCTTTTTGCCGGAGCCGCAGCTCGGCCCGAACGCGTCACTGCCGCTCTGATTACTCATACAGCGATTGGCGAGCGGTTCCCAACAATCATCCTTGCTCGCCCCATAGCGCGCGCGGAATGCCGCGTCTTGCGCGCTCGCGTCGACGCACAGGTACGCCAAACGGCAAACTTCGTTGGCCCACTGGGTACAAAAGGCTTCGGAAGCAGGGTCAGCCCCCGCGGTGCTCTTGTCCGAGCCGCTACTGCAGCCCAATCCCAACCCGAACATCAACCAAGCGAGACGCAGATTTCGCATCAATCCTCCAAGCTTTGCCGACTATCCCGCAGCTCGCTGGCTGTCAATGGCACCCTTCGCACAGGCTCATGTCATGAAGCCGACTCTTCGTCTTTCATCGTCTGTGGCTGCCGTCCTTTCCTGCCTTGTCTTCACCTGCCTGCGTTCGAATAGCAGTGAACGCCGGGAAAGGTTCCTCACCAAGTCGCGAAAAGCGCGAAGCCACCAAAACGCGAGCCTCGCTCGCGCGAGTTGCCGAGCTCAGGACTCTGAGCGAAACGAGTCGAAGCGGTGCGAGCGCGCAAGTGAAGTTTCGTTAAGCCGTCGTCATTCGCCGAGTGGCACGACTCGCACAGACGGGCCTGATACCACAGTCGATATCCGTCATCGCGCAGCGGACCGCTCCGCGCGATTGGCCAAGGCCACTTGCGCTTGATGAACTCGATGGTCGGCAAACTGTCATTTCTTGCTCGCGCCACATTTTATCTCTGCCAATTCCGAAAGACGGTCTTATGAAGTGTCGTGGACGGTGGGGCCTTGGGAGGACCAATACCAATGATCATGAATCGAGTGACTACTTCAATGTTCGCACTGTTGCTGCTTGCAGGTTGCAGCAGCGACAATACGGACACGCCATCGCAGTCCGCCGAGCTGACCTACTACGATGACGTCGCGCCGATCCTGCAAGACCATTGCTTGCAGTGCCACCAAGACGGAGGCATCGCCGCCGAGTACCGCCTGGGCGACTACGCGACTGCTCAACAGTACGCCGGCAAGATGGCGGCGGACACCGCGGCCCGTTTGATGCCGCCCTGGTCGGCGACCTCCGACGGCTCTTGCGGCAATTTTGCCGGCTCGCTCGCGCTCAGTGATGAGCAAATCGACATCATCGGGCGCTGGGCCAAAGGTGGCGCCAAAGAGGGCAAGCAGCGCGAGCTCAAGCTGCCCTCGGTGCCGTCGATCGGCACCGGCACTCCTTACCAATCACCGAACTTCACCCCCATCATTCAAGGCGGGCCGCTGACCGCGTCGGACGAATACCGCTGTTTCGAGCTCGACCCGAACACCGATGCGCTCAAATACATCACCGGCTACGACGTGGAGCCCGGTAACAGCGCAATCGTTCATCACGTGCTCGCGTTCATCGTCGACCCCGACGCAAAGACCGAACTGCGCGACGAACCCAATCTCACCAATGGTGAGTTGATGGCGCGTTTGCACGCTGAAACGCCGAACCGCGACGGTTGGTCGTGCTTCGGCATGGCGGGCGACGGGGTGAACGTCAGCTCGGCGCCCGTGGTTTGGGCCCCAGGGCAAGGTCCCGTGGAATTCCCCGTCAAAAGCGGCGTTCCGCTCAAGCCGAGCGACAAGATCGTGATTCAAGTTCACTACAACATGCACGACATGAGCCTGGTCGGACAGAGCGACCAAACCACCGTCAAGTTGCGGCTCGCGGACGAGGTCGAACGCGTCGCCCTCTTCGTGCTCGACGATCCGTTCTTGAATACGTTGGGTGACGATACACCGGCGCAGCTCGCGCCCGGCAAAGCCTCCGTCAAATACACCTGGGACCAAAAACTAACGGACTTTGGCCTCGACAAGATCCCGGACCTACAGCTGAACGGAATCATGCCGCATATGCATCAGCTCGGCCGGAAGTATCGAATGCAAGTCTCCACGGCAAAGCCCAATGCATGCGCGGCGGACGTGCAGAATTGGGACTTTCATTGGCAGCGAATGTACTTTTACGACCGGCCGCCAGCGCTCGACGCGAGCACCTCGTTCACGGTGACGTGTGACTACGACACCACGAGCGTCAGCGAACCGGTATTGCCAGGCTGGGGCACGAGCAACGAGATGTGCTTGGCGACGCTTTTCTTTACGGCGCCCGTAGCGGCGTTCCAATAGCTCTGTCGACACGGCTTGCGCGCGCTCCTGCGCTGAGCGCGTGCAAGCTCAAACCGCTTTCAACTCAGTAGAGCGCCGCGGGCCAGAATGCTTCGGTGTCCAACTTGCGCTCGGGCTGAGTCAGCAAGCGCAACGCCGCTTCTTGGTCACGGGTGAGGCCATCATGCGGGCGGCCGGCGCGCCCGCGCATCCGCACGACGAGCGCGCGCAGCTGCTCCTCATCACTGAGCGTGGAAGCAACTTCGGCAGTGGGCGCAGGGCTAGGACTGACTGCAGCGCTGGGCGGCGTCGCTCGTTCAACCAGCAGTTTTTCGTTGAGAGCGACCAAGCGATCGAGGCGATTCAACAGCTCTCGATTTTCAGGCTGTCGCCCGTTTGCGAACAGGGCCGCCCCCTCGAGGCGAGACATGCGTGACTCGAGCGCTGCCGCGCGTGCTTGTTGTGCCGCAGCGTCTGCGCGCGCGCGCCCGAGCTCTTCACTCAGACGCAGTGCTTCGTCATGCTGCGCGGCGCAGCCGCTCAGCAGTCCGCCGAGCACCATCGTGCCCAGCCACGTTCGCCCCGCATCAAACGAGCCTCGCATAGTCAGATTAGGTTAGCACGCCGTTCCTCCCTGCCCAACGGCGGCGCCACGCTGCTGCGCCAAGCGCAATGACGCAGGTCAGCGCCGCCCCATGTGATTCTCGTCTGTCTCGACTTGTGCCAGTGAACGAACACGCCTGGGCGTCTACGTTGCTGGCCTTTTCTTGTGCTTGCGGCACTTGGCAAGCAACTCCCGAGAGTGGTCCGACATTGCCATAGGTATCCACGCTTGCGGCTGCGATATTGTAGGACACGCCATTGAGTAGCCCGTCCGCGACCGCAGTGGGCGCCCCCTTGGGTGCGCTGCCGCAGCGTAGGTGTTGCAAGGTGGTGGCAGGCGCGCCGGGCACGAGCTCAGCTGAAGGCGAGCAAGTCGGAACGAGCGCGCCGGCGTCGTCGGTCATCACTTGCGCGGTCGACGCTGCATTCGGATCGTCTGGTGCGGGATCGCAGAACAGTTGCACGCCGCTAAAAAACTGATCCGTAGCGTCGAGCGAGAATGTCGCCGCGAGCCGACGATCGCCGCTCTCCACGGAGAGGAGCGTCGGCGGCGGTGAACCCCTCAATCGATAGGTGGCTTTCCAATTGGCGGCCGCCGCCACGTCGGCGTTGGCGTCGACCAGCATGACGTAAGCCGTCAGAATTTGCGGCGCGATGACTGGGCTGGAACTTTCGCACGCGGGGTCGCCCATGGAAGCGCCCGCGTCGGTGGCGTCGTCTTCCGCTCGTGTCCGCCCGCGTAAAAAATCGCGAACCCCGAGCTCTAGCGTGGTGAGCGCGTCGCGGGGTTGCTCGCTGTGCACGAGCCAGCAGGTGGCGGTGGCACTGGGGGTGCGGTTGGTTCTGGTGTCGCAACCATCGCCCGCCCAGACTTCGAGCTCGAAGTTCTCGTACCCCTTCAGTTCGAGCGCCATCCTCACGGAGTCATTCGCCAGGCAGTCTGCGGAGTTGATTTCCGTCACGGCCCGATCGCCGCGAGGCGCTCCGCGCGCAACATCCAAGATCGTCACGCCCGGCGACTGTTGAGCCATCGCCGTTGCGGCAATCAGGCTCGAGAATAGCGAGGCAGCCAGGCCAATCGAAGACTTCCCCATTTTGGTCCCTATCCATCACCGGATCGCAGAGTACTCAGCCGGTGTTTCCCGAAGGTATCTCGTGGACAACGCGCTCAGCGGGTCGCGCATTCCAGGGCTCACCGCTTTTTGCTCGCGTTGGTTCGCGAGCCGACCTGAGTTTGGCTCTCAGCTCGCCCCCGCCGTCACGACCCCTGGGATGCCCGAAAACGAGAAGGGTTCGCCCTCGACCGTGAAGCGCGCAGTGAGCGCTCCTTCGTCACCCGATGAGGCACCCACTGTCAGCTCGAACTCGCCGGGTTCGACCAGCCGGCGCTCGTAGGCATCGACGAGCGAGAATCGATCTTGGGGAATGGACAAGGTGACGGTGCGCCGCTCACCGGCCGCGAGCGTAACGCGCGCAAAACCGACCAGCGCCTTGTTCACCCAGGTGACTGACGTCACCAAATCAGAGCCATACACTTGCGCGATCTCCGTGCCCGCGCGCGTGCCGCTGTTGTAGAGCTCGAAGCTGAGCTCGAGCGCTTCACCCTGCGCGAGCCTTGATTTGGCGAGGCGCAAACCCGAATATTCGAACTTCGTGTAGCTGAGCCCGAAGCCGAACGGGAAGCGCGGACTTTGATCGAGGTCTGCATAAGATTTGCCGTGCTGCCCGCGGATCTGGCTGTAAAAGCTGGGTTGTTGGCCGACATGCTTGGGGAACGAGATCGTCAATTTCCCTGAAGGATTCAGATCCCCGAACAAGAGCTCGGCGAAAGCCGTGCCGCCCTGCATGCCAGGATTGAAGCCGCACACGATGGCCGCGGCTCGTTCGCTCGAAGCGGGCAGCACGAGCGGCTTGCTGCACACGAGCGCGAGCACGACGGGTTTGCCCAAGGCGGTGATGGCATCGAGCAGTGCCGGCTGTCCACCCTGGAGCTCGAGCGTCGCGGTGCTCAGGGTCTCACCGATGAACGGCAGCGCATCGCCCAGCGCGAGCACGATGACGTCGGCATCGGCACAAGCATCGAGGGCGGCGGCGATCTCGCTCTGAGCCGTTGAATCGAGCGAGCAGCCGCGCGCATACGCGACGGACACGGATGCAGGAACGCGCGCTCGAATCCCGTCGAGCAAGGTGACCGTGCACGAGCGCGGGTGCTTGCCGGCGCTGGGCGGATGCTGCGAGCTGCCCAAGGACCAATCACCGAGCTGCGCCAGCGGATCATCGGCGTTGGGGCCGATCACGGCGACCTTTCGCAGGCGCTCAGCGGCAAGCGGCAAGAGGCCGTCGTTCTTCAGCAAGACCTGCGACTCACGAGCGACCGTCAGGTTCAGCTCGCGGTGCTCAGGGCAAGCGATGACGCGCGCTTGCGCTCGTCGATCCGGGCGACGCGGGTTTTCGAACAAGCCCATGCGGAACTTGAGCATCAAGATCCGACGCACGATGGCGTCGATTTCGGCTTCGGCGAGCAGCCCTTCGCGCACCGCGCGCTGCGCAGCTTCGAAGAAGCTCGGTGTTGCCATGATCAAGTCGTTGCCACAACGCACCGCGACGACCGCCGCCTCCTTCGCCGAAGGCACGATGCGCTGTTCCCAATGTAGCCTGCCGACGTTGTCCCAGTCGGTCACGAGGATACCGGTGAAGCCCCACTCTTCTTTCAAAACCTCCGTGAGTAACCAACGGTTCGCGGTCGAAGGTAAGCCGTCCATCGATTGATAGCCGGTCATGAACGTCATGCAGCCCGCGCGTGCGGCGCGCTCGAACGGCGGCAGGAAGAAGGCGCGCAATTTGCGGCGCGAAATATCGGCCTCGGAGGCGTCGCGTCCGCCCTGCGTTTCGGAATAGCCGGCGTAGTGTTTGGCGCACGCGAGCACGCCGTCCGCGTCGGAAAGGCCGGTGCCTTGGTAGCCGCGGATCATGGCTGCACCGAATTCTGCGATCAAAAACGGATCTTCACCGAACGTTTCGCCGGTGCGTCCCCAACGCACGTCACGGCTCAAACACAGTACGGGCGAGAACGTCCAGTGCGCGCCGGTGGTTGCCATTTCGCGCGCGGTCACCCGCGCGGCCGCTTCGAGCAGTTGCTCGTTCCACGAACAAGCCATCGCGAGCTGGGTGGGGAAGATGGTCGCGCCGGGATGGAACGAGTGGCCGTGAATGCCGTCTTCGCCGATCAACAGCGGGATTCCGAGCCGCGTTTCGGCCGCCGCGTCCATGGCCTTGGCGAGCTCGTCGTTCAAGATGTGCAACAGCGAACCGGGTTGCATCTCACGCACCGTTTTCAACGGCTGGATCTGCCCGTTGAGCTGCAACAATTGCCCGACCTTCTCCGGCAACGTCATGCGCGCGAGTAGATCTTCGACGCGTGATTCGAGCGGTGCGCTCGGGTCTTTGTAGGTAGGTATTTCGCTCATGTTCGACTCTGCTTGCGTGACGGACACGGACACGCCCGGCGAGGAATAGACCCGATCGTGCCGTCGTTCGCGGAAAAAGCGTCCCGCGTTGGAACGGAAATGACTCTCACCAACATCCCATTCCGAGCCGTTCCGAAAGCCTCATCGCTGCGATCCATCACCCAAAAGGGTGAGGTCGATGACAGCTTCGTCATAGCTCACGGGAATTTTGCGTATAAATGATCGGTTCTCGTGGCGCTCGGCACCATTGAAATGCATGATTGTGGGTTAGCGTGCTGATCAACATACTGAAAAATTGCGTTGTTGGTGCTTCCGTCTTGTTCGTCGCCAATGGCTGCGCGGGCGGCGCAGTGAATGACGACGGCGAGGCCGGAGCACCAGGCTCTGGTGGCTCGTTCACGGGCGGCGGCGCGTTCACCGCGGGCGGCAGCACGAGTTCGACCGCCGGCAAGAGCAGCACCGGCGCTGGCGGTAGAGCGGGCGCTGGCTCGACCGGCAAAGGTGGCAGCGGCTCTGGCACGGCCGGCGCGGGTCCAGGGCCGAGCACGGCCGGTTCAGGCTCTGCCACTGGCGGCACGACCGGCTCGGCCGGTGCAGGCAGCGGCACGAGCGTTGGCGGGCGGCTCGAGATTGGCGGGGACGGCCCGCAGTTCGTCGGCAACATCACCACCGGCTTCATGAACGGGATGGATCAGGGCACCCGCAAGTTTGCCACCTACTGGGATCAGGTGACCCCAGAGAATGCTGGCAAGTGGGGCTCGGTTCAATCCAACGCAGGAGCGGCCTTCAATTGGACGGCGCTCGACGCCATCTACGACTACGCCGAGAAGAACAAGATCATCTTCAAGCAGCACACCTTCGTGTGGGGGAGCCAACAACCCGGCGGCACCATCAGTCCGGAGACCGTGCAGAAGTGGATGACCGAGTTCTGCACTCGTTATCCCAACACCAAGATCATCGACGTGGTGAACGAGCCGCCCCCGCACACGTCACCCTCTTACGCGAACAACATCGGCGGCGGCACCAATGGTGATTGGAAGTGGATCGCCAATGCCTTCACCTGGGCACGCGCGGCTTGCCCGAACGCAATCCTGCTGTTGAATGACTTCAACAACATCGAGTGGTCGAACGACAACGCGCACTTCATCGACATCGTGAAGAAGATTCAGGCACAAAACGCGCCGATCGACGCGATCGGCGCGCAAGCGCACGACCTCGACAACGGCCAAGTCAGCTTGGCTACGGTGACCAAGCTGCTCGGCAATCTGAACAGCCAAACCGGCTTGCCCGTCTACATCACCGAAATGGACATCGACACCACGGACGACGCGCGGCAGCTCAGCTTGTACAAGCAGTACTTCCCGCTGTTCATGACCACGAGCTACGTCAAGGGCATCACCATCTGGGGCTGGATCTACGGTCAGACTTGGGCGTCCGCTCCCAACAGTGGTCTGATCAAGAGCGGCACCCCGCGCCCGGCCATGAACTACTTGATGGAGCAACTCGGTCGGCCAGCGCCGTGAGCTTTCAACGCGGCGGTTCGTCTGCGCTCGGCGCACTCAGGGGCACGAAGTAAACGGCCAATTGGTCTTGCCCCTGAGCTCCCACATCGGTGATGAAGGCGAGGCGCTGTGAATTGGCCACCAAATTCGTGATCAGCTTGCGCGAGGCTGGCACAACCTGTCGCGGCTTCGCAGTGGCCGAGAGCTCGAAGACGCCCTCCATCGTCGAGCAATACACGTTGTCGGCGGCGGTCATCGGTGAGCAGATGAAGTCTTTGGCGAGCGTGCGTTCGTCCTGCAGATCGCGCGACAGGGCGAGCACATTGCGGCGCGCGCCGTCGTAGTAAACCAGGTCTTTTTTTCCGCTGAGCAGCGCGGGCCAGCGCCCGGATTTGCCACTCGTGAAGAACGGCTCCCCGCCCGCGAATTTGACGCCGCCGATGCGCCAGCCTCCAGTGCTCGGACGCTCGACGAAATACAACGTGTCACCGAGCATCGTCAGTGCGTCGATGGGGCCGGTCGAAGTGTAGAGCGCCTTTACCCGCTTGTTTTCGAGCTTCGCGATGATTTGCTGATTGCCCTCGGGACGGGTGAGAAAAGCGAACTCATCTGCAGCAAGGTCGGCCACGACGCGCTGTGGTTGTTCGGCGAGCGCACCGAGCTTCGTCGCTCCGCTAGGGGTGGACGCACGCCGCGGCTCGCTCCAAAGTGCTCCCTGTGACCAGTAGACGTAGTTCTTTCGGGTCACTGTCGCCGCAAAGCCCAAGTCGATTTGCCGCGTGAGTGGCAATTGGCCCGGCAGCAAGCGATAGGCCGCAGAGTGGGTCAAAAGCTCGATGGCTTCGTCATCCGCGAACAGCGCGGCCTGGTAAGCAGAGCTCGGCAAGGTGAGAAGCTGCGTTGGTGTGTGCGCTGGCGTCTGTGGTGGCGTGATCGCAGGCCCAGCGCTGTTCGCGCCCTCGCTGTTCGAATCGCTCGCGGCGCTCGGCATTGCGGCGTGAGGGTGCTCATTCTGAGCCGGTTCTTCGACGCGCTTACAACTGCCGAGCGCCACCGACAACACGAGAGCCAAAGCCGATGTGCGAAGTCGCAACATGCCGCAACATACGTAGCATTCCGCCCACGTAAAATGCGAAATCAGCTCTTTTGCTGGACCATTTCAGGTTTACCCCTTCTTGTCACGAGCTCACGACCACGAAATATGCGATGATTGGACATTGCCAACATGACTCGTAATCGCTCCCACTCCTCGCGCTCATTCCGGACGTTGTCCCCATTCCTACAGCCTGCTGCGCTCGGCGCGCTGTTCGTCGTTGCCAGCATGACCGGCGCCTGCGCGGACGACCCCAAGGCGGATGGGAGCGGCGGGCAGACTTCCAGCGCGGGTGCCCCCTCCGCTGGCGCAGCGAACCCCGGCACCGGTGGAGCAGGCCCTAGCACCGCAGGCGCCCCCGCGACTGGCGGAACAGTCGGCACCGCGGGCAGCGCGACCAGCGCTGGTGCGGCACCGGTTGCAGGCAGCGGTGGGAGCGGCACTGGCACGGCTGGCGCTGGCAGCGTTGCGGGCGCGAGCGGAAGTGGAACTGGTACCGCAGGCGGCGGCTCCGGCGGTGCTGGTTCGATGAAGTGGGTGGGGACTTGGACGGCTTCGCCGTATGCGACTGCTGACAACGGAGCACCTCCGGCCGCATTGGCGAATGGTGTGGCTCGCCAAGTCACGCACGCCTCGCTCGGCGGCAGCCAAATCCGGGTGCAGTTCAGCAACAAGCTCGGCAAATCGGCGCTCACGATCAAGGCAGCTCACGTCGCGCTTTGCAAAGCCGCACCAGCCGTCGACGGAAGCATCGATACCGCCACGGACACGGCACTAGCTTTCTCCGGCATGCCGGGAGTGTCCATCCCAGCCGGTATGGAGGTTTGGTCCGATGCAGTGAACTTCACACTGCCTGCGCTGGGAAACGTAAGCATCACCACTGCCTTCGGCAGTGTGCCAGCCGGAACGGAGCTCACATCGCACAACGGATCCCGAACCGACTCCTACGTGGTCATCAACAGCACTGACGTGAGCGCTGCCAACATGACCTCAGCCCCGCACAACCAGCATTGGTGGGTGATTTCGGGCATGGATGTAATGGCTCCCGCGGACGCCAAAGGCATCGTCGCAATCGGCGATTCGATCACGGACGGCCGCGGCGTAGACCCCAACAAGAACAATCGCTGGACCGATGATCTGGCAGCACGGCTGCAGGCGAACGCCGCGACCAAGAACGTATCGCTCATGAATCAGGGAATCGGAGCGACAAACCTCGTCGGGACGACCAACGATGCCGCTGAAGGTCGTTTTGCACGCGACGTGTTGGGGCAGAGTGGAGTCAAGTACGCCATCATTCTCGATGGCGTGAACGACATCCTTGCCGGTGCGGCCGCCGCGAACATGAAGACCGCCTACAACAACATGATTACCGCCGCGCACGCTAAGCAGGTGCTGGTTTATGGCGCAACCATCACGCCTTTCGGCGGTTACAGCACCAATCAGACGTTCGAGAACGTTCGCAAAGAGGTCAATACCTTCATCAAGAGCGGCGCGTTCGATGGCGTGATCGACTTTGACGCGGCGGTCACCGACAACGGGACGTTCCCCGCGTTGCTAGCGTCGACGAACACGGCCGATAAACTTCACCCAGGTCCTGCTGGTTACCAGATGATGGCCGATAAGGTGGATCTGACTTTGTTCACCAAATAACGAGCTCTCCGCTCGTCAGGGCAGGGTGTAGGCCCCTGCCCTGTTCGCCCGGACCGATATTGCCACCACGCGCTTTGCGGTCGTCGGATATGCCTGCCAATGGCGGCTAGTTGCGCAGCCGGCCTGTGCTTCACAGGCTGAGAAACGACGGGCTCAAGACCGCCAACATAGGCCCTTTGGCGAACGAGCCAAGCCCGTCGCTCTCAAGGCAAATGCACGACCCAAGCCTCGCGATGGTTTTGATGGGTGCCGTAGCCAACGACGAACTTCCCATCATCGGAGACCGCGACGGCTGAATCGAGCGTCCAATCCGAGGTGAGATCTGGAGTAGCTCCGAGCAGCGACTTGATTGTGTGTGCTCCAGCGCTGTCCCAGAGCGTTGCCTCTGTGGTGCCACCTTGATAGCCGACGATCACGCTGCCGTCTTTGTTCACACCGAGGGCTCCAGCTTGGCCGGCGGCGGGACCCAAAGCGGTCGGCGTGAGCGAGCCTCCGGACCATTTGACCGCGATCTGACCAAACAAGATTTCAGACTCCGCCGACGCCCAGCCCACGATTACTTTGCCGTCGGTGCTGACGTCGCTTGCAGAGGTGTATATCCAGTTCGAAAGGGCGGTGAGCGCAGTCAAGCCGGTGCTCCCAGTCCAGCGAATCGCCACGTAGCCGTTGCCCGTCACGCCAGGGCCATGGTGCGCACCCACTGCGCTCGAACCATCGCCACTGGTGGCATAGAGTCGCGTGTCGCCACTGGGTAGGAACGGACCGTACGAGGTCGTGACGCCGCTCGCCTGACGCACGGCCTTGCCATCTCCCGCGGTTCCGACGATCACCTTACCGTCCAAACTGAAGTCATAGACGCTGCCGCCGGTCGCCCAATTCACGGGCGTGGCAACGCCGCCGGCGCTATACAGAAATACTCCGGTGTCGCACGAGAGCAGGACATTGCCGCCTGAGTCGACCGCGAGTGGGGTGCAAGCACCGCCGCCACCACCGGGGTTCGCGATGAATTGCATCGGCCCTCCATTCACCAAACGCACCGCGTGACTCGACGATGATGTCGACGAGCTGTTCACCGAGGTTCCGACCAGCACGCTGCCGTCGTGGCTGAGGTTCGTCGCTCCGCTGGAGCCGTCGTTCTCCAGCATACCCAGCGCGCGAAACAACTGGAATTCGCAGTGCGGGCCGTTGAAGCGATTCGAGCAAACGCAAACATTGGCGCTGCTACAGCTGCCGCCGTTGCTGCAGTCGGTATTCGTAAGGCACGCCACGCACTTGGCGCTCGTACTCGTGGCCTTGCACTTCGGCGTATCGCTGGGGCAGGGCGCCGCCACGGGCGTGTACTTGCAGCCGCCTGCATTGCAAGTCCCGCTCGTAGAGTCGTAGGTGCTGAGCGTATTCGTGTCCTTGCAAGTGGCCGCATCCGGCGCACTGTCGCATTTGACGTCACGGCAGGGGTCGGGTTCGTCAGTGGTGCCGGCCGCACCGGCGTTGTCGGGCTCCACCTGAGTACCAGCTGCACCGGCGTCCGCCGGCGAGCGTCCATCATTGCCTGCGACAGCGGCGCGCCCCGCGCTGCCCGATGCTCCACCCTGCACGTCGCCTTGTCCGCCCGTGCCGGCGTTCGACCCGAAATGTCGATCGGAATTGCCGCAGCTGGCTGCGGCGAACCCCAGAACAGTGAATAAGGTCAGCCCCGATCTCATGGTCTCTGTTTTTGACATGGCCCGGGCGCGCGCGCGAACGACAATTGTCAGCGCACACCTGCGCACTACAGGAATTAACGCACAAAAAGCAAAAAGGCGCGGTTCGTTTCCGAACCGCGCCTTTGCGCTGCGTTGCACTCTGATTCGGAATCAGAACAACAGCATCACGCGGAAACGGGCGCTGAGGGCGTTGTTCGTGTAGATGCCGGTCTTGAAGTCCTCGACGTGGTTCTTCGCGTGCGAGAGCACGAACTTGAAGTACAGGCGATCCCAGAGCGTGTACTGGGCGGCACCGAAGATCAGCGTTTGATCGTTGGTGTCGACCTTGCCATGGTGCGGGCCGTCACGGCCGTCGGTGCGCATGTCTTCGCGGCTGTTCTTGAACGCACCGAAACCGAGAACGAGGGGCTCATAACCGGGGCTACCGTTGATGAAGCCACCGAACGTCTGAACCGTGTTGCTGCCGGTGAGATCGACGTTGCCGTCCTTGTCGTAGTTGTCTTCGAAGCCGCGGGCGAAGCTGCCACCGAACTCGACGAACGGGTTGACTACGAATTGCGCGGCGACGCCGTAGCCGTTGCGCACGTTCTTCTGCTTTTGCGTCGAGTCTTGCGGGCTCGCCTTGCCGTATTCCAAACCGGCTTTGAGCTTCATCCAGCCGATATCGAAGATCGCGGAGGGACGAACGTCGAGCTGGTATGGCTGGGACGTGTTGCCGCCCGTACCGATGTGGCCCATCACCTCGCCCCGCAGATACTTCGTGGGGTAGATGTGCGCTGCATACGCGCCGAGCAAGGCGTCGGTGCGGTCCCAGAAGTAGCTCAGACCGTACCCGTCCGTCGGCTTCGGCAGCGAGGACCCGGGAATGTAGGCACCCGCACGCTCGAGCGTGTTCTGATCGAGACCCATGCCGTAGTGATTGGCAATTTCCCAGCCTTGAAAGCGGCCGAAGGTCACGTCGAACAAGTTCCACTTGCCAACGCGTACCCACAGGTCGTCAGTGGTGCTGAGGTTGCCGGTGAGCGGGTCGGGGCCCATGTCGCCGTGCAAGACCAACTCTGCGTTACCTTGGGCGAACCAACCGTCCTTGGCGTTGTACGTGGGGGTTACGCGGATCACGCCGCGCGTTTGCGTGGTCCAGCGGTTCAGGTCGTGGAGGCTGGCTGACAGCGCCTTGTCCGCCAGGATGTGCGTGTTGCTCACGTCGTTCCAGAGCGAACCAGAGATCCCGATCCGCAATGCCGGGCCGCCTTCGATGAGCGGCATGTACGGCCACTGCTGACCGTGGAACGTGAGCCACAGTGAGCCGTACTTGATGCCGCGCGTCTGAACGCTCGGGTAGGCTGAGCCGGGAAGATTCTCCAAGCCGATGAGCGCGACGGTTTTTTCGCGCTCGACGCTCGTTCCCGACGCCGTAGTCGCAGTCGGGGGCGGGAGTGGCTCTGGAGGTTTCACGGTCTCCGCGACCTTTTCCGGTTCCTTGGCGGGTTCGACCGCAGGGGTGCCGGCGGGCGCATCCGCCGGCTTGGCTTCCGCTTCGTCAGGTGCCGCCGGCGGCTTGGTGGTGTCGTCCTGAGCCAGCGCGGTTGCGCTCAAGCCAAAGCAGAACGAAGCGAGAGATAGGGCTACACCGAGCCCCAAACGATTTCGTCGATGAGTCATGCTGCTGATTCCGATATTCGCGTGTGTGCCGGTTCCGCTCAGTTGATCGTAAAGGTGGCCATGATGCCGCTGGTTTCAGCGTCGTCCGCGTTCTTGCCGATGAGCACCGTGTACGTGCCGGGGTCGACGACCCACTTGCCAGTGGTGCTCGTTTCCGCGGGCGCGTCCGGTGCCCAACGGCGGAGATCTCGAATGCGCAGGGGGAGCTCAGCAGTAGCCATGCCGCCCGCCGGAACGGACACACGCGCGAAGCTCCTCAGCTCCTTGACCGGGCGTTCGCCGAGGACGTTGTCCGGCTTCTTCGGAGGCTTCACGAACGCCATCACGACCTCGTCGCCCGCCGGTCCGGCGGTGTTCTTGACATCGACCTTGATGGTGAAGATGGCGTCTTTGGCCACCGATTGGCACGGGGTCTGAACGTTCGAGTACTCGAACTTCGAATAGCTCAGGCCGTGACCGAACGGGAACACCATGGCCGGCGTTTGGCCCGCCGCCTTCCGGCGATCGTATTCACGATAACCAAAGAAGTAGCCCATCTTCGTCGAGGTCTCGGCGTCCTTGAACGCCAGCTTGTCCTGCTCGGCTTGCGTCGGCCAAGCCATCGGCATCTTGCCCGAGAAGTTCGCTTTGCCGAAGATCAACTGGCCGAGCGCGGCGCCGACGCGCAACCCGCCGTAACCTGCCCAAATCGTGGCTTGATTCTTGTTGGCATGGTTGAACCAAGGCAGGTTCACGATCGAGCCCGAGTTGACGACGATGATCGTGGGCTTGCCGCGATCGAGCACCTTGTTGACGAACTCGTTCTGGCTGATGCCGCCGTCTTGGCCTCCCGGGAGGTCGAGGGTGAAGCGATCGCCACCTTCGGAGATGGCGTATTCTTCACCTTCGTCGCCCGAGGTGTAGCCGACGACCACGACGATCGTGTCTGCATCAGCCACGGCGTCGGGGGTATTGCCTGAGGTGACGGTCCGGCTTGCACCGGCAGCGGCCATGATGCCCTTGAAGGGACCGACAGTCTTCGCCGGATCGCCGTTCACGCGGCTGGATCCGCGATCGCCGAGCGCGGCATCGGTGGCGAAGTGGAAGTTGCAATAGCGTGCACTTTGTCCGTCAACGGGCGTGCACGTCTTCGGCACGGTCGAGGTGAAGAGCTCGAAGTGGCGATCGGGACCGAGCACGGCAATCTTGCTCGCGGTGTCGCCCAGCGGCAGCACCGGCGTGGCGTCCCCGTTCTTGAGCAGAACCGCGGACTTGACCTCGGTTTCTTCAGCCAAGGCCTCGTGATCGGGATTCGAGACCGACGTGCCGGACAGCGTGGACTTCACGTCCTGTTGGTTTCGGCTCCAGCCGTCAGTTTCGAGCGCCGACTTGAAGCGGAACTTTTGAGTGAGGACGCGCCGCGCAGCTTCCTCCACCAGCGACTGGTCAGCCTTGGCGAGCGTGGCGGTTGAGTAGTGGAGCGTCCAAGGGACCTCGATATCGAGACCGGCGACGACTGCGTCCTTGGTATCGCTTTCTGCCTTCGAGGTATCCGGCGCGATGTTGTCGCCTGGCATTGCCCACCAGTCTGAAAGGACCAGACCCTGGTAGCCCATGCCTCCCTCTTCGACCGGCGCCTTCAAGATGTCTCGCAGCAGGTGCTTGTTCTGCGTGCTCTTGGCGCCGTTGATCTCGTTGTACGACGCCATGACGCAGCCCATGCCGCCGTCTTGAACCACCATTTCGAAATGCCGCGCGTAGATCTCGCGCAGCGTTTGCTCATTCATGATTGCGTTCTGGGTCGAACGCTTGAGCTCGATGTTGTTGGCCGCGAAGTGTTTGGCGCAGCCCACGACGTGGTGCTGCAGGCCGACCGTGAAGGCAGTGGCCATGCGGCCCGTGTGGTACGAGTCTTCGCTGTACGTTTCCTGCGTGCGACCCCAGTACGGATGGCGGATGATATTCATGCAGGGCGCGAGCAGCATGTTGTTGAGCGAGGCGGCGGTCTCATCACCGATGGCCAGACCGACTCGCTTCTCGAGGTCCAGGTCCCACGACGCAGCGCGCACGGATGTGGCGGGGAACACCGTCGAGTAGTTCTTGTCGTCGGTGTTCTTGCGGTTGTTGGGCTGACCGGCGTCGAGGTTCACACCGTGACCCGCGTCGCGGTAGTTGTAACCACGGATGGTGGTTCCGTCGTCCAACGTGACGGGAACGCTGCGCTCGATGTCTTGGTAGTCAGGCTGGGCGGCGACGTCGATACCCAGCATCTGGCTGGCCTTCTGTGGGCCAGTCATCGAGCTGATGGTGTCATTGACCGCCTTCACGACGTCCGGCGTCACGGAGTAGGCCTCCATGTACTTCGAATCGAATTGCTGAATCGGCGCGGGGCCACAGCCCTGCGGCACGACGGTTCCAGTGCCCGCAGTACCGGTGTTGCCGGTGTTGCCGGTGTTGCCGGTGCTGTTCGAGGAGCTGTTCTTGGCGCTTTCGAACGCGTCCTTGACTTCGCTCGAGTGACCGCAGGCGGCGGCGATCCATGCGATGACGAGGGCGGAGGTGATCGCAGAGGGTTTAATGGGCAGAGACCGACTCATGAACAGGAACTCCTTCGGGCGATATACATCAAAGCTAAAAGCAACCCAAAACGGGACGCCGCGCGCCAATCGCTTCGCTAAACCACGGCACCACCAGCGGGGCCGCGGACCTTAGCGCATGACGAGCCGCGTAGATCTTCTCAATCGTGACTAAAAGTAAGAGCTCGTGGGCTGGGAAAAGAACTTTTGAGCGACACTTCAGGGGCCATTCCGGCTGCTGGGCCTCGGGGAGATGCCCCAAGACACTTTGACGAACGCGGCGAGCCTTTCAAGTGAAGTGCGCGCATCGTCCGATGTTGGTTCAATTCCCGGAAGCGGCCGTGTTGATCACGCGGAGGGTGATCGCTTCACTTTTATGGGGACGGGCGAGCACACAGCCTCAAATATCAGCCTTTCCGCAGCCCCTTTTCGACCAACCAAAAAAATACAGCTGGAAAAAAAGGTGCGTATCTCGAGCACCGTCCGTGATCCAATTGTCAGGGTGCAGCTGCCGGAGGTGCGTGCGATAGCGCTGGCCGCTTTTGCGTTTCAATCGCAGCGACCCGGGCCCTCTCGCTTGGAGTGACGAGAGCCCTTACACGTGTACCGTGTCTGCCGGACTTGGGCGGGAACCGAGCGCCCCGCGAGGTGCTGGGCCGGATCGCGAGCGCCCCCAAGTCTATGTCGCAGGTCGACGTGGATTTCGATCATGTGCCGCAATTCCAATTGCGTTCACGGTGGGCACCCCGGGGTTCACGAATGAAACGTTGACCGGGCATTCCACAGTCACCGCGGAGGAGAAGCTTTGGATTTTGAACGCCATACTGGCAGCGATCAATTCCGTTCTCCGGTTGCCCGCGAGATCGCCTACGCCCAACTCAGCCGGCATTGACAGAGCAATCCCTGGAGATTGACCGATTGAAGCAGGTCGTGAACCTGCTCGAGCACGAGATTCACGTCTGAGAAAGACGGTTCGCCAGACAGTCTGCTGCGGCGCGTACGCTGCACGTAGAGCTCAGTTATGCGCTGTTGCAGGGAGCAGGCATCGCGGAAGTGGCGTGTTCCAACTTCCTCTGCCGAGCAACCCTCGAGCAAGACGACAGCGCGAAGCCCTTGGACATGACTGCGCTGATCCAGGTGACGCCTAGCGTGACGCGAGAATCCAATCGTCGCTAGCTCTTGAAAGAGCGAAAATGGCGGCCGCGCGCGGAGCGTCTCGACGCCCCTGACCAGGCAAAGTGCGGGACGCGAGTGTGGGGAATGAACGTGTCAACCGCTCGGGTGTTGTCGACTCCGTCCAGCAGCGAGCACAGGCGCGGCGTTGATTCAACGTTAAAACATTTGCCGACACAGATGCCCCAGTATCATTGTCAATGGCGAGTGTGGGTTGGAGAACCGGTGTTGGTCTGAACGCAGTGGCGGTTCTCGTCGCGTGTGCGTCGCGCGGCTCTCATCCTTGTGAGTGGTTCGTCGAATTCCGCCAGATTGACGTGATGCGCGATGTGCGCGATTTGAAGACCGTGAGCGTGCGGGTTCGCTCACGAAACGGCGGGCGGGGATGCAAGTGATTCATGATTCTCGTGTAGCTTCGGGTTGGCAACTGACGAGTCCGGTGGTCCGTGTCGGGTTGAGCGCGGAACCGCCGATCGGTCTTCGCTACTTGACCGAGGTGCGTTCGATGTTGGAGCGCATCGGCAGTTCGACGATGCGTCTGGTCGAGGTCGACCAACGCGCGGACCTTTGGTTGATTTCGGGAACGGTGAACTGGGCGGAGGGTTTCGTTCGAAAGTCTCGCGCCGTGGGCGATGCGAAACCGATCGTGGCGCTCGACATTTGCCCAGAAAGTGGGGCAAATGTTCGCATTTTGGACGCCGGTGCGGACGATTGTCTGGCTTGTCCGTTCGACCCGGTCGAGCTGCGCGCGCGCATTCAAGCAATCATGAGGAGGCAAGGCAGCGGCTTGTGGCGCTGCCCGGAGATTGCCACCAATTCAGACGCGCTTCGGATCCGTGTGCGCGAGGTGGAGGCTCAGGTGTCGCGCAAGCAGTTCGAGATCTTCTCGTGCTTGGCACAGCGTCGAGGACATTGGGTGCATACCGACGAGATCATCGCCATCGTGTCCGGCACGCATCACGATCGGCAGACCTCGCTCGTGCGCGTTCAAATTCACGCGCTTCGAAAAGCGCTCGGCGCCGAGCGCGACTGCATTCGCAGCGACGGGCGTAAAAGCTACATGCTCACGCTCGCGACGGATTGAGCACACTCGCGACATCGCCGTTCACGCTGTCGCGATAACAGTCAAATAACACCCGCGAGCAGTTTGGAGCGGCTATTGGAAAACGGCAACTCAAGCCACGAAAGTTCCAAGGAGTAACTCATGACTCTACGTACGACCATTGCTGCAATCGCATCGTCTGTCACCAGTCTCGTGCTCGCCGCCGGAACTGCGCACGCCATTACACTTCCGGATTCCGGTTCCTGCGCCGATAGTCGCGGCGACTGCCTGCGTATTACGAATACTGCCACGACCGGTGGTGTCGCGTTGAGGGGTGTCGGCTCTTCCGCGGCGGTGGGTGTTGTGGGCGCATCCACCAGCTCAACGGGCGTGTCGGGAGGCTCGACGAGTGGCTTCGGGGTGTGGGGCTCGTCGTCGTCCAGTTACGGTGTGTACGCGACCTCCACTAGTGGCGTCGGTCTTTACGCATCATCCAACACGGCCAACGGTGTGATCGCGAAAAACAACAACACCAACTGGAACGCCGCTGCCCTTTCAGCACTCTCTGGCGGTGCGGGCGGCCTCGCGCTGTGGACGGACGGTGACATTATCGTCAACGGGAACGCATTCACCTACGGCACCCTGGCTTGGCAAAACCCGTCGGATGCGCGCATCAAGAAGGACATCGCGCCCCTGCGCTTGGGCCTCACGCAGCTCAAGGACATCCGCCCGGTGACGTACAAATACAACGGCCTTGCCGGCTCGCCGAGTGACGGCCGCGAGTTCGTGGGCGTGATCGCGCAAGAGCTCGAGAAGGTCTTGCCGAACATGGTCTCGACCAAGAAAATGAAGCTCCATCCGGAAGATACCGTCGAGACTGACATCAAGATCGTCGACCCGAGCGCGTTCACCTATCTGCTGATCAGCTCCGTCAAAGAGCAACAAGCGATCATCGATCGCCAAGAGAAGCGGATTCAGGCGCTCGAGCGCGGTCACGGCTCGGTTGCCGCTTCCGTCTTCGGGAGCAATGGCGTCGAGATGGGTCTCGCGCTAGGTCTGCTGCCGCTCGGCTTCATGGCGCTCCGTCGCCGCAAGGCCGAGAAGCTAGTCGCGTGAGCTGAAGAATCGTCGGGTTCAGGCGTTCGAGTCACGAGCGCCTGAACCAAGACAGTCAAGGTCGCGCTGGCCGCGTCCTTCCCACGGCTAGTCAGAACCCGCGGAACGCGCTACACGGGTCTCGGGACACGTGCCGCTGGGCTGGGTAACTGGGATGAGACGGAAGAACTGGCGACGCCACGCGATCAACGCGTGCGTCGCTGGGTTGCTCGCTTTGGCTCCGTCGTACGCCCGAGCACAAAAGCCGGAAGTCGTGCCTCCGGTGCAGATCGCGGCGGAGCCCGTGCCGTATCCGGAGGGCGCGCATGGTGCGGCGGAGGTCGTACTCGAGCTGGTCATCGCGCAAGACGGCAGCGTGACTGACGTGAGCGTGCGCGAAGGCAACGAGCCCTTTTCGGGCGCGGCGCGCATCGCCGTCGCGCGCTGGCAATTCTCGCCGGCCACGCGTGACGGTATTCCGATCCGCGCACGCATCACGGCCAAGGTGACCTTCCGCGAGCCGGTGTTCGTGCCTGCTGCGCCTGCGGAAAGCGCGCCGAGCTCGTCCCAAACCGCGCGCCCCGCTGCGCAACCGAGCAAGCCCGTCGAACTACCGCCGACCGAGATCCGCGTGGTCGGTGAAGAGCGGCAAGAGCTCGGTTCGCTGCACATTCCTCGCAGTGAAACGCGCTTGATCCCCGGCGCCTTCGCGGATCCGTTTCGGGTGGTCGAGGTGCTGCCCGGCGTGGCCCCCGTGCTGAGCGGCATTCCGTATTTTTACGTGCGCGGTGCGCCGCCGGGTGACGTCGGGTATCGCATCGACGACATCCCGGTTCCGTTGCTGTTCCATGTGGGCGCGGGGCCTTCGGTGATCGCGCCGGCACTCGTGGAACGCGTCGATCTTTATCCGGGCGCGTATCCCGCGGAGCACGGTCGCGTCGCGGGCGCGGTGATCGCGGGCGAGACGATGGCGCCCAGCGCGGTCGCGCACGGTGAGGCGCAGGCGCGTATCTTCGACGCGGGCGCCATGGTGGAGCACCCGTTCGCGAACGGGCGCGGTAGCGTGATGCTGGGCGGTCGCTACGGCTACACGCAAGCCATTTTGTCGCTGGTCGCGCCCGACTACGGGCTCAACTATTGGGACTACCAAGCGCGCATCGCCTATCGCATCAACGCGACCGACACCTTGTCGGCGTTTGCCTTCGGCGCGCTCGATCAGCTTCGGAACGAGAATATTCACCGCACGCTGTTCGATACGCAGTTTCATCGTTTGGATTTGCGCTGGGATCGCCACACCGAGCAGAGTCATGTCCGCGTCGCGCTCACGCTCGGCACGGACCACGTATTGAACGCGCAAGAAGGGCCCTCCGGCGCGGGCAGTGAGCTGCGCGACAGCACCGCGCGACTACGGCTCGAAGCGAGCCACCGCGTGAGCCCAAAACTGCGTTTGCGTGGCGGCGCAGACGCCGGTCCCAGCAACGTCAAGACGGAGGAAGACCGTCTAGGGCAGCAAGTCATTTCTCAGCCCGCGCGCGTGGATTTCGCCGGTGGCGTCTATGCCGACGCGATCTGGCGTCCCGCGCGGGTTGCGGAGCTCGTGCCCGGTTTGCGCATCGATTTTGCGCGCGCGCGGCAACGAAACCACGCCTACGTCGAGCCACGCCTCGGAACGCGCTTGCGCGTCGCGCAGGGCATTTCATGGGTCTCCGCGTTCGGCATCGCGCACCAGCTGCCCACGCAATCGGTGCGCGTGCCGGGACGCGCTCCGAATGGGCTCGAACTCGCCGAACAAGAAGCGTGGCAAGCCACCACGGGCGTCGAGTTCGTGTTGCCGGCGAGCATGCTCGGCAAGGTGAGCCTGTTCCACGCCTGGGTCGATGCGCTGAACGCGGACCTCACGGGACGCAGCTACGGCGCCGAGTTCTTTCTGCGTCGCAACTTCAGTGAACGCCTCGGCGGCTTCATCTCGTACACGCTCTCGCGCACGACCTACACGCGCATCCGAGAAACGTACCAAGCCGAATTCGATCGCCCACACGTGCTGTCACTCGTGCTCGGCTACGACTTGGGCGGAGGCTTTCGTCTCGGAGGGCGCACTCTCTGGGAATCCGGTCGTCGCTACGCCGTGGCATGCCCCACGCCCGATTGCGGCCCCGGCGATCCCAACGCGGCGCGCACCTTCATCGACATGGGCCGTACCCACAGCTTCTTTCGACTCGATTTCCGCTTCGAAAAACGTTGGCAACTCGCCGCGGGGCGCTGGATCTCCGGCACCTTCGAATGGTTCAACGCCACGCTTTCGAAAGAAGCCGACTACGTGAGTTGGGATCCGGTCCACGGCGGCGTCGTCACCACCGATCGCAGTCCGCTGACGTTGCCGAGCATCGGTGTAGAAGCAGGGTTCTAGCACTTCCCCGCCGTTTGACGCTGCAACGCGCCACGACGTGCTCAGGGCTTCGCAGCTTTCGGACTTCGATGTCTGCTGGGTCGTGTTTTGGTAAGCGGGCCCAGCCCGGCGCGTGCCGGCGCGTAGCCCTCGTTTTCGACCGGAAACCTTCGAAGGTGCTTCCTCTCTGCAGCGAAAGCCTCCAACGAAAGCGCGATGCGCTGAGACGCAACCGACGATCACGCGATCAAGAACGTGCTGTGCAAACACAGTGCTTTGTGCGCGTCGGTGAACGTTCGCTTTTGGTAAGCGGTATGCTGTGCAAACGGGCGTCGGTGAACGCTCGCTTTTGGTAAGCGGTATGCTGTGCAAACACAGTGCTTTGCAGGCGTCGGTGAACGCTCGCGTCGGTGAACGCTCGCTTGGTAAGCAAGATGCTGTGCAAACACAGCGCTTTGCGGACGTTGGTGACTGCTTGCGTTAGTGAGCAGTATACTGTGCAAACACGTGCAGACGCGGTGCTTTGTGGGCGTCGGTGACTGCTCGCGTTGGTAAGCAGTATACTATGCAAACACAGTGCTTTGTGGACGCCCGGGACTGCTCGACGTTGGTAAGCGGTATGCTGTCCAAATACTTGCAAACACAGTGCTTTGTGGGCGGCGGGTGAACGCTCGCGTTGGTGAGCAGTATGCTGTGCAAATACAGTGCTTTCTGTGCGCGGCAATGTTCTCGTCGGCGAGGGCGCTGCGCAAAAAAAAGAACACATGCAAACACAATGCTCTCTGTGCGCCGACAAACGCCCTCGTTGGCGAGGGGTGCTGTGCAAGAAAAGCATGCAAATATAGGCTTTTCTGTGCGTCGGCAAATGCCCTCGTTGGCGGGGTGCTGTGTGAACACAGTATTATTTGTGCGCGAGAGAGTGCTCTCGTTGGCGAGGGTGCTTATTCTCTGGACGCCGGTGAGTGCTCTCGTTGGCGGGTTGCTGTGTGAACACAGTATTCTCTGGATGCCGGTGAGTGCTCTGGTTGGCGAGGGTGCTTATTCTCTGGGCGCCGGTGAGTGCTCTCGTTGGCGGGATGCTGTGTGAACACAGTATTATTTGCGCGCGAGTGAGTGCTCTAGCCGGCAAGTGGTGCTATGTGAATAGGGTATTCTCTGGGTGCCGATGAGTGCTCTCGTCGACAAGCGGGGTGACATGCAAAGATGTAGGCCCAGGGGTCTCCGGACGCCGGTGACTGCGCTCTCGACAAGCGGGGTGACATGCAAAGATGCAAGCCAAGGTTCTAGGGACGCTGGTGAGTGCTCTCGTTGCCCAAAGCGGGGTGCTATGCAAACACAGTATTCTCTGGGCGCGAGTGAGCGCTGTCGTCGGTCAAGAGTGCGCGCAACTCGAGCGATACGCTGTGCGGTGCTCGCGTTGCGCAGACCAACCTTTTGAACCCGTCTCCGAGCGGGGCGGGGCAGGGCAGGGCGTTGTCCGGACAACGCCGACGCTTGCGAGAGCTCTCTCCCGGATCGCCGAATCTGGACGCCGAAGGCTGTGACGAGCTGTGGCTTGGCGCGTGACCATCAAAACCCCAATCAAATAAACGGTGGGATTGCGGTGGGATGGTTCGTCGCGCTCGCTCGCTTGCTCGGCAAATCACGGTAGCGGTTGCAGAATGACGGGTCGGATCACCGGCGGCCTCTGGATGGGCACGAGGTTGACCCAGTACGGATCGGTGTTGAAGCTGAGGTTGTCGAACGCGCCGTAAACCGAGGGTGAGTTGTTGTAGTGCTGCGACGAGATCCGGATCGACTTGATGGCGCCGTTGGGGTCGTCGATGCGCAGCGTTTGCCATTGGCCGAAGCCGGGCGTGCCGTACGCAGGATAGTAGGCGGCGGAGCCGATTTTGTTGCCCGCGCTGTCGTAGGCTTCGAGCCAAGGGCGCGCCACGGGGGTGCCTGCCCATTCGACGGGCAGCACCGCGAGCGCGTCGATGCTTACCCAACTGCGCGGAGTGGTGAATTCGGCCCGCACGCCGCCGCTGCGCGAGTCGAACAGCGGGTTGATGGGGGCCGCGACGAGGCTCACGCCGTTGCCGACTCGTCCGGGAGCGCGAGCGAAGGCGTGCCCGCTCGAGCAGAAGATGCACGTGAAGGTCACGCCCGCGCTGGTGTAGGTCGCATCGACCGTCGTGCCGTCCGCGATCGTCGCTTGCGTTGGATCGCGATCGAAGTCGATCACGGTCGGGGCCGGATTGGAGACGTAGTACATCAACGGCTCCGTCGTGGAGCTCGACTGCTCTTCACTGCCGCCTTCCGCATCGGCTGGGGCCATGGCGCAACCGCCGAGGGCGGTCGAAGCGAGCAGGGTGAGGAGCAGCGCGGTGTGTTTCATGGGAGGGACTTTCTTGGCTAAGGGCGCCGCGTCGTGCTGCGCCGTGTTGCTTGTCCCTTTTGCACCTTGCGTGCCGAGCCCACGGCCCCCATAAATTCAGGGATTTCCGCGATTGAACCCTGATTGGGCGTCATTGCGCAGTGAGTGCCCATGGGACTGTCCCATGGGACACGTCCCACGGCTCAGCGCTCGATGCCGTACAGCTCGAGCCAGCGGTAAATTTGGCGGCGGTCCTTGCCGAAGTGCTTGGAGGTCGCGCGCACGTTGCGGCCCGTGCTTTCGTACACGGAGAGGAACTCTTCACGGCTCGGGCGATCGGCTGCGGGTTCGCTGGTCCGTGGGGGGGACGTGCTGTTGCTCGTGGCTGGCTGCGAGCTCGGGCGCGGCGATTCGCCTGACGGCGGGATACTCGCCAGTTCGGGCATGACCGAAGCCAGGACGCGTCGACCGATGACTTGGGGTTCGAGTGCGAGCAATCGATGCACCAAGCGATCGACACCGCGCAAGTTTTCCGGCCATGCGTGGAGCAGCAGTGCCTCGGCAGCGTCGGGCATGAGCTGCAGGGGGACGTGGGGCTGAGCACGCGAAGCGGCGAGGACCGCCGCCAAATGCTCGAGCCACCAAAAGAGATCTTGTCGCCTGGCGCGCAATGCCGGCAAACGCACCTCGAAGAACGAGAGCCGCGCGTAGAGATCGCGACGAAAGCTGCCGCGCTCGACGTCTTCACTCAATTCGCGATTGGTGGCTGCGACCACCCGCACATCGACGCGCGCGGCGGTGGCGCTGCCGAGCGGGCGAATTTCGCCTTCTTGAAGCACGCGCAGCAGCTTGGCTTGCAGCTCGAGGTGCAGCTCGCCCACTTCGTCCAAGAAGAGCGTGCCGTGATCGGCGGCTGCAAATAGCCCACGATGTGAGCCGCTCGCGCCCGTGAATGCGCCCCGTTCGTGCCCGAATAGTTGCGAGTGGGCGAGGTCGCGCGAGAGTTCTGCGCAGCTGAACTTGATGTACGGCCCCGGGCGACCGCTTTGTCGATGGATCTCGGCTGCGACTCGCTCTTTGCCGGTTCCGGTTTCGCCCAGGATCAAGACTGGCGCACCACCGGTACCTGCGCGGCGAAGCGCGTCGCGCGCACGCACGACCGCGGGCGCAATACCCGGCAAAGCAGGCGTCCACTCGGCGCCCGCGAACGGCCGCTCATCCACCACGCCGAGTACGCTGCCGATGCGCACGACCGTGTGCGGCAATAACACGGTCGGTTTCGTCACCGGCAAGCCGTCGACGCGCGTGCCGTTGCTGCTTCCCAGATCTTCGAGCACAGGCACGCCGAACGCATCACGCACCAGCGCGTGGCGTCGCGAGACCGTGGGATGCGCGAGTACGGCGAAGGGCGCGCTGCCCGCGCTGCTACCGTCAGGGGTTGGTGGCAGCGAGGCCTCGCGCCCAATCGTCAAACCTGGCAATAGCTCGATCACGCCCATGAGCTCGGGCGGATGTAGGATGTACAGCGCCGAGCGCGCTCCCGGGAGGCTCGACCGAGGAGCCTCCGGGGACGTTCGAACGCTAGGCGGCTGGTTCATCGGGATCGCAAACCACTTTTGCCGTCCGCACTTCTGCGGTCAATGTTCTAAATTATCATCTGCTGTTGTAGCCTATTCGTCATGGGTAATTGGGCGCGTGGGTTGGTGTTGGGCTGGACGATCTCGTTTGCGGTGTTGTTGGGCGGCTCTACCGCACGAGCGGCCGAACCCGCGCCAGCGGCGAGCGCTCAAGAATGGGGCGCGGACGACGCGGACGCCGACGCCGGCGATCACCCTCGCTATCACCCGGTACAGGGCCCGAGTCACGTCGCCCTCGGACACGAGCTGTCGCTCGACTTACCGGAGGGGTTCTATTTCCTGGCCAAGAAGGACGCGGACGAGATGATGCGTCGCTTCGGAAACCAGGATGATCCATCACTCCTAGGGGTTGTGCTCAAGCCCGACTCTTCTTGGATCGTGACGGTCTCCTTCGACGCCGAGGGCTACATCAAAGACGAAGACGGCGAAAAGTTGGATGCCGACGAAATCCTGAACGCGATCCGCGAGGGTACGGAGGAAGGCAACAAGTACCGCGTGGAGCACGGCTTCAAGCCGATGCACGTCGATGGCTGGTCGGAGCCCCCGCACTACGATCGCAAGGTTCATCACCTGATTTGGGCGGTGAAGGGGAGCGACGCCGACGGCACCTCGATCAACTTCAACACCCGCATCTTGGGCCGGCGCGGCTACGCCTCGTTGAATCTGATCGATGATCCTGAAAAGCTCGCGCAGTCGAAGCTCGAAGCGGGCACGTTGCTCGGCGTCACCCACTTCGACTCCGGCGCTCGCTACGAGGATTTCAACGAAAAGAGCGATAAAGTCGCGGAATATGGGCTCGCCGCGCTGGTCGCGGGCGGCGCGGGCGCGGCGGCGCTCAAGCTAGCCAAGGTAGGGCTGCTCGCCAAATTCGGCGGCAAGCTCTTGGCGTTGCTGATCGCCGGCAAGAAGGCCGTGGTGGCGGCGTTCATCGCGCTCGGTGCTTGGGCCAAGAAGCTCTTCGGCAAGAAGGCGCCGCCCGCCGAGCCGAACAGCGGCGCATCTTGATTCAGCCGGGGTGCAGCAAGCGCTGCGAAAAGTACATGCCGGCGGCGAGAAAGCCGCACAACCCGAAGTAGTGAAAGGCCATGTTGAGTCGCTCGCTCGGCGTGACTTGCTCGTCGCCAAGCGGCGCGGCCTTGTTGCCGAACACGCTGGGCAGCGACAATAGGCCGATCAGCAGCAGCTGTGGGGAATGGGTGACCGCGAACATTCCCACCAAGACCACTGCGCCGACGATCCACATCTTTCTCGAAAATAGCTTCACCACGCGCCCGCCGTCGAGAAATCCGAACGGGGTGAGGTTGAAGAGGTTCAGGAAGAAGCCTGCGTGCGCCAGCGCCAAGAACAACGGTGAGTGAGTGACGAAGAACAAGCCGCAGGCGGCCAGCGCGGCCGCGGCTCCCGCGACGGGTCCGGCGATCGCGACCTCCGCTTCGACCAGCGGCGTGCGCGGCTGATCCTTCATCGAGATCAACGCGCCGAAAAAGGGAATGAACACGGGTGCGCCCGCGGCCAGACCATGTCGACGCATGGCGTAACCATGCCCGAGCTCGTGGATCAGAATCATCAACACGAAGCCGATCGCGAATGGAACACCCATGCCGTACGCATAGACGGCCATGCTGACCAGCATGGTGCCGCTGGTCAGCAGGATCTTCGCGAACGGCAGCGCCTTCAAACCAACGAGCAAGAACTTGAGCTTGCTCAGCGCGAGCACGGCAAGGCCGGCGATCGTGACCCAGGGACCACGCGGCTTGTTCGGCGGTGCTGGGTCGGGTTTGCGGTTCGCTTCGGCGAGCTCTGGTTGGAATCTGCCTTCACCAAAAGGCGATTGATCGGCCATTGGTGCAGATTCTACACCGGGCGGCTGTGGAGCGCTCTCACGCGCCCCCCGGAACGCGTCAAGGCCGGTCTCCCCGCTGGAAAGACCGGCCCAAAACGCACGCTAGAGGTTGCCGTGAACTACTTGGCGACGACGCACTTGAATTCGTCGACCGACAGATTGCCGCCGGAACCGCCGCTCCAGATCTCGAAGCCGGCGAATACGTCTGTCAAGTACATGCTGCTCGAGATGCCGTACGAGGCCGCGGCAGTGAGGAAGTCCTTGATGTTCACGTTGGTGAAGTTCTGAGCCCGGCTGTCGTCGTTCTCGGTCGGGTTTACGAACGAGACCACCGGTGCACTGCTCTGCGAGCCCATGGGACCTGCACCACGCGGGCCCTTCCAGACGTCCCAGGTCTTGCCGGCAATCGTAGCCGTTCCTTGCTTGGAACCAATCGGCTGCTTACCAGCCGGATCACGCAGCCAGATCATCACGAAGCCGTCGATGCCGTCGTTGTACGTCTTGGTCGGGATCGCGTTGGCGAACCAGATGTCGTACGTGGCGTTGAACACGCTGGTGGAGCCGCTGTAGCGGAACGTGCTGGTGATGCTTTGGATGGCCGAGATTTGGAGCGGCAAGTTGTCGCCCGGATGCGTGCTGTAATTGCCATTCGCGGTGTTGCCGCTGGCGCCAATGTAGATGGAGGGGAACGAAGCGGGTGCATCTCCACCGCTACCGGTGCCGGCAGTGACCTTGAAGCTATTGTTCTTGTAGGTCAGCTCCAGATCCGTACCGCTGGGGTTGCCCCAGTTGTTGTTTTGGATCACGTAGTCGTGCCCGTCCACACTGACGCGAGCACGCGCGAAGTCCAAGTCGGTGCTGCCAGCGCCGCCGATCTTGCCCGTTTGATCGCCTTGGGTTGCGGTGCCATCCGGAGCGTCCGCCGCGCTCGTGCCGTAGGCGAGCCCGTTGACGCAGAAGTCGTACTTCGTGTCCGTGGTCTTGCCTGGAACGGTGAAGACGACGGCTGAAAGCGGTTGCTTCGCGTAGGGCGTGCCTTGCTTGTCAGCGGTCGTTTCCCAACAGCTCGGGGTGAACGAGGACCAGGGCACGAACACCTTGCCGCTGACCGCGGTAATCGTCGAGCACCAGCGATCCTTGGCGCCGGCGTCACCCGCCATCGCGCCGTTCGGGCCCTGGATTTGGACGCGCAAGGTGAAGGTCGTGTCGGCACCCTGCTTGATGAAGTTAATCGCGATACCGTCGGCGGTGGGAGTCACCGATGGTGGACCCATCGCCGTGGTGTCGACCGGCTTGTACGCGCAGCTCGCCGAAGACGGCTCGTTCACGTTGAAGCCGAGGAGGGCCACGCTCTTGTACATCGGCTCGGCGCCGACGGTGCCGCTGACGCAATACGCCGCTCCCGCAGCCTTGGCCGTAAAATCTTTGGGCGTGATGGTCGACGTGCCGTCCGTGCCGACACCGGTCCAGCTGCAGCCGTGCCAATCCTTCGAAGTCCAGTAGCCAGCGCCGCCGCTGGTGATGGGACCCGAGCCCGCGGTGCCCGTGGAACCTGAGCCTGCAGTCGCGCTCGCTCCGCCGGTGCTCGACGCGCCCGCGGTTGCACTCGCTCCGCCAGCACCCGGCACGCCCGCGGTGCCCACATTGGCGTTGCCTGCGGTGGCGACACTGCCATTGCCCGCGGTGGCGACGTTGCCTGTGCCCGCAGTGCCTACGCTCGTGTTGCCTGCGGCCGCGCTCGGGATAGCGGTACAGACGCTGTTGACGCAGTTCTCGTTCGCCTTGCACTGGGCAGCGGTGGTGCACGCTACCCTGCCGAAGTTGCGGTTGTCGTCACCGCCTGTTGAACAAGCCGCGGCTGAGAACAGCGCGAGCTGCCCGAGGGCCGCCAAGCGCAATGTCATTTTTGCAATCTGCTTTAGACTCGAGGTGCTGGCCATAGGGCGCACACCTTGGCTCAAGAGTCGT
>Ga0164308_10000080_pt1 | contig 45062 bp, 33 predicted proteins | sample Whisoiple_246_MG_FD_109983 | JGI IMG/M metagenome (GOLD analysis project Ga0164308, IMG submission 109983) | Soil microbial communities amended with fresh organic matter from upstate New York, USA - Whitman soil sample_246_MG | ecosystem: Environmental > Terrestrial > Soil > Unclassified >... | reverse complement strand
GTCCAGCGCGGCGAGCTTCATGGGCAGCACGGCGCCCGCCACCAGGTTGCGCACGAGCTGGATTCGGCCAGTCAGAAAGCGTTCGGCCGTCAGCTGGTCGGAAAACTCCGGCTTCATGACGAGAAATTCGTAGGCCACGCTCGGCGGGGATTCGTCGTTCCTCTCGAGGCTGTCCAGGGGGCGGGTCAGTGCCAGGTTGAGCGACTCGAAGAGGCCAACGTCGCGCCCGTCGATGCCCTGACAGGCGATGAGTGCCGCATCCAGATGCTTCGTGCGTACCTCCAGCGCCTTGTCGTCGAGACCCTGGACGGCGCCGTAGGCAGCGAGCGCATCGGCGCATTTCTGGGGGTCCTTGAAGACCCGGTCGCCTTCCTGGATGACGACCTGCTCTCGCACGATGGTCGGCTGCTCCAGGCGCTTCTTCTCGGCCTCGTAGGCAGCAAGGGGGTACGTCTGCAGCTGCCAGAACACACAGCCGCTCGGCCCGCACTCGCCGGTGTGCATCTTGGTCTCGCGTCCGACCGCCCGCACTTCGGGGCAGCGCTCGGTGACCTGACTCTCGGCACTCAGCCCTTCCAGATTCTCGACGACCTTGGTCTCCGCGCGGATCTCCACGCCGAACAGCTTGCACAGCTTCTCACTGCAGCTCGCCTGGGCCTCGGCCCGTGCAAACTTCTCGTCGGTGCCCTGGCCGTGGCACACGAAGCGGAACTCCTGGGCCGTCTTCTGATCACCCGCTTTGGCCCAGGCGGGCACGAAGGTGCCCTCGGGCAATTCGCGGCTCTTTTCCCAGGTGCTCGGGTCGGCCAGCTGGTCCCAGTCCTGGCTCACCTCCTGGCGCAACGTGCCGATCGGAGAGGCGAGGTCCGCGCTTTGGTCCAGGACCGACCGCAGGAGCTCGTCGACCTGCTTTTGGGACAGATCGACCCGGCTCCACACGTGCCACTGCTCGCCGCCCTCGTCCTTGCGCCTCTCCCAGTAGCGCTCGGCAACCGGGATCGCCGCTACCCAACCGCCCGCACGCTCGCCGATTCTTTCTTCCGTCAGCTGCGCCTGATCCGTGGACAGGCGATCCTTCAGGATCGCTTTCACGCGGCTCGCCAGGAAACGCAAAAGCTCGGCCTTGGCATAACTGTCACTGACGAGCTCGCCGGCTTCTCGCCGTTTCTCCGCAGGAATGGCGACGTACCCAGCCACTCGTAGCGCCGCGCCGGCGCGCGAAATCGGCTGACTCGCGTCGGCCCAATCCGGCCGCTCCTTCTGGCCTGGGCTGCGCTCGAGCACCTCACCGGAGATGACGGTCGAATCCGGATCGCGAGCCGGCGGCGCTGGCTTGCCGCAAGCCGCTAGCAGGAGGGCCAGCGCGAAGAAGCGGCCTCGCGCGCGCATCAGTACGGCGAGGTTTCGGTATCGCGGGCGGAGAACGTCTTGGTAGCGTTCTGGATCAGCGCCTCACGCAGACCGGGGTCAATCGTCGTCGCCTGGCCGATGCTCGTCACGAACTGCTTCATTTCGAGCACCATGAGCCCGTAATAGGTGCCATCCTTGCCGATGAAGTAGCTGGCCAGGCGGCTCCCGCTCAAGGTCATCTCGGAGACCTGCTGCGACTGGTCCTCGATCGACTGCTCGGTGGTCCCGCCCTTGGCAGCCTGGTAGTCGGTGATCACGCTGGTGACCTGGATCTGAAGGTAGCGCGCGATCTCGGTGCGTCCCCGCGCCATGGCCGTGTTGCGAGCGAGCGATGGGCTCGCCACTCCGGAGACCGAGCCGACGCCACAGATCACGGGTTCACCTTGGAAGTGGTCGCGACAATCGGCCGTGACCCAGCTCGGAGCACCTGCCAGCGGGTCCTTTTCCTTCTCGTCGGCCTTTTTCTTTTCCTCGGCCGCCTTGGCGTCCGCCGCTTTCTTCTTGGAGCTCGAGCCGCACCCCGTCGTGCCCGTCAAGAGGACGGTGCTGGCCAGGACGACGGTGAGGATGGATCGGATGGGTTTCAACATGGGTGGCTCAGGTGATTTGTGCTCAGTTGACTTGGGACAGCGCAAAGTTGGGCAAGCTATCGGGAATTTCGGTGGTCGGATGCTGGCGACCACCGGTGAGCTTCTCCACGCGACGCGAAACGAAATGATCGAGCTCGCGCACGAAGATCTTGCGATCGCGGTCGTAGTCGGCTTGGCCACCGAGGCCCTCGAGCAGTGCCTTGGTGAACGCGCCATGGCCCCAGTCGGCCGACTCGTAGCTGGCTTCGTTCCCCGTCGACGAGGTCAAAAGGACGATGTCGTTCTTCATCGTCAGGCTGCCGCGGACGAGCTCGGTCAGGTCGACCAGGCTGGAGCCCGCCGAGGTTTCTGCGGGACCAGTCAACGCTCCCGCGTGCGACGAGTCGAGGAGCAGGACGACCCGTGCGGGCAACGCTTCGAGCGCGGTCCGCAGATCGGACCAGCGGACGGCCGTCTCTTTGAGGCGCTTCGGATCGGCGTCTTGCGGCAAGAAGAAGTACTCGCCCTGCTCGTCACGCGAGGCGTAGCCGGACATGAAAATGAGCGCCAAGTCCTTCTGGCTCGCCTCGCGACCCAGCCAGCGAATGCCGTCCAGAATCGCGCTCTGGCTAGCCGCCTTCTGCGTGAGCAGACGCACGGCGACGCGGGAGTAGAGATCCTTGTTGCTCTTCTGCAGCGCAGCCGCCACGGCGTCCGCGTCCTTGTGCGCGAACGACAGCGGGGTCAAGTGCGGCGAGCCGTAGTTCGAGACGCCGACCGAAAGCACGTAGAGCTCCGGCTGGTAGAGCTTCTCGAGCTCGCCCGGGCCCCCGGTGCGCTCGACGTCGATGCCGACCGGTTCGCTCTGCGCGTAGCGATTGCGGGCGACCACGGTGATGCGGTTCTGTTTCTCGGGCAGCGGCAAAACGGCGCGAATTTCCGCATAGCGACCATTCGTCTGTAGGCGCGGACGACCCACGTGGGACAGCCAGCGCTCGTCGAGCGGCCGACCGTTGACCAAGAACGTCATCTCGAGCGTCGGATCCCCACCGGGCGAGTAAGCGCGGGCGCTCACCTCGATGCGATCGGCCGCGATGCGCACCGCGCTGCCAGGGTCCAGATAGTATACGTCCGGCGGCGCGAACTGGGGCAGGTCGGTGAAGCGGTAATAGACGACAGGCGGAGTCCCCGCGGGTAATCCTCGATTGCAGGCCAGGATGGCAGCAGCGATGTCGCCGAGCCCGAGGTACTCGAGCACCACCCGCTCGTGCCGGAGCTGAAGCGCGAAGGTGCGCGTCGGGAAGTAGACGGCCGAACGGTCGGAACCACGTCCGGCGTGCCAGCCCACGTACGAGTCACCGAAGGCCGACGATGCGTAGTAGCCGGCCGGAGTGAATGCGACCCACTCGCGATTCTTTGCCTGAAACACCGTGAGCAAGAGCTCGCCTGTGGCCACGTCCCACAGGCGCACCGTCTGGTCGCTGGCCCCACTCACCAAATGCCGACCGTCGGGCGAGACGGCGACACCGAGAATGTCGCCCGAGTGGCCGCGGAAGTCCCGAAGCACCCGGCCGGTTTGGGTGTCGAAGCTGGTGAGCGCGCCGTTGTCGCCGCCCGTGATCACGGCCTTGCCGTCGGGCGTGAGCGAGAATGCTCGGTGGACGAAGCCGCTGGTGACGTTGCGGGCAATGGTCGCGGTCCGTACGCCATGGGCCTCGACGATCAGCTCCTGGTGGTCTTTGCCCGTGGGCGTGCGCACCCGGACGCCCGCCACCGATTCGACGGCGCGCACGAAATCGAGCTGCGCTCCCGGAACATCGCCCACTGCCAGCGAAGTCGCTGCGGATCGAATGGGGAGCTGATGCTCGAGCGGGCCGTTCAGCTGATACGGCCCGGCGTGCTCTGCGGAGTAGCTGTGGCCCCAGGCCACGGCGCCACCGTCCTTCGCGAAGCCCACGTTCCACACCGCGCGGCCGTGACCGGAGGCGCGCACCTGCTCCTGACCGGTGCCAAGGTCCCAGATCGACACGCGGAAGTCGCTGCCGCCTGCGGTCGCGGCCCATTTCCCGTTGGGCGAGACATCCGCCGCCAGGACGACGTTGTCCTCACCAACGTGGCGGGCGACGAGGCGCCCATCCGTGATCGAGTAGACGGCCGTCAGGAACGGTGCGCCGGTCGTGGTCGCCAGGACCTTCAAGCCGTCCGGGCTGACCGCCACTTTGCCGACGGGTGTCCCGAGGTCCGCGAGCACCTTGATCAGGCGGCCCGTCCCGACGTCCCACAGCCGCACCTTGCCGTCCTGGGAGCCGGTGAGCAGCGAGCGCCCGCTCGGCGTGAAGACGACCGACTGCACGGCGCCGCCGTGGTCCCCGAGGCGCGCCTGCATCGAGCCTGTGCTGGCGTTCCACAGGCGCGCCGATCGATCGGCGCTCCCGGTCGCTACGAGGGCATCGTCGGGCGACCAAGCCACCGACAGGACCGCGTCGCCGTGGCCAGAGAGAGTGCGGAGTGCGGTGCCGCTGCCAGCGTCCCAGAGGATGGCCCGGTCGTCGCCGCCGCCGGAGACGAGACGCGCTCCCTGGTGCGAGAAGTCCAGGCTCAGGACGACGTCGCTGTGGCCTGGCAAGAGGCGAATCACCTCGCCCGAATAGAAGTCGACCAGGCGGATCTTGTAGGCCGTGTCCGCCATGTCGTGCCGCGGCGTCTCGCTCTTGCCGAACCAGCCGCCCAGGGCCAAGAACTGGTCCCCGGCCGACAGCGTCGCCGCATGAATTCGACCCGCGGCTCCGGGCCCAATCTCGCCACGAATCGTGCGCTCGAGCTGCCCGGTCGCCGCCGACCATACCCGCACGACCTTGTCGTAGCCCGCGGTGACGAGCGAGCGTCCGTCGCTCGTGTATTCGAGCGAGCGGATCTTGGCCGTGTGGCCCGCTCCGTCGATGGTGAGCTCGGGCGGCTCGACCAGGCTGGACAGGTCGAGCGGGATTTCCTCGAGCACGCGCGGCGGCGGTGGCGGAAGGTCGTCTTGCGCTGGTCCCGCGACGGGCGAGGCCAGGGCGGTCAGCTCGGCGGCCGACGGGGCCGCATCGTTCAACGGGCCGGGGCTCGACTGCTTTTTGGGTGGCGGGGCCGCCTCCGCCGGGGGGGGCGGTGGGGGTTCGGCCGGCTTGGACGCAGCGCAAGCCGCGAGGGAGCTACCGGTGAGCACGAACCCGAGCCAGGCGGAGTAGTTCATTTTCGCTTTTGCGGACTTTGGAGAACCTTGTAGCGGGTGGCAAGCCCCGAGGGCGCCCGACTCATTGACCGCTCCCGGCAGCTCTCTAAGCTGCTCGATAACCCGTGAGCCGGATGACTGACCGAATCGTCTTCGCTGCATGCGTCGCGCTCTTTGCTCTGGCCTGCGGGACGCCGGGAGCGAAAGGGGGCGCCACCGCGGCCCAGGCCGGGCAGGTCGTGGAACGTGCCGAAGGCTTCGAAACTTCCCCCGCCTGGGCGACAAAAGACGCCCCCTGGTCGGAGCAAGGCGGGGTCCTCTCCCTGGTGGGCCACGTCGAGGTAGCAGGAAATCAGCGCCTGGAGATGGCCTATCGCGCGGCCGATTCGTACGCGCGAGCCGAGCTGCTGCGCTTCCTCAGGACCCGCGTGATCGCCGTGCTCGAAGAGAGCACGAGCTCGGCGGCGGGGGAGTCGGTCCGCGAAACCATCGAAGAGCAGGCGAGCGCCGTGGTCGACGATTGGCTCATCGCTTCTCGTTACTGGGAGAAGCGCAAGGTAGGCGGCAAGGAGCACCTCGACGTCTACAGCAAGATGGAGATCGACCAAGAGAGCGTGAGCGCTCTCTTCGACAAAGCCGAACTAGGCGACGACTTGCGCTTGAAGGTCAAGAAACGCTTGGCCGACGTGTGGCCCGAGCTCCAGAAAGAAGCCATCCAAGCTGCGCCCGACGCCCACAGCGAACGTGGGATTACGCCGCCCGAGTGGGCGCGCGCCGGGGACGAGGAATCGGCCGACGAGTTCTCGTTCGTCTGCCAGGGCAGCGCAGAGGACGAGAAGGAGGCGCTCAGCCTGGCCAAAAGCCGCTGCGACGAAAAGCTCTGTCGACTGCTCGGCGTGAAGATCCAAGCGCGCACCTCCGTCACCGAGACGCTCGACGACCTTTCGGCCGAAAGCCAAGTCTCCGAGACGTGTGAGGCGCGCATCGTGGGACGGACTCAGACCAACAAGGGCGGCGAGTGCGGCCCCAGTGGCTGCGTGTTCTGGCTCCGGCAGACGTACCCGAGGAGCGAGTACGAGAAGGAGCTCGAGCGCCTAGCGGCGCCGACGGTGATCAGACAAGAGGTCGTGATCCAGGAGGGCGACAAGCACTACAAGGATCCGGCTGCCTGCGAGGCGTCCCTCCGTTCGTACGCCGCAGTCTCCGAGGGGCTGAGCCAGTACTCCACCGAGACGATTCGAGCGCCGGACTACCAGAAACGCCTCAAGTATCTGCGGCAAGCGCTCGGTTCCTGTCAGGGCATTGATGGCCGCGATAGCGGCCTATTCCAGGCCTTGAACACCATCCTTTTGACTCCCCTGCCCACCTTCATCAACGAGGACGGCAGCTGGGCAGGACCGGATACCGCTCGCGCGGCTTTCGTGTACGCGCGAGCCGGCTTCAAGCGCGAGCTCGAGACCAAGCGCTTCTTGACCGACCGCATCCAGGCCATCGCCAAGATCTGCGAAGACGCCATCTTCCCCATGCGCGTCTTCGACCTCGAGCTATTGCGCAAGTCGCGGAAGGAAGCCTACAGCCAGGAAGCCGTGCGCCAAGCGGCCGTCGTGCTCGACGAATTGGTGACGGTGCCGTTCTCGGACGCCCCGGTCGCCCCCTCACATCGCATCACGATGCACCGCATCGTGTTCGATCCGATGTTCGGCGTCGATCCGCCGATCTCGCCCAAGTACAGAAAGCTCCTGCTCTCCGAGCTCGGCAAGGGGAACCTGTCGTGCGAAGGAAACGGAACCATCTCCGCCGGCGCCATCATTGGCTATTTGGGCACGGAAGGCGGCATCGACGACGAGGAATGGTCGGCGGGCCTACGCTACCTGCAGAAGGGCCAGGACTATTGGCTCTCCCAATGTGCCCAGCGCCTCTTGCCGTACAAGCCGGCCGTCGGGGCCGCCCGCGGGCGTGCTCGCGAGCTGTCTTTGCTCGTTGCAAGCGGCAAGATCGCCCGAACGATCAAGAAGGACGGTGTGGAGAGTCGGCCAACACCCGACATCGGCTTGCTCATCGACGTGCTGCCGAAATTACCGCCCGAAGATCAGCTGGCGATCTACCTGGAGCTGCGCAGCAAGCTCGACCCGAAGAACAAGGACACCCAGCGCCTCGCCACCAAGATCGCCGAAGCCAACTTCGTGCGCAAATCGTGGAAGAACGCCGGAGAAGACGACAAGGCCCTGTGCGAGAGCCTCCCCACCCAATTCGCGCCCGTCCAGTCCCAGGCGCCCGAGTTCAAGGTCGAGGACACGCTGACGTGCGCGTGCCTCGAGCTGAAGACCCTCTCGCCGGACTCGCGTGCGGCCCTGCGCAAGCTGTGGCTGTCCTCGACGGACGAAGATTGCCGGCATTTCCTGGCTGCCGAGCACCCGGACGGTGAGGTCAACTGGCCGTATCCGAAGAGGCGCTGGGGCGACGGCCCCTTCGTGCACATCGACCACGTGCTCGAGAAGGAAGAAAGCGAGTGCGACCGGGCCACGAGCATCAGCCAGCTGAGCTTCTCACCGACGATCCACGCCACACTCACCGCAGGTCGCCTCAGCAAGGTGACGGTGAGCGCCGTGCCGTACGCCACCTTGAGCAACCTCTCCTGGAACAAAGCACCCGCGGGCCGCAAGGACCACGATTGGGTGCGCAAGGCCGATGTCGAGCAGGCGACCAAGCAGTACGAGGAGTGCTTGCGCAAAGCCGCTGACGGCTACCAGGTGGACCCATCGGACCTGCAAACGAAGGACCCCGCCCCCGTCCGCATCTGGCACCAAATGGGCGACCAGGGCTCATCGAACGGGTTCGGGGAGTAGCGAGCTCAGCTGGGGGCGGCGCTCCGCGCCCCGTTTGCCGAATAAGCAGCCGAGGGGCCCGACGACATCGAGGACCAGACTTCGCGTGGACCGCCCTTCGGACGGCTTCTCACGGTCGGCAGCTCCCGGGGATCGAACTCCGGGGCAGCCGCGTCCAGGGCAGGTGACAGCGATGACCGGGCCGGCTTCTGCTGCCCTTCCGGCTCGCCGTCGATCCGGGCCCGCAGCGATTGATACCCGTCGAGCCAAGCAGCCATCGAGGCCTTGCTGCCGTCCGTGATCTGAACGCCGAAGCCCACCGGGAGCGGAGACCTGCCCGAACGCGTCACCGGTGTCCGCCACGCGACTCGTCCTTCGAGGCGCACCCGTTTGATCGATCCGGGCGGGACGATTTCCAGCCACACGCGGTCGCCGACGGGCATCGCCGTGGTCCGGATGTAGATGCCACCGCCGCTGACGTCATAGGTGTAGCCCACGTGATCGGCGTCGTTGCCAGCCTCCCGGAAAGACACCAGCGTCGAATAGAGCAGCCGCTCCGTCGTACGCCGGTTGCTCCGCGAGATCCGAAGCTGGTTATCGGCGAGCAGAACGGCGTCGGCCGGCGAGAAACAATCCAAAACGATCAAGCGGTCGCTCGAACCTTCGTAGCGCTTGATCATCTGTCCAACCTGCTGGGGAGGACACGCCAGGACGATGCCGGAGCAGGCAGACTGAGCGAGGGCGTGATCGACGAAGCCGAGCGCTCCAGTCATGCGCGCATCGATGACGACACGAACGTTTCGACCCACGCCGAGCCGTGTCACGGCCTCCTCGAGCGTCGCGACCACGACGGCGTGGTGACCTGTCTGCTCGATGACCGCAGCGCTCGCTGCGACTTCGGAAGCGGGCGGCGCCACGACGAGGAAGCGACCGTCCTCGCGCTCGCGGGGGCTCTTTCGCTCACCCTGCGATCGGCTCAGATCGGTGCGAATGGAGCGGAGCCGCGCCCCGAGACCCCGCTGCGAGTCCCCTTGGATGAGGTCGTCCCCACCCCAGCCGGTGAACTCCCCGAACGACAGACCATCGACTCGCTGCGTGAGCCCGATGACCACCGCTTGGCCCGCAAAGCGCCGCACTGCCGCACACACCTCGGAGGCCCTGGCCACCTCGGCGCTCAAGAGCACGAGGTCAGCACCGTGCGCAGCGAGCGCACGCATCAGGTCGATCGGCTTCTGGAAGAGGCGGGCGTCGATCCGACACGCAGCGGCCGCACCTTCGATGACGCCGATCTGAGCCGTTGGCAGCTCCTCGGTCAGGACGAGCGCGCGCAGGAGCGGAGCGTCTTGGATGGATTCGGCGGCTTTTGCATTCGAGCGAAACATGTGGAACCCCTTTTCTCTGCGAAGGCCGATATGCATTCCTCAGGCCAAGAGGGTCGAAGCCAAATTCTCGGATTTTCCTGGTCTTTCAGCCCGTTGGCCGTTGCAAACGTACGGTCAACCGTCCGGGTGGGACGGACCCCCACGCCGACCCCACGCGACGGCGGAGGACAGGTGCGTTCCGACCATGCCGGAAACCTCCACCCCGGGGATGCGTTTGTCCTCCCCTCACCGCGCCTGATCGCGGGCAACATACTGGGGCATCTATCCCGAAGCCCATGCGAACCTTCACTTCCCATCTGCTCGCAGTCGCGAGCACCTTGCTTTATTTCGCCTGTGCCCCTGCGACCGGACCGACCGGTGACGGCAGCGGCGGCGCCACAGCGGTAGGCGGTAGCGCGAGCGGCGGCGTCCCGGGCGCGGGTGGGGCTGCTAGCGGCGGTGCGCCTTCTGGCGGTGCCCCGACGGGCGGCGGCCCCAGTGGCGGTGCTCCCGCCACCGGAGGCTCAGCGACGGGCGGAACCCAGAGCGGCGGCGCGGCCAGCGGCGGCGCCGGCACGGGCGGTACGGCGACCGGCGGAACCGACAGCGGCGAAGTGTGCCCGCTCCCCGACACGTTCGATTGGACGTCGACCGGGCCGATCGCAGAGCCCAAATCCGGCTGGGTGTCGCTCAAGGACTTCACCATCACCAAGCACGACGGCGACTACGTCGTGTACATGACCAACCACGACACGGGCTCGACCTGGGGCGCGGCGACCTTCAGTTTCGCCGACTTCAGCGAGGCTGCGACCGCCACCCAGGTGAGCATTCCCCGCACCGCCGTCGCACCCACGCTCTTCTACTTTGCGCCCAAGGACGTCTGGGTCCTCGCCTACCAATGGGGCGGTGCGGCCTTCAGCTACGCCACCCTCACCGATCCGCACGACCACACCACGCTCTCGTCCGAGCAGACGCTGTACAACGGCAGCATCTCTGGGTCGGATACCGGTCCCATCGACCAAACCGTGATCTGCGACACCACGGATTGCTATCTGTTCTTCGCCGGGGATAACGGCAAGATCTACCGCTCGTCGATGTCGATCGACGACTTCCCGGGCACCTTCGGCGACGAGCAGGAGATCATGTCGGACACGAAGAACAACCTCTTCGAGGCCGTACAGGTCTATTCGATCAAGGGCTCGGACGAATTTTTGATGCTGGTCGAATCGATCGGCAGCGGCGGGCGCTACTTCCGTTCGTTCAAGTCGACCGACCTGGCCGGGACCTGGACGCCGCACAAGACGAGCGAATCGGACCCCTTCGCCGGCAAGAGCAACGTCACCTTCGAGGGCGGCGCCTGGACCAACGACATCAGCCACGGCGACCTGGTGCGCGAGAATCCGGACCAGACGATGACCATCGATCCCTGCAATCTGCAGCTGCTCTATCAGGGACGCGACCCCAATCAGAACCCGGAATATGGCCTGCTTCCCTACAAGCCGGCCGTGCTGACCCTGGTGGAGTGAGGCGCCGGGACTGCCCGGCGCGGGCCCTGTCACTCCGCCCCCGGGCGTGGTCTCCTCGCCTTACAGGAGATGGACGGACACTCAGGCATCGCAACGGTCGGCCAGGCCATCCAGCTGTCGGTCGCGCCCGTGTTCTTGCTGTCGAGCATCGGCGGCATGCTAGCCGTCTTGACCAGCCGCTTGGCTCGCGTCGTCGACCGCGCGATCGCCGCCGAGGCCCGCATGCACGACCTGGCCACTTCCGACCGCACGTCCTCGTACGATCGCCTCGATACGCTGGCTCGGCGCGCCAGGCTGGTGAATCAAGCCATCACGCTGTGCACCATCACCGCGCTGCTCGTGTGCATGGTGGTCGCGACGCTGTTCGTCGGTGCTTTCCTGCAGTTCGACACGTCGATCCCGGTCGCGGTGCTATTCGTCGGCGCGATGTTGTCGTTCATCACCGCGCTGGTCTGCTTCCTCCGCGAAATCCTGATCGCGACCGCCTCGCTGCGGATCGGCGGGCGCTGACTTCAGAGCTCGACCGAACCGCCCGCTACCGGGCGCCGACTCCTGGGGCAACCCAGGTCATGATCGAGTGGACGAGGTCGGGATAGTCCGCCGCCAGGGCGGCTAGAAGGGGGACGATTCCCCAAGCCAAAAGACGGAACACGAGCCCTGAATTCGCCGTGATGCGGCCGGGCTGGGTCGCCGCGATCTTGCTGAGCAGTGAGTTCCGATCGAGTTGCAGGTAGGTCCACACGCCGGCCGCGACGGAGAGCAGGATCAGGCTCCACGCGAAGCTCTTCATCAGGCGATGCGGCTCGAAGGGGTAGCTCAGGATCGCGCACAGGAGGAGCACGGTCGAGACGAGCAAGGGATAGATGAAATGTTGGAACTGCCTCACGTGGCGGTTGATCAAGAGGGCGACCACGGTGGCAGCAAACGCCTCGGCATCCTTGATCCAGGCCACGTTGTCCTTGGGATAGGTCGCGGACATTCCCGCCGGCGCCTGCGAGTCCGCCATGCTGCGCGCACGTTCCTGCTCGACGATCCATGAGAGTTCGGCGGCGGCAGCGACCAAAGCGGACCCCAACGCCGCTTCCCTAAAAGCCAGCGAGGAACGCCGAAAACCTCCGATGCTTTCGAGGGCACGTTCTCGGCGACGAACGAGCTTCTTCGCCGTGGTCTCGATGTCCTGGAGCGACGTGGCTGCCACGCTATTTCCTGGTCGATGCGCCCACCGGCGTAGATTTTCATACTCACCAACGCAGGCTGCAAGTCGCAATAGGTCATTCGGGGTGCGGGAGACCTGCTCGTCGATTGGCTCCTGCACGAACGGGGCGACTCGATCGAACGCACGCCCAAGCCAATGCTGGAAGACGCTCTTCAAAAGAAGCTCGAGGGCGATCCAGTATTGCACCAGTTGCAGCAGCGAACACGCGATGACCGCATAGGCCAGGTAGAGCATCAAGATGAGCGGATAGCCCAACAGCGACTCGAGCGTGGCTGGAAATCGCGCAAGGAAGAGCACGACCGGGAGCGCCATCACCCCCGCCCACGCACCGAGGTAATAGAGCCCCGTGATCGGTCGCGCGATGGCATGCATGGCGCTTCGCTCGATTCGCGTGAGGGCACTGTCAGCTAGCGGCAGGCTCCGTGCCTTCGCCTGTGTTGAGAGCCCTTTTACCCGGGGAAGGTGAAGACCTGGCTGCAAGATCATCCGGATGGGCGTGGCAACGAAATCGGCGACGCCGTCCGGCGGCGTCATGCGCGCGACCGCATAGATGAGGCGAAGGCGTGCCATACGACTGACCGTCCACATGTAGAAGATGCCAAGCAGGAGCAGAGTGGGGGCCGCAACGGACGCTCCCCCGGTCAAATTGATCGTCCGCTCGGTGACCAGCGTTCGGGCCAGCCGAGACGAGGTCCCCAAGATGTCGGACGCTTCGTGGATAGCCCAGACCTGTAGGCCCGCTAGCCCGACGAATGCGACAACGACCAGGTAAGCGAGTACCAACGCCTGGTGCTTGGAGATGTACGCGATGAGCTGAGGCCGTTCGGGACGATGCCACCCTAGGTGCAGGAGTACGGCGCCCCAGCGCGAGAGCTTCAACGCTTTTCTCGTGGCCCGCATTCGCAAGAAAGGAGCGAGTTCCTGGACGAACATTCGCGAGGCCGGAATGGCAGCAAGACACACAAGAACGACCAGAGCAGCTGCACCGACCAGCAGATAGAAATAGTGAGAGCGGAAAGCGACCAGCTCGCTCGAAAATGACGCCACTGCGTCCGCGCTGGCCACGTTCAGACGAGGTCGGGACTCCCAGGCCCAGAACAGCGAATAGACGATGCTCGAAACACCAACCCAACTCCGCACCGTCGCATAGAGGTTCCACTTCATCCTCAGGGTGGCGAGTTCCACCAGCCGGTCGTTCGTGCCGCCCATGCCCAGGAGTGCCGCCAACCGAGGGAATTCCGGCCTAGCTCGGCGTTGGAGCAAATGGTCGACGAGGAAAAATCCGCAGGCCAGCAACGTGAGTACCCCCCACACCCGAGACCGTCGCTGCTTGAACGGCATGTCGACGACACCAGAATTCAGCGCATCGACCGGGCGCTGCCAAGCAGGCGGGTGGACGTCGATTCGACGAGACCCAGCAGAGACTTGGCTGAGACGCGCGGTATCCTCCGCGCTGAGCCCCGGATAGATCGGGTTGTCGATCAGGGCATCGACCTCCTCGCGAAGAACACTGGGTGCAGCGAGAAGCGGGACGAAGCCACGCGCGCCGACGGCAGCGATCCAGACAGGCAGCACGTTGTATCCGGGGTCGCTGATGGAAACGACTCGCGGTTCATGGAAGTGCAAGTCGACTGCGGGGCGGTTGTCGCTGCGTTCCAGAGCATACTCCCTGAGCTGTTCCGCTTTGGCCCCACGCAGCGCCAAAACCGCATTGAATACTCCCTGTACCGCACTGTTCTCGAACGGCCGAAAGGAGATCGTGTCGTCGGAACTCCCAAACTTCAACTGACTTGCGCCCAGAAACGGATAAGGCGTCACCACGAGTGACCCACGAAGCAGGGCTTGAAAATTGGGGTGCAAGAGCAAAGCGTCTGCCTGAAAGATCGCGATCCGCACGTCGGGGGCAACGTCTCGGATCTTCCGACTGAGGAAGATAGCGTCGCCAGGTTCGGTGGCCTGAATGGCGACGTGCCTCACCCCCTCATGCCCGATCGCCGAAATGATTCGAGCGAGAGCCACGTCGCTGGCGACGATGGCCTTTCCCGATGGCTCGGACTCGACGCCCGGTGGGAGTCGAGACTCGTGGAGGGAGACGTCGAGACTCGTTCGCCGGGTCGTGCGCTGGGCAGACTTTTCGTTGATGTCCGTCGCTTCGTAGGCGTCGCGCAGCCCGGCCACGTTGGCCGGGAAGGTCGCCTCGACCTTTGGTTGCAGCAGGCAATGGTCCGGGCGTGAGCTCGACGTTGGGTGTTGGTGGTTCTGGCGCGCACCGAACTCCGTCCCGGACTCGTGAAGCAGCGCCACCTCGGGGAGGATCTCGTGACGGCCCGGACCACCTCCTGCGTCTGCTTCATCGGTAGCAAGCTCCGCCCGGGTGTGCAGCGAGTACTTGAGGAAGTAGAAGTACCGGCATTGGAGAATGCTCTCGGGGATCGTCGTGGTCGAGAAGTCGACCTCACCCGCACCGAAGTAGCCCCCCGCCGCAGGGGAAGCGAGCATCTCCTTGAGACCTGGTGCAGACGCCGTGCCAGTGACGAGTCTCACGTGCCACGAGGTCGAACCTGTGACAGCCGACGGTGTAGCCGTCGCGGGCGATTCGTGTTCGGGGGTGCTGGGACTCGTGTTGACCTCGAGCGTCCATTTGCCTTTCGGTTCGACTGGCAAGGTGGTCGTTCGAGACGACGCTCCTGACTCGGCCGTCAAGGTGGCCGTCCAGCTGCTTGGTGTCGCTGGGGGGATCTCAGCGGCCTTTTGCGAAGGAGCCCATCCGTTGGCAAACTGACCAAGCGCAGCTTTGATCGAGGATGCCGAGCCGGAGAAGGTGGGTCCGAGGATCGAGATCTGTCCGGGGCGCTTGGTCTCGGGCTTTCCGAGGATCGCCGCAATCTCGAGGGCGTTGTTCATCGCCCTCGCATGGACCCCAAACGTCGGCGTCTCACCCACCAGGAGGAGCACCGCCGCCTGGTTCTCCTGCTGCCCACGAAACAGCACCACGCCGGGCAACTCCCGCCGGCACGGCTCAGACAGGCTCTTCTTGGCTTCCACCGTCTCGTGCCAGGGAAGCCAGCTCTGCGTTCGATAGTAGGTCGCCTTGTCCTTCAGGCCCTCCTCGATGCCCAAACGCAGAGCCTGCAGGTGCGTTTGGAACATGTAGGCAAAGCCGGAATCGATCGGATCGGGGATCGTCGCGATGAAGACCTCGTACTTAAGGTTCAGGGCCTTCGCGCCGCCCAGCCAAGTCGCCAGGCCCTGCTTAGCATTCGGTTCCAACGCACCAGCACCGATCGCGTCGGCAAAAGTCGTCTGCCAGCGTTCGAGACAATGCTCGCCCACTGCCGGCTTGACCGGCTGGGTGCTCGCGGGAACTTGGGCTGCGGCCGGGATCAGCGTCTTGGACGATGGCGAGAACGTCTGAAATGCGGCAACCGGCGATAGCGCCATCAGGCCGAACAGCACCATCAGCCACGCCGGCATCGACGTCGCTCCGCCCGATCCATCACCTTGGATATTCGCCACGACGACTTGAAAAACCAGTCCGGTTCGCCCGACCAACTTGAGCTCGAACATCGGCACCCCCGCCGACGACCCGCCACATCATAAGGGCGGATCGGCAGGGCCGGTGGTCCAGCGAAAAAAATGATTAGACGGATGTCAGCCCAAAGGCCGCTTCGGGCGCTGCCCCCGCCTGGCTCACTTCACCTGGACGTCGACGTAGAAGTCCTCACTGGTGAGGCCGGCGATGGGGCCTTCCCAGATCTCGAAGCCCACGGCCACCGCCCGGATGTGCGTCGGAACGTTGAAGCCACGTGCCTGTGCATCAGCGAGGAAATCGAGCACGTCGAATTCGATCTCGGACGACTCCATGCCTTCCGCGCGGACGTAGTTGACGATGGGTCGGCTGTTCACGCTGCCGTCCCAGATGTCCCAAACGCCCGGCACGTTGGCGACCGAGATGCCGAGGTTTGCATTGTTCTTGCTCCCGGCCGGCTGAAAGTTCGTCGGATCGCGCAGCCACACCATGAAATAGCTCTGGAACTGCGTCTCGGTGCCGAGCCAGATGTCGTAGGCCGCGTTGTACTGACCGTCGTCGTTGCCGTTGCTCTTCCAGCGCCAACCCGTCTTGAGCGAGGCGAGCGAGTCCCGCGCCGCTGGCAGGCCACAATCAGGCACCTCCTGGACCGAGTACCGGCCGCAGAAGACGGTGGGGTAGCTGGCTGGCTCGCCGTTCGAACCGGCATTGCCCTGCATCGTGTCGACGACGAACGAGGTACCGAGCCAGGAGTTGGTGTGCGACGTGAAGCCAGGACCCCAACCATTAGTGATGAAGACGTAGGGCACGCCGTCGCGGGACACCTCTGCGGTGTAGTATTGCTCGTCGGAGCTCCCCTCGCCCTCCTGGTCGCCGTTGCCGAGCCCTCCACCGGAGGTGCCGCCGCCGCTGCCCAGGTCACCGCCGCCGGTGCCGGCGCCGCCCGTGCCGACGCCCCCGCCCGTGCTGCCGCCGCTGCCCAAGGAACCGCCCCCCGTCCCGTTCGCTCCCCCGCCCGTGCCGATCACGGCGCCGCCCGTGCCCAGGGTGGTCCCGCCGGTCCCGGGCGCGCCCCCTACTCCGGTCCCCCCGCTGCCGAGACTGCCCCCTGTGCCCCCGACCGGCGGGGTCCCGCCCCCGCAGGCCGTGAACACGACCAGGCCGAAACCGACGACGACGGGGACATAATGGAAGCGCTGCATCGCCTGGAATGTAGCCAACTCCCCCCCTGGCGGTCCGAGCCGGGAGGGGTTTGGCGGGGCAGGGTGTCGATTTCTCCCCCCGCCGTCGAAAAACTCCGGCCGGGGTCTAATGCGCGCCCGATCAGAACGCTTCGTAGCCGATGTTGAGCGTCGGCAGCGTGAAGGTGGCTCCGTCCAAGAAGTAGAAGCGCAAATCCGCACCCACCATCAGGCCCTTGCGCCGCACCTTCTCGGAGCTGCGGCCAGCGAGCGGGTAGCCGCCCAGGCGAAAGTGGAGCTCGGGCCCGGAGGGGTTATTGAGCACCGCGTAGCCGAAGCCAGCGCCGACGAAGACGCGATCGACGAAGGTGAAGTCGACGACCGCCGACGCGCCGACGAGCCCACCGGTGCCGAAGCCGGCGGCTGTGTTCCCACCGTAGAAGCCGAGCTGCGGCTGCGCGTAGACGCCGATCATGTCGTTGACTTGAACGCCGAGACGCAGATCGGCACCGCCGTACGGGAAGCTGCTCCCAGCGCCGAATAGCGCCAGGGCGCCGCCCGAAATACCGAAGCGAAAGCGCGCTCCGTCGCCGCCGTCCGCACTATTCGGCTTCCCGCTCGGGGTCGCATCCGCCGCAGGCGCCGCGGCTTCCGTGGTTTCCGCAGCCGGCTCCTCGACCGCCGGCGCCTCCTCGCTCGGCGCAGCCTCGGCGCTGGCCTCCTCCGTTCCTGCCTCGGCTCCAGCCTCGGGCTCTTGGGCCCCCGCCACCCCTGCCGTCCCCATCGCCACGAACAATGCCATCCCGCTCATCCCAATGTTCATTCTGCTATCTCCTGGTTGCATCAACCTACGAAGCACCAGGCTAACAATCTTCCCATCAATTTGAAATCAGGGTGGAACGCCCACCTGCTCCCACTCGAGCGGCGCGCGCAAGGCAACTCCGCGAAGTGTGCGCTGAAGTAGCGAGAACACCGACTCTCCCCGCGCTTCGTACCAAGCGCCTTGAGCAGCAGGCGGGCTCACCTGCGCCGGGTCAGGGCCGAAACCGTGACAAGCCCACCTGACCTTGCTACATTACCAAATGTCGGCCTCTGGGCCGGCAAAGTCGTCATGAAGGTCCCTTCCGAACGCCCTCCGGGCCACCGAACCCCGTCGAATCCACCCGCCGCCACGCGCGGCGGCAAACCGACGGAGCGTCGACGACCCGCCACGCTGCCCGCGACCCCGCGAAGCCTGCTCGACGCCCTACGCCGCGGTAAGCCCGGCCCAGATCACCTTTGAGCTGGCGCGGAAACCGCGAGCTCAGGCCACTTCCGAGCGCGGCCGGGCAGCGAGCCCCAGCGCTTCGGCGCGGCGATCGAGCACGCGGCGCACGGTCTCGGCGAGCTCGACCGGGCGGTAGGGCTTACCAATGAAGTTCACGCCCAGGTCCAAGACTCCCTCTTTGGCGATGATCTTCTCGCCGTAGCCGGAGGTGAAGAGCACAGCTAGGCCGGGTCGCAGGGCGGCCACCCGCGCGGCCAGCTCCTTGCCATTCATGCGCGGCATGACCACGTCGGTCAGCAAGAGGTCGATCGGACCGGAGTGGGCCGCCAACGTGTGGAGCGCTTCGTCCGCCCCCGCACAAGCCAGAACCTCGTAGCCGAGCTGCTGCAGCGTGCAGTTGGCGAGCTCGAGTACGATGGCTTCGTCCTCGACCAGCAGGATGGTCTCCGTGCCACCTGCCGCCACCTTCTCGACAGGCGGAGGCGAGGCGTAGTGCTCCTCCTCGACGCCGACATGGCGCGGGAGGAAGATGGTAAAGGTCGAACCGGCGCCCAACTTGGATTCCACCGCTACCGCCCCGCCGTTCTGCTGTGCGGCGCCATAGACGGTGGCCAGGCCCAAGCCCGTCCCCTCACCCCGCTCTTTGGTCGTGAAGAAGGGCTCGAATAGCTTGGAGCGCACGACGTCCGACATGCCGCGCCCGGTGTCGCGCACGGACAGCATCACGTAGTCGGCCGGGCTGAGCGAGCTCGGCAATTCCGGCCCACAGTCGGCTGCAGCCAGGTTCGCGGTGCGAATCTCGATTCGGCCGTGGTCTTCGATGGCGTCGCGTGCGTTGACGACGAGGTTGACCAGGACCTGCTCGAGCTGCCCCGGGTCGGCCTTGACGTTCCAGAGCTCGGCATCGAACGCCGTGTGCATGTGGATCGACTCGCCGATGAGCCGGCGCAGCATACCCTCGACGGTGTGGATGAGCGTGGTGAGATTGATCGGGCGGGGACTGATGACCTGCTTGCGCCCGAAGGCCAGGAGCTGACGGGTGAGCGTCGCCGCGCTGTCCACGGCCCGGTTACAGGCGGAGATGTGGTCGCGAATCGGAGAATCGGCCTGACACTGCTCCTCGGCCAACGTCAGGTGGCCCATCATGGCCGTGAGCAGGTTGTTGAAGTCGTGCGCCACTCCTCCGGCTAGCCGCCCGATGTCCTCGAGCTTCTGGGCCTGCCGAAGCTGCTCGGTCAACTGAGCTTGGCGTTGCTTGCCCTGCTCGCGCTCGGTCACGTCGAAGCCAACACCGATGACTCCAACGATGGATCCGTCGGCGCCACGAAGCGGGCCGAGTTGGTACTCGAGCGATCGCCCGAGGCAGAAGTCCTGGTAAGTCTGTGGTTCCCCGGCCAGCGCCCTCCGGTGACAGAGATGCGGCTCGTAGTTCGGATCTCGGGTGCCCCACATGTCCAAGACCTCGACACCGACCAGCTGATTGTCGACGAGGTCGAGGTAGGCGAGTCCCGCACCGATCGAGGCGGTGAAGCGAAGGTCGCGGTTGAGCAGGTAGACGAAGCCCGGCATGTGGCCGAGCAGCATGCTCAGGACCTGAAGGCAGTGGGCCGGGTCCTCGTTTGATACGATCTCGAGGGCGACGGCCACGTGGTCCCTGGTGGCGCGAGGCTGGGATGCTTCTTCGGTCACGGTCTCTCCTCGGCCTTTTTCGCGCGGCGTCACGGCGGTCCGCACGGAACATTACCACCCGCCGGCCGGGCCAGCACCAGGGGCAGGCCCCTCGGCCGATTTTCTCCGGGATTTGGCAGGCATGGGTCAAATGGGAGAGGCGGCATGAACTGTCGCACCTCACCAGAAGGCCTGCCGGGGGGTTAGAGCATGCGGCCCTTCTTCAATAGGAACAGGACCCCGCCGACCGTCGCGACCGCCATGCCCCAGAAGTAGAGGTAGCCGTACTTCCAGTCGAGCTCGGGCAGCAGGCGAAAGTTCATGCCGTAGATGCCCGCCAAGAACGACAGGGGCAGAAAGAGCAGGCTAACCACCGTCAGTCGGCGCATGACCTGGTTGGTGCGGTGGCCGATCAAGGACATGTTCAAGTTGAGCGCCTCCGACAGGATGTCGCGATCGACGATCACGTCTTGGAGCACATGCTCGACGGTGCCGGCCATGTTGGCCAAGAACGCCTGGGTCGCTTCGCTGAGCAAATGAGACCGGCGCGTCGACAGGTCAGCCAACACGGCGCGCGCCGGCAGCACGATCTTGCGGAAGTGGAGCAGGTCGGCGCCAAGCGCTGCGGTCCTCGCGAACACCTCGTCATTCGCGTCGCCGGAGCTCAAGAGGTCCGCCAGCGCCTCGACCCGCTGCTCCATGACCTTTTGCACCTGGAGGTAGCTCTCCAGCAATTGATCCCAAATTTCGTAGAGAAGAAAGCTCGGCGTCTTGGCGAAGCGGATAAAGTCGGCGTGGTACTGGCGCTTGACCCGACTCAAAAAGCCGACCTCCGTGCGGTGCACCGTCAGATAGACGTTCTCGGAGACGACCCAATCGACGCGCTCGAGCTCGAAGCCGCCCTCGGTGACGACGCAGGCCGACACGACGCCGTGCAGATAGCGTTCGTAGCGACCGTGCTGCGTCGAGGGCTCGCGCTGGAGCATGTCGTCGATGACTTCCGGATCGAGCAGGTCCAGGGACGACAGGATGGTCCGCGCCTCGCTCAGATCGCTGGCCAACAGATCGATCCAGGCGAAACCACCCCCCTTGATGGAGGACACCGCCTCCGCCAGGGGGACCACCTCATCCACCTTGGCTTCGAAATCGAAGCAGACGGCATAGACCTGACAAGCGCCCGTGGGCGCGGGTCGGAAGGCAAGCGTGTCGGACACCTTGCCGAGCAGGATAGGCAGGCCTCAGCTGGCAGGGAAGTGAACGAGGACGCGCTGCTCGGTTTCCGGCGTGGAACCCAGGGGGGTCGTGTACACCTCGAACGGCGGGTGGCTCTTGCTTTGGCGAAACTCCCGGCTGCGCGCCAGCTGCATGCCGACGCTCCAGGCATTGCCGAGGTGCCGGTACGGCCCCACGTGCTCGATGGCGAAGGTCGGCAGTTTCGGGATCTCGCCGATCACGAAATCGGCGGGGACGTCCGCCGGCATGGCGGCGATCGGAAACCCGCTCGTGTACTTGACCTTACCGCGAGGCAAATCCCAGGTGTGGTAGAGCGAAAACGCCTCGCCGGATGCACCGCTGCCGTCGGTTTCCTTCCACTTTTGTAGGCGCTGAAAGTCGGCCGCCATGCGCGGCCCGAGCTCGTCGATGGCGCATTCGGTGGTGATGCCCACGTATCGGCAGCCGGGATAGCTGGAAGGGCCCTGCACGCCGAGACGTGAGGGGACCTCGCCCGTCTCCACGTAGTCCTTCAGCATCGTGAGGCCACGCTGGTAATCCATGCCGAGCAGCGCCGTCATGAGCTTTTTCATGAAGAACAAGAAGAACGGCAGGCTGCTGTCCATGCTCCAGGAGACGTGCGTGCCCTGCCCGCCCGACTCGATCGGACGAGGCTCGATGGAAAAGCGGATGGCCGCCTTGGACTTGAACGGCTTGAGGAAGACGAGGTCGAGGTCGATCGAGCTCGGCCGGTTCTCGGCGGTGATCCGCATCTCCCCCTCCCCGGTGATTTTCCCAACCCAGGCGTAGGACTTGCCGTCCGGCGCCACGGTCACCTCGGCCGTCGGCTCGAGCACGAGCCAGGGGTTCCAAGGTCGCCAGCTGGCTAGGTTCGACAAGACGTCGAACACTCTCTCCGGGCTACCCGCGATGTCGATCGACTTTTCGAAGTTGAGCTTCGGCATTTCCTGCTCCTCCCACACGGCCCGCACGCCGGGTGCGGGTCAGAACGTGCCCGCGACGCCAAGATAATCCAAAGCGACCACTGGTCGAAGGCCCTCACTCGCTGGCCATGAATTCGGCGAGCTCGACCCGCGCGCGATCGAACTTCGGGCTCTCGGCGATCTCGTAACAGGTCACCCGTCGTTCGAGCAGGGTCTGCCGCCACGGCACCCACGGCTCCAGACCCGCCAAAAACGCCACGCATTCGCTCGGCATGCGGTGGTGGGTCGCGATCTGAAACGCAGTTTCCAGACGCTGTTCGTCGAGCACTCGCGACGCGAAGGGCTCGCGCAAGAGGGCGAGGATGCGTTCGGCCAATGTGCGGTCTTGGACGCCAATGTGCCCCATCATCTTCATGGCCGTGAACATCAGGTCCGCTTCCGGCCAGGGATCGGTCCGCAGCCGCTCGAACACCCCGCTGAGCAGGGTCAGCGCTTGGTCCGTGTCGTGAGCACGATAAGCCAGGCTCGCCTGGAGCACGTCGGCGGCCTCCGGCGCGATGTCGCGCAGCGCCTGCACCTGCTCGGGGGGGACGGGACGACCTGCAGCGGCGGCCCTGAGCGCTCGATCGAAGAGCAGCGCGTAGAACTTCAGCGGATCGCCGGCCGGCCCTTCGCCGCGTGGGAGCGGATTGCCGTACAGGAGCGAGCGCGCAGCCTCGACAGTGTCGAAGTCCAAATCGGCTGCCACGGGCGGCCGGTCGAAACCGCGCTTCTTGGACAGCTCGAGGGCGGTCTTCATGTCGAACAGATCGTGACGGTTGACCGAGCGCGCGAAGCCGAACTCGAGCAAGTTGCGGTCGTCGGTGTTGAGCGGACCCCGGTGCCGAGCCACCACTTCTCGTGCGTACTCGGGCCGAGCCACGTAGCGCGCGAACAGCCCCTCGAGCTCGGCCACCCGCCACGAGACCCGCAGACCCTGCTTGTACGGCTCGGTCGCGATGAGCTTCTTCAGCCCTGCCGCGTCGTACTTCAAGGGATCGTTGGTCGCGATGAGCAGGAGGTCACGATGAGTGCGCCACGATTCGATGTGCGGAAACTCCGAGCCGAGTGTGGCGTAGACCAAGTCGATGGCCTGACGGTCGACTTCGTAAACCTGCACCCACTGCAAAAACACCCCACCCGGATTCAAGCGCTTCTTGATGGCCTGGTAGAACTCACGCGTGAACAGGCTGGCGATGCCGGCCCGGTAGGGATTCGACGGCTCGGAGAAGATGACGTCGTACTTTTCACGCGAGGTGAGCAAGAGCTCGCGTCCGTCGCCGATCGTCACGTGCAACTTGGGGTTGGCGAGCGCATCGTGGTTGACGGCATGGCAGTCCCGAGCCACATCCAGGATGGCGCGCTCGAGCTCGAACACGTCCACCTTCTTCATGGTGGGGACCTTGGCGAGCCAGCCGGCGGTGCTCCCCGTGCCCAGGCCGATGACGAGGGAGCTCTCCGGCTTCCCGTGCAGGAGCGCCCCGAGCAAACCCGACATGACGGCCGTCGGGGCGTCCAAGGTCGAGTGGCCGTCGATCTTGCCGTTGACGACGAACACGAGCCCCTGCTGGCTGGTCAACGCCACGCTGCTCTCGGTGCCATCCCGGTCCCACACGAGCGCGCGCCGGTAGCGATGCAAGAAATCCGTCGTGCCGTTCTTCTTCTCCAGCTGCTTGGCGGAGAAACGACCAACCCCGATGCCCGAGTGGCGCCAGGCTGCCGTGGGTCCGAGCGCCCCGAACAAGAACGCGACGAGAACGGCGCCCAGGGCAAGCTGCCGTACGGCGAGGCCTTTGGCCTCGGCGCGGGGGACGAAAAACGCCACCGTCACCGAAAGCCCGAGCAGGAGCAGACAGGCCAAACGCCAAGTGCCCGGCGCGCCGAGCAAGGACATGATGCCGAAGCCACCGACGAGCGACCCCAAAACGGCGCCCACCGTGTTGTAGGCGTAGACGTCACCGGTCTGCTTTCCGAGCCCGTCGCGCCCGCGGCCGCTGAGCGCCACGATGAGCGGGAACTGAAAGCCGGCCACCAAAGCCGATGGCAGAACGACCAATGCCGTCACCCAAACCCAGCCCGTCACCCGGGCCGCAAACGTACCGTCCGTACCGGGTTGGCTGTGGGCAGCGAAGAGCGCCACGCGATCGCCCATGAGAAAGGGCACGGAGAGGCCGATCGCCTGCAGGAAGAAGCTCCACACCAAGGTGCGAAGGCGCGCCTCGAATAGGGCCGCGCGCCCGGCATAGAGCAAGCCGCCGAGCCCAACGCCGGCGAGCGCGACCGCGAGGATGAGCCCGAGCGTGAACACGCTCCCGCCGAGAATGGGCGCTAGCATTCGGTAGTAGACGAGCTCCATCAAGAAGAAGGTGAAGCCGGAGGCCGCCGACAGACCGAGCAAGAGACGGCGCGGTGCTGCCGGTGCTGCCGGCGACGCCGGCCCGTCAGGCCCCACCTGCGGCTCAGCCGCGGTCTCGGCAGCTGGGAGGAGTGGCCAGACGCGCCGCAGGCCAAGGCCCAGCAGAACCACGAGCAAGTTGACGCTCGCGGCGAGCCAAATCGTCTTTCTCTGGCCCAGGGTTTCGAGCAGGAAAAACGTGGTGGCGCTGGCGCCGACGACTGCCCCTACGGTGTTCACGCCATAGAGCAGCGCGGTGATGTGCCGGCCGGGGCTCCGCTCCGGCTCGGCCGCGCGCGCCAGTGCCGGCAGCGTGCCGCCCATGAGCAGGGTGGGTGGCAAGAGGATCGGCGCAGCCAGCAGCAGACGAACGACCGTCGCGCCCCCATTGCCGAGCACGGTGCTCCCACCCAAGCCCAGGTAGATGTGGCGCGCCAGCGCGAGCCACAGCGGTGTGACGGCGGCCGTGAGGGCGATCCCTGCTTCGAGCAGGAGGTAGAGCAAGAACGGATCACGCTGCCGATCGACGCGCGCGCCGAGCACCCGACTACCGAGGCCAACACCGCCGATGAACAGAGCGAGCACCGTCGCCGACGCCAGCGTCGACGCGCCGAAGAGTAGGCGAAACTCCCGGAGCCAGGTCACTTCGTAGACCAGCGCGCACGCCCCACTCGACAGCACGAGTGGAGTCACCACCTTCCACGTCCTCATACGAAGCGTGGAGCCTACACCGGCTCGCCTCCGGGCAAATGGAGACGCCTTTAAAGCTCAGGATTGCCGGAGATACGCCTCGGCCTCGTGCGATAGCCGAGTGAGGGTGTCCTGATCGAGCTCGCGATCATCAGCGTAGGCCACGCCGACCACGCCGATGATCTGACCCGCCTCTCCCTTGATCGGCAGAGCGACGGCGCCCTTGGCATCCACGGCCTTGGCACCGGGACGAACGTCGCCCGTTTGATCGCCCTGCAGGTTGCAGGTCTGCACCGGCTTTTCGCGCTCCCACGCCAAACCGGCCATGCCCTTGCCGCGCGGGATTTGCGCCGTGACGAGGACCACCGGCGGCGGAATGCGATGGGCTGCGGTGAGTGCGAGGATTTCGCCTTCGACGCGGTGCACCGTACCGGCGACACCATCCGCGCGCGCGACGAAGCCTTCGAGCCAGCTCTGGTCTGCTTGTTTTGTCGTCACGGGGCTACCTTCCACCCGAGGCCGTGCAAACGTCAACCGAATCACCGTGGGGCGTTCAGGCAGCCGGGCGAGTCCGAGAAAAACGGCTATGATGGCAGCGCCATGAACCCAGCACAGACCACGCCGACTCCGGCGAGCTGGAGGCAGCTGCTCGACGCCGCGGTCAGCCCGAGCGCGAGAGAGGTCGTTGTCTCTCTACTGAGCGAGATAAAGGACAAGAAGGACTCGCTGTCCGCCCGTTTGGGCTTCAGCAAGCTGAACCGACTGGTGCGAGCAGCGGGCCGTGACGAGGACATCATCGCGCGCGCAGCCTTTGTCGCCGGCCTCGCCGAGCTCATCCCTGCCACAGAATTGCCCGAGGTCGTGACCACCCTCTTTCGCACCGGCAGTGAGCGTGAGCAGATCGGCGTTCTGCGTGCCCTGCCCCTCTTGCCTGATGGAGCGGGGCTGGTCGCCCTCGCTCGGGAAGCCAGTCGAACCAACGACGTCACCGTCTTCTCGGCGCTCGCCTGCGACAATACCTTTCCGGTACGCTTTCTGCCGGATGCGGCGCTCGAGCAACTGGTGCTCAAGGGGCTCTTTTTGGGGGTCCCGGTCGGGCGCATCGAAGGTATCGAGAGTCGCGTCACCGTCGAGCTCCAGCGCATGATCTCGGACTATGCGAGCGAACGGCGGGCCGCCGGCCGGCCCGTCCCGAGCGAAGTGCCCTGGCTGCTCGGCCTTCCACCCACCCCTGCGCGGACCACCTGAAAATGAAGCTGTTCGATCCCCACATCCACATGACGAGTCGGACCACCGACGACTACGAGCAGATGGCCCGGGCGGGCATTCGCGCCATCATCGAACCGGCGTTTTGGCTCGGCCAACCGCGCACCCACGTCGGCAGCTTCGAAGACTACTTCCTGTCGCTGGTCGGCTGGGAGCGGTTCCGAGCCAGCCAATATGGCATCGTTCACTACTGCACGATGGGGCTGAACCCCAAGGAAGCCAACACGGACTCCTTGGCCGAAGGCGTGATGGCGATCTTGCCGCTCTACCTCGAAAAGGAAGGTGTGCTCGCCGTCGGCGAGATTGGCTACGACGACATCACCCCGCGCGAAGACCAGCTCTTCGGCCGGCAACTCGAGCTCGCCAAGCAGCACGGCCTGCCCGCCTTGATCCACACTCCGCACCGCGACAAGAAGCGCGGCACCGAGCGCACGTTGGCCCTGATCCGCGAGGTCGGCTTTCCGGAAGAGATGGCGCTCGTCGACCACAACAACGAGATCACCTTGCCGCTCGTGCTCGACACCGGGTGCTGGGCCGGGCACTCGATCTATCCGAACAGCAAGATGGACGAAGGCCGCATGGTCAGCCTGGTCCAGACGTACGGAAGCGAGCGCATCGTCGTCAATTCGGCTGCGGATTGGGGGCAGAGCGATCCCCTCAAGGTGCCCAAGACTGCGCGAGCCTTCATCGATGCCGGTCTCGGCCAGAAAACGGTGGACACCGTGTGTTGGGACAATCCGATCCGTTTCTTCGCCCAGAGCGGGCGACTCGATGTTGCTGCACTCGAGCGCATCCCCGCCGTCGACCAGACGGAACTCTTCGAAGGCAACTCGGTGCTGCGCGGGCAAGCGCCACGAACCGGGTCCACTGACTGAAGCGCCTCGATGCAACCCACCATCGTCCTCCTAGTCGTTGGCCTCACGCCGCGACTGCTCGGTGAGCATACACCCCACTTGAACGCACTCAGGGAGCGCGGCGGCCAGCGGCCCCTTCGTACCATCACGCCCGCCGTCACCTGCTCGGTCCAGAGTACGTTCTTGACGGGCAAGCTACCGCGCGAACACGGCATCGTGGCCAATGGCTGGTATCAGCGGGACCTCGGCGAAGTCGCCTTCTGGAAGCAGTCGAACCACCTGGTCCAAGCGCCCAAGATCTGGGACGTCGCGCGCCAGCGTGACCCGCGATTTTCCGCCGCCAAGCTGTTCTGGTGGTACAACATGTACTCGAGCGCCGATTGGTCCGTCACGCCGCGACCGATGTACCCGGCCGACGGTCGCAAGATCCCCGACGTCTACACGTACCCAGCCGAGCTCCGGGGCGAGCTGAACGCCAAGCTCGGCACGTTTCCCCTCTTCCGCTTTTGGGGACCGCTGGCCGATCTGAGCTCGAGTCGCTGGATCACGGACAGTGCCCTCACCCTGGTCGAGCGGAAGCGCCCGACCCTTTCCCTCGTCTACCTGCCGCACCTCGACTACTGCCTGCAGCGCCTGGGCCCGAACGATCCAGCCGTTTTGCCCGAGGTTGTCGCCGTGGATGCCCTGTGCGGCGAGCTCATCCGCCTGGCGGACGCGCATGCCATGTCCACGGTCGTGCTGTCCGAGTACGGCATCACCGAGGTGAGCGGTGCGATTGCCCTCAACCGTGTGCTCCGAGAAAATGGCTACCTCTGCGTGCGTGAGGAGCTCGGCCTGGAGCAGCTCGACCCCGGCGCCAGTCGTGCTTTCGCCGTCGTCGACCATCAGCTCGCTCATGTCTACGTTCGCGATCCGAGCGACATCGCCGGCGTGCGCCGGCTGCTCGAAAGCGTGGAGGGTGTCGAACGGATCTGGGATCGACAGGAGCAGGCGGCCATCGGCCTCGACCATGAGCGGAGCGGCGAGCTGGTGCTCACGAGTCGTGCCGACCGCTGGTTTTCCTACTATTTCTGGCTCGATGACCGGCGAGCCCCCGACTACGCGCGCACCGTCGATATCCACAGAAAGCCCGGCTACGACCCAGCGGAGCTCGCCTTCGACCCCGCCCTTCCCTTCCCGAAGCTGCGGGCCGGCCGTCGAGTCTTGGCGCGCAAGCTCGGCATGCGCAATCTGCTCGACGTGATCGGCCTCGATCCGAGCGTCGTCCGCGGCAGTCACGGCCGCCCCACCGACGATCCGAACGACGGGCCCTTGTTCATCACGAGCGAAGGGGACCTTTTGCCGCCAGGCGCCGTTGAGGCGACCGGCGTGCAGGATCTCCTGCTGCGCCACGTGTTCGAGCGCTGAGCGCTCAGGTCCCGCGCACCCAGCGCTGCAGAGCGAGTGTTGCCGGAAAACCGAGGGCGGCGACCAGGGCCCAGTCGAAGCGTCCCACACTGCAAAGGAGAGCCGCATCGACCAGCGAAATGCCGGCGATGAACGTGGCGAAGCCACCGGGCACCCGCACCGCGAATCCCCGGCTCTCGAGCTTGGCAAGCCAGGTGAGCCCCACGACGTACGAAACGAGGGACATCGTCCCCATCCACAGCACCAGCCTCGGGCTTCGCTCACTGACGAGCAGACCGAGCGTCATGTAGACGAGCGCCCGACAGCCGGCCATCAAGACCGGCGATAGTGGATTGCCCTTGTGCCAGGCGTCGTACACGACAACCAGGGCTGCCAGGGCCACGGCAGCGCCGGTGGCGGACCAGTCGGTCGTGACGCCGATGCAAAGCACGCCAAGGGCGAGCTGCAAGAAACCAAGGGCATAGACGGTGCGGCCGCGGATCGCGCCGGAAGGGATCGGTCGCTCGGGCGCCCTGGCCTGGTCGTGGCCCTGATCGAACGCGTCGTTCAAGAACATGCCCCCCGTGTAGACGAGAGACATGGCGCCGGCGCCGAGCAGCACCAGGCACGGGTCCACGCTCGCCGTAGCCAACCCGGCGCCAGCCAGGCAGTTACTCCACACGGTCGGCAGGTTGGAAACGCGGCCCAACCGAAATAACGTGCGGGCGAGACTCATGCTTCTAGCTGCTTTCGCGTCCATTCGAGCTCCTGGCAGATGACGTCTTCGACCGAGCTGCCCCGTAAGCCCGCGGGCATGACGTCGTAGGTGTAGGTCTCGACCTCGAGCTGGTTGGTCAGCGGCCGCGCTCGCTGGGCCTTCAGGATCTCCTCCAAGAACGGTCGCGTCGTCGCCAAAGCACCAACGGCACCTTCACTGACGGGCACGTGAAAGTGGACCCGCCACGGCAAGCCGAGCAGGCTCGAATCGGCCAGCGCCTCGGGCAAGTCGAGCAGCCGCAAGAGGCCCGTCGGGGTCTCGACCGCAACCTGATGGAGATAGACCTCGTCGGCGAAGGCGGCGAGCTCGCTCACGGAATCGGGCGTCGCCACGGGCAGCGCAAGCGCGCTCGTCACCTGGATCTTGGTCAAGAGGACCTCCTCCCGGCGCAAAAGGGCCACCGTCTCCGCCGCCGACTCGAAGCCGACGGCCGCGTGACACGTATCCAGACACAGACCAACGTGGCGATGGGCGATGATGCGGAGCGCCTCTTCGGTCAGGCCAAGCAGCACTGCTTGCCGCCTGAGCTCCTGCCCGCCCTCCACGTGCTCGAGCAGGAAGTCGACGCCCTCGCTGGTCGTTTCGAGCAGGCACGCCGGCTCCGGTTCGAGACCCAGGGTGACCTTGACCCCGGTCTCGGATTCGAGCCGGGACAGCGCGACCGCCACCTCTCTCAGGTGCGATCCGATGAGGTCCAGCGCAGGCTGGGTTCCGAGCGGGCGAAAGCACCCCGGCACCGTGCTGATGCTGGGATCCTTCGGACTGCCTGGGAGCGCCAGAGCCAGGCGGGCCGCCAGGCGAGCCAGGCACAGCGTGTAGTCGACGCGCCGCCGGTCCTGCCAATCGGGCAGGTAGACGCCCTGTTTGACGCTTCCGCGATGAAACTCACCGTACGGAAAGCCGTTGAGCGTCGGCACGTAGCCACCGGACTCGGCCAGAAGAGTCGTGAGCTCGGCAAACGCTCGCGGGTCGGTGTCGAGCTCACGTGCCGCCTGAGCGGACAAGCGGAGTCCGACGCCGAAGGGCGCGCCTGCCGCCACGCGCTTCGCGACGCGCGGCAAGCTCGTTCTGAGCGCGGTGGCCACCTCGGGCCACGTCTCGCCGGGATGGATGTTGGTGCAGTAGCTGAGGTGGCTGCCGCCGGGGAGCCGCATGCTAGGCCCCCAGGCGCTCGAGCTCGGCGACGGCGCGTTCGATCAGCTTCGGATCGAGAGCACTCACCTCGCAACTTTGGCCCAGATCCCGGAGCATGGGCACGGCCAGCCGCCCGCCCATGTGCTGGCGAAAATCCTCCAGGCCGGCGAGGATCGCCAGCTCTCGGCCAGTCCGCTGCGCCAGCTGGGGGTGAAACTGAGCGAACCCCAGGCGACGCAAGAGACCGAGCACGCGCTCGGCCAGCTGCCGAGACAAGAAGCCGAGCTCGACCGAGAGCAGGGTGTCCAGGCCGAGGCCGATCGCGACCGCCTCCCCGTGCCGGAGCTCGTGGTGGGTCAGCACTTCGAGCTTGTGCGCCGCCCAGTGCCCGAAGTCGAGGGGCCGGGCACTCCCGGACTCGAACGGATCGCCACCGCGGGCAATGTGCCCGAGGTGAAGCTCCGCCGCTCGCCGAACCAGCTCGCTGAGCGGGGCCCGGTCGAAGCGCGCCAGCGCGCTCGCGTGCTGTTCGAGCCACTCGAAGAAGGCCCGATCGCGGATCAGCGCTACCTTGACTGCTTCGGCCATCCCAGCGCGCAAGTCGCGCGGCTCGAGGGTCTCGAAGAAGGACGCGTCGCAGACGACCGCAAAGGGAGCTGCGAAGGTGCCCACCAGGTTCTTCTGTCCGTGCGCATTCAGTCCGTTCTTCACGCCGAGGCCGGCATCGTTCTGGGCCAGCACGGTGGTCGGCACGCGCACCAAGCGCAGTCCCCGATGGAACGTCGCGGCTGCGAAGCCAACGGCATCGAGTAGAGCCCCGCCGCCGATGGCAAGCGCGACCGAATGTCGATCCAGATGCGCCGCGAGCCACGCCTGATGCAAATGGGACACGACCGACCAGTCGGCCTTGGCCGCCTCACCGCCCGGCAGCACCAGGGGCGCCGCCCGCAAGTCCAGACGCTCGCTTCGTCCCGCAAAAAAAGCCTTCACCCGCTCGAGTAGGTCTGGCGTGGCGGCCACCACCCCAGCGTCCACGACGACGTACACCTCGTGGCGCCGGCCGGGCTCGAGCCGGCCGATGGCCCACTCGAGGGCCTGCGCCGCGGGGGCCAGGCAGTCCCGCTCGAACAAGACCGGGTACTCGATAGGCACCGCGAAGCGCTGGACGATGGCCCCCTGCCCGGCCAAGGCGGGCCCTGCAGCCGGTCCGCCGGGATCTGCGCCCTCGGTGTCACTGGTCAGGCGCAACAGTCCCGCCGGGGCTTCGGAGCCGCCCCTCATGCCGAGCACGTCCAGCGCACGTTCATGGCGCTCAATCTAGGACCCAGACAGGGTGCGGTCCAGGCGAGCGGCTAAGGCTTTCCGCGCAGCTTGATGTACTGGCTGAGGCAGTGGATCAGGCTCTGGTGTGCGTCCTCGACGATGCCGTAATTTTCCACCGGGATCCACACGGTGTGGCGGGCCAAATCCTTCAGCTTGCCACCCTTGAAACCCACGAATGCGATGGTCGGGATGCCGAGATCGTTCGCTAGCTCGCAGGCCCGGAGCACGTTGGGCGAGTTACCACTCGAGCTCACGAGCAAGAGCGCATCGCCCGGTTTGACGTAGTAGCCCAGCTGCTTGGAGAACACTTCGTCGTAGCCAATGTCGTTACCGATCGCGGTGAGCATCGGAATGTTGCTGGTGAGCGAGTGACAATGGATCGCCGGTGCCCCGTCGGGTTGCGCGCCCTTGGTCATGTCGCACACGGTGTGATCGCTGATGGCGGCGCTGCCGCCGTTGCCCGCAACCCACAGCGTGCCTTCACCAGCGAGCACCGCATCGACCACCTCGAGCACCGGGCCGAGCGCCTTCTTGTCGAAGGCGCGCAGACCCAAGATGAACCGCTCGTAGTAGTCCTCGACGAAGGCGTCGAAGGCGATCATGAGTGCTTGTGTTCCTTCTTCGGCAGGTAGCCGTCCGGATTCTTCTGGTGGAAGGCCCAGGCGCTAGCGATGGTGTCGTCGATGTTGGTGTACTTCGGCTTCCAACCCAAAACGCCCTTCAGCTTCTTCGGGTCGGCCACCAGGCGCGGTGGATCGCCGGGACGACGCTCCACCACCTGATACGGGATCTTCTGGCCGGTCACGCGCTCACACGCCTGGATGATCTCGAGCACGCTCTGGCCGACGCCGGTGCCGATGTTGAAGACCTCCGCCGATTCCACGCTGGTGCGCTCGATGGCGAGTAGATGCGCGGACGCCAAATCGTCGATGTGCACGTAGTCGCGAATGCAGGTGCCATCCGGCGTCGGGTAGTCGTTTCCGTACACCTTGAGCTCCTTGCGGCGTCCGAGGGGAACTTCCAAGACCAAGGGGATCAGGTGGGTTTCCGGATTGTGGTACTCGCCGAAACGTCCGTCCGGCGAACCGCCCGATGCGTTGAAGTAGCGGAGCAGGGTGAAACCCAAGCCGTAGGCGTGGGCAAAATCGCGAATCATCCACTCCACGGCCAGCTTCGTCCGCGCGTAGGGACTGAAGGGTGCCTGCGGAGTGTCCTCCGACATGGCCTCGGCCTCGGTCATGCCGTAGGTCGCGCAGGTGCTCGAAAACAAGAGCCGCCTGACGCCTGCCGTTCGCATGGCGTTGAGCAGGCTGAGGCTGCCCCCAACGTTGTTACGGTAGTGGTACTCGGGGTTCGTCACCGACTCGCCCACGTACGTTGCTGCGGCGAAATGCATGACCGCATCGGCGCCCAGCTCGCGCAACGTCCGGGTGAGCTTGTCGGTGTCGGCGATGTCGCCGACGACGAGCGGAGCATCCCCGACTGCGCCCGGATGTCCCTCGACCAGGTTGTCGTAAGCGACGGCCTGGTGTCCCTGGGCGACGACGTGCCGGAGACACGCACTGCCCACATAGCCCGCCCCGCCCGTGATCAAGATCTTCATTTTGCGTAGAGCTCCTAGTTTTCGCCCAATATCATCTGCGCTGCCTCCACGATGGAAGGAGCACTCTTGAAGCGATTGCCTTGCTTTTGTTTGGTCGCCGCGCCGTAGCCGGTCAAAACCAAGATGGATTCGCGACAGCCGGCATTTTCGCCGGCCAAAAGGTCGCTCAAGCTGTCCCCGATCATGTAGGACCGTCCGAGATCCAGGTCGAGCTCCGCGCCCGCCCGCAGCAGGAGACCTGGGCCGGGCTTGCGGTCGGGATGCTCGATCACCGATTGGTCGCTCGTCGTGGGGACATGGGGCGACACGTAGATCCCGTCGAGCCGGGCGTCACCGGCGGCCAAGAGCGACCCCATACGCCGATGGATGCGGTCGAGCTCGGCCTGGTCCAAAAGTCCGCGCCCCAAGACGGACTGGTTGGTGATCACGACGCAGGCGTAGCCGGCCTGGGCGAGCGCTGAAACGGCCGCCGCGGCGCCGGCAACCAGCGCGACGTCCTCGGCCCGACGCAGGTGGTGGACGTGCTCGATCAACGTTCCGTCGCGGTCCAGAAACACCGCTGGCCTCACGGCTTGCCTCCGAAAGAACGGCCTCCGAAGGAACGGCCGGCAAAATGGACCTTGGCCAACTCGTGCCCACGCTCGAGGGCATCGAGGGTGCCAATGTCCAGGTGCAGCCCGTCGTGGACGAAGCCCGTCATGCGTCCGACATAGCGGGGCAGGACGTCGAAACCGAAGTCGAAAGCGCGAAGGTCGGCGATCTCCCGGTAGGTGTCGGCGGAGACGACGTAGATCCCGGCGTTGGCGAGGTTGCCCTTCGGCTCCGCCGGCTTCTCGACGAAGCTCTCGATGACATCGCCGGGCCCGAGCTCGGCGATTCCGCAGGCCTTGGGCCGCTCGGTGTGGAAGAGCACCATGGTGAGGTCACTGTGGCGCGCGCGGTGCGCCTCGAGCACCCGAGCGAGCGGAACCGTCGACAAGTTGTCCGCGTAGATGAGCAGGCAGTCGTCCACGTCGTCGGCCAAGTCGCGATTGTTCGTCACCGTGCCGGCCGAACCGAGTAAGACCGGCTCGAAGGATTCCTCGGCGACCAGGCCATAGCGCTGCGACGCGTCGGCCAGATACGCCCGCACCGGCTCGGGCAAGTGGTGCGTGTTGACCACCACGCGTTGGGCGCCGAGCAGGGCGAGCTCACTCATCCAGTACTCGAGCAGGGGCACGCCATTCACCTCCACGAGGCACTTGGGCACGGTATCCGTCAGCGGCTTGAGCCGTGTGCCCAGACCGCCCGCCAAGACCAAAGCGTTTACCCGTCGTGACGTCATGGGCCTAGCGGGTGGCGACGTCGCGCACCACACCGAGCGCGGCCATCTGCTTGTTGCTGTAGTCCAGGATGTCTTCGGAAGCCTCCTCGGCGCGCAGCCAGTCGCGGTAGGCCTCGACGCTGTCTCCGATGGTGCGCGTCGGATTCCAGCCCAGCGCCCGCAACTTGGAGATGTCCGAGAGAATGTGGCGCGTGTCGCCGAAACGGTACTTGCCGCAGGGCTTGGGCTCGTAGTCGTGGGCGTCGAACTTCTCGGCAACCGCGCTAGCAAACTCCGACACCGTGATGGCCTTGCCACCACCTACGTTGAACATCTCGTAGTCGGCGCGCGGATCCTCGAGCACCAGCACGTTGGCGTCGACCACGTCTTTGATGTTGACGAAGTCGCGGATCTGCTGGCCGTCTTCGTAGATGAGTGGCCGCTTGCCGAGGTGAAAGCTCAGGCAGAAGAGCCGGCAGGCGCCGGAATAGGCGTTGAAAAAGCTTTGTCTGGGGCCTTGCACGATCGAGTAGCGCATGGCGACGCTGGGGATCTCGCAACGACGACCGAGGTTCAGGGCCGCCTGCTCCTCGGCAATCTTGCTCATGCCGTAGGGGTTCTGCGGATTGGCGATGGTCTCGTCCGTGGCGACGCTGCGGAGCGGGCCGTGCTCGGACGCACGAGGCTGGATATCCCAGACCCCGCGCGACAGTTGCTGGTCCGTTCTGAGCGACGGCAGCACCTTCTGACCGTTGGCGTCGAGGTAGAGCCCTTCACCGAGCGCCGCCTGACTACTGGCGACGATGACCTTCCGCAGCGGCAGTCGCTCGCGGAGAGCCAGCTCGTAGATCATGGCCGTCGACGCGACGTTGACCGTGTAAAAGCGGCTGAAGTTCGGCAGGTAGTCCTGATAGGCGGCCAGGTGATACACGGCGTCACAGCCGCGCAGCGAGGAGAGCAGAACGCCTTCGTCGCGCACGTCGCCTTTGATGAACTCGACGGCAGTGCTCAGGTACTTCGGGGGCTTGCCGCCCCGATGGACGGGCTCCTCGAGACTGTCCAGGACGCGCACTTCGTGTCCGCGCGCGAGCAGGGCATCGGCAGTGTGCGATCCGATGAAACCGGCGCCTCCGGTGATCAGGATTCTCATGGCCCGCTAGGGTACACGAATCCGGGCTTCAGAACGAATACCGGTCGCTGATGAAAACGATCCGGCTTCCGCGCGGTTCGACCTCGAACGGAAGCTCGCGCGGATGACCCAATGCGCGCCTGATGGCGGCATGACGTTCCGGCGGCGCGACCAGGAGCAAGAAGCCCCCGCCACCGGCACCGAGCAGCTTGCCGCCCTGGGCCCCCGCCTTGCGGGCAGCATCGTACCAGTCGTCGATCTGTTGGGTGGCGATGCCGAAGCCGAGCGAACGCTTGAGCATCCAGCCCTCATGGAGCAGCTCGGCAAAATGGTCGAGATCACCCTTGCCGCCAATGGAATCCCGCAACTCGCGCGCGAGATCGCGCATGCGCCGGAGTACCTCGAACTGGTCCGCCGTGCCCTTGCTCTGCTTCTCGAGGATGGCGTCGGCACTGCGCTGCTGCTGGGTGTAGAGAATCAGGACGCGCTGCTCGAGGTCCCGCATGAAGCCCGGCCGGTGCGCGACTGGTTCCACGTTGACGACGTCGTTCGGATGAAACTCGATGTAGTTGAGGCCACCGAACGCCGCTGCGTACTGATCCTGGCGGCCGATGGGCTTGCCCAGGATGTCGATTTCGATCCGGCACGACTCCTCGGCCAGGCGACGGGCGCTGCTCACTTCGCCCTTGTAGGCCCAGAGCGCGTTGAGCAGGCCCACTGTCAGGCTGCTGCTCGAGCCCATGCCCGTCCCGCCGGGTACATCGCCGATGGTGGTGATCTCGAGATGTCGACCGAGACCCGTGATGCGCAAGGCCTCGCGGGCCAGCTCATGCTGGATCTCGTCGATGGTGGCTGCCGTCTCGAGCTTCGTGTAGGCGACGCGCGTGGTGACGTCGAATCGCGGACTCACGGTGACGTACATGTGTTGCTTGATCGCAACCGAAAGCACGGCACCCATTTCCTTTTCGTAGAACGCGGGCAGGTCGGTGCCGCCGCCGGCGAAACTGACGCGGTACGGAGTCTGTGAAATGATCATGGGGTCTCCTCTGCCTTGCGGAACTCGACGATGAGCGAGAGCAGCGACTTGGACAAGTCGAACACTTCCGTGACGCGCTGGCGACCGGCTTCCGCCAAACGGCGCGCGAGATCGCGATCGGCCAGGATACGTGCCAAAGCAGCGCATAGCTCGGCATCGTCCTCGGGCTTGACCAAGAGGCCAGACACATCGTGCTCAATCAGGTCCGGGATGCCCACCAGGCGCGTCGATACGGCCGGGAGGCCGCACGCCATGGCCTCCATGAGCATCTGGGGTAACCCGTCCACGTCGCCATCGTTCGACCAGACGCAGGGCAGACAATAGACGTCCCCGCCGTGCATGAACTCCGGGATCCGCTCCTGGAGCAACGCCTTGCCCGTCATCTCGACCTCGGCGGAAAGACCCAAGCTGGCAATCTGTGCCCGCAGATCAGCTTCGAGCGGACCGTTGCCGGCGATCGTGCAGCGAAACCTCACCCCCTGATCCTTGAGCATGCGGCAAGCATTGATCAGGTGACCAAAGCCCTTCTTCCCGACGAGTCGGCCAGACGAGACGATGTGCGGCGGGTCGTGCTTGCCGACCTCGGGGCCCGGGTGGAAATGCGAAGTGTCGATGCCGCAGTAGGCCAGGCGCAGTTGCTCGGGTCGGGCGCCTTCCTTCAGAAAGAATTCCTCGTGGAACTTGGAGATGCACACGATGAACGCGGCACGCTTGATCTTGTCGGTCAGCGCGCAGCGATCGCGAAAAAGGTCGGCCGCGTGCCCGGTGAAGCTGTACGGCACGCCGAGCAGCCAGGCTCCATACATGGCGACGGACCCACCGGAGTGGATCCACTGCGAATGAATGTGACTGACCGGCTCGCCTCGAATCGTGCGCGCAAAGTGAGCCGCGACCAGAAAGTGCCAGACGGTCTTCAGCCGGATGGACAGACTCTCGCGCGGCCCAGTCAGCGTGTTCCAAAACGCGGCGAAGTAGCGCGGCCCGAACAGCAGCGGAGCCAGCAGAACCGAGACCAGAAAGCCGACTGGGGGCAGCGGGTAAAGGTAACGGGCTTCGCGTCCGATGCGCTCCATCTCCGCGGACTCGAAGAACGTCGCGCCCGGGCGATAGAGTGCGTGCAGCCGCACCTGGATCCCCGCTTGGGTGACGACGCCGAGCTCGTTACCGACCCAGGCATTGCCCAGGCCGTTGGACGTCATGTAGTGGATCAACTCGGTCCCTTCTCGGTCCGAGGCGGACAAGCGCAAACGTGACCATCCATTTTGGCCGAGCATCCGCGACCAAGAGGCGTTCGGCAAGTGCCGAAGCACCTGCTCCTGGCCATCCGGTGCTCAACGGCTGCGGCTGATGCCGCCGCGGAAGATCAGCGCTGCGTAGAAACCCAGCATCCACTCGATACCGGCCCAGTACAAAAGCGGCAGCAGGCGGATGGTCACGAGGCGTTTTCTCGCGTCCTGGTAACGCAGGTGGCGAGCCACGATGCGCGTCACCTTGGCCAGGGCCATGGCGGGCAGGAGCAAGAAGAACGCAACGTTTCGCAGCCAGGACGCCGCGCCGTGGCGGATGAAATACAGATTCCGCCCGTTGACACGCACCTTACGCAGGACTTGTCCCATGGACGAATCTTGAACCTGGTGGGCCAAGACGGTCGGGGTGAAAGTCAGGCTGACGCCGCGTCGCGCCATGCGCTCGGACAGCTCCGTATCCTGCATCCGCGGGATGTCGGCGAAGCCCCCGGCGCTGAGAAACAGCTCGCGCTCCACGATCATCAGCGCGGAGCTCAGGTTCGCACGCGGACATTCGGGCCGGCCAGCCTGCGCTTCGTGGTTGAAGAACCAGTGCTCCAGGTAGGACGCCGTGGTCGCAGCGGTTTCATCGAGCTCGAGTGCCCCGCCAAACATGAAGTGTCCGGCTTGGTAGTAGGACAATGCCGCTTGCAGTGCGTCTGGGGCCAGGTGGACGTCCGCATCGACGAAGACGAGCAGGGTACCGGTCGCGGCGCGGGCGCCGATGTTGCGGCCCTGGCCCGGGTTGAAGCGTTCCTGTTCCCGCAGCAGCCTGACGATGCCCGACTTTTCGCAAATTGCGGCCACATCGTCGGTCTCCGAGCAGTCGACGACGATGACCTCGAGCGAGCAGGTGGTCACCTGACGAGACAACGCGTCGAGCGTCTTACCGATAGTCCCAGCGGTGTTGTACGACGGAATGACGACGGAGATGTCCACGCGGCTCGGACATTACTTCGCAACCAGGTTCACTTCCAGCACGGCTCCGTCGCCGACCCGGACCACTTGCGCGGAAGCTTTGGCCTCATGGCGCAGGACGATGACGAGGTCCGTATCCTTCTTGCCCGGGACGAGCCGCGCCGTCTCGACGATCGATCCGAAGTGCGTGGCCACGAGCGGGTAGGTGTTGGTCTTCTTCGGGACCGAAACACCCTTGAGGGTGAAGGTCAGCGTCTTGCCCTTTTCCGAGGACCGGACTTGGGCCGGCGCGCTCAGCTGGACGTACACCAGGGCAGTGCCCTCCCCCGTCTTGCGGAAGCCCACCATGGTCGCGCTCGGACCGGCAGCGGGCTCTGCCGCGGCGACCAGGGCAACGTCAGCCAGGCCCACGAGCAGGAGAGCGAGGGCGGGGAGCACTGTGCGAGCAAGTCTCATGACGGCCACTGGTCATGTTACCCCCCGCTCGGGCCAGCGGGGAAAAAAGAAAGGGTTTGGCAGCTGGGACGCACTTCATGAACTGGAGCGCCCTTCGGGGCCGGGCGGACCGACGACCTGGTTTCCGCAGGCGAAAACGTGCTCTGGATCGAGGGCTCCCTTCACTCGGGCCACCCAGCGCAGCGCGGACTCGGATTTGATCTGGGGCAAGTAGGGCGCGCGAATCTTGCCGATGCCGTGGTGGTGGGACAGCGACCCACCGGCATCGAGGATGGCCTGTCGGGCGACGTGCTCGAGCTGGCGAAAGGCGGAAACCGGGTCCCGCGCGCCCTTGTAGTGGAAGCCCAGGTAGAAATAGACGCAGGCGCCCGTTTGATAGACCTGGCTGACGCGCGCCGTGATGAACGGATGTCCGCTGAGCCCGAGCTCGGCGTGCGCGCTCTTCACGGCGAGTTTCACCGCATCCACGACGGCATCGACCTTGCCCCAGGGGACGGAGGTTTCGAAAGAGTCACCGATCGTCCAATACGGCAGCAGGAAGTCACGGATGTAGGCGATGCCGAAGGTCAGGCGATATCCGGCCTGACCGGCATTCGGGCCGCCGGATACACCACCGTGTCGTGCGGCGAGCTCGAGCACGCGAGCCTCGAGCTCCTGCTGCTCCCGCGCGCTGCCCTCGTACACCAGGGTCGCGGCGGCCATGCGGCTGAGATCGATGCCCTTGATCCGCGTCAAGAAGAACTTCTGCAGACTCTGAACCAGGCCGCTCGACGGCGGCTTGCAGGCTTGGCCGAAACGAAACTGCAGGTTGTCGACGAGACGCACGCTCGCCGGCAGGGTCTGCCATTCGGACATCTCCGTCAGAAACGCGACGCCGTGGGCCCAATCTGGAAAAACCAGCGATCCGTAGCGAGTGACCTCGGGCAGGCGGTGGATCTTGACCACGGCCCGCGTAACGACACCGAACAGCCCCTCGGAGCCAAAAGCCAGGCGCCTCACGTCCACGCCGTGGCTCGAGCGCGGCACGGTGACCTGGTGCTCGACGATGCCGTCGGTGCCCACCATCGTGACGTCGAGCACGACGTCTTCGATGTTGCCGTAGCGGTTCTTCTTCATGCCGCTGGCGTTGGTGGCAATCCAGCCGCCGAGCGTGGAAAACTCGACGCTATCGGGCTCGTGACCGAGTGTGAAACCATGGCGCGCGAGCGTCTGCTCGATGTGGCGGCCGACGGCGCCCGCCTCGATGCAGGCGGTGCGCGTGACCGGGTCGATCCAGCGCACCTGATTCATCCGCCCGAGGTCGAGCGAAATGATCGGCTGCGCCTGACCCGCGCAATCGAGCGACAGGCTGACGGTGGTGCCGCCGCCAAACGGTATGACCGCGGCGCCCGCCTCACGGGCGATGCCCAAGACCGCCAGCACTTGCGCGTCATCGGCGGGCCAAACGACGACATCCGGCACCCGCTCGAGCCGGCCGTAGAGCAGGTGAAAGATCTCCTCCAAGTGATGACCGTGGCCGTGGCGCAGGCGCACCTCCGGTATGGCCGACACCGCGTCCGTGCCCAGCGCTTGCTCGAGCCGAGCCAAGAGCGCGTCGACATTCGGACCTTCCGGCACCTGAACGGCCCGGGGCTCATTCCTGCTGTTGGCATCGAACGGGACGCCAATCGCAGTCTCGACGAATGGGGCAAACAGCGGGAGATCGGCGCCGGCGCCCGGGTAGCGAGCGCTCTCGAAGCGCACCACGTCCCCGCGGACGACGAAGCCGCTATCCTCGAAGCCCCAGGCGCGCAGCGATTGGCGGTCTCCTCTTGGCTCCGTGATCGGGGCTGGGACGATCCGGGCTGATGCGGCCATGACCTAGCGGGGGGCGCGCATCTGCTTGATGCGTGCGCCTACGAGCAGATAGAGCGAAAAGAGGGCGTCGTTCTGGGTGATGAGTGAGGGCGGGCGGCCGGCCAAGCGCCGGAGCTCGAGGTACTCCTGTCCGTCGAGCCCGAGCAGGAGCGCGCGCGTCGCGTACCCTTCCGGGTCGTTGGGGCCGAGCAGGCCTTCGAGCAGCTCGGAGACCTGGCTGGCCGCGCGATGCACCGCCTCGGCGAAGTTGCCGCGCGCGATGTCCCGCTCGACCTCGAGCACCTGCGTACCGTCGCGAAACAGCGCCGAAAATGACATCGGCGACTCCGCCGGCGCGACGATCGTCTGGCCCTCCCGACCGCTCGTGGAGCCCGATGCCGCTCCCCCGAGCACACGATCGGTGGCCCGTTGCATGCGCGCTTGCAGGGGCTCCGACGACAGAGCCGATTTCACCTGCCCCGCCATCCCATCGTCTTGGCTCTCCTTGCCCCACACCCCCTCGGGATCGATCGCCATGCGCCGCCCCGTTTCGGAACGCGGAGCCTTCGGCACGCCGACGTGCCCGGCCACGCTCTTGTTGACGAGGCCCACGACTTTCTTGAGCGACTCGACGACGCCGGTGCCGGCGGAAGCGTTCGTCTCGAAAGAGGGCGCTTGCACGTCATTCAACTCGGAATCGAGCTGGGCCACGGTCATGACGTCGGGCAGGTCGCGCTTGTTGTACTGAAGGACGAACGGGACCGAGCGCAGATCGCGGCCCTCTTTGGCCAGGTTCTCCTTCAAATCGACCAAGGACTCCAAGTTCCGCTCGCGCGCTTCGCGTTGGCTGTCGGCTACGAAAATGACGCCGTCGGCGCCGGCCAAGACCAGCTGCCGCGTCGCCCCGTAGAAGACCTGCCCAGGCACCGTGTAGAGCTGGAGCCGAAGGTCGAAGCCGCCTGGCCGCTCCACGTGAATCGGCAAGAAGTCGAAGAAGAGCGTCCGATCGCCCTCCGTCTCCAAGGACACCATCTCGCCGCGATGCGTCGGCTTGAGCGAGCCGTAGATGAACTGGAGGCTACTCGTTTTCCCGGACAGACCGGGCCCGTAGTAGACGATCTTGGCCGAGACCTCGCGAGCGAGCGGATTGAGGACCGACATCTTGGGAACAAGCTCTAGTGATCGATCAGAGCGCTCAGCCCTTCTGGTGTTCCTTGTACGAACCAGGCAGTTTGCCCTGAAGTTGGAGCTCCAGCGCGCCGAAATCGTACTGGTCGGGCTTGTGACCGCCCGGCAAAGCCGCGATGTCGTAGGTGGCCGAGCGGGCCGCATCGCGACGCAGCTTGTCCAAGCCGAGCGCATCGCCGAGCTGCTGCAAGCGTTCGTGCTCGTCGCGACTCACGCTGCCGTCCGCTTTGGCCACCCACACGGCAAACGAATAGGTGAGCGCCTTCTGCCAGCCGCTCAGGTCCGGCCACACGATGCCGTCGAGGCTGGCTCCACCGGCGGCTTCGGCTTCGATCGCTTGGATGCGCTCGTCCGTGTGGGCGTAGGCCCGCGCCGCGCGGCGAAACCCCTCGAGCTCGCTCTTGGCGAGGCGTCCATCCGCATGAATGATGCAGGCCAGGGCCAAAAAGGTCTCTTCGGGAAGTGCCGTCGCCATCACCGCCACGGTACCAGCGGGCGGAAGGGGGGACCAGCGCTTGGCCTCCGGCCGACTTCCGCACTACTTTTCCGGACCTACACCCTTCCGTCCGCAAGTTCCCTACACGAGCGACCGGTCCTGGCTCTGCTAGGGGGGCCGGTCCGAGCGAGCCATGACCATCCCGTTACTCCGCGCCTCCGAGCATCTTCACGACGTCAAATACGAGATCCGTGGAGCTCTGGCCCGTCGCGCCGAGGAGCTCGAGCGGGAGGGCTACGACATCGTCAAGCTCAACATCGGTAACCCCGGTGCGTTCGGTTTCCGGATGCCCGACACCATGCGCGTGGCCATCGTCCAGAATTTGCACCAGGCCGATCCGTATTCGCATCAGAAGGGCATCTTTCCAGCGCGCGAAGCCGTCGTCATGCAGCAGCAGGACCGCGGCATCATGGAAGTGACGGCGGACGACGTGTTCATCGGCAACGGCGTCTCGGAGCTCATCATGATGACCATGCGCGCTCTGCTCAATCCGGGCGACGAAGTCCTGGTGCCGAGCCCCGACTACCCACTGTGGACGGCCTCGGTCGTGATCCACGGCGCCAAGGCGGTGCACTACCCCTGTCGCCCGGGCCAGGGCTTCGTACCCGACCCCGAGGAAGTACGGGCGCTGATCACGCCGCGCACGCGCGCGCTGGTCGTGATCAACCCGAACAACCCGACGGGCGCCGTCTACCCCAGGGACGTGCTCACGAAGCTGGCGCGCATCGCCGAAGAGCACCACCTGGTCCTGTGCGCCGACGAGATCTACGATGAAATGCTGTACGAAGGCGCGGAGTACGTGCCCATGGCGACTCTGGCCCGAGGCACCCTGTGCGCCACGTTCAGCGGCCTATCGAAGATCTACCGCGCCTGCGGTTTGCGCGTGGGCTGGGTGTCGTTCTCCGGCGAACGCGCTCACGCCAAGGACTACTTGCAGGCCGTGGAGCTGCTCGCTTCCTTGCGCCTGTGTTCGAACGTGCCCGGCCAGTTCGCGGTGCAGACGGCCCTCGGCGGCCGCCAATCCATCTTCGACCTGACGCGGAGTGGCGGGCGGCTCTACGAGACTCGCCGCGCCATCCTGGAAGCCGTCGACAAGAGCCCGCTGCTCACGGTCGTACCGCCCCGCGGGGCCATGTACGCGTTCATCCGCGTCAATAGGGAGCGCCTGCGCGGTGACTTCGACGATCAGGAGTTTGCGCTCGATCTGCTGGAGCAGAAGCACGTGCTCGTCGCCCCCGGCTCGAGCTTCAACGTGCCCTACAAGGACCACTTTCGCGTCACCTTGTTGCCGGATCCCAAGCAGATGCAGGACGTGATGCAGCGCATGGATGCGCTCCTGCAAGAGTACGCGCAGGCCTGAGCTGATTTCAGCCTCGGTTCACGCGCACCAGAACGAGCAAGGGCCGACCAGCGGCCCGGGCTTGATCGAGGTCGACCGTTAGCTCGAGCGACCAGCCGAGGTCATCCTCTGGGTCGACGAGGGTCTGCAGGAGCACCCACCGCCCCCCGTCCTCCGTGAGCTTCAGGTAGCGCGGACTGCGCGCCGTCGGATCGAGCCGGAGCTCCGCGTACTCATCGAAGTACGGGACGACGGCGTTTTCGAGCGCAGCGGCATCCCACGGGGCTCCCGAGCCAGCGTCGAGCTCGCGGGCCGCCCGCTCGTAATCTTTCTTGCCGAGCGCCGCCACGAGGCGCCAGACGGCGTTGCGGACCAGCACGGTGAATGCCCGCCGATCGCGCGTGACGTCGAACTCTTCGGGCTCTTTCGGCTCCGCTTGGGCCAGCGCTGCCTCGGGGTTTTGCAGGCGCTCCCACTCCTCGAGCAAACTCGCGTCGACGGAGCGCACCTCGGCGCCCAGCCAGTCGATGTAGTCTTGCAGCTCCTCCGTCTTGGCGGTTTCGGGCAGGCTGCGCTCGAGCGTGCGGTAGATCTCCGACAAGTAACGCAAGAGGACGCCTTCGGCGCGCTCGATGCCGTATTCCTTGACGTAACCGTGAAAGGCCAGGCCCTGCTCGTACATGTC
>Ga0164308_10000078_pt1 | contig 45277 bp, 34 predicted proteins | sample Whisoiple_246_MG_FD_109983 | JGI IMG/M metagenome (GOLD analysis project Ga0164308, IMG submission 109983) | Soil microbial communities amended with fresh organic matter from upstate New York, USA - Whitman soil sample_246_MG | ecosystem: Environmental > Terrestrial > Soil > Unclassified >... | reverse complement strand
CCTCGTTCTGCGCGCCGCGGACCACCGTGCTGGCGCAGTCCGACGGCGCAGCCATCCAGAAGTCGATCGTCCCGGCCAGTTCGGTCCGCCCACAGCCCGGGCTGCCGGGGAAGAACATCCAGGTGAAGTTCGCGGCCCAGAACACCGGCACGCTCTGGCTCAGGCAGTTGGTGGTGCAGGACACGGACGCGGCATTCTTCGACTCCGTCGACGTGCGCGCCAGCGATCCGATCCGGGTGAATTTCCCGCCGAGCGCCAACCGGGTCCGGGTCGACGCCTGCACCGGAGCGTGCGGACCGGCGGACTTCGTCACCGGCACACCGACCGCGAGCCAGTCACCGCCGCTGCCCATCGCCGCCGCCGATGTCCGCGGAATCCGGGTCACCTTTCTCACCGCCGACGGCAGCTTCACGATCAAGCCGGGAACCAACTTCCCGGCAACCGGGTTGTGCACCGGCGCGAGCATCTGCCTGAACGTCTCGCCCCGCGCGGAACTTCGCTCCGCGCCCGGGACCCCGGTTCCGGACGAGTTGACCGACACCGCGACCGGCGGTTACGAGACAACTGCCCAGGGCGGGCAATTGGCCCCGATTCCCGACACATCGGCCACCCATTCCCTGACCACTGGCACGGCAGCGCTGCTGTTCGACAAGGGCGACGACATCGACGTCGCACCCGGCACCCTGATCCCGATCACCCTCACCGCCACGAACTCCGGCACCGGGGTGATCCCGGATCTGCAGATCGTCGACCCGGTCCCGACCAAGCTGGAATTCAGTCCGACCAATCCCGACAACCCGTACACGATCAGCTACACGCTGCCGGCCGGGGCGCCCGAACCACCCGAGGTCGTCTACACCCCGGTCTACGACGACGCCGGCAAGGTCGTCTCGCTCCGCTGGGAATTCCCCGGCTGGGATTTCGTACCGGGTGCGGTCGTGACTGTCGGCGTGGAGTTCAAGCTCGCTCCCGGCGCCCAGGTCGGCGACCAGATCGAGAACCGGGCCGGCGCAACCGGAGCCCGCCCCGATCTGGCGTGCTCGCCCGGTGGATCCGCGGCCGGCACGGTGACCGATGACGACGCCTACGGTCCCGGCACCTACTGCACCTCCGCCGCAGTGGTCGGCACCGAGTCGGGCAACGCGTTCCGGACCGAGAAGTGGGTCTCCGGCGACGATTCGCTGGGCTGGATGAACAGCATCACCAAGGAACTGCTGCCGCTCGAAGATCCCGGATGCCCGCGGCTGGATGTGGACGGCCAACTGTTCACCCGCTACCCCTGCGTGGCCAGGGTGGCACCGGGACAGGGCTTCGACTTCTACCTGCGGCTGACGAACTCCGGGACCAACCCGGCCACCGAGGTTCGGTTGGTCGATGTCTTCCCGGCACCCGGCGACCGCGGTGTGTTCGTCGACGATGAGCGCGGCACCGAGTGGGAGCAGGCGCCCACCCTGCTCGGGCCGGTCGTGTTGGCCGGCACCGGTGAGTTGGCCGGGTCGTACACCGCGGCGGCTCCGCCGGTGTGCACCGACGACCTGGCCGCCCAGCCGTCCGCCTGCGACGGCGCGGACTGGTCCGTTGACTACGACCCGGCAGCGACCGCCTTCCGTGCCTTCGTGACCTTCCCGGCCGCTGATCTGCTCGGCCCGGGGGACAGCACCGCGCTGCGATTCAGGATGGCCGCGCCGCCCGCGCCGACGAACCCCGAGCAGAACGAGATCGCGTGGAACTCCTTCGCGCACACCGACTTCTTCCTCGACAACGGCTCCATCGTGCAACTTCCGCAAACCGAGCCGATCAAGACCGGGGTGGCCCTGGTGTACGGCGGGCTCAGCCTGACCAAAGCAGTCGTCGGTGAACCGACGCCGGAGCAGGCCGGTCCGTACGGCTTCGAGTACGAGTGCCTCGTCACGCCGGAGGTCGCCGTCGGCGACCCCGCGGCCGATCCGGTGATCGCCGCAGCCGGTAGCGCCCAGCTCACTGCGGGGCAGACCCTTGACGTCACGGGCATTCCGGCGCGGGCACAGTGTGCTGTCTGGGAGCCTGAACCGGGCGGACTCATCAGTGACGCAGCCGATCGGGCCACCGCCAAACAGGCGACCATCCCGGTCGACGACGTCACCGGCCTGCCGGTGAACGTGATCATCACCAACACTGTCCCGGACGAAGAACCGCCGACGACGGAGCCCACCGATCCCACGGTGACCGGCGAGCCGACAACACCGACCGATCCGACCGGAACCACCGACCCGACCGGAACCACCGGGCCAACGGACACGACAGCAACGACGGGATCGTCGGAACCGACAGGATCGACGGGCTCGTCCGGAACCATCGTCACCACGACGGTCAGCGCCTACCCCGGTGGCGGCTACGGTGCGGGCGGTGGCAGCTCCTATCTGCCGAATACCGGGGTCGACGTCGCCTGGTTCCTGCGGATCGCCCTGTTGCTGTTCGCTGCCGGTTCAGCTGCCCTGTTGGCCGCCCGGTACTCCCGACGCAGGTACCAGGGCAACCACTGATTAAGACATGGCAGCGTCAGGAGTCCAGCCAGGCGCTGGGGTCGTCGATCACGTCGGCCAACACGGCCGACGCGGCACCGTTCAGCGCGGCGTAATCGCGGACCTCGGCGGACACCACCTGCAGCCTGGACCAGGGCGCCGACAGCACGCGGGACTGCAGCACGTCGTCGATGCCCGGAATCAGGAAAGGCGAGAGCGGGGCATAGATGCCGCCCAGCACGACGTTTTCGACATCGATCAGGTTGACCGCGTTGGCCAGCGCCGTGCCCAATGCCTTTGCGGCACCGGCCATCGAGGCCAGGGCATCCGTGTCGCCAGACTGCGCGGCGGACATCAAAGCCTCCACCGGCAGGTCCAGGTCCAGTGATGCCGCGCGCATCAACGCGTCCTTGCCCGCGTACTGCTCGAGGCAGCCCAAGGCCCCGCATCGGCACAACGGGCCGCTGGGATCGACGACCGTGTGGCCGATCTCGCCGCTCCACCCGTGTCGCCCACCGAACACCACACCGTCGATCACCAGTGCGCCGCCGACGCCGACCTCGCCGGACAGATAGAGAAATGAGAGCACGCCGGCGCGGCGCAAGGCATCCGCCTCGGCCCGGGCGCCCAGGGTGGCCTCGTTGTCCAACCTGATGGCGACGTCGGCCGTTGCCGGGTGCGAGCGGAACTCCTTCACGACGTCGATCTCCCGCCACCCGAGGTTGGGTGCCAGTCTGACCGGGCCGAACATCCGGTCCACCAGGCCGGGAATCGCCAGCGCGCTACCGGCCATCCTGATGTCGGCATCGAGCTGCCCGGTGACCGCGCAGTAGAGCTCGGACAGCCGGGCGATCACCGTCCCCGGGTCGCTGCCGCGGAAGTCGGCCGACTCGACGTGTTCACCGAGCACGGCGCCCGACAGGTCGATCACCCGGACACCCAGGTAGTCCACGTTGATCTCCATGCCGACGGCGGCCAGTGTGCCGGCCGCCGGGATCAGCGGTACCGCTGGTCGCCCGGCTCGCTGGGACATCACCGGAGGAAGCTCGGTGACCAGGCCAGCCACGATCAGCCGATCGGCCAGCGACGAGACGGTTGCCCTGGTCAATCCCGTCGCCACGGCGATGTCGGCGCGCGAAACGGGTACCGGAGCGTCGATGATGAGCCGCAGCACCAATCCGAGATTGTGTTCGCGCAGGTTGGCCTGCCGGATAGCGGAGGCGCCGAGCGGAGTCGATCGGCGCGATGTCATGTGTTGACCCTAGACCGTGGATGCGATAAGTTCAATCAAATAACAAATAGAACGACCATCGACGAAGGAGTCAGGAAATGGTTGCGTCACCCACCCCGGAGGATCACTTCTCGTTCGGACTGTGGACGGTGTCATGGCAGGGTCGCGACCCGTTCGGCGATGCCACCCGGCCCGCGCTGGACCCGATCGAGGCCGTCGAGAAGCTGGCCGAGGCCGGCGTCTGGGGCATCACCTTCCACGACGACGACCTGATCCCGTTCGGCTCTGACGCCGCCACTCGTGATGCGCTGATCGCGGGGTTCAAGGACGCCTGCGCCAGCAACAACATCACCGTCGAGATGGTCACCACCAACCTGTTCACCCACCCGGTCTTCAAGGACGGCGGCTTCACCTCCAACGACCGTTCGGTGCGCCGCTTCGCGCTGCGCAAGGTCCTGCGCAACGTCGACCTGACCGCCGAACTCGGCGCTCAGACGTTCGTCATGTGGGGCGGTCGGGAGGGCAGCGAGTACGACGGCTCGAAGGACCTGAACTCCGCGTTCGACCGGTACCGCGAGGGCGTCGACACGGTGGCCGGCTACATCAAGGACAAGGGCTACGACATCAAGATCGCGCTCGAGCCGAAGCCGAACGAGCCCCGCGGCGACATCCTGCTGCCGACGGTCGGCCACGCGCTCGGCTTCATCGCCCAGCTGGAGCACGGCGACATCGTCGGTCTGAACCCGGAGACCGGCCACGAGCAGATGGCCGGGCTGAACTACACCCACGGGATCGCGCAGGCGCTGTGGGCCGACAAGCTGTTCCATATCGACCTGAACGGTCAGCGCTCGATCAAGTACGACCAGGACCTGGTGTTCGGTCACGGCGATCTGCTGTCGGCGTTTTTCACTGTCGACCTGCTGGAGAACGGCTTCCCGAACGGCGGACCCCGGTACACCGGCCCCCGGCACTTCGACTACAAGCCCTCGCGCACCGAGGGTTTCGACGGGGTGTGGGCCTCGGTCAGGGCGAACATGGCGATGTACCTGTTGCTCAAGGAGCGGGCGCTGGCGTTCCGCGCCGACCCCGAGGTGCAGGAAGCCATGGCTGCGTCCGGGATCGCGGAGCTCGGGCAGCCGACGCTCGGTTCCGGTGAGTCCGTCGCCGATTTCCTGGCCGACGATTCCGCGTTCGAGGGCTACGACGCGAACAAGGCGGCCGAGCACTCCTTTGCCTTCATCCACCTGAACCAGCTGGCGATCGAGCACGCTCTCGGTGGCCGCTGACAATCAGCCCCGCCCACGCGTCGACCCCGTCGGCGCGTGGGCGAGAACCGTTTCCCTGCCTGTTCCGTAACCCCTGATGAGCCGGACAACAGCCACGTCACGGGACGTCGCGCGGCTCCCACCCAAGGGGATGCAGTCATGGCAAGTGTCAGCAACATCGTGTTGACGGTCGTGCGGGACGTGGCCAACGCGGAGGTCACCATCGACTACGACATCAACTGGAGCAACTTCGACCAGTTGACCAACCTGCCCTACCTCGACACCTTCCGGCTGATCGAGGACGACACCGACCAGGATGGCGACAACCTGCCGCTCGGCGACGATCCCGTCTCGCTGACCAGGTTCGTCTTCCTGATCCCGATCAGCTCCAACGGGGCGGCAGTCACGCACCGCACCAAGACCACGACGCTGCCGTTCGCGAACCTGAACAAGGACAGCAACGGGGGCAACGACGACGACGAGATCCGTGCCGTCATCACGCTGACCCCGCAGCTGCCGGTGGCGGTCAGCCGGGAGAGCAACGTCGTCGTGGTTGCCGCCTGATCGGTTGCTGTGCGCAGGGCCGGTCATCGGAATGTCGTCCGATGGCCGGCCCTTTCGTTGTGCCTGACGCTCAGCCGGAACGGCGCTCGGGCGCCTGTTCGGCCAGCGCCTGGCCGACGCCACGGGCCTCGATCCCGATGTCGCGCAGCAGCCCGGCGAGTCGGACATCGATCCCGACGAAGTACAGACCCGGCGCTTGCGGCAGGGCGTCCGCGCCGTGCACTCTCGGTACCCCGGACGCATCGAGAACACCCAGGTGGCCGAGCATGTCGTCGAGGCCCGGGCGGAATCCGGTGGCGCAGATGATCGTGTCCGGTCGCCATAGGGATCCGTCGGTCAGCACAACCCTGTCTCCGTCGAAGTGGTCGATGGCCGTTACGATCGAAATCCGGTGCTCCCGAACGCTTTTCACGAATCCGTGATCGAGAACCGGGACGGTGCCTGTTCGCAGGAACTGGCTGTACCCGTCGTTGGCCGGTGCGGGAAGTCCGTAGCCGGACAGGTCCGGGACGCTGATCCGACGCAGTAGGCGGAGCACCGTGTTGATCGCGGGTTCCGGAAACCTCCGTAAGGCGATGCCGAACAGCTGACTGGGCACACCAAGAGTGTCGCGCCGGACGATGTTCGGTGGGGTTCGCACGGACAGTGCGACCTCGACCTTGCAGTCCGCGAGTTGTACCGCGATCTCGGCAGCGGAGTTCCCGGCGCCGACCACCAGCACCCGCTGTCCGGAGTATGCGGTCGGTTCGCGATACTCGTTCGAGTGCAACAACTCTCCGGTGAATGTGGACGCCCCCGGCCACACCGGGGTGATGGGGACGTTGGTGTATCCGGTTGCGACGACAACCGCGCCGGCAGTCCGTTCTCCGGCAGAGGTCTGCAGTTGCCACCCACCGTCGACCCGGTCGATCCGCCGGATGTCGACCCCGAACTCGGGTCGGATGTCGAACCGGCGGGCGTAGTCGCGCAGGTAGCGGACGAAGTCGTCACGGGCGACCCACCGACCGTAGCTTCGCGGAATACTCGAATGCGGCAGACCCGAGAGCCAGCGAACGGTGTGCAGTCGGAGCCTGTCGTAGCGCGATTGCCAACTCGAACCGATGCTCGTCGAGCGTTCCAACACTGTGTACGGGATTCTTCGGCGGTGCAGGGACGACGCCACCGCGAGCCCGGCCGGTCCGGCCCCGATCACCACGACGTCGGCTGCCACAATCTTCAACAGTAGCGCCACATCTCATCGGTCGGTCCGTCCCGTGCGCCGGCTGTTCGGGACAGGAGGTCGATCGTGGAGAGGTGGAGCTGGCCGCAGGTCAGGGCGCGACGCCTGGATCGGCACCGGCTCTCCGGCCGGCCGGCCGCGGGGACATGCGCCGAGGTCGTCTCGGTGATCTGCGGTGCCCACGCCCAGGTGATGTCCGCGGCGGAACTGTCCATAGCGCTCCGCTGTAAGGACGTCACCAGATCGGAAGTCCGTCAGGCGCTGTTGCCGGGTGGCACTTTGATCAAGACCTTCGGTCCGCGTGGCACCGTGCACCTACTGGCCGCCGTCGACCTGCCGATGTGGACTGCGGCGCTGTCAGCCGTTCCGCCGTCGGTTCCGGTGGCGTCGGGTTCGCCGACCGACTTTCGGATGACCCTTGAGCAGACCGACGAGGTGGTCGCGGCAATGACGCAGGCGCTTGCCGGTGATGAGGAACTGACGCTCGAGGAACTGGAACCTCTGGTGCTCGATGCTGTCGGGCCATGGGCCGCTGATCCGGTGATGCCGGCTTTCGGCGGATTCTGGCCCCGATGGCGGCAGGCGATCCCGGCTGCCGCGCATCAGGGAGTGTTGTGCTTCGGTGCCGGACGCGGACGAACCGTCACCTACCGCCGACCGTCCGCGCTGGTTCCCGGCTTTCGTCCGGGAGGGTCGGCGGATTCGTTGCGGGAGTTGGTGCGTCGCTACCTGGCCGCCTTCGGACCGGCTACACCGGCGCAGTTCGCGCAGTGGCTCGCGGCACCGGTCGCCTGGGCGGCACAGACTTTCGAATCACTGTCCGACGAGCTGATCGTGGTTGATTTGGCCGGGACGGAGGCCTGGGTGCTGGCGGCCGATCACACTCCACCGACCGGGCGCCCGAGCGGCGTCCGGTTGCTGCCGTATTTCGACAGCTACATCGTGGGCAGCCACCCCAGGGCAAGGCTGTTTCCAGGAGTCGCGGGTCGGCGGGCGCTGTCCCGAACCGGGCAGGCCGGAACCATGCCGGTGCTCCTGGTGAATGGCGAAGTGGCCGGCGTCTGGCGCATGCGGCGTTCCGGGAAGCGACTGCGGATCACGGTCGAACCGTTCGGCGACCTGACCTCCCGGCAGCACGTGCAGTTGGAGCACCAGGTCGAGCGAACGGCGGCGATCCTGGAAGGCACACCGGACCTCACCATCGGCCCCATCGCCGTCGGCCACCACCTCTAGCGGGGCTCGTCGGTCGACACGCCCGACAGGGGAGCGCTTGTCGGGCTCATCTGCCGCTAGTGGACGGCAGCAGCGTTCGATGAGCGGCAGTTGTGCCCCGACAGTAGGTGGAGGCCGGGTGAGTCCTGTCCGATTTATGCCCGAATGGCGATATCGCGGAAACATCTCGGTGCATCCTCATCGGCGCGCGACGGCCCACCCCACCGGTCGTGAGGGAGGGTCGGTTTCCGCTCCAGGCTCCGCGCTCGACGGTAAACACGCCCGACAGGGGAGCGCTTGTCGGGCTTATCTGTCGCTGGTGGGCAGCAGCAGTACCCGAGAAGCGGCAGAAGTGGCCCAACAGCATGCAGCGGTCGGGCGCGTCGAGTCCGATTCGCGCCGAATGGCGATATCGCGGAAGCGCTGGGACCCGTTGGCGTCGCGGTGGAGTCGATAGAGCGTGGATGCGGTGCTGCGTGGATTCGGTACAGCGTGGATTCGGTACAGCGTGGATTCGGTACAGCGTGGATGTGGCTGGCGGCAGGCTCTGCGCCAGGAGGGGGCGGAAGCAACCGCGTCGGTGCCAACGACGTCGTCGGACGAGGTGTCCAGCGCGCGGTCCGCCAGATCGCGCCGTCCACCATCGGTGGCGGACCGCGTCGCCCGTGTTTGGGCAGGCACCACCTGCTCCGGGCTGAGGCAGTGTTCGGCGTCCGATCTACGGAGCCTCGTCACACTCCGCCAATCAGGTGATCCGCCCTGTCGTTACCGATTCGTGACGTGACACACTTGACTCCCAGCATTTGTTTGCCCAATACTCAAACCATCGAAGCGCTTCGACGTGAACGGCACTGAAATAGTCGAAGTGACACGAGCAGGCATCGAGATCGACGGTGGTGCCGCGGAAATCCTGATCTCCACCAAGAAGCAGCAGAGGCAAGCACATCATCGAAGCGCTTCGACGCAACAACAAACTCCCGAGTGGGAGATCATCAAGTCATCGACGACGAAGGGACGGGACATGGCCACCATGCAGGATGTCGCCACCCTGGCCCACGTCTCGCTGAGCACGGTCTCCTACGCCATCAACAACACCAGGCCGATCTCCGCCGCCACCCGGCAGCGGATCGATGCCGCGATGGCCGAATTGAACTTCCGGCCCAACGCCATCGCCCGCAGCCTCGCCAGCAAGCGCAGCCGCATCGTGGCCCTGACCTTTCCCGGGATCGAGAACGGCCTCGGCAGCACGGTGATGGAATTCGTCACCAGCGCCGCCGAAGCCGCCCGGGCTCGCAACTACCACCTGGTGGTCTGGCCGTACGCGCCGTCCCAGGCAGCGGAGATGCGGGAGATGAGTCGGGACGGCCTGACCGACGGCGTGATCATCATGGAGGTGCGTCGCGACGACCCGCGGGTACGTGTGCTGGACGCCGCCGGCATCCCGCTGACGATGATCGGCCGCGCCGACGACACCAATGACAGCCGCTGCGTGGACATCGATTTCGACTCCACGACCGAAGATGCCGTGGCTCACCTCGCTTCGCTCGGACATCGCAACATCGCGCTGCTGAACCACTCCGCCGCCAGTCGCGACCACGGCTACGGCCCGACGCTCCGCGTGGACAGCGGCTTCCACGCCGCCATGTCGCGTCGTGGGTTGGCCGGTACGACTGTGTGGAGCGACGAATCCCCGGCTGCCGGCCGAGCAACCATGGCGGCACTGCTGAACCGAGCGCCCGAGATCACTGCCCTCGTTGCCATGAACGAGAACGCCGTGATCGGTGCGGTCGGCGCGCTGACTCAGCGTGGATTGACGGTGCCGCAGGACTTCTCCGTGCTGTCCATCGTCTCCTCGCCGTTGGTGGCGGAGATGGTGGAACCGACTCTGACCACCCTGCACTCACCCGGCGCCGCGCTCGGCCGGCTCGGAGTGCAATCCCTGCTCGACCAGCTCGACGGTCGCGATCCGGTCGGTGGACCGGTATTGCTGCCCTGCAGATGGGAGGCCGGCCTCAGTACAGGGCCGGTCTCGCCGGACCCGTTCCGGCACCGCTGACACCCCCTCACCCCCGACCGGCGCCGTGCTGGCGCCGACCGACCCGCCCGGTCGACAGCACCACAGCCTGATCACAACCACACCCCCGCAACGCATCCCGAGACGGCCGCCGGCCGCCGCGTCGATGCCGCGCACCCTCGTCCGGCCCGGCTCGACCAATGCCCCACCCGAGTATCGGAACCCCAGCACTACCCCGCATCACCACCCTCGGCCCAGCGCCGACCGGCCTCATCGCCGGTCAACCCAGGAGGAACCGCATGAAAAACTCCCGCCTCAAGGCCGGCATGATCGCCGGACTTGCAGCGCTGTCCCTGACCCTGGCCGCGTGCTCGGGTTCATCGGACACCGCCAGCACCGGCTCCGCGAGCGAGGACGGTGGCAGCCTGAAGCTCTGGCATTACGAGAGTGCCAACGGTGCCATGGGCATCGCCTGGGACAAGGCGATCGAGATCTTCAAGACCGAACACCCCGGCGTGACGGTCGATTTCGAGCGCAAGGCGTTCGAACAGATCCAGCAGAACGGCGGCATGATCATCAGCTCCGACGAGGGGCCGGACATCATGGAGTACAACAAGGGCAATGCCACCGCCGGGCTGCTGGCCTCCCAGGGACTGCTCACCGATCTGAGCGCCGAGGCCACTGCCCGGGGCTGGGACACCACCTTGCCGTCCAGCCTGCAGACGACCGCCAAGTACGACGAGCGGGGCGTCATGGGCTCCGGCAACTGGTACGGCGTCCCGAACTATGGCGAGTATGTGATGGTCTATTACAACAAGGATGTCTTCGCGGCCAACGGCATCGAGGTGCCGACGACGCTCGACGAGTTCACCGCAGCCATGGACACCCTGGTCGCGGCCGGAACCACGCCGATCTGCATGGCCGGTGCCGAGTACCCCGCCGGCCAGCTCGCCTACCAGCTGGCACTGACCAAGGCCGACCGGTCGTTCGTCGACGATTACCAGCTCTACAAGAACCCGGTCGACTTCCAGGCCGATCCGCTGAAGTACGGCGCGGAGACCTTCGACCAGTGGGTCAAGAAGGGCTACATCTCGCAGGAATCGGCGTCCCTGAAGGCGGAGGACATGGGCACCGGCTTCATCGGCGGCAAGTGCGCGATGATCGTCTCCGGTAGCTGGTGGTACGGCCGATTCTCCGAGGAGATCACCGGATTCGACTGGGGCACCTTCCTGTTCCCCGGCACCAAGCTGAGTCTCGGTTCGTCCGGCAACCTCTGGGTCGTCCCCGAGGCCTCCAAGAACAAGGAACTGGCCTACGACTTCATCGACATCACGATGAGCCCCGAGGTCCAGGAACTGCTCGGCAACAGCGGCGGCATCCCGGTCGCGGCGGACCCGGCGAAGATCACCGATCCGAAGAACCAGGAACTGATCGCGAACTTCAACAAGGTCACCGCAGCTGACGGCCTGGCGTTCTACCCCGACTGGCCCGTACCCGGTTACTACGACGTGCTCGTCTCCGGCTACCAGTCACTGATCAACCAGTCCAAGTCGCCGGCCGAGGTACTCGACCAGATCTCCGGTCCGTACCAAGAGGGCGTCGACGCCATCCAGGCCGGCTGACCCACCCAGCGAACCGACGGGCGGGTGGTGGCAGTCCCGGCAAGGACGCCACCACCCGCCCGAATCGCCAGATCCGCCGAGGGAGAGAACATGTCAGACATTGCACAGGTCGCCGACGCCGGAGTCACGGAACGCTCCGGAGCGAAGGCCACCGTGCGGGGTGGCCACGGAGCGCCGGCCGCAGAACGAGGCCGCACCAACAAATCGGTCGGGTTCAGCTCGCGGCCGTACTGGCTGTACCTGATCCCCGGCGGACTGCTCTTCGTGGTCGTCATCCTGGGCCCGTTGGTCTACAACGTGTATCTCTCGTTGACCAAATGGTCCGGCGTGGGCCAGCCGAAGTTCATCGGATTCGACAACTACCTGAAACTCCTGTCGGACAGCGTCTTCTGGGAGTCGTTCAAGAACTCGGTGGCGATGATCATCGCCATGGTGGTGATCCCGACACTGATCGGACTGCTGCTGGCCTCGGTGCTGTTCGACTACCTGGGCAAGCGTTTCGGCGGATCCAGCGTCAGTGTGCTCCGCGCGGTGTTCTACCTGCCGCAGGTGCTGCCGGTGGTGGTGGCGGGGATCGTCTGGGGCTGGATCCTCCGGCCGGACGGTGCGTTCAACGCCTTCCTCGACGCCATCGGTCTGCAGGGCTTCACCCGGGATTGGCTCGGCGACCCGAACACCGCACTGCCGATGGTGATGCTGGTCATGGTGTGGGTTCAGATCGGCTACCCGGTGGTCATCTTCATGTCGGCTCTGCAGCGGGTCGACCCGGAGATCTACGAGGCCGCCGAGATCGACGGCGCCGGCTACTGGGCGCGTTTCCGGGCGATCACCATCCCGCAGATCAAGCCGGAAACCTTCGTGGTCGCGCTGACCTGCACCATCGCCGCGCTCAAGGTGTTCGGGCCGATCTATGCCCTGACCAGGGGCGGCCCGGAGAACGCGACCAATGTGCCGTCGTACTTCGCCTACTTCACGTTCTTCAAGAAGCTCAACGTCGGATACGGGGCGGCCATCGCCACCGTGCTCACCCTGATCATCGTCCTGGTCGCCGTCGCCATCATGCGGTGGCAGGCGAACTCGGAAAAGAAGGAAGCAGCATGAGCATCCCCGCTGTCGACCGCACGGGCCCGACGGAAACCGTCGCCACCACAATCTCCGCCGCCCAGCGTCGCGCCGACGAGCGCGCGTCCCGTTCGAGGGATCGGTTTCACCGCGGGACCGCCCGCTGGGTGGTACTGATCGCGGTCGCGGCGGCCGCGCTGCTGATGCTGGTGCCGTTCATCCTGATGCTGCTCAACGCGTTCAAGTCGCCGGCCGACTACTCGACGAACGGCCCGCTGAGTTGGCCGACCGAGTTCTACACCAAGGGTCTTGTCACCTACTGGAACCAGGTGAACTACCCAGAAAAGCTGTGGAACTCGACGGTGATCGCCGGCACGGTGGCCGTCGCCGCGGTGTTGATCTCACTGCTGAACGCCTACGCGATCGGCGTCGGGCGGGTGAAGGGTCGGCTGTGGATTGTCGCACTGTTCCTGCTGGGCAACATGATTCCGCAGGAGGCATTGGTCTACCCGCTGTACTTCTTCGCCAAGGAGGTCGGGCTCTACAACACCAAGCTGGTGGTGATCATCATCTTCACGGTGATTCAGAGCGCGTTCGGCACCTATCTGTTGGCGTCCGTGCTCGGCACCTTCCCGAAGGCGTTGTTGGAGGCTGCCGCGCTCGACGGAGCGACTCGCTGGCAGATCCTCTGGAAGATCGTCTTCCCGATCGTGCGGCCGACCCTGTCGGTGTTGTTGATCTTCTTCTTCATCTGGACGTGGAACGAATTCTTCATCCCGCTGGTCATGCTCATCGACAACGCCACCCAAACCATTCCGGTCGCGCTCGCCTCGCTGCAGGGGGACCGCCTGATGGACGCGCCCACCACCAACGCGGGCGCGCTGATCAGCCTGATCCCCGCGGTCATCTTCTTCTTCATCTTCCAGCGGACCCTGACTCGCGGGGTCACCGCCGGCGCGGTCAAATAGCCCCGGCCGATCAAGAAAATTTCCAGCCCCCACCCGGCTGTTGATCCACCACTTCGGCATGCCTCCCGGCTCGGGAAACAGCCGAAAGTGGTTGATCAACAGAGGATTTCCGGATCAACCATGACGTGAGACAGTGAGGACATGCAGATGAGGTCACGCAGATGAAGTTCAGTGACGGATACTGGATGGTGCGCGAGGGCTTCGATGTCCAGCACCCGGCCCAGGTCAGGGACGTCGACACCGATGGGCGCACGCTCAGTGTGCTGGCACCGACCAGGGTGATCACCGGCCGCGGCGACACCCTGAACCGGCCGACCGCCACCGTGACCATGTCGACCCCGCTGGCCGACGTGATCAGGGTGCGGATCGAGCACCACGCCGGGGTCCGCGATCCTGGCCCGCGGTTCGCGCTACCCGGGGCGAACGAACCGGATCCGACCATCGAGATCACCGACGACGAGGCCAGTCTGACATCGGGCGGGCTGACCGCCCGCATCGTCCGCGGTCAGACCTGGCTGCTCGAGTTCAGCGCCGATGGAAGGGTTCTCACCTCCAGCCTGCCGAAGACGATCGGTCTGGCCACCGGGCCGGACGGTGCGCGGTATGTCTACCAACAGCTCTCGCTGGACGTCGGGGAGAAGATCTACGGGCTGGGGGAGCGGTTCGGGCCGGTGGTCAAGAACGGCCAGCCGGTCGACATCTGGCAGGCCGACGGCGGGACCAGCAGCGATCAGGCGTACAAGAACGTGCCGTTCTTCTGGTCCACCAAGGGCTACGGAGTGTTCGTCAACCACGCCGAGCGGGTCTCCTTCGAGATAGGCTCGGAAGCCGTTTCCCGCAGCCAGTTCTCAGTTCCTGGCGAGCATCTGGAGTATCTGGTCATCCATGGGCCGACGCCCAAGCAGATCCTGGCCAGGTACACCGAGCTGACCGGGCGACCGCCCCGGGTGCCGGAGTGGTCGTTCGGGCTCTGGCTCTCGACCTCGTTCACCACCGATTACGACGAGAAGACCGTCAGCAGCTTCATCGACGGCATGGCAGAGCGTGAGATTCCGCTCAGTGTCTTTCATTTCGACTGCTTCTGGATGCGCGAATTCCGCTGGTGCGACTTCGAATGGGATCCGGTCACCTTTCCTGAGCCGGAGGCGATGCTGGCCCGGCTGAAGGCCAAGGGACTGCGGATCTGTGTCTGGATCAACCCGTACATCGCGCAACGCTCGGCGCTGTTCGAGGAGGGTCGGTCGAGGGGGTACCTGGTCACCAGGGCCGACGGCAGCGTCTGGCAGTGGGACAAGTGGCAGGCCGGAATGGCGCTGGTCGACTTCACCAATCCGGCTGCGGCGCAATGGTTCGCCTCCCACCTGGAGCGGCTGCTCGATCAGGGGGTCGACGCATTCAAGACCGACTTCGGCGAACGCATCCCGACCGACGTGAGCTGGTTCGACGGTTCTGACCCGGATCGGATGCACAACTACTACACGCATCTGTACAACCGGACGGTCTTCGATCTGCTCGAACGACGACGGGGCAAGGGTGAGGCGGTGCTGTTCGCCCGGTCCGCCACCGCCGGCGGGCAGCAGTACCCGGTGCACTGGGGTGGCGACTGTGATTCCACCTACGCATCGATGGCCGAGACCCTCCGCGGCGGGTTGTCGTTGGCCGCCAGCGGTTTCGGCTACTGGTCGCACGACATCGGTGGTTTCGAGGGCACGCCCGACACGGGGGTGTTCAAACGGTGGCTGGCATTCGGGCTGCTGTCCAGCCACAGCCGGCTGCACGGCTCCGCTTCCTACCGGGTGCCGTGGGCGTTCGACGAGGAGGCCGTGCAGATCACCCGGCGATTCACCCGACTGAAAATGTCGTTGATGCCCTACCTGGCCGGCGCAGCCCGTCAGGTGCAGGACAGTGGAACGCCGATGATCCGGCCGATGGTCCTGGAGTTCCCGGACGACCCGGCCACCGAGCACCTCGATGCGCAGTACATGCTCGGTGATTCCCTCCTGGTGGCACCGGTTTTCACTGCCGACGGCGCCGTCCGGTATTACGTGCCGGAGGGTCGCTGGACAGATCTGTTGGACGGCAGCACGGTGGTCGGTCCGCGTTGGGTGAGCGGACGACACGGCTTCGACTCGCTACCTCTGCTGGCCCGTCCCGGTTCGGTCATTCCGATCGGGGCCCGGGACGACCGGCCGGACTACGACTACCCGGACGCAGTTGCACTGCACCTGTTCGGTATCGACGCGTTGGACTCGGCGACGGTGCGGGTGCCGGCGCTGGGTGGCGGGCCCGGCAGCACCTTCGCCGTGGACCGGGACGGCAACTCGATCGTCGCCCGGCGCCTCGATGGCGACCGCCCGTGGTCCGTCGTGCTCCCGGCCGGTGTTGACATCAACGCCGTCGACGGTGCCGAGACCGTTCCGGATCGGGCTGGGAGCGGCCTCATGCTGCGAGCTTCCAACGACACCGTCACCATTACCCTGAGAAACCCGTACCCGTCTCTGGAGGATCTCACCCGATGACCAGCCCGCAGCGCAGTTTCCCGGAGGACTTCCTCTGGGGGTCGGCAACGGCGTCCTACCAGATCGAAGGCGCCTTCGACGAGGACGGCCGGACACCCTCGATCTGGGACACCTACGTCCGCACCCCCGGCAAGGTGCTGAACGGCGACACCGGCGATGTCGCCGACGACCACTACCACCGGTGGGCCGAGGACGTCGGACTGATCAAGGACCTGGGGCTGCAGGCCTACCGGTTCTCGCTCGCCTGGCCGCGGATCCAGCCGGGTGGCTCGGGGGCATTCAACCCCAAGGGCATCGCCTGGTACTCCCGACTGGTCGACGCCCTGCTCGAGGCCGGCGTGCAGCCGGTCACGACCCTGTACCACTGGGACCTGCCGCAGGAATTGGAGGACGCCGGCGGCTGGGCGAACCGGGAGACCGCCCTGCGGTTCGCAGACTACGCCGAGCATGTCGCCGGCAAGCTCGGTGACCGAATCACCGTGTGGACCACGCTGAACGAGCCCTGGTGTTCGGCCTACCTGGGCTACGCCTCCGGCGTGCACGCCCCCGGCCGGACCGAACCACTGGCGGCGCTGCAGGCCGCGCACCACCTGAACCTCGGGCACGGGCTGGCGGGCCGGGCGATCCGATCCGTCCTCGGCGAGGACACCGCGGTCTCGGTGACGCTGAACCTGCATGTGACCCGGCCGGTCGACCCGGACTCGGCGGCCGACCTGGACGCGATCCGGCAGCTGGACGCCGTGGGGAACCGGGTCTTCCTCGGCCCGATGCTGGACGGCGCCTATCCGGCCGACCTGTTGCAGGACACCGCGTCCATCACTGACTGGTCGTTCGTGAAGGACGGCGACGAGGCCACCATCGCGGTGCCGCTGACCGTGCTGGGGATCAACTACTACTCGACGTCCCGGGCCCGGCACTACACCGGCGAGGCGCCGAAGATCCAAGCCGACGGGCACCAGGCGTCGGAGCACAGCTCCTGGGTGGGTGCCGACGACGTGGAGTTCCTCCCGCAACCTGGTCCGTACACCGCGATGGGCTGGAACATCGATCCGTCGGGGATGACCGAGCTGCTCACCGACATCGGCTCCCGCTACCCGGATCTACCATTGATGGTCACCGAGAACGGCGCCGCCTTCTACGATGTCGTCTCCGAGGACGGTCGGGTGCACGACGCCGACCGGGTGTCGTACCTGCACGACCACATCGACGCCGTCGGGCAGGCCATCGACGCCGGCGTCGACGTGCGTGGCTACTTCCTCTGGTCGCTGCTGGACAACTTCGAGTGGGCCTGGGGATTCGATCGGCGGTTCGGCATCATCCGGGTCGACTACGAGTCGCTGCAACGCACGGTCAAGGACTCGGCCCGCTGGTACGCGGAACTGATCAGGACCAGGCAGTTGCCGGCGGTGGACGCCGCCGGTGCTCCGGCTGCGACGGGCTGAGCCCGGGCCGGGAGGTCAGGCGTCCGGGACGCCGGGAAACGAGTGCGTGGCGTTGTCCAGGATCGAGTCCCAGGCGCCGAGAATGGCCGAGCTTCCGGCCGCCGGATGCACCGTCCAGAGCGGCAGGTCCTGGGAGAACGACTGGGCACCCTGCAGGGTGGTCCCGGTCTCGTGCTTGCCGTGCCAGAGCTCAACCGGTACCCGGACGGCCTCCGGGTCCAGCACCCACTGCGCGGGGCCGGCCGGGCGGGCCGGCGCCGTCCAGGACGGGTTGATCTGCGCCGCATCGGCCGCGACGGCCTCGCGGAAGTCGGATTCCCGCCACCGGTCGCCGAGCACCTGGGCCGAGACGACGTCGAGCCGATCCAGCATCCGGGACCAGGTCGCCTCCTGGGTCAGGTCGGCGTCCTTGCCGGCGGTCTGGATCCACGACGAGAGCGGACCCGCCCAGGTCTTGCGGTGCCGGCGGGCGAAGGGATGCATGATCCCGCGGCGTTCGGTGCCTGCGTCGGGCAGCCGCACGGAGATCGCGGACACCGAGGTCACCAGGGCCGGGTACCGGGCGGCGAACGCGAAGGCGTCGTCCGCCCCCTGACCGATGCCGATCATCGCGACCCGTCCGACGGCCAGGGTCTCGACCATCCGGCGCAGATCCTCGGCCGGCTGTTCGGTGCCGCCGAAACCGATCGGGTCTGAGACGCCGATCCCGGGCCGGTCGATGGCCAACAACCTGATGGCCGATGGCAGCGCACTGTCGTGCAGCAACCATCCCGGAGCGAGCCGGGAGGACCCGGTGTCCGGGATCAGCACGCACGGCAGGCCGCGGGCACTGCCGTACTCGGCCCAGGCCATCGCCCGGCCGTCCGGCAGGCGCAGCGCACCGTGCGGGGCATGCTCGGCGAGCGGCAACAGGACATCGTCGTCGTCGAACAGCTCCGGCTGGATACGAGACTCGCGTACTACCGTCATGGGTGTCCCTTGTTGTTGCTCACCTGGTTGCGGCAGCCCTTGGTGTGGCTGCGCTACATCTGTCCGCTGCGCATCGCTGGTGACCCATTCGCGTCCCGGAACCGACAAGATGTACATCCCCCGGAGGCTTGCGCTGGAGCGCGCATGACTCACACAGCAGTTATATGTCGTTCCGAGGCCTCTCGCACCGCTTTCGAGACCGATCTGTGATGTGACAATTCGGTGACGCCCGACGACGCGTCGTCGACCGCCGATCCCGATGACAACCAGTGACCGGCCGGGTGACGATTGCCCGAACGGCGGATGAACAAGATGCGAACGAGAGGGCGGCTTCAGCCTCGATCCGAGTTGCGTGCGTCCCGCCAGGCCACCCACTGGGCAACGGCGGAGAGGTCGTAGTCCGGTCCGGAGACACCGATCGTGAACAGGGTGACTCCTGCGTCGACGAGTTGATCACCGGCACCGGTGCCGCCCCGTGGCGCCGACGTGGAGTGTTCGATCTCAGCGGGATCGCGGCCGATCGACGCGCAGTGTTCGGTGAGGATGGCCGACTTCCGCTGCATGACGGAGAGGTCGCCGAACGCGTGCCAGATGCTCGCGTGCCGGGCGACGTACCGCAGGGTCTTCCGTTCGCCGCCGCCGCCGATCAGCACCGGGATCGGCCGGACGGGCGGTGGGTTCAGCACGTCGAGCCGTGCTGCGATCCTGGGCAGGTATTCGCCCAGCAGGTTCAGCCGGGTGCCAGGGGTGCCGAACTCGTAGCCGTACTGGTCGTAGTCCTTCTCGAACCACCCACCGCCGATGCCCAGGATCAGCCGCCCGTCCGAGATGTTGTCCACCGTTCTGGCCATGTCGGCCAGCAGGTCGGGATTGCGGTATCCGCCGCCGGTGACCAGGGCGCCGATCTCGACCCGCTCGGTCTGCTCGGCCCAGGCTCCGAGCATGGTCCAGCACTCGTAGTGCTTGCCGTCCGGATCGCCGTTCAACGGGAAGAAGTGGTCCCAGTTGAAGACGATGTCGACGCCGGAATCCTCGGCCCGCAGCACGGCATCCCGGATCTGCCGGTAGTCGGCGTGCTGGGGCTGGAGTTGGATGCCGAGGCGGATCTTGCGATCAGTTGTGCTCATGGGGTTCATCGTTCCCCAACTGCCCCGGACCAACCGTGCGGGCCTGTCGGCGCCGTTACGCCTGCCGAGAAAGTCCCGGGCGGCCCGCCGGTCGTTGATTACGTTGGCGCAGGTGAGCAATGCGACGCGCACCGATCCCGATCCGGTGACGGCAACCGCCGCCGATGGGCAGGTGATCGTCGTCCAGCGCGACGACGCCGCCGCCCCGCGGGCGCGGTTGTCGCTGCTGTGGCCGTACCTGCGTCCGCACCGTCGGGTCTTGCTGCTGGTCACCGCCATCTCGATCGTCGGTGCGCTGCTGTCGGTGGCCCAACCGGCGATGGTGGGACTGGTGATCGGGTCGGTGCAGCAATCACTGCCGCTGACCGGGATCGTCATCGGCCTGGTGGCGTTGGTGCTGATCACCGCGATGATCAACGGAATCCAGCAGTATCTCCTGCAGCGAACCGCCGAGGGCGTGGTGCTGGACACCCGTCGGTTGCTGGTTGGCCGGATGCTGCGGTTGCCGATCGAGGAATTCGACACCAGGCGCACGGGTGACCTGGTGTCCCGGGTCGGTTCGGACACCACGCTGCTGCGGTCGGTGGTGACCTCCGGGCTGGTGGATGCGGTATCCGGTGCGCTGGTCTTCGTCGGATCGGTGATCGCTATGGCGTTGATCAGCCTGCCGCTGCTGGGGCTGACCCTGGTGGTGGTGGCCGTTGCGATCGTCACGGTGGTGGGTCTCGGCGGACGGATCCAGAAGCTCACCCTGACCGCGCAGACCCAGGTCGGAGCACTGGCCGCCGGAGTTGCCAGGGCGATTCCCGGGGTCCGGACCATCCGGGCGGCCGGTGCCACCGACCGGGAGATCGACGAACTCTCCGTGCTCGCCGGCGATGCCTATGCCACCGGAATCCGACTGGCCAAAGTGATGGCTTTGATCGCGCCGATCATCGGCATCGCCATGCAGGGCGCGTTCATCGCCGTGCTCGGGGTCGGCGGGTACCTGGTCGCCGACGGTTCGATGCAGGTCGCCCAACTGGTTGCGTTCATCCTCTATCTGTTCATGATGATCATGCCGCTGGGTCGGGTGTTCCAGGCCTACACCGCGACCCAGAACGCGCTCGGTGCGGTGATCCGGATCCGGGAGATCACCTCGCTGCCGGAGGAGGACGAGGCGGTCCGGTCGCAGCCGAGCCTGGCGGGGCCGGAGCAGGTCGTGGTCGGCCCGGAGCCCGTACCTGCGCTGAGTTTCGCTGACGTCAGCTTCGGTTACGGCGACCACCGAGTGCTCAGCGAGGTGAGTTTCACCGTCCCGACCGGCACCAAGACCGCGATCGTCGGACCGTCGGGAGCGGGCAAGTCGACCATCCTCGCCCTGATCGAGCGCTTCTACGATCCGTCGAACGGGGTGATCCGGCTCGGTGGCGTCGACGTTCGCGAGATGAGCAGGACCAGGACGAGGGCGGCTCTCGGGTATGTGGAGCAGGACTCGCCGGTGCTGGCCGGGACGATCAGGGAGAACCTGATACTCGGTGCCCCGCTGGCCACGGACGAGGAGTGCGAGGCCGTGCTGGCGGCGGTCAACCTGGACGGCGTGCTGCGCCGGGACCCCGCGGGATTGAGTGCCCAGGTCGGGGAGGACGGCATCCTGCTCTCCGGTGGTGAGCGGCAGCGGTTGGCGATCGCCCGCGCATTGCTGTCCCGGCCGGAGGTGTTGCTGCTGGACGAGCCGACGGCGAGCCTGGACGGCCGGAACGAACAGGCTTTGCGGGACGCGATCGACGCCATCTCGCACAACCACACGTTGATCCTGGTCGCGCATCGACTGGCCACCGTGGTCGATGCCGACCAGATCCTGGTGCTGGAGGACGGCCGGCTGCAGGCCGTCGGGACCCACCGCGAGCTGCTGCGGAGCAGTCCGCTGTACCTGGAACTGGCCGAGCACCAGTTGCTGGCCTGAGTCCGATACGGGACATCCGCAGAAAGTCAGACGGCGGCCGCCGCGGCCCGGCCGGCGATCCGCCCGGAGAACAGGCACCCACCGAGGAACGATCCCTCGAGGGCGCGGTAGCCGTGCATGCCGCCGCCGCCGAATCCGGCCACCTCGCCGGCCGCGTAGAGGCCGCCGACCGGTGTGCCGCCGAGGGAGAGCACTCGCGACGACAGGTCGGTCTCCAGCCCACCGAGAGTTTTCCTGGTCAGGATGTGCAGTCGTACGGCGATCAGCGGACCGGCGGCCGGGTCGAGCATCTCGTGTGGCGTTGCGGTGCGCATTCGCTTGTCGCCGAAGTACTTTCGCGCCGCGTTGACCGCAATGATCTGCGGGTCCTTGCCCAGCCCGGCCCTGACCTGCCCGTCGCGCAACGCCACCATCGTCGTCACTGCCTCGGCGTCGATCAGTGGCTCGCCGACCAGGTCGTTCATCTTGTCCACCAACTCGGCCACGGTGGGAGCCGTCAGGAAATCGACCCCCTTGTCCAGGAAGGCCTGCACCGGCGGCGTGATCTTGCCGCCCGCCCTGGTGGTCAGCAGCAGCTTGACCGACTTCTGTGCGAAGTCGGGATTCTGCTCGGACCCGGACAGGCTGAACTCCGGACCGATCGTCTGCTGGTCCAGCAGGAACCAGGAATGTGATCGGCCGGTGGACTGGATGTGCTGCAGCGCGCCAAGGGCGTCGAACCCGGGAAACAGCGGGGTGGGCAGTCGGCGGCCGAAGGCGTCCAACCACAGAGGGCTCGGCCCGGACAGGATGCGGATGCCGTGCGCCGACCACACCGGTGAGTGGTTGACGACGCCCTCCGGGTAGTGCCACATCCGGTCCGGGTTGATCACCCGGCCACCGGCCCGTTCGGTGACGCCGAGCATCAGACCGTCCGTCGAATCCGGGACACCGCAGAGCATCTCGGCCGGTGCTGCGTCCGGTCCACCAGGCCAATTGCGCCGCACCAGGTCGTGGTTGCCGCCGACCCCGCCGGAGGTCACGATGACCGCGGAACAGCCCAGGTTGAAGTCACCGACCACCGCGCGGGAGGACGGTGCGCCGCGCTCGACGTCGCTTGGCTCGAGCAGTTCGCCGCTCACCCCGGTGACGTGCTCGTCGTCGCGGACGAGCGAGGTGACCCGGTGCCGGTAGAGCATCCGAATCCGGCCGGCGCGGGCATGCTCGGTGACCCGCCGGACGAACGGCGTCAGCACCCCCGGGCCGGAACCCCAGACCAGGTGGAACCGGGGCACCGAATTGCCGTGCCCGCCGACCTCGTAGCCACCGCGCTCGGCCCAACCGGGGATCGGGAAGAACGAAATTCCCTGCTGCTTGAGCCAGCTGCGTTTCTCGCCGGCCGCCCATTCGACGTACGCCCTCGCCCATTGCCGCGGCCAATGGTCCTCCGGGCGGTCGAAGCCCGCGGAGCCCATCCAGTCGGCCAGCGCGAGGTCGACGGAATCCTTCACCCCGAGGTGACGCTGTTCAGGGGAGTTGACCAGGAACAGGCCGCCGAGCGACCACCAGGCCTGGCCGCCGAGGCTGGCCGGGCCTTCCTGGTCCAGCACGATGACGCTGCGCCCGGCGTCGGCGGCTTCGGCCGCCGCGACCAGTCCGGCAAGCCCGGCACCTACGACGATGATGTCTGCGTCCGCCATGGTCTGACCCTGCCACAGTCGCCGCCGTCGCAGGCAGCCGGCCGGAACGCCGGCTGCCACCCCGATGACCGGCCACAGCGGTGATGACTCACCGTGCCAATGGTCCGGCGACCCTTGATCGAGCGGTCGAGCGCCCGACGCCGACATGCCCGCTCGAGCGATGGCAACTCACTCACAGTGGTCGGATGGCCACAGATATCACCCGTTGGGTCAGGCATTGCCCGGGTTCGCGCCGGTAACATTTTCCCAGCAGATGACGCAGGGGAGGGCGGAAGATCTTGCAGTCGGATCGCCAACCCCTCAGCACCACGCTTCGCACGACGCCGCCGGCGTTCCGTGCGCTGCTCGGCGCCGGTGTGCTGGTCGTCGTCGTGGGATATGGCCTGCTGCTGAGCCTTTCGCTCGGACCGCCGCCCGCCCAGATCGTCACCGAAATCGGATTCCTGCTGCTGGCGGCCTTGGTGCTGCTGGCGGACCTGTACCCGCTCGTTCCGTCCATGAAGGACGTCCGGGCGAAGGTCACCTTTGCCTGGTCCGCGGCGATCTCATTGGCCGCGGTGCTGGTCTATGGACCAAGTGCGTCCCTGCTGTTCCTGCTCAGCGGACTGACCGCGGCCCTGTCAAGGCGCAGCGGACCGTGGTGGCAGACCCTGCTGAACACCGTGGTGTTCGGGGTGATCGGGTTGGCCGTTGCGTTGCTGTCCGGGATCTCCGACACCTTCGACCCGCTGATGCCGCCGGGCGCGTGGCGGTTGACCATCTGGGGACTGGCACTGGCCGTCGTCGTCGTCGTGCTGTATTCGCTGTTGATGGCGCTGGCACTGACCCGGCTTCGGGTCTCCACCTGGCGGGCTCAGCGCGAGCGGTTCGGTAAGAGCGTCCGGATCTGGGGCATCAGCCTGATCGCCGCGCCGATGTTGGCGGTGCTGGCCGTCGACGGCCCGTGGGCGCTGCTCTCGATGGCGGTGGTGATCGTGTCGCTCAACCAGATGAGCACGACGATGTTCCGCAGCACGGCCGCGTCCCGCACCGACGGCCTCACCGGCCTGGCCAACCGCGCAACGCTGACCAGGCGACTGTCCGCCCGCATTGCCCGATTGGGCGCCGACCGCTCCGTGACCCTGCTGCTGATAGACCTCAACCGATTCAAGGACGTCAACGACACCTACGGGCACCTGGTCGGCGACGAGGTGTTGATCGAGGTGGCCGACCGGCTGCGGGCCGTGGCATCACCCGCCGATCTCGTCGCCAGATACGGCGGCGACGAGTTCGCTGTCGTCCTCGGTCCCGGCGTCGACGCGGATCACGCACGGACGGCCGCCGATGCCTTCCGGTATTCGCTCTCCCAGCCGGTCAACGTCGGCGAGATCCAGGTGGTGGTCGGCGGCTCGGTCGGGATGGCGGAGGCGACCGATCCCGGGGCCGACGTGTTGGGCCTGGTGGAGGCGGCCGACCGGGACATGTACCGGACGAAGCGCGGGCAACGGGTCACCGACCTGGACCGGGCCCCGGCCGACGGCCGACATCGGGATGGCGCGGGGGGTGGCGGGCGGTCGGTGGCGATCCGGCCGCCGCTGTGGAGCGTGACGGTGCAGGGGTCGGCGACCGCGCCGTCCGATGGGTGGCCCGGTGTCCGGCTGTCGACCACACCCGGTTCGGACGGCGCCGGCGCGCTCGGCCGCGCCGGTTCGGTGCCGATCGACGGCGGTCTGGTGTGAACGAGGCCGTCAACCCGATGTCGGTGCCTCTGCGGCGCACCCCGCCGGCGTTCCGCTGGTGGTTGGCCGGCTGTGTGGCCGCGTTGATCGCCAGCTATGCGGCGCTGTACCTCTGGGCGCCAGGACCCGACCTGGCCCAGGTCCTGCGTGAGCCGGGCGCACTGATCCTGCTGGCGCTGGTCATCCTGGCCGACGTCTATCCGAGCCTGCCGTGGATGCGGAAGTCCTACCTGTTCGACGAGTTCATCCTGTCGACGCCGCTGTCGATCGCTGCGCTGCTGGTGTTCGGCCCGCACGCGGCGGCCGTCTTCATCGTCGCGGGCGCGGCGATGACCGTCGCACTGGGACGTCGATGGTGGCGGGTGCTGCTCAACGTGGCGCTCTGCGGGATCCAGGGTGCGGCGGCCGCCGGAGTGCTGGCGCTGATCACCGGGTCGTTCACCTGGGACGAGACGATGTCGTCAGCCCTGATGCTGGCCTACACCGTCGTGCTGGCGTTCGTCGTCGAATCGACCAACGTCGTGCTGGTCGCCACCTCGCACAAGCTGGCCAGGGCCAGTAGCTACCGCGAGTACTTCGTCGATTGGCGTCGGCAGATCGCGATCGCCGCGCTCGCCCTGACCGCCCCGATCCCGGCGGTGATCGCGGCGAACCAACCATCCCTGCTGCCGCTACTCGCCCTGGCCATGGTGGCCGCCCAGTCCGGGATGATCGCGGTGTCCAACCGGACCGCGTTGGCCGGCGCCGATCCGCTGACCTCGGTTGCGAACCGGGCGACCCTGCTGGCCCATCTGCGCAGCCGGTTGTCGCAGTTGCGTGGGCCTGACGACGCGGTGACCTTGTTGCTGGTCGATTTGGACAGGTTCAAGGAGATCAACGACGACTTCGGCCACCTCGCCGGGGACCGGGTGCTCGTGGAGATCGCGCGGCGGCTCGAGGAATCCACCCGATCCGCCGACCTGGTCGCCCGGTACGGCGGTGACGAGTTCGCCGTGCTGCTGGCCGGCGGTGTCCCGCAGCGGAGCATCGAGGAGGTCGGTGACCGGATCAGAACCGCTGTCGCCCGGCCGATCCAGGTGCACGATCGCTCGATCCTGGTCGGCGTCTCGATCGGCGCGGCAGCAACCAACGACCGCGCGTACGACGCGTTGACGCTGATCCATCGGGCCGATGCCGCCCTCTATCGGGCCAAGGCCGCCCGGCCGCCGTTCACCGTCACGCTGCCGACCGTGCCGACCTTGCCCAACGGGCCGACAGTGGGGGAAGGACCCACCCATCCGGGCACGGACGAGTCCGACGAGCCACTGGCCGTCTGGTCGGATCCGGAATGGAGCCTCACCCGCCCGGAGCTGGCCTGGCAGGCGACGGGCCGGTCGGGAACCGCGATCGGTCGCACCACCACCTCAGGTCGTTGAGGCGCCCGCATCAGGTCGCCGATGGACCAAGAGCCGTTTCCGGAGAAAGGCGCATGATGGTCGTGGCCCCCGCAGCCGTCGGCCGGGTCGCGGAGCTCGACCCTCGCCCCACACATCGCCGTCAGGTGTGCCACGATTCGCGGGGCCGCACAGTGTTCGACGCGCGCTCCGCGCACCAACCGATGCCACACGACCGTAGAAGGGATCGGGAATGACCGATCAGAGCACGCAGTCCGCCGACTCGGACCTGACCTCGCTGGAACCGCTCGGCGCGGGTCCGACCCGTACCCATCAGATCGAGCACCTGGCCGGCCACGGCAGGTTCCGGCTGTTGATCGACGGCCGCGAGGTCGCGGTTCTGGACTATCGCAAGTTGCCCGGCAAGTGGAACATCGTGCACACCTACACCGATCCGGCCTCCCGCGGTTACGGTGTCGCCTCCGACCTGGTCAGGGGCGTGCTGGATGCGGCGAGGGCCGAGGGCGTCAAGGTCATCCCGACCTGCCCGTACGTGTCCTGGTGGATCTACGAGTACCAGCCCGGCTACGAAGATCTCGTCGACACCGCATGACCGGACCGGCCCGGGGTGGCTCGGGCGAACCCGCCGAGCCGCCGGGCCGCACTGATCCGGTGGCCACGCCGCCGCCGGATGACCGTGTCCGGCAGCACCCGGCTTCCGAGCCGGCGGGGGGATCGGATGCCGGCGATTCTGTGGCCGGAGCCGAATGGGATGCCGCTCTCGACCACGCCCTGAACGAGTTCGACCTCGGCAACGGCGCGGCCGGCGACGCCGGCGGTATGCCGAACGGCGACGCCGGCGCCACCGCCGAACAGCACCGCAGCCGGTTGCGCGCAGCGGTCACCTCGATGACCAATCGGATGATGTCCGAGCGTGCGGTGCGGGCCAGCGAGGCGGCCGCCGCGGCGTCCCTGGCCAGCGCCGAGGCGGCCAAGGCCGCCGCCACCGGCCAGGCCGAGGCGCAGGAATCGCATCGCCGGTCCGCGTTCCACATGGGCTTCTTCGGCGGCTTCGGAGTGCTGATCGCCTACGTCAGCTACCTGGTCCTGGATACCATCCGGGACACCCTGATCCTGATCGCCATCGCCATGCTGCTGGCCATCGGACTCGATCCGCTGGTCAACATGATCACCAAACGGGGGATGCGGCGCGGATCGGGGGTGGCGTTGGTCTTCCTCGGCCTGCTGGTCGTCATCGGTGCCGCGATCTACGCGATCATCCCGCCCATCGTCAACGAGGTCGGTTCGTTCGCAGCGTCCATTCCCGACCTGGTCAACAACCTGCAGAACAACGAGTCGATCCGGGACCTGGACACCAGGTTCGGGATCCTCAACGCGATCCGGAACTCCAACATCGTGCAGACCCTGGGCAGCGGCGCCGCCACCGGATTGCTCACCGCGACGGCGACCGTGGCCGCGATCTTCGTCGACCTGTTGATCATCCTGGTGCTGACGCTGTATCTGCTCTCCGGTTTCCCGAAGATCAAGGCCGCCGCCTACCGACTCGTCCCGGCGTCCCGGCGGATGCGGGTGACCGACCTCGGCGACCGGGTGCTCAAGCAGATGGGCGGCTACCTGTCCGGTGCCACCATCATCGCGATCCAGGCCGGCCTGGTGGCCGGGGTCTTCGCGGCCATCGTCGGACTGCCGTATCCGTGGGCGATCGGCCTCGCGGCGGCGGTCCTCGACTTCATCCCGGTGGTCGGGCCGATCATGGTCGGCGTGGGGATGACGTTGATCGGGTTCACCCAGGGTTTGGCCATCGGCATCATCGCAGGCGTCTTCTACCTGGCGCAGCACATGTTCGAGGCGTACTGGCTCTATCCCAGGGTGATGCGCCGGACCGTCGACATCTCCACCGGCGCCGTGGTGGTGGCCATCCTGATCGGTGCTGCCCTGCTCGGGGTCACCGGTGCGATCCTGGCGGTGCCGGTCGCTGCAGCGATCATGCTCATCGTCCGCGAAGTCATCATGCCCATGCAGGAGCGATCGTGAACGCCTGGCGCAGCATCGGGGTCGCCGACCAGTTCGGCCGGCGGGTGGTCGTCACCGGCGCGAACACCGGCCTCGGATACCAGACCAGCCTGGCGTTGGCCAGTGCCGGCGCCGACGTCGTGATGGCGGTGCGCGACCTGGACCGCGGTCAGGCCGCCGCCCAGTCGATCAGGCAGCAGATCGAGGACGCCAAACTCCGGGTCATCCATCTGGACCTGGCGGATCTGGCCTCGGTCCGCGACTTCGCCGAATCCGAGGCAGCGACGGGACCACTGGATCTGCTGGTGAACAACGCCGGCTTGATGCTGGTACCGCGCCGGGAGCTGACCCGGGACGGCTTCGAGATGCAGATGGGCGTCAACCATCTCGGCCATTTCGCACTCACCGCCGGGTTGCTCCCCGCGTTGCTGCAGGCACCGGCCGGACGGGTGGTGTCGGTGACCTCGATCGCCGCCAGGCGTTCCCGATCGCTCGACCACGGGATGGGACTGGTCGGCGCCTACAGCCCGATGCGCGCCTACAGCCAGTCCAAACTCGCGGTCGCGCTGTTCGCCGAGGAACTCGATCGCCGGCTGCGGGCCACCGGGTCCACCGCCACCTCGGTGCTGGCGCATCCCGGGTGGTCGGCCACCGCGGTGCAGCGCCCCGATGACCATCCCGGTCTCTCGGTCCGGATCGGCCGCCGGACGACCGCGATCTTCGGCGCCTCACCGCGGGCCGGTGCGCGGCCCCAGGTGTACGCGGCGACCGCGCCGGACGTGTCGGGCGGTGAGTTGATCGGGCCACGGATGCTCGTCCGGGGCACGCCGCGTGCGGTTCCGCTGACGGCCGCCGCCACCGACCCGGTTGCCGCGGGCTGGCTCTGGGCCGAGTCGATCAGGTTGACCGGGGTGGAGCCGCATCCGGTCACCCCGTGAACGGCGCCTAACCTGGCCGTCATGACCGATTCGGACAGTTCTACCGACTCCAACGCACGTGATCCTCGTACCTCGGATGCAGGCAACCTGGCCATCCCGGAGCGGTCCAAGACCGTCAGCTGGCACGATCCACTGGCCCTCGCCGCGATCGGCCGGACCATGAGCGGGCTGGACTTCCTTCGCAAGCTCGCCGCCCGCGAACTGCCGGCCCCGCCGATCGCCGAGCTGTTCGGCTTCGGGATCGAGGCCGTCGAACCCGGTGACGTGGTGTTCACCTGCCGCCCGGACGAGTCGACCTACAACCCGATCGGCGTGGTGCACGGCGGGACGGCCTGCGTGCTGCTGGACACGGTGGCGGGTTGCGCCGTGCACAGCACGCTCCCGGCCGGGGTCGGCTACACGTCGTTGGAGATCAAGGTCAACTACCTGCGCCCGATCCACGGCGGCGTCGGCCTGGTCGCGCACGGCTGGGTCAGCAAGCCCGGCCGCCGGGTGGCCTTCGCCGAGGGCGACCTGCGGGACGCGGGGGGCCGGGTGCTGGCCACCGCGACCTCGACCTGCCTGATCATGGGTTGACCCGCGGGGGCAGGACCGGGGCGACGGGCCGGCGCGGGTGGTCGCCGACAGTCGCCGGCGACCGCCCGCGTCATCATTCGGGGTCGGCGCCGCCGGCCGACTGTCGCGGACGCCGGACGATGACCACGATCGCCGTCACCACCAGGGCGGCCGCGACGGCGATCGCCGCCCACACCCAACCCGAGAGTCCCGACGAGGATCCGACCGGGGCGACCGGCGCCGCGGTGGTGGTCGCCGGCGGAACCGGTGACGAGGCCACCGATGTGGATCCCGGTGTGCTCGGCGGCGTTGATGCCGACGCCGAAGACGATGTTGGTGGGCTCGACGCGACCGAGCTCGCCGGGGCCGGTGCTGCCGCCAGTTCGAAACGCACCTCGCCCTGCACGGGATGACCATCCGCGGAGACCACCCGATAGGCGATCGAGTACGGACCCGGTGCGCTCAGCGTGGTGACCGACTGGGTCACCACCGTGCTGTCGACCGACGGCGTGCCGGATTCGTACCGCTGGCCGTCGGCGCCCAGCACCGTGACCACCGGCTGGAAGTCCTGGACCGGTTGGTCGAAGGTCAAGCTGATCACGGTCGGCGGCTGCTGCAGCACCGCTCCCTCTGCTGGATCGCTGGCGATCAGCACGTTGTGCGCGGCGGCCGGCCCGGCGAGGCCGATACCCGCGAAGAGGCCGACCGCCAGCAGGACGGCGAACCTGGCCACACCTCGCCGCATCCGGTCGAGCCGGTCATTCCTGCCGACGGATCCGGTCATCGTCATCCCTCCCGATTTTCGGGCCGCCGCCGCAACGCCACCGCGGCGACCACCAGCGCCGCCGCCGCGATCACCAGGCTCACGGCAGCGAGAATCGTTGCGGTGGAGTCGGAACCGCTGGACGTGGTGGCCGCGACGGCCGCCACGGACGGCTCGGTTGCCGGGGTGGTTGTCGCCACCGGACCCACGGTCAGGGTGGGTGCAGGGTGTTCCGGTTCCTCGCCGGACGCTGGGGTCGGCTCATCCCACTGGACCACCTCGCCGTCGTTGTAGGTCTGGGTCGTGGGGAAGACCAACGTTTCGGTGTCGGGGACCGGGCCCGCGGAGATGTCGAACTCGGCGAACTCGCCCGGCCCGATCATGGTGCCCGGATCCGCGGTCCAGGTCACCGAGGTGACCGCTTCCTTGATGGTCACGTCACCCTCGGTGACCGGGGCGGGCAGCGTGCTGGTGGTCGGAACCACCGACCAGCCCGGGACCTGCTTGACCGAGACGTAGGCGAACGGATGATCCGCCGGCAGGTCGACGGTGACGGCGACCGTCCCCGCGGTGGGGGATTCGTTCGGCACCCGGAAGGTGAGTTTGGTGAAGCCGCCGGCGGCCGCCTCCGACGGGTTGACGGTGACGTGCGCCGACGCGACGCCGGCGCCGGCCAGCAGGCCGACCGCCGTCAGGGAGATCAGGGTGAGGCCGCGACGCCATCGCGGCGCGCGTGAGTACTGCTGCATGGGTTGTCCTTCAAGGCTGGGAATGGGCGCGAACGGTTGCCAGACGGCAGCGCGTTCGGCCAAGGGGTGATGTCGAGTACCGGCGGCGCGGCACAGTGCCGCGCCGAACCGGTCAGCTGCGGCCGGGCGGTCCGCGCCTCGAGATCAGCGACAGCTCTCCGGCCCGCAGCCTGACCGCGCCGCCTCCGTCGCCGGCCGACACCGTCCAGCCGGGCAGCGGCGGCACGACCAGGATCGGCCGGCCGGCGGCCAACACCCGCCGCAAAGCGCCGACAAGCCGGAACAGCGTGCCCTCGCCGCTGGTGAGCAGCCAGGACGTCGCGAGTGCCGCGATCAGGTGGAACGCGACCATCTGGGCGGCACCCACCGAAATCGCGTCTTCCGGCCGGCCGGGGTGCACGGCGTGACCCGCGGTGAGCAGGAAGACGGCGTGGAAGACGACCTGGCTGAGTACCAGCATGCCCAGGATCTGTGGCCCGGTGCGACGCCGACGGGCGAGCGAGGACACTGCGCCGCCCAGAAAAACGGTGACCGTGATCAGAACGGCCGGGTCAGGTAATGCGCCGCCGCCGAGGAGGTGGCCGATGGCGGCGAGTTGACCGGCGAGCACCGCGAACACGGTGCCGCGAAGCAGCCGCCAGCGGGTGGTCGTCGGGTCGGGCACGTCAGCGACGGTACCGGGTGAAGGCGCTGGTCAGGACGTGGGTGGTCCCACCAGGAAGGTCATCAGCTCGGCGTCGAGGTGATCCAGATCCGCCGAGACGGCCCGCAGCGCAGACCGCTGGGTGGACGCCGGCATCGAGGCGGTCGCGAAGGTGGCCGCCGACAGTTCCGCGAGCCGGGCCGACGACGACTCGACGAATCGCGTCACCTTCGGGTCGGTGCCACGACGGGAACGCAGCTCGTTGATTGCCTTCTGCAGACCGGCGATCCTGGCCTGGGCCGTCCCGCTCGGTCCCTTGTAGGCGGCGACGTCATCGACGGGGACACCGAGCTGACGAGCCCGGCGATCGTCGAGAGCACCGCGAACGCCGGTGGAGGCCTTCATCGCACTGGCCGCGACCACCGGACCGACGATCTTGGCGGCCAGCAACAGGCGGCGCAGCGTCTTCGGGTCGCTGAGCGAGGCAACCACCCCTGACGATCGAGAGGTGCCCGTCGACTTCGATGCGGACTTCGGCGATTTCGAGGTCGTCGATGCGCTCGAGGACTTCTTGCGTGCCTTGCGACGCAGTGCCACGCTGCTCCCTCCTCCGGCCGGCGAAAGCCGGTTCGGCTCCAGCGTAGAGCGGCCGCGCACGAACCCGCACGCGGGAGGCGACGGCGCGCCTACCCTTATCCGCGATGGCTCAACCTGTACCCCGCGCCGCGGCGTCCTCCGCCGCACCAGGTTCCGCCGCCGGGCCGGCAGGGCCGGGCGCGCCGGACCCGCTTCGCGTGCGCCTCGGCCCGGCCGCGGCCGCACGCTGCCGCCGCCGGGTCCATCTGGATGCGGCATCGACCGAGCAGCGAACCATCGCCGCCTCTGCGCTGCGAGCGATGGACGAGCTGGCCGAGCATCGGGACATGGTGCTGGAAAAGATCCGCGCCGGGCACGCCGTTCCGGCCGCGGCGAGCGCTGACGACAGTTGGCGAACCCGTCAGGAGCAGATCGTGGTGTCGCCGTCGATGCCGGCCGGAGTTCGGGCCGGTGCCCCCGATCTCCTGGTCTGGGCCGGGGACGGGTACCTGCCGGTGATCATCAGGGCACACCGGACCCGGGACGCCGGCAAGGGAGCGCGGTTCGCGCCGCTGGCCGACCCGCTTTCCGTGCGGCCGGACCCGCACCACAGTGCCCGTCGTCACCGGTCCGATCGGCTCGCCTTGGCACACCACTATCGTCAACTGACGGACCTGGGCCGTGCGTCGACCAGGGCGATCGGCGGGGTGATCGGGCGCGGCAGTCGGAACGACGGAGCCGGCCCGACGCAAGCTGCGGACGGCCCGGAGGACGACGCTGCGGTGATCGTCTGGCATCCGCTCGATGCCGGCGGCTCCGCTGCACTGCCGGACTACGACCGGCGGTTCGACGACCGGCTGGCAGTTGCCAGGGCCGCAGCCGCGGGACGACCGCCGCTGGCTTTTCCGTCCCGGATCGGCGAATGCCGCCGATGTCAGTGGTGGACCAGGTGTTCGGCCGAACTCCGTGCTGCCGGGGACATCTCGCTGTTGCTCGCCGGCGATGACGTGCAGGTCGCCCGGGCGGCCGGCGTCGGCTCGATCCGGACCCTCGCCGATCTGCCGCCCGTCGATCTGCTCGAATTGACCCGCGTGCTCGCCCAGCCCGCCCACGTGCAGGTCCGCGCTCGCGCCTGGCAAGCGGGGATCCCGCTGGTGCGGGTGGACGATCGGACGTCGATCCGCCGGGCCGACGTGGAGATCGATGTCGATGCGGAGTCCTACGGCGAGGACGGTGCATACCTGTGGGGCGCTCTGCTGTCGGGCGCGGAGGTGGGCGTGACGCCCGGCTACCGATCGTTCGTCACCTGGGATCGGCTCCCGTCACCCGCACAGGGCGCCGTCTTCGGTGCGTTCTTCGACCACCTGATGCAGGTCAGGGCGGCGGCGGCGGCCCGCGGGCTCAGTTTCGCGGTCTTCTGCTTCGGCAAGGCCGCCGAGGAGCGCTGGATGCTGGGCCTTGCGCGGCGGTACGCCGGAACGGCCGGGGTGGCCGCCGAGCGTGCGGTGGCCACCTTCTGTGCGTCCGCCCAGTGGATCGATCTGCTGCTCGAGATCCGCCGGCAGTTCGTGCTGCCGGGGTCGCTGCGGCTCAAGGAGCTGGCGGGGGAGATCGGGTTCGCCTGGCGGGATCCGGAACCCGGTGGCGAGAACTCGCTCGCCTGGTACCGCGCGGCGATCGGCGCCGACGACGGCGGGTCGACCGAGCAGCGTCCGGCGCCGGACAACCCGATGGCGCAGCGTCTGTTGCGCTACAACGAGGACGATGTGCAGGCGACTTTCGCCCTGCGCCGGTGGCTCAGCGCCCGACTGACCCGATTGCCGACCGTCGCCGATCTCGAGGGGCTCAGCGGGGCGGCATTCGCAGCGACCCGTCCAGCCGGATGACCTCGCCGTTGAGGTAGTCCTGGGCGGCGATGGACAACACCAGTCCGGCGTATTCCTCCGGGCGTCCGAAGCGCTGCGGGAACGGGATGTTCGCGGCCAGCGCGACCCTGAACTCCTCGGCGACCCCGGCCATCATCGGGGTGTCGAGGATGCCCGGGGCGATCGTCATCACCCGGATCCCGAACTGCGCCAGATCGCGGGCGGCGGGCAGGGTCATCCCGACGACGCCGCCCTTGGACGCGGAGTAGGCGATCTGGCCTATCTGCCCGTCGAAGGCGGCGATCGAGGCGGTGTTCACGATCACTCCGCGCTGACCCTGGTCGTCGACCGGCTCGGTGGCGGCGATCGCCTCGGCCGCGAGCCGCAGCACGTTGAACGTGCCGACCAGGTTGACCGAGATCGTCCGGGTGAACGCGTCCAGGTCGTGCGGCCCCTTGCGCGACAGCACCCGTCCGGCCGTCCCTATCCCGGCGCAGTTCACCGCCAACCGCAGGGGGGCCAGTCCGGACGCAATCCCCAGCGCAGCGCCCACGTCCGCGGCACTGGTCACGTCACCGCCGACCGGGGTGACCCCGGTCGGTGGGGCACCGGCCCGTTCCCAGCCGGTTGCCAGGTCGAATCCGACGACCTGCGCCCCGGCATCGGACAATGCCGCCGCTGTCGCCGCGCCTAGCCCCGACGCCGCACCCGTCACGACGGCGGAGCATCCGTTGATCTGCATGGTTGACGACAGTAGCCACGCCGGCCGTGCACGGCAGGTGGAGGTGCCACCGGCCGGCGCGGCCGGCCGGTGCGGTTGACGTCAGCCTCCCGGCCGGTGAAGCTGGCCACTACGGCTGTCTTTCAGGTTGCGGCGGGGGCGGTTGACCGGCTGCGAAGGGGTGTTCATGTTCCTGTTGCGCAAGCCGATTCTGGCGATCTCCGACAGTGCGGTGGTCCGGGGTGCGATCTCGAAGGCACCGATCACCCGGTCCGTGGTGGACCGTTTCGTTCCGGGGGAGACCACTGCCGATGCGGTGGCCGCTGTCGTGGCGCTGCGGGCCAAGGGCCTGCAGGTCACCCTCGACCATCTCGGTGAGGACCATGCCGACCGGGCGACCGCCGACGCCACGGTCGCCGCCTACCTGGAGCTGATCGACGCCCTCTCGGCCGCGGGCCAGGTGTCCGGGGCGGAGGTGTCGGTCAAGCTGTCGGCGGTCGGTCAGGCCCTGCTCGCGTCCCCCGAACTGCCGGACGGGGGCAATGCCTACGCGCTCGCCGGCGCCCGGCGGATCGCCGATGCGGCCTACGCCGCGGGCGCGCGGGTGAACCTGGACATGGAGGACAACACCACGGTCGACCAGACCCTCGAGGTGTTGTTCGAACTGCGTCGCACCCATCCGGACGTCGGGGTCGCGATCCAGGCGATGTTGCTCCGGACGCCCAAGGACCTCGCTGAACTCACCGGCCCCGGGTCCCGGGTGCGACTGGTCAAGGGCGCCTACAACGAGCAGGCCGACGTCGCGTTCACCGATCCGGACCAGGTCGACCTGGCCTACGTCAGGGCGATGAAATATCTGATGTACGGCAGGGGATATCCGATGATCGGCTCACACGATCCGCGAATGGTCGCGATCGCTGCGAAGCTGGCCTCCGACGCCGGTCGGACCCCCGATCGCTGGGAGCACCAGATGCTCTACGGGATCCGCACCGACGAGCAGGAACGGCTGGTCAAGGAGGGCAAGACCATGCGGGTCTACGTGCCCTACGGGGCCGACTGGTACGGCTACTTCACCCGCCGGCTGGCCGAGCGACCCGCCAATCTGACCTTCTTCCTCCGATCGTTGGCCGGCCGCGGCTGACCCCGGGATCCTGATCCTGCCGACCCTGAATTCCGCACCCGAGTCGCTTCGTCTGGAGATCCGCTGATGGATGCCGTCACCCACCCGCCCACACCGGTCAACGAACCGGTTCTCGACTACGCGCCCGGTTCCGCGGAAAGGGCCGACCTGACAGCGGCGCTGGCCGCGGTGACCGAACCCGCCGAGCTCGGTGCGGTGATCGGCGGGGTGTCCCGTCGACCGTCCGGGGAGCCGTTCCAGGTCGTCGCGCCCTTCGATCACCGGCGGATCCTGGCGACGTCCGCCAACTCCACCCAGGCCGATGCCGCCGAGGCGATCCAGGCGGCGCTGGATGCCGCCGAGGACTGGCGCGCACTGGACTTCGACTCCAGGGCGGCGATCCTGCTCCGCGCGGCCGAACTGTTGACCGGTCCGTGGCGGGCCAGAGTGAACGCCGCGACCATGCTGGGCCAGGCGAAGACCGCGTACCAGGCCGAGATCGACTCGGCCTGCGAGCTGGCCGACTTCTGGCGGTTCAACGTGCACTTCGCCCGGCAGATCCTGCACGAGCAGCCGATCGCCAACTCGAAGGGAATCTGGAACCGCACCGACCACCGGCCGCTGGAGGGCTTCGTCTACGCGGTCACCCCGTTCAACTTCACCGCCATCGCCGGCAACCTGCCGACCGCGCCGGCGCTGATGGGCAACGTCGTCGTCTGGAAGCCGTCGATCACCCAGCAACTGGCCGCGTCGCTGATCATGGACCTGCTGCAGGAGGCCGGGCTGCCGCCCGGGGTGATCAACATGTTGCCGGGGCACGGACCGGAGATCTCCGAGGTGGTGTTGGCCCACCCGGAGCTGGCCGGGATCCACTTCACCGGTTCCACCCGGGTGTTCCAGCAACTGTGGTCCGGGGTCGGCGAGAACATCGCCGGCTACCGGTCGTACCCGCGACTGGTCGGGGAAACCGGCGGCAAGGACTTCATCGTCGCCCACGCCTCCGCCGACGTCGACGTGCTGCGGACGGCGCTGGTCCGCGGGGCGTTCGAGTACTCGGGACAGAAGTGCTCGGCGGCATCCCGGTCGTACGTTCCGGCGTCGTTGTGGCCCGCTCTGAAGGACGGCCTGATCGCCGAGACCGAGGCGCTGACCATCGGGTCCGTCGAGGACTTCGGCAACTTCACCAGTGCGGTGATCGACGACCGATCGTTCGGCCGGTTGTCGGCCGCGATCGACCGGGCGCACGCGACGGACAGCATCCAGGTGATCGCCGGCGGAACCTATGACGACTCGGCCGGCTACTTCGTCCGGCCCACCCTGCTGCTGGGCACCGACCCGCGCGACGACATCTTCTGCAACGAGTACTTCGGTCCGATTCTGTCCGTGCACGTCTATCCCGACGACGAGTTCGCCTCCGTGCTGACCGAGGTCGACGGCGCCTCCCCGTATGCGCTGACCGGCTCGATCATCGCGCGGGACCGGATGGCGGTGGCGAAGGCGGCCGATGCCCTCCGGTTCACCGCCGGCAATTTCTACATCAACGACAAGTGCACCGGTGCCGTGGTCGGCCAGCAACCCTTCGGCGGGGCGCGGGCCTCCGGCACCAACGACAAGGCCGGCTCCGCGGCGAACCTGATGCGCTGGACGTCACCCCGGTCGATCAAGGAGACCTTCGTCGCGGCGACCTCGGTGGCCTACCCGCACCAGCTACCCGGATAGGCCGGGCGGCCCGGCCACAACCGGTGCCGGTCGATACGGTCAACACCATGAGCGAGAACCCTCTTCGTCGGAACAAGATCGCGATCGTCGGCGCAGGATCGGTCGGTGCGACGCTCGCCTATGCCAGCCTGATTCGCGGCGTCGCGCACGACGTCGTGCTCTACGACATGAACGCCGACAAGGTGCAGGCCGAGGTGCTCGACCTGCGGCACGGTCTGCTGTTCGTCCCGTCGGCAGATGTCGACGGTTCCGATGACGTGGCGGTCTGCGCCGGGGCCGACGTCATCGCGATCACCGCCGGCGCCAAGCAGAAGCCGGGCCAGACCCGGCTGGACCTGGCCGCGACGAACGTCGAGATCTGCCGGGCGTTGATCCCCAAGCTGCTGGAGGTCGCGCCGGACGCCGTTCTGCTGATGGTCACCAACCCGGTCGATGTGCTCACCTTGGCCGCGCTGAAGTTCTCCGGACTGCCGAAGAACCGGGTGCTCGGCAGCGGCACGGTGCTGGACTCGGCGCGGCTCAGGGACCTGATCGCCCGCAACCTCGGCGTCGCCTCGCAGAGTGTGCACGCCTGGATCGCCGGTGAGCACGGCGATTCGGAGTTCCCGCTGTGGAGCAGCGCCTCCGTCGGATCGGTGCCCGTCGGGAAGTTCGAGATGCCGGACGGTGCCCGGCTCGACGTGCCGACCGAGGAGCGGATCGCCAAGGAGGTCGTCACCGCTGCCGAACGGATCATCCGCGGCAAGGGCGCCACCAACTATGCGGTCGGCCTGGCGGCCACCCGGGTGATCGAGGCGATCCTGCGGGACGAGAACAGCGTGCTGCCGGTCAGCTCGCTGATCGACGGCCGCTACGGGCTGTCCGACGTTTGCCTGTCGTTGCCGTCGCTGGTCAACAAGTCCGGGGTGGCGGCGATGCTGGACGTCCCGATGTCCGAGCAGGAGCTCGAGCTGCTGAAGAGATCGGCCAACGAGGTGCGCGGGGTGGCGGCTTCCCTCGGGTTGTGAGGTTTTGAAAAGGCTGCGGCCGGCTGGACGGTTGCCTAGGGCTGCTCGATCTCCACGTTCACCGGGGTGTTCTGGTCGACCTGGGTCTGCCACGACGGTCGCTGGTTGACCACCGTGCCGGCCTCGCCGTCCGGGGTGTCGACCTTGGTCACGGTGCCGAGGGTCAGCTGCTTGTCGGAGAGTTTGCCGACCGCCTGCTCCAGGGTCATCCCGGTCAGGTCCGGCACTGCGACCGCCGCCGGTGGCGGCGGGGCGAGGATCACCATCAGGGTCAACCAGAGCGCGACCACGACCGCGACGCCGACAGCGCCGAGAGCGACCATCCGCCACCGGCGCCGGTTGCGAGCGGCGGCATCCGGGTCGATGCCGTCACCGGGGGTCGGTGGGCTCAGGGTGACGACCGGCGCCAACAGCACGGGTCCGTGCGGAATCCCGCCGCCCTCTCGAGCGACTGCCTCCCCCGCAGTCGCCGCTCCGACCGCGGCGGGCGGCGCTTCCTCGATCAGGGCGGCCCGCTCTGCCGCGGTCATCACCGGAGTGGCCTGCACCGATCGACCGGCCAGGGCCCTGGCCAGGTCGGTGCGCATCTCCTTGGCCGTTTGATAGCGGTTGGCGGGGTTCTTGTTCAGTGCCTTGAGCACGATGGCGTCGAGTTCCTTGGGCAGCGCGCGGTTGATCTCACTGGGTGGCCGCGGTGCCTCACGGATGTGCCTGGACGCCACGGCGATCGGCGACCGGCCAGTGAAAGGTGGTGTGCCAGTGAGCATCTCGTACAGCACGCAGCCGGTCGCATAGAGGTCGGACCGGGTGTCACCGGTCTCGCCGCGGGCCTGCTCCGGCGAGAGATACTGCGCCGAACCGATGACGGTGGTCGCGGTGGTGCTTCCGGGACCGTCGGCGACCGCCCTCGCGATACCGAAGTCCATCACCTTGACCGAGCCGTTCCGACCGAGCATCACATTGGCGGGCTTGATGTCCCGGTGCACCATCCCGTGCCGGTGGGAGAAGTCCAGAGCCGCGCAGATCTCCGCCGCGATCTGCAGGGCTCGTTGCGGCGGCACCGTCCCATCGTCGGCGAGCACCTCCTGCAGCGTCCGACCGTCGACGTACTCCATCACGATGTAGGGCACCGGCCCGGCCGCGGTCTCCCGCTCGCCGCTGTCGTAGACCGCGAGGATGGCCGGGTGGTTGAGCGCCGCCGCGTTCTTCGCCTCCCGGCGGAACCGGACCTGGAACGACGGATCCTGCGACAGGTCCGCGCGCAGCACCTTGATCACCACGTCCCGACCCACCAGCCTGTCCTGGCCGCGGTGAACCTCGGAGGTCCGTCCGGACCCGATCACGGCGCTGGCCTGATAGCGGTTCGCGTACAGGTGACGACTCATCGAGGTCCTTCTCGTCGTGGCTCATCGGCAGGGACCGATCGGCCCTTCGCCGGCGACGGGGATCGTCTCCCCGTGTCGCCCCTGACGAGCCGATATGTCGCTAAAGGTGGTTTACCAGGACGGCGGGCCGGAACCCGGCGGCGACGTGCCGACAGCCCGAATTCCGGAGCGAATTGTTGCGCCGAGCGGGCTGCGGCCCGGTCGTCCGGGATTGCCGTTGGGATCGGCGGCCGGATCAGTGGGTGGCGATGCCGAGACCGGTGGTGCCGGTGATCGAGCAGGCGACACCGGTGCCGTGCATGTTGCAGTAGCCGCGCGGATTCTTGTCCAGGTACTGCTGGTGGTAGTCCTCCGCGTAGTAGAAGGAGGACAGCGGCGCGATCTCGGTGGTGATCGGACGGTGACCGGCAGCGGCGAGCGCGGCGCCGTAACTGTCCCGACTGCCCGCGGCCAGGGTGGCCTGCTCATCGGTGGTGGTGTAGATCGCCGATCGGTACTGACTGCCCCTGTCGTTGTGCTGCCGCATGCCCTGGGTCGGATCATGGTTCTCCCAGAACGCCCGCAGCAACTGCCGGTAGCTGATCACCTTCGGGTCGAAGACCACCAGCACCACCTCGGCGTGCCCGGTCCGGCCGCTGCAGACCTGCTCGTAGGACGGGTTCGTGGAGTAGCCCCCCGCATACCCGGCCGCGGTCGTGTACACCCCGGGCAGTCGCCAGAACAACCGCTCGATGCCCCAGAAGCAGCCCATCCCGAAGATCGCCACGGCGGAACCGGCCGGCCACGGGGACACCATGCTGGTGCCGAGCACGGTGTGGGTGCCGTCGATGTGTACCGGCAGGTCACTGCCGGACGCGGCCGTTTCGGCGGTCGGGAGCTCTGTCCTGCGGGTGAAGATGCCCATCGGACCAGCGTACGAGGCCGACCGCGGCGCCGATCGGACGCTGCTATCGGCCTCCGGAGGGTGAACTTCGGCTCATCCGGGGGGACCTGTTGGACGGTATGTAACGTCATGACCTGATTTCGCTCCTTGCACACAACGGGCCGTGGTGCGAACTGCTGCGCAACGGGAACAATCGATCCCGACCTCATCGAGCCAGCCGTTCCGCTCGTTGTTCCGAATGACCGTTGACAGCAGCATTCACCCGCACGATTCGGCACCGCACGATTCACCACCGCACGATTCACCACCGCACGATTCATCACCGCATGAGGAATTCCAGCGTTGACCAGAGGGGAAGCATCACCATGGCCTTGCTCAGCCCGACTCGCCCACGAGCCATTCCGCGGCCTTCGGCCGGGGTCTGGCCCGGGTTGTTCGACATCCCGAAAGTGCCGGTACACGCGGCCATCGCCCGTCGACTCGCGAAGGCGGCGGTCAAAAACCTGCCGATCACCCTCGCCTTTCCGGACGGCACGCAGTGGGGCGCTGGCGGCCCCCGCCTGGAGCTGGTCCGGCCGGAGTCGTTCTTCGCCCGGCTCGGCGCCGACGGATTGATCGGCTTCGGCGAGGCATGGATGACCGGTGACATGACCACCGGCGGCTGGCATGCGACCGGGGCGAGCGCGCCGCGACCCGACCTGGCGGATTCGAGCATCGACTCCGCGTTGGCCAATGCCGCCACCGATGAGCTCGCCGCTGTTCTCGGAGTGCTGTGCCGCCGGATGTCGGTGCTGGTCCCGAGGCCGCTACAGACGCTGCGCCACACCTGGCAGAACCGGCCGCCCGCCACCGAGGAGAACACCCCGACCGGTGCCAGGGAGAACATCCATCGGCACTACGACCTGTCCAACGAACTGTTCGAGCTGTTCCTCGATCCGAGCCTGACCTATTCGGCGGCCTGGTTCGAGCCGGGCGACGACCTGCTCACCGCCCAGAACCGCAAGATCGACGGCATTCTCGACCTGGCTCGCGTTCAACCCGGCCAACGGGTGCTGGAGATCGGCTCCGGCTGGGGTGGGCTCGCCATCCGCGCCGTGCAGGAGCGGGACGTCCACGTCACCACCCTGACGCTGTCGGAAGCGCAGAAGGAACTGGCCGAGCGTCGGATCGCCGAGGTCGGGCTGAGTCACCGGATCGACGTGCTGCTGGAGGACTACCGGCACCATGCCGCGCGCGAGGTCGGCACGTACGACGCGATCGTCAGCGTCGAGATGATCGAGGCGGTTGGCGAACGCTACTGGCCGGACTACTTCGGCGCCGTCGATCGGATGCTGGCCGAAGGCGGCCGGATGAGCCTGCAGGCGATCACCATGGCCCACGAACGACTACTGGCGACGCGGAACGGCTACACCTGGGTGCACAAGTACGTGTTCCCGGGCGGCACGCTGCCCTCTATGACGGCCATCGATCAGGTCGTCACCGCGCACACGTCGCTGCGCATCCAGGAAACCCGCCGGCTCGGCCTGTCCTACGTGCCGACGCTGCAGCAGTGGCGGCACAACTTCAATGACCGGTTGCCGGAGATCCGGGCATTAGGCTTCGACGAGACATTCGTCCGGATGTGGAACTTCTACCTGGCCTATTCCGAGGCCGGGTTCGCAGCCGATTACCTGGATGATCTGCAGATCGGACTCAGCCGCGGCTGAGAGTGAGCAAAGATCCGGATAAGCTGTCACTCCAAAGTGTCAATTGGGTGACAGAGCGCTATGGATCGCTCGATCGGTGACTTTGAGGCAGATTCTCCATGCGATGCTTGAACCCATTCGCGACGTCTCCCAGGTCGTCGATGCTTGATTGCACCAGTCTCGGAGCCGGGGGGGCCGGTTCGACTGTGCGCTGAGGAGGGGCATGTCGTCGCAGGGCATTTTCGCGGTCGGACGTGCCCGCGTCCACAACCGCGGCAGGAAGGACCCGGTCAGGTCCGCTTCCTCGCTCGCCGCGGCGGCCAGGCGGCCCGGTCCGGCCCGCCGCAGCCGGACGACCGCAGAGGCCACGCCGGCGGCGACGCCGACCCTGACCTCGCTGACGATCCCCAACAGCTCGATGAGCAGGCGTCGACTCGCCGGGACGAGCGGGGAACCGACCGCCGCCGAGGCCGGCCCCGCGCACGCTTCGCCGGAGTCTGGTCTTCGAGCGGTGGATCCGATGGACATCTGGCTGCAGGCGGTCTCCGGGCCCCTGGGGCGAACCGCACCGTTGTCTCGCGCCTCCGGGGGTGGTGCTGGCAGGCACGCTGCCCCGGCGAGTGCAGCGGGGCCTGCTCTTCCGGCTGCGCGGACGTCTCCCGGCTCCGGTGTCGGTCAGCCCCAGTGGACGGCGCCGGAGCACCAGCCGGAGGCGAAGCCCGCGGTCGCCGGTCGGGAGGCGCCGATCAGGGGTCCTGTTGCCCCGCCGCACACCCTGCGCCGAGTGGTCGATCCGGCCGGCGGGCATCGACCACCGCACCGATCGGCCACCAAGTCACCACCGACCTCTCCCGAGCCGAAACGACGGCGGTCGCGAACCAAGAAATCGTCGACCGCAGGCCGCTCGAGGTCGAGCACTTCGGGCCCCGCGAAGAGGTCCACCAGAAAGCGCATCCTCGGCTGGACCCTCCTCGGGGCCGGCGCGGTCATCCTCCTCGGCTCCGCCTGGGTGGGCTGGCGCACCTACCAGGCATACGACCATCTGCAGGCCGCCTCGCAGAACGTCACCGAACTGCAGGAAGAGCTCAGGGACATCACGACGTCGGACCCTACGGCGACCGCCGGAACCGTCGGCGACCTGCAGGCAGAGGCGTCCTCGGCCAGGTCGGCGGTCGATGATCCGCTGTTCCAGGCAGCCACCGGTCTGCCGTTCGTCGGTCCCAACCTCGATGCCATCCGCGAAGTGACGCTCACGGTCGATTCGCTGGCGACCGATGTGATGCCGTCGCTGGTCGAGATCGCCAACACCCTGCAGCCATCGGAGCTGGCACCCAAGGACGGGGCCATCGATCTGGCGCCGATCGAACGGATCTCACCGCTGCTGCAGTCCGCCGACGTCGCCGTGAACGAGGCAATCGTCACCCTCGGCGCCATCGACCGGTCGCAACTGGTGCAACCCATCGGCGACGCCGTCGGGACACTGTCGGACAAACTCGATGCGGCCGCCGACGTCACCGGGCCGGGTGCGCGAACGGCTCGATTGCTGCCGCCCATGCTCGGCGCAAACGGTACCCGTCAGTATCTGGTGGTCTTCCAGAATCCGGCGGAGTTGCGCGCGACCGGCGGCATCTTCGGGTCGTACGCGCTGGTGACCGCCGACAACGGCAAGATCACCATTGTCGATCAGGGGGCCTCGTCCCGGACCTTGGGCTTCTTCGAGCCACCTGTTGCCGAATTGCCGCCCAACGAACTGTCGCTCTACGGAACGCAGATGGCGCAATATCCGATGGACGTCAACTTCACCCCCGACTATCCGACCGCGGCCGAATTGTTCGCCGAGATGTACCGGGTTCGGACCTCCACCACTGTCGACGGGGTGTTGGCGCTCGATCCGGTCGCGCTCTCGTACACCTTGGAGGGAGCGCCCGGGGTCGACATCGGCGGCGGTCAGACGCTGACGTCGGACAACCTCGTGTCGACCCTGCTGTCCACCGCGTATCAGCAGTTCGCGGACGTCGAGGACCAGGACGAGCGCGACGCGTACCTGGACAATGCCACCAGCACCGTCTTCTCCAACGTCATGTCCGGCAAGGGTGATCCGCGGGCGATCATCGACGGGCTCCGCAAGGCGGCCGACGAACGCCGGGTACTGGTTTTCAGCTCGCACGCCGACGAGCAGGCCGACATCGCCAAGACGGGGCTGG
>Ga0164308_10000077_pt1 | contig 45360 bp, 34 predicted proteins | sample Whisoiple_246_MG_FD_109983 | JGI IMG/M metagenome (GOLD analysis project Ga0164308, IMG submission 109983) | Soil microbial communities amended with fresh organic matter from upstate New York, USA - Whitman soil sample_246_MG | ecosystem: Environmental > Terrestrial > Soil > Unclassified >... | reverse complement strand
GTGACTCGCTTGCTGAGCGAACGGCTCTGCAGGTGCTGGCCGCTCACTGGGGCTCGCTTGCTGAGCGAATGGATTTGCAGGTGCTGGCCGCTCACTGGGGCTCGCTTGCTGAGCGAACGGCTCTGCAGGTGCTGGCCGCTCACTGGGGCTCGCTTGCTGAGCGAATGGATTTGCAGGTGCTGGCCGCTCACTGGGGCTCGCTGATCGAACGAACGGGTTCGCTTGCGCCGGGGCGATCGGCGGCGCGGCCGGCTTGGGTTGCTCGGGCGGCGCAAGCGCTGCCTCGAATGTCGGCAGCGTGACCGGCCGACCCTGAGCGGGCGGAGACCACGGAGCCAGCGGCGTGGGGGACTGAGTCGGCAAAGGCGGCGGCAAACTAGACGCGGCGCGGCGGATCGGGTTTGCGGCCGGCTGCGCGGAAGGGCTCGCCGACGGCCGGCGAACCGGCACCGGGGGCGGCGCAGAAGATGGCGCGACTTTGCGGGACGAAGGTGCTGCGTTCGCGCTCGGCTCTGGAGGGCGGTTACGCTTCGGCGGAGGCGGTGGCTGGCTCACCATGACTGAGCGTGCCTGCCCTGCGACGACTGGCGGCTGACTCAGCACCGGGCGCGGTGGTGGGGCCGCGGACTGAGGACGCCGCGGTGGTGGCGGTGGGCCGGAGGGCAATCCGCGCGTCGCGCCCACGCTGGCGTCCGTTTTCATTGGTGGACCCGAATTTCGATTCGCAGTCATGCCCGTTTTGCATAGGCTCAACGGTTGCGCGACGCAAATCACGGCTCGGGCAAATTTGCGCAGAAATGCGTCTTTTTTTGAGGCATACGGCACACCCGCCACAGTCCTCGATATTGGGACGGTAGTATTCCGTTGCCACGGATTTCGCGGCTACCCCCCAGGGTTTAGCGAAACACAAGGAGTCTCGATCCGCGACTCGGCGTGTTCACCGGGCTTGGGGATCGTGCGCGGACTCGATAGAGATTGCTTCGCGAACGTTTCCAACGCGCGAGCGATTCGGTTTCACGACCGGCGATCGCGAATGCACGCGGAACGATCACAGTCGCCACGGTCACCTCAGTGGCTCCCAGTGAGCGAACATTTGTGATCATCGACTGGCACGGGGTACATCACTGCCGTAGGTGACAAGCACATGACGGACGTCGACATACCGCAAGGCGAGCAGCGCCTGATCGAAGGCCAGCTGCGGGTCTACTACGACGGCTATTGGATCAAGAAGTACGACGTGCCAGCCGACACGCTGTTGGCCAAGAAGCGATTGATCGAGGCGCTCACGCATCGCTTGTTCAATCACGTCGAGTACGGGCTCAACGTGCCCGGCATGCGCTTGAACGAGGCGCGCCGCGCCTTCCTCGACGAAACCGATCAGGCAAAGAAGCGTGTCAAGGGCGGCATGCTCGCCGGTGCACTCTTCAATCGCGCGACCGACATCTTCACCAAGCTGGTGGAGTTGCAGGCCTGCGGCGTCGAGATCCAATCCGACAACGCCTTGATGCGCCAGTGCGGCGAACATTTGCAGGAGTCGCTGGCGCTCGGCAAAATGGTACTGCACCGCAGCGGTGAAGAAGGCATCGACGAGCTCTGGGGGGAGCCCTTCAAAGCGTTTGCCTTCCCGATCGAGGAATTTTACAAGAGCCGCTACGTCAAGATCGCGCTCACGATGCGTACGATCGACGCCATCGGTGATACCTTGCGCAGTACGATCGCTGGGTTTACACCCTTTGGGTCGCTAACGCCCGTCATCGATGCCTTCGTGAGCGCGGCCAAGCTCAAAACGGAAACACTGCGCACCGACCCGGACGTGTTCGAGGTCTGGTCCACGTTCGTAGTGGCCAGTGAAACGCTCTGTAGTTTCCAGCCTTCCTTGCAGAGCGCGGCCGGCGCGGATCCGCAACTGTGCGCGCAGTTCAACGAGCTCTTGCGCCAAGGTGCGGTGCTCGTCTCGTCCATGGCTCGGGCTCGAGTGCCGATGCCGAAGAGCGCGCGCGCCTTCATCGAGCGCTGTGAGGATCTGAGTCAGGCGGTGAAGAACAAGAAAGAGCAGACCTCGCGCCCGGGCGTTCAGTCGGCACCCGCTATGAACCCCTAATGGACAAGGACCGGTAGAGGTCCGACGCTCAGGGGGCCTGGTCGACCCAAGAGAACTCGTACAGCGCCCCGGCGTGCGTCAGATTGTCGTACAGGTTCGCGCTCGGCTGATCACTCGAATCGTCCTTGAAGACGAACGTGTCGCCTGCTGCCTCGAGTTCGGCGAAGTCCACGTTCCTGAACAAGGAGCGGGGGTCGACTCGTAGCCACAGCGCGCCTCCGTTCCTGACTTGGAGGGCGGTCGGGATGGGTGACACGATGCGCTCGTCGCAGATGAGCGAAGTCCCGGTCGCGTCCCCGCTCGAGCTGACGCGATTGCTGGCAATCGTCAGATTTGCCTCGAATGGTCGGCGCTCGCCGCCGCGTTCGGCGCTGCCGAGCAAGTGCAAGATCACCGTGGGCGGCGTCGGGTCATCGGCTGAGTTCACGTCCCCATTGGTCAGCCAGACCTGACCCGCGAGCGCCTCGAGCGTGGTGCCGCGGCCGCGGGCGGGAAACGCTTGCGGTTCGTTGGACAGCAAATCGATGTCGCGCCCCTGCACGACTTGCGCGACGTAGTTCCCGGGCAAGATGCAGCTCGTCGCTTGCGCGTCCGCGGTCGGCATGGCCTCGGCCAAGTACAGCGCGCCGATGTGCAACTTGGCGCGGGTCAGCGTTCCTCGCCAACCGCTCGCGCCTTCGAATGCAAGGGGTTGGCCGGTTACCGCATCTGCGGGGCCCGAGGCCACGGCTGTGAAGTCGACGACTTCTCCTCCCGTCGTGCCGTCGCAGGCCGGCGTCGTCAACACGAACAGCAGGGGCAAAAGCCGCAGCGTCACTCGCCGAGCACGCATCACACACCTCCAAAGTTGATCGCGAAAGAGCCGTAGATCGCGCGGGGCGCGCCGGCCGTGAACGTGCGCTCGGGCACCAACGTGGGCTGCGAGCTCGCTCCGCCAGGCTGCGCCCGGGCGCTGCGAAAGTCGGAGGCGTAGTTGTATTCGCCGAGGCGGTACTGCGTGCCGAGCAGGTTGCTCACGGTGAGGCCGAGCTCATAGTGCGAGAAATTCAGCGTTGCGCTGGCGTCGAGCGTAAAAACGGCAGCGCTGCGTTCACCGAATGGCAAGGCGCGTGGGCCTACGTAGTTCGCGCCGAGGGCGAGCGCTGCGCGCGCCTGATGACCGAGCAGCGCCCATGGCAGCGCGGTAAACAAGGCCGTGTCCGAACGCAAGACCATGCTCGGCGCGTACTCGACCAAGAGATGCGTATCGTTGTACTCCGACTTGACCAGGGTCATACTGGTCGACTCGTCGAAGAAGCTGCCCGTGGCCCGCACGTTGCCCGCCCAGCCGGTGCGGGTGGTGCCTGCAGTGAGTACGTTTCTGCCCTCTGTCTCGCTGAAAATCAGGTCTTTGTCGACATAGGTCAAAAAGAAGATCGAGCGTGCCGAGAGCGCGAGACGGTCGCTCTGGTGTGCGTAGGTCACGCCGCCCTCGTAGGATTGGATGCTGGCAAACGGCGTCTTCGAGTCTTGCGTGATGTCGCTCGGATCGAGTGAGCGCACGCCACGACCGTAGCTGGCGGTCAGGGTGAAGCCGACGAACGGCCCGATGAGCAGAGAGGCTCGCGGCATCAGTGCGATGTTGGAGGTCGAGGCGCGCTGGTCGGGCTCGCGTGGCTTGCCGTCCGGTTCCTGCCTGTGGCAGCTCTGGTCGAGCGCCGAACTCGAAGGCTGATCGACCTCGCGCACGGCGCAGTTGTCCACTACCGCATAGCTGAACAAATCTCCGCGGATGCCTCCACGCAAACTGAGCCAATGAACGGGCTTCAAATCGACGTCGGCATACAGGCCGATGTCGCCCAGCGTTGCGTCCAGATTGGTCTCGGTCAGGTACGGATGACCGGTAGCCGCGGCCAAACGCTGTTGAATACCGCTCGTGAAATCGCCGCGCGCGAAGTAGCCGAGCTCGAGATGTTGCGGCTCGTCGAACGCTTGCCCGTGCCAGCGCGCCGAGCCGCGAGCGCCGATCGTGGTCTCTTTCACGGACAGGTCCAGCATGTCACCCCGCTGCGCATGAGCGCTTTGCCCAGGCTCCTGCACGTCCAGCAAAAATCCCGTAAAATTCTCCAGGATTCGCAGGCTGCGGTAAGTCAGAAACATTTGCTGGGAGAGCGTGGTGTCGGCCGCGCGTGAATCGAGATCGGCCGACAGCGAATAGCGGGCCGAGTCGCCGCCCTCGGGCGTCGCTTGCTGTGCGAAGGTCGACGCGCTGTAGCTGTCATAAAAGCCGATGCGACCGTTCTGGTAGTCGTCTTGCCGGATCATGCCTGCGGCGTGGTAGTGCGTGGCGTACGCGCTGGCCAGCACGCGGTACGAGCCTTCTGCGCCCAGGCGTCCCTCGTATTGGCCCATGGCGGTGGCGCGCTGTGAGTCGCGGTTTTGGCCGAAGCCATCGGTCTTGAACAGCTCCGCGCCTGCTAGTGTGCCCCTGCTCTCGCCGGCCGGTCCCCAGAGCAACAGCAAGCGCTGTGTACCAAAGCTGCCGCCGGTATACTTGGCCGTGAAACCGCGCTGGGCGAGGCCGAGCTCATAGTTGGCACTGCCGGCCACCGCGTAGTTGCCTTGGCGCGGATCGAACGGCCCCTCCACCACGCGCAGGGTCGAGACCAGCTCGGGAATGATGAAATGGGTGTCGGAGTAACCGTTCCCGTGCAGGTTCCCGCTCTCGTTGATGGGCATGCCGCCCAGCGAAAACTCGATGTCTTGCCCGTCTTTGGCGTCGAATCCCCGCAAGAAGACTTGCTCGGCGTGCCCCTCTCCGCCCTCGTTGCTGAGCATGATGCCGGGTGCGAGCTGCAGTAGATCGGAGGCATTCTTGCGTGGCACGAGTGAGAGCTCGCCGACGGTGATCGAATAGTCCGACGCGCCCCGGGACGGCGGACGCGCGCGCCCAGCGACCGTGATTTCGGTGGGACCGTGGGGGTCCTCGGCTGCTTCTTTCGACGCGCTGTCCGGCACGACCGGATCGGGTTTCGAGGCGGAGAGTGGCGGAGCGCCGCGGGTCCCTCCGGTCGTCGCGCTCGGCTCAACGGTGCGCTCATCGCGCGGCGCGTCGCTCGAGGGCGCCGCCGGCGTCGCGCCTTTTGGAGCGAAATGGACCAGCGCGCGCACACGGGCAGGGATCGGCTTGCCGTTGCGCATGCCGGGCTCGAACTGCCAATGCTTGACCGCATCGATTGCGGCGCGGTCGAATTCGACGCCAGCGCTGTCGTCGACATGCGCGTCGAGCACTGCGCCGTCTGCTGCGACCGTAACGACCACTACCACGTCCGTATCGTGATCCGCGGCTACGCTCGCCGGCCACACCGGCGCGACTTGCTCACGCACGTGTGGGGGTACAATCACGTCCGCTGCATGCGCGACGCTGCCAATGAGTAATGGAACCGAGCAAATGAGCGCGCCCAGTGGGCGCACCAACAACCGTCGCTGAAGCATGAAAACACCGTGAGCCAAAATGTCCGCGTTCGTGCCCAGGCACGAACTCACTGAAACGCCAGACTTCGTTTGAAGGTAGCGGTTCAGACCGGCGGCGAGGTCTTCGGTGCGCTGGGAAACACGCGTGACGATTCGCTCGCGCGCGCCCCGCGTTCGCTCAGCAAACGCACTTCGCCGAACGCGATCATTCCGGCCGCCGCCAGCCCGATATGCGGGGCAAAGCCGTGCGGAGCATTCGCGTCCGGGCACCGCTCGGCTGCGCAAGCCGGCACGTCGCTCGTCACTGCGGTCACAGGCGAGTTCAGCGCGTGCGAGCGCGGCTTTTGCTCGGCCCGCGCAGAGCCATGCACATGCACCACGCCGCCCAGGGCCGAAGAGTAGCCATGGCGCACAATCGTGAAGTGCAGCGCGCCCAACACCTGCAACGCGATCACCACCAAGCCCAACCAGGCTCGGAGTGATTGGTAGTCAGGCAAAAAGCGTTTCATTGCGGCGCGACCGGAGAGGTAGCGCGGTCCGCGCCGCTTGGCAATTCAGACCGCTGGGAAACCGCCAAATCCCCGACGACGCGCACGGGCTAGTTGAAGATCGCCATCGTATTCGGAAACTCTGCCTGCATGACGCTGCCATGAGCGAAGAGCGCGGTGAGCATGGCGCAACGCTCGGGTTGAGCGACTGGGTCGCAGGCTTTTTGCGCGTCGTTGAGCGCGTCGAGCGAGACGCGGTACGCAGGATTCGGGCGGAAGGCCAGCGAGGAGAAGGCGCTCGCGAAAGCGATGCTCTTATCGGGCGCCTCGGCGGCGTGACAGCCGCCACAGGAAGTACCGCCGCGTAGGAGCCCGCTCGAGTCCTTGTCTAGCACGTGCTCGTACGGCGCAGAGGGGGCGACGGCGGCCGTGAGCGGTAGCGGTAGCTCTGCCTTGACTGAACGTTCTTCACCCGGTTGCAAGTAGCCGAATTCGAGAAGGTGACTGCCTGCGCCTTCCGGAACCACCGACAGCAGCAAGCGCTCGATCCGAAGGAAGATGCGCGGGCTCGCTGGGGAGAACGCAGGTTGGGCGCTGATGATGTTGCTCGTTGCGTAGGCCGAAAGCGGTCGATCCAAGCTCTCCAAAAAGCAATCGAGCGTGGTCGGCTTCGGCAAAGCATTCAGCAGCGTGACTGCTTCCTCGATCGTGCGTGGCGAGCCGCTGATTCCTGGCGGGGGGCGGCAGACGCTAGCGTTCGCCGAGCCGGCAGCGCCGTCTGCGGCTTCCGACTCGGGTGCACCGCTACAACCGCACAGGAGTAGCGCGCCCAGCAGCCCGGTGCGGCGCAGATTTTTCGTCAAACGAGCGCCTTTGCGCAGGTTTTGCGCGTAAAGGAGCGGGCGAAAGCGCATGATTGGGACGATGCGAAGAGCATGCCGTGCACGGCTCTACTTTCGCGCGTAGCGGTGCTTCACGCCAGCAGGAAAGTAGTCGGCGTGCCCGGCGGGCCACAAGCTGACGCTCGGCAGGCGGCGCTCGGCGGGCACGTAGTTCGCGAACTCGCTGTTTAGGCGCAGCAGCACGGCCAAGATCGCGCAGGCGACGCGCTGTGCGAGTTCGGGCTCTGCGACCACCCCGGGAGCGAGCTCGACTGCGATCGAGAGCTGCCGGTTGCGCTCGCCATCTTCGGTGACTTCGAGCACGAACTTGCCGGTGACGAAAGCTCGCGTCTCCGGTTGCTCGAGCCCGATGCTGACCGTATCCGGGAAAACATTGGCGCCGTAGTAGGATACCGCGAAATGCGAGCGACCAAATACGTACACGAACGGTAGCCGATGCAGGCGCGTCGCGCCGGCATCGTGGGCCTGCTGCTCGGCGTCGAAGCCAAACTCGCGCAGCCGCTCGATGAGCGTCGGGTACGCAAGGACGCCCCCGGAATCCGAGATGTGGTAGCGAAGATGCGGCACTCCACCATCGCCGGAGAAAACGAGTGTGCGCTCGTGTTCTTCGAAGTAACGTTGCCAGGGGTCGTATTGCACGAGCGTGGGCAAGCGCGCCTCGCCGAACAGCGCCTGAGCGGCGTCCGTGCGCTGCGCGAGGAACCGGCGAATGCCGACCGAAAGCGGTGTTTCATTGCCCAGAACGCCGCCGTCCGCAGTGCCGTAGAGCGAAGCAAAATCCGTGATCGGGTTGCGCATTCCAGCGCGCTCTGCCACCAACGATCGCCACTCTTCGCTGAACACTTCACCCGCGAGCACCAGCTTCAGCGCGTACGAGTGCCAAGGCACGCCCTCGGCGATGCCGGCGTCGATGACATCCTTCAAGAAGGGCGGATAGCCGAGCAAGACCGTCTGCTCGAAAAACGGACCGAGTGCGCGCACCACGCGAAAGATCTCCGCCTTTTGGTTGCCTGGCGTGACGAGCGTGAGGGCATAACCCTTGGTCGCCAAGTGCCGGCAACAACTGGCCGTGAACATGCCGCCCACCCAGGTGCCGAGTGGAAAGCAGACCACGGCTAGCGTGCGCCGAGTGTCGGCGGCAAAGCTGTCGCGAAAGACCTGCTCGAACCTCGCGGTGACCGCCAGCTCATCGGTCGAGAAGCGCGGCCAAAACGTGGGCTCCCCGGTGGATCCCGAGGAAGCTGCGATCATATCGCTCGAGCTCAGTGCGCCGTCGCGACAGCGTTCGGCGAGTGGATAGCGATGGTGGTAGTTCGCCTTAGTGGTCAGCGGCAGTTCACGAAAGTCCCGAAGCTCACGGATGCGAGTGGGCTCGACACCTTGCTCGGCGAGGAAGGAGGCGTATGCCGGCACGGTACTTCGGGTGCGCTCGAAAAGTTCCAGCAGGTGCGTGGTGGGCTCGTTGCTCGCGTGCTCTCGAAGCTGCTGTGAGAGCTCGCTGTCGACGAAGAGTCGATGGGCAGACAGAGCCTGGAGAGTGCGATCCGGGTACATGCGTCGACCTTCCCGAGATCATCGCGTCGCGTCAAATTTCCAGCGGCAGCCGGCGTAGGGCCTAGGCGTGGCTTCGGATCCGCGGCTCGAGCCTGTGCCAAGTGGCACAACTGGGTCGGCGCAAAAGTCGCGCTGTCCGACAGCGGAGTCGACGATTTGCGGCAATTTAGTGGTTGGCCCCGACTTTGCTTCGAAGGGGGGAAGAAGCATTTCGTACGAGGTCCCTCATGCAATCGAAAACAGCTCTCGCCCTGTTGGCCGCCATCGCTTGTCCTCTGCTGATCGGTTGTTCGAGCTCCGGCAACGGACAGGCCGAACCGGCAGCGAGTACGCACGCAGCACTGCGCCGAACGCAGTCGTGTGGAGACCTCACCTCTGCGTTGCGTGAAGACGCGCGCTCCAAGCTCAATCGCCGAGTCGACGCGGAAGTCCGCGCGATTCGCGAAGGCTACCCCAACTACTACTATGGTCCAAACCGCGGAGGCGTCGTCGACTACGCGCCTACGCTCGAGGCCGTGCCCGGCGCAACCGCGGACCCCCGAGCGCCCGCGACTGACTCCGCGGCGTCCAATCCCGCGCATTCCGAGACCGAGACGCAGGTCAAAGGCGTGGACGAAGCGGACATCGTCAAGGCAGACGGTACGAAGCTGTACGTCTTGCACGGTCAGAAGTTTCTGATTGTCGACGCGTGGCCGGCCGCGAATCTGGGTCTCGCAGGCGGGATCGACATCGAGGGCACGCCACTGGAGATGTTCGTCGCCAACGGTCGAGCGGTGGTCTTCTCGACCGCGGACGGGGCGCCGCTGTACGCAGCGACAGGCGTGGCGCCGCGAGCGCGCTACAGCGATGGTTATGGCACGCGGATCTATGCCGGGGTCGCCGATCTCGCACCGGGCTATGCGGGCGGCGCTTACGTCCAGAACCCGCTCACGAAAGTGACCGTGCTTTCGCTCGACGGAGCCCACGCGAGCGTGGCTCGGGAGCTCTACTTCGAAGGGGACTACCTGTCGTCACGGCGCGTGGCGAGCAAGGTGCGTTTGGTCTTGGAGGGCGGCGCGCATGGTCCCGCACTCGATTACAATCCCGTCTATCCGAGCAAGACATCCAGCGACGGTCAGTACCAGGCGCCTTCACAAGCCGAGCAAATTGCAGCTTGGGAAGCGCTGCGTACCAAGAATTTGGCTGCCATCGAAGCCACCAGCTACGCCGATTGGGTCCCCGAAAGCTTCACCAAGGACGCTAGCGGCGTCCACGCAGGATCGATGGATTGCGCGGACTTCTACATGCCGTCGGTCGGCTCGACCGAGTTCGGGATGACGCAAATTCAGGCCTTCGATCTCGATTTGCCGAGCGAGCCGCCGCGCTCCGTGGCCATCGTGGGCGCCGCCCAGACCGTTTACGGCAACGAAGGCTCGCTGGTGCTCGCCGGCCGCGCATACACCGATCCCTGGCTGATTCGTCAGTCGTATGCTTACAGCGCGATTGCGACCGATGGCACAGGGACGACCACGCCCCAAGTGCCGGTGGAGACGCTGAACTACACGCACCTGCACCTGTTCGACGTCGCGAGCGATCCTTTCCAGCCTCTATACGTGGCTTCGGGCACCGTCGCTGGTGACGTGAAAGATCAGTTTGCGCTCGACGAGAAGCACGGCTTCGTGCGCGTGACCACCACTGAGCAGCTGAGCGGGCGAGCGCTGGCCGACGGCAGGCAAAACGAGCAGAGCCATGTGTTCGTGCTCGAGAATCGCTCGCAAGACCTATCCGTCATCGGAGATGCTGGTCCGATTGCGCCCGGCGAGCAGCTGTACTCCACGCGCTACGTCGGTGACAAAGCCTACGTCGTCACCTGGCACGTTACCGATCCACTGTTCGTGATCGATCTCGCCGAGCCGACGCATCCCAAGATCCTCGGCGAGTTGAAGATCCCGGGCTTCAGCGAATACATGCATCCGCTCGACGACACCCACCTGTTGACCATCGGACGTGAGACGGACGATACCGGTCATCAGCACACCGATGGTGGCTATTGGTACGGCCTGAGCATTCAGGTCTTCGACGTGACGGATCCGTTGAAGCCTGCGCTCGCGCACAAGTACGTGTACGACGGTGGCGACTACGCGACCTCGGAGGCCACACAGAACCACAAAGCATTCACCTACTTCGACGATCGCAAGCTGCTGGCATTCCCTTACGTGCGGCAGTACGCCTATGGAGCCACGGGCAACACCGGGCCATCCAGTACGCTCGAAGTCTTCCACGTGGACGTCGCGAGCGGCATCCAGAAGCTCGGCAGCGTTGACCACTCTTCCTTGCTCGGCACGATGTCCAACGGAAGTTACGGCTATTGCGGCGGCTATTTCGACGGCTCCGTGCGGCGCGGCGTGTTCTTCGAGAACGTCGTTTATTCGATCTCCTACGGCGGCATTTTGGCGAATGACGTGGCGGACCTTGCGAAGCCGCTGAATTCGCTCAAGCTCGAAGCTCCGACAATGCAGAAGCTCGCCTGTGGGGTGGCGACTGACGGCGGCCCGATGCCCGCTCAGTGATCATGCTCACTGGCTGCGGCAGGTGTTGAGCGATCGCGGTCCAGCATCGCACCTCGCGCTGCGCTGGGTTTCCGCGCTCATCCGCCGCGAGCCACGCGCTTTGGACCGGGCGGTCACGGCGTTGCTCAGCCGAGCACCGCCGTAGACCAGTTTCGAGCTTCAGAGATGCGCTTCGAAGAACGCCGCAACCACGCGATCGCGATGCTGCAGAAGGGCGGGGGAGATCGCCTCCGTCAACGTTTGCCCCATCCAAGTGAATGCGGCGCGCAGGGGAGGAACGATCGGACAGACCGAATCCGGCAGCGGAACTAGGATGTTCATCGACGCCGCGGAATACAAATCGAGCGCACTCAGCTGACTTCCGGCGTAGTAGGGACCTTGGGTGCGCGCTAGCTCCGCGTTTAGCAGAGCCAGCACGCGAATCGCGTGCTTTCGGGCGAGCTCTGCGCAGGACGTGTGCCAGCCATAGCGTGGCGCGAGATATTGCGCCGCGCGCAGCGGGAAACCTTCTCGACCTTCCGTCGCAAGGCCACTGTCGATGGCCAGCAGCCGCGCGTTCCACATCAAGCCTCCCTCGCTCATCAGCTCGTGGCAGAGTCCGAGCGTACGCAGCCGAGCCTCGGCCTCATCGGGTAGCAAGCGCGGCTCGGGCGCGAGGCGTTCGGCCACGGCGAGAATCTCGCCCCAGCTAGTACGCACGGGCGCGTCATCCAAGAGAACCGCAGGCAGATTCCGGGCGCCGTTCCAGCTCTGGAATGCCGGGTCGGTTGGCCGCGCACGGCTGTAGACGAACGGCAGCTGCTTGTAACGGAAGATGGCCAAGGCCGCTTCGGACCAAGGGCTCGGAACACCCGACAGCAGTACGAGTCTGAGCCCGGGGCCGGTGAGTACGGAATCGAAAGAAACGGCAGACAATCTCATTCTCCTCTGGAGGTGAGGCGAAGACCGCCTCCTCCCGACATGTAGTTAAACTAGCAGGCCGGCCGCTGATTTGCCCAGTTTTCGCCCGCAGCCTGAATGCTGCTTTCGGTTAGAGTCACGCGCACTGAGTTCGAATCTCTGCAGTGCGAGTTAATAACTGTGGGTTCAATGTCGTCCATATCGGCCATGGTCAGTGTGCGTCGGATTTCGGCCTTGGGAATGCTGGTGGCGTTCTCCGGCCTGCTCGGGTTGTCGAGCTGCTTGTATGATTCGAGCGATCGTTGCGATCCCGGACAGGTCTACGATGCGAACGCCGGCCTGTGCGTGTGCACCGGCAATACCATTGCCGGCACTCTGCCGAATGGTGACCCCGGCTGCGCTGCCTGTGCCGAGCACGAGGTAGCGAGCAACGACGCCTGCGTCTGTGAAGAAGGCTACCAACGGCCAACGGCTGAAGGCGCATGCACGCTGGTGCCGGACGCATTGGGTCTCCCGTGCGAGTCGAATGAAGACTGCACCGACGCCACGTACGACACCTGTCACGTGCTGGACGACGGCTCGGGCTACTGTACCAACACGGGCTGCGCGCAAGGCGAGTGCAGCGGCGGATACGCCTGCGACACCGTAGCGGTGCCCAGCTACTGCGCGCGACCGCCGAGCGGTGCCGGTCAATCGTGTGCCACGGATGCGGACTGCGCCGGAACCGAAGCCACCTTTTGCGAGGCGAACAAATCGCACGTTTGCTACGTCGAAGGCTGTGCGCTGGATGGCAACGACTGCCCCGGCAAAGAGTGTTGCGACCTGACCAAACCTTCGTTCGGAACGATCAAAAAGACCATCTGCGTGGATCTCGGGACCTGTCCAGGTGACAAGTGATGCGCACTTCTAGCTTCGCATTCTGCGCGTGGCTGCTGACCCACGCGAGCGTCTCACTGGCTGCGGAGCCGCCGCCGGGCGCGCCTCCCACACTCGAGCCGGGGGTGGACATGGGCTCGCCCAGCGCTCCGGTAGCGCCCAAGGACGCGCCGAGCGGCACCGCTGCGCCCACCTCTGCCAACGTCGATGCCGAAGCGGAAGCTAAATTTGCCGCCGCCCCCGAACCGGCCACCGACAGCTTCGCCACCGAAGAGGGCGGCAGCGACAGCGATACGCAGCGCAAGCTGGATCTGTACGGCTTCGCGGACTTCACCTATCAGCGGCTGCTGATCGACAAAGACAACCTGTGGAACCGCACTTACCCGAGCGTGAACTCGTTTGCGGTCGGTAATTTCAACCTCTACCTCAGCAGCAACTTGGGTGATTCGTGGCGCGCACTCGCAGAGGTGCGCTTCATGTACTTGCCCAACGGCGCGACCAAGCCCGACGCCGCCGGCAACGTGGTGCGTACCGATACCACCGTGCTCGACTACACCGGCTTCGAAGAACCGATTCGCTGGGGTGGAATTCGCATCGAACGTATCTACGTCGAGCACGAGTTCAATGGCTTGTTCAAGCTCCAAGTGGGTCAGTTCCTGACGCCGTACGGGATTTGGAACGTGGATCATGGTTCACCCACGATCATCGGCATCAAGAAGCCGTTCGTGGTCTCGAACCAGCTCTTTCCGGAGCAGCAAGTCGGCCTGCAATTGTACGGCAGCTACTTCGTGGATCCGCTGGAAATTGGCTATCATCTCACGCTTTCCAACGGCCGCGGCCCGGTCGAGTACCAAGACTTCGACGACGACAAGGCCTATGGCGGCCGGCTCTACGTGAAGACCGAAGCGCTCGGGTCACTGACCATCGGCGGCTCTTTCTACCGGGGCGGCTACTACGATCGCTCCGCGAAATACGTGGTCAAGAACGGCGGTTCTACCGTCGACCAAGAATTCACCACCATCTCCAAGTACCAGGAGCTGTCCTTGGGCGCGGACGTGAAGTGGGAATACAAGTCGTGGCTCGTTCAGGGTGAAGCCATCATGAACGAAGTAAACTTCAACGAGGGTGGCCGTCCGCGGCACACGGTGTTGAAGCCGCCAACTGGATTCCAAGCCGACTACCGACGCTGGGGTGCGTATGGCCTCGTGGGCTACCGCCTGCCTTTCGCGCCGCTGATGCCGTATGTGATCGTGCAGCACGCTTATTCACCAGACTCGCCGAGCACTCCTCCCGCCACCGCCTATGAAGTGGGCGTGAACTACAGGCCCACCGCCGCGGTGGTGGTCAAGCTCGAGTACACGGATTGGCACTTCAGCGCGCCCGGCTCGGCCGGCTTCGGCAATTACCCGCTCAGAATCTTGGCTTCGCAAGTGGCGTGGGCATTTTGATGGCGCGGCCGACGTATTTTCGTAGTTCTCGGCGCAACGTGCTGTTTGCGCTGGGCTTGGCGCTGCCGATCCTGGGCGCGTTGCCCCGGATCGAGCGCACTGCCAGCGCCGCGGAGCGAGTCACGCTGGCGGTGTTCGTGCACAAAGATTCGAGCCTGCAGAACCTAAAAATGAGTGAATTGCGGCGCATCTTCACCAATGCAGACGACAGCGGCTTTTCCGGGCAGCGCAGCGTTCCTTTCAATCACACTGCGCGTTCGAGCGATCGCGTCGGCTTCGATCGGCTGGTGTTGCGCATGAGCCCGGAAGAAGTCAGCCGGTTCTGGATCGATCGCAAGATCCGCGGCCTGCCCGGTCCGCCGCGCGCGGTCGATTCTCTGTCGCAACTTCTGCGGTTGGTCTCCCATACCAGCGGTGGGGTGGGCTACGCACGGCCCCATCAGGTCACGAACGAAGTGCGTGTGATTCGCATCGACGGAAGGTTGCCGGCCGAAGCCGGCTACCCCTTGCAGTTCAACGAATAGTCGCGGAACTTCATGCCTGCAGACCGAGCGATGCGGTCAATAGCTCGACCAACTCGTCAGCGCTGACTCCTGCGATCGCGTCGCCGTCGTCCAGCAAAGCGCCGGCGAGTTCCCGCTTCGAAGCGTGCATCTCGACGATGCTATCCTCGATACTATGGCGGGTGACCAAGCGGTAGACGGTGACCGGTCGCTCTTGACCGATGCGGTGTGCGCGATCGGTGGCTTGCGCCTGCACCGCCGGGTTCCACCACGGGTCGAGGTGGATCACGTAGTCTGCGGCGGTCAGGTTTAGCCCGAATCCGCCGGCTTTGAGGCTGATCAGGAACAGTGGTGCGTCGCCCTCTTGAAAAGCCGCCACCCGCCCTTGGCGCTCGGATTGAGGCGTGCCACCGTCCAGATATTCGTAGCGGATGCCGCGCTCGTCCAAGTGCTCGCGGACCAAGCCCAAGAAGTCCACGAACTGGCTGAACACCAGCGCGCGATGCTGATTTTGTCGCAGCTCTTCCACGAGATCCAAAAAGGCATCGATCTTGGAGCACTCACGCGGGGCGTCGGGGAACACCAGCAGTGGGTGACAACAGAAGCGCCGGAGCCGCATGATCTCCGCCAGCACCTCGAGCTTGTTGTTGCGCTTGCCGTGAACCGTATAGAGCTTCTGATGAATCTGCTTCCGCAGCAGAGCATAGCGCAGGCTCTCGTCTTCCGAGAAATGCACGTCGTGCTGCACTTCGGTGAGCGGAGGAAGATCGGAGAGCACGTCGCGCTTCAGCCGCCGCAGCAAGAATGGCCGGAGCAACTTCTGCAGCAGCTCGGTCGATTCACGACCCGAGTCACGTTCGACCGGCATCAGAAAGGTGTGCTTGAAGTGCTGCCAATCGCCCAGCAATCCAGGGTTCAGGAAACGAAAGATGCCCCACACGTCTCCCAGGTGGTTTTCTACCGGAGTTCCGGTGGCCGCAATGCGTTGCCGCGCCGATAACGAATAGGCGGCCTTTGCACGCAACGATTGAGGGTTCTTGATGAACTGCGCTTCGTCCAAGACGACCGCACCCCAGTGCAAAGTCGAGAGCTCGCCTTGGTCCTGTTGCAGTAGCGTGTAACTGCACACCACCACGCTTTCGCTGCTCGCTTCGGTCAACGCCGAAAGCCGCGCGGCCCGTTGCTTGCCCGTGTACTCGATTGCGTTCAGCGATGGCGCAAAGCGGGCAATTTCGGCGATCCAATTGCCGCACACCGAGGTCGGCGCGACCACCAGCGTCGGCCCATGCCCCTCACTCACGCCCGCCAAGATCCAGGCCAAGATCTGAATCGTCTTTCCCAGCCCCATGTCGTCGGCCAAGCACGCGCCCAAACCGAGCTCGCTCAAGGACGAGAGCCAGCGGTAGCCTTCGAGTTGATAGGGCCGCAGGGTTGCTCGGAGCTCGCCCGGCACCGGGAATGCTTTACTGGAAAGGCGGGCCACCCTTTCCAGCCAGCCCTGGCTCTCGACGTCGAGTTCGAAGCCGCTATCGGGCGCGTTCAATTCGGCGAGCGCGTACAGCGCGCTCTTCGGCAAGCGCAGCTCTGCGCTCGAGCGGGGCGCGGAGTTGACTGCGCGCAGAGCGGCGATGACACGGCGGATTCTCGCCTCAATCTCGACGTACGCGCCGCTCGCCAAGCGCACGAAGCGGCCGTGGCCGAGCGAAGGAGCGCGGACCAATTCGTTGAGCGTGACTTCGCTGACCGAGTCGAGCCGCATTCCCCCGGTCACCAGGTACCAACCCTTGTCGCTGCGCAAGCGCCCGTGCATGGTCTTGCTGGTCACGTGCGCGCTCAGCTTCATGCCGCCAGACTCCGGCCACTCGAGGGCGCAGGGTAGGGCCGCGTCTCTGAGTTCACTCAGCAGTTGCAGCACGCCTTCTTCACTGAGTGTCCAACTGTCCGGCGTGTCGAAGGGCGATTGCTCGTCGGCGCTCGGAGGATTCGCGAGCGTTGGACAGGCCCGACACAACGCCAAGTTGCGATCGCGTTCGAGCTGCAAATCACGTTCGCAGCGCAAGCGCTGTCCGCCCGAATAGGCGCTCAAACTAGCGCGGCCCACGCCGGCCAAGAAGAAGCGACCCTGCTCCGCGAATGGGCGAACTCCGAGCTGTACCAACCAGGCGCCCGCGTGCACGGCAAAGCGCACGCAAGGGGTCGGATCGGCCACCACGGTGCGCTCGCTGCCGAGCTCCGGACTGCGCACTTCGACGCTTTCGGCGAGCTTGCCCAACACCGACAGCAGCTCGCGTTCGTGGCTTTTGGGAATGCGCGTCCCACCGCGCAAGGCCTCGCTGGCGCGGAAGATTGGCTCCGGGACGCGATACACGAGCAGGCGGGTCTCACTCTCCGGAACCACGTTGACGCCGAGCACCGCATCCGCGGGTTCGACGAACACTTGCACGTAGCCGCGTTCCTCGCGGGTCTCGATGCGTGGGGTGCCGCGCGCCACTTCAACGGCCGCGCGCGCGCGCAGCCCGTTGACCACGCGCGGATGCCCAATCAACGCTTCTGCGGCCTCGGGCGTGAAGTCTCGTTGTCCGTTGTGCTGCTCGCGCGTGCACGCCAAGACGCGCTGATCTTCTGCCGGAAGCTCCGCGTAGAGCGCGTGGAGTTCGGCCAGCGTCGTCCGGCGACCGTCGCTCCAGCCCTCACCGGGTTTACACTCTTGAAGCGCTGGGCGGTTCAGTTCACCACGTACCATGTCGACGTACCAGGCGACCCGATAGCCGTGCGCTCGAGCGAGCGGCTTGTGGTCGGAGATCTGGGCCAGCGCCTCGAGCGCCTTCTGCCACTCCGGCTTGGTCGAAATCAGATCCCACAGCACGAGTTCTCGTGACGACCGCTCGAGCGAAAGCGAAAGCTGGAGACGCTGTAGCTCCTGCGCGAAATGTCGTTCGTTCAGCATTTGGGCTAGATAGAAGCCTTGCCGTGCTAGAAATTCGTAGCCTGCCCGCTGCCAATCACGCGCGCGCCGAAGCAGGTCTTGGCACCAGTTCGCGCGCGCCCACTGATCCGCGGTGTGCAGGTGCACCGTCAACGCTAGGATCAAAATCTCCCACGCGCCGATCTCCGGTGAGAGCTGGTGGACGTCCAGCCGGCGCTGCTCCTCTGGCGCTTCGCTCAAATGTCGAAGCAATGTTCGCAGCGCGCGCAGCGCGCCGCGACCGAGCTCGCCTTCGCTGGCGCTCAACAGGCGCTTGGCGGTGGCGCGACCGTCTTCGGTATCGCGCGCACACGAGAGCAGTGCCAAGAGCGGCGCAAGCCCACCGCAGTCCGGCAGCGTTGCGCGCTTGCGGCCGCCGGCTTGGAGTTGCTCGAGCTTGCCCAGCGCGCTCGCCAGATCCCCTTCCGTGAAGCGCACCGCGGCGCCGAACGCCACGCGAACGTCGCTGGAAACCAGCGGTACCAGGCGTGCGACGCGCGAGAGCTGACCGCGGAGCACGGCGTGCTGATAGAGCACTGCGCACAGTTCGGGATCGGCGTCGTCGCCCGCGGCCTCGCTTCGTCGTTCCAGCCAGCCGTAGAGCTCTTCGCAAGGTGTTGGCCCAATCAAGCACTCTGCGAGAACCAAGCTCGTGACACGCTCTGCGTCGCTCCCCCAAGTCCGCGTCAGCCACTCGGGATCGAAAGGTTCACAGATCGAGCGCCGCAGCCACTCCGCTCGGGTGCTGGGCCCGGATTCAGGTGCGCGCTTGCGCGCGGCGTAGCGTTGCTGGAAATCACTCAGCTTGCCGGCTTGCAATGCCAACGTCAGATCACCGACCGAGCGGATGGTCAGCAGTCGACGCATGCCGAGCGCGATCTCGTTCAGCTCGCGCGTGCTCGCCAGGTGGCGTAGCACGAGCTGCTCGTAATCCGGGTGGACGGAGAAATGCGGCTTGAGTGAACCACTGCGAGGCAGCCGCGCCGAGACGACCCAGCCGGCGTTCTCCGCACGCTTCAGCCAAGCCGCGGCTGGCATGGCGGGCGCAGGGCACAGCTGCTCGATGACGCTCTGGGGCAACGCCTGCTCGATCGCCAGCGCGCCGAGCAGTGTCCAATCCTGGGCGTTGAGCTCGGCGCTCAGGGACAGGAAGCGTTCTCGTCGCGCCGTTGCCGTGCCAGTCACCGCGCTCGGGGCTAGCAGGGAAAAGCCCCGCATGCCATGGTAACCCGCATGCCGACGCTGCGTCGCGGTGACACCACGATCGAATACGAGCTGCACGGCAGCGGCTATCCGCTGTTGCTCCTCGCGCCCGGCGGCATGCGCTCGGCAACGGCGGTTTGGGCGCGGGCTCCCTACCATCCGATTCGCGAGTTTGCCGGGCAATACCGCGTCATCGCCATGGACCAACGCAACGCTGGCGGCTCGCGCGCGCCGATTAGCGCCGCGGACGGTTGGCACTCCTATGCCAGCGACCAACTCGCCCTCCTCGACGAGCTGAAGATCGAGCGTTGCCACCTGCTCGGTGGCTGTATCGGAGGCGCGTTCGCACTCTCACTGATTGCGCGCGCTCCCGAGCGCGTCTCTTCGGCCGTACTGCAGCAGCCCATCGGTTACAGCGGTAGCAATCGGCAGGTGTTCTACGAGCTGTTCGACGGCTGGATCGCCGAGCTCGAGCAAACCCGTGACGACATCGACGAGCGAGCACTGCCGCCGTTTCGTTCGCGGATGTACGATGGTGACTTCGTGTTCAGCGTCAGCCGTGACTCGGTCGCCACGTGTCCCGTGCCGCTGCTCGTCTTGCGAGGCAACGACGTGTATCATCCGAGCGAGATCTCCGAAGAGATCGTGCGCCTAGCGCCCCGCGCCGAGCTCATTCACGACTGGAAAACGGCTGACTATTTGCCCCGGGCCTTGGCCCACGTGCAGCAATTCCTGAGCGAGCATACCCCGTGAGTTCGGCCAAGGCGTGCCGAATGTTCTTCTATGGCACGCTATTGCCCGGTGAGCGTGACCACGTGATGCTGGCCGACGCGCGGTTGCTCGGCCCCGTACTGACCGAACCCTCGTACCAGTTGGTCGAGCTCAACGTGTACGCGGCGCTGGTCCCCGATGGCAAAGTAGCGGTGCACGGTGAGCTGTACGAGGTCGATCTCGAAACCCGCCGAAAGATTGACGTCAGCCGCCAGGTGCCGATTCTGTTTCAACGCGCCAACGTCCGCCTAGCAGACGGCAGCGAAGCGGAAACCTACCTGATGAACGAAGGTCAAGTGCGCGGCAAGCGTCGACTATCGCACGGTGATTGGCGCAAGCGCTTCGCGCCGGCGCTCGAACGGCCAGCGACCGGAAAATTCGTGGCCTGGACGCGAACGCGCTTCGATAAATGAGCGACTCGCGTCCAGGCGGAGCTCGCGCTCCCTCAGAACGCAACCTGCGCGCGGAACGAGAGCTCGTGCAGCACGTGCGCATGATCGCGAGCAGAGTCGTCGACGCCCGGGCTCAGTGTGTTGCCTGGCGCTTGCGCCCGCTGCTCGTCGCTCCAGACCCGCGCATTGGCTTGCCCTGGAGTGGCCGAGCTCGGCGCGGAGTGTGGGAACCAATTGATGCCGTAGTTGGCGGATAGGCGAAAGACCTTTCCCAGCCAGTAGGTTGCGCCCATCGATAGCGCATTCAACGCGATCTTGCCTTCGATGTCCGAGGGCGTAGCGCCGCTACGTTCGTTGCTTCGATAGTGCGCGGACAGTTGTTCCCACTTGAGCAGCAGTTGCAGCGCAGATAGCGGAGCCTTGTCTGGCTTGCTGAAGTCGACGCTGGTCACGCCCTGATCGCCGGGGACACCGTTGACGTAGGCGTTGCCGAATGGCCAAAAGCCGACCTGGGCATAGTAGCCATAGCTCGTGAGCGTACCGAAGCGAAGGCTCTGGGAAAGATTGGCGTCTTGAGCTTCGCGCGTATTCTCACTGCCGTACAAACCCTCGAACGTGAAGTCGAACGCCTCGGTCGGCACGCGCAACTCTGCTGCCACCAGGGTCTGTCCGTCCGAAGGAATGACGTGCGTCTGACCCGCCGGATTACTGGCGGAGGTAGCGGAGCCGTAGGTCGGTTTCCAAAAGGTATATCCGCCCGCGGTAGTCATGGCCGGATAGTCGTAGTTGACCAAATGCTGATCGCGGGAACCACGCCGTACGCTTGCCCCCAGCTGCAGATCGCGAATAGGTAGCTCGGTGCCGGCGAGCGGCCGAACGTAGGTACGCGCGACGACGTCGAAGCGATGGTCCACGTTCGGACGATTCATGCCGTCGCCCTGGACCAACGAGACGGCGTACGCGACTCGGCGCTTGTCCAGGTTGCCCCAGAGCATCAGGCCGGTGTCCTTGGCGTTCCCCTTGCCGATGACTCGAACCGGAACCGAGCGCTCCATGAACGGCAAGAACTTGTCCGAAGTACGCGTCTCCGCCGTGAACGGCAGATCGAACTGGCCTAGCTCGACGTTGAGCAGCGGATGCGCCTTGTAGTTGACGTATACGTCGGCTGGAGCCGCGCGCACGACGACGCTCTGATTGGCGCCTAGGGAGGTCGAGTTCATCCCGAAGTCGCCGCCGAAGAACCACTGCACTTTTCGATACAGCTCTCCCCCCAACTCCAGGCGTACCTTTCGCAACAAGAAACTGGGATTGAGCGAGCTGACGTGAGTGACACCGGGGCCATGAAACGAATAGAAATCGATCATCGCGCGACCCTGGACGTACAGGCGCAAAACGTCTTTGCGATCGCGAATGAAGAAAACGCCTTGGTACACACCCGCGGTTCCCGGGTCCGGGTCGCGCTCGGCAGGGCCGACGATCGGCGCGGCTGGCGCGGGTTGCGGCACGGCGGGGCCGGGCGCGGCCGATTTCGGCTGCTCTTCGGGCAGGGTGGCGGTCGAGCTCGAATTGGCCGGCACCGGTGCTTCGGCGGCGGGCGAAGGCGCGGGCTGCGCAGGCGTGCTGCCGGGCCCGGTTTCGGTCTGCGCATTCAGGTTGCGGACCAAGCTGAGGGTGGTGAAAGCAATCGAGCAAATAAGCAAGCGTGACAAGGGTTCCTTTCGACGTACCTTCGCGCGCACTCGCTGGCGCGAGCGTGAGGGAGGCAGTGCTCGAAGTGTGGGGGTGGGACTAACTAGGTTTCACGGAGGCCGAAGGATCTCCGAGCAATCTTTCCAAAGTCTCGCGCTTGAGCGCTACGAACTCGGGACTGGTGAGCAGATCACGGGTGCGTGGACGGGGGAGAGCGACGGTCACCTCGGCCTTGATTCGCGCCGGCCGTTGCGTCAGCACGATCACCCGATCGCTGAGGAACAACGCTTCATCGACCTCGTGAGTCACGAACACGACGGTCATGTGAAGCTCGTGCCAAAGGCTCAGCAACAGCTCTTGCATCTGCAGCCGAGTTTGGGCATCGAGCGAGCAAAACGGTTCGTCCATCAAGATCACGCGCGGGCGGTTGACCAGTACGCGCGCCAGGTTGACTCGCTGCTGCATGCCTCCGGAAAGCTGATGGGGGTAGTGAGCGAGGAACTCGGACAGGCCCATCGAGTTCAAGATTTCTCGTGCCTTGCGTTGCCGCTCCAGCTTGCCGACGCCGCGCATTTTCAGCCCGAATTCCACGTTCTTCGCTACCGTCTTCCAAGGAAAGAGCGTGTGCTGCTGGAAGACCACGCCGCGCTCCGGGCCGGGCGCATTCACGCGCTCGGCGTCGACCCGCAGCTCGCCAGAGGTGATCTTGGTGAAGCCGGCGAGGGCCCCGATGATGGTCGACTTACCGCAGCCCGATGGGCCCAGAATGCTGACGAATTCCCCGGGTTCGATGCCGAGGTCGATGCCACTGAGCGCCTGGACCGCGGTCTTGCCTTCACCGAAGTGAATGTTCACGTCGTGCAGCGCGATGGCGCCCAAAGCTCTGGTCTCGGTCATGCTGCGCTCGCTTCGGATTGGAACCAAGGCATGAACAAGCGCCCCAGCCATTTGATGAGAAAGCTGCTGCCCATGCCCAACAGGCCAATCGTGATCATACCCAACACGATCTTCGGATACTGCTGCAGGGTGTAGGCTTCCCAGGTGTAGTAGCCGATGCCGAACTGGCCCGAGATCATCTCGGCCGTAACCAGAGAAAACCAAGACGTCCCCATGCCGATGCTGAGCCCGGTGACGATCGAGGGCAGGGCGCCGGGCAAGATGACCTCGCGAAAGACGTCCAGCGGTCCTGCTCCCAGCGTCAACGAGGCGTACACCAAGCGGCGATCCACGCCCTCGACCCCGTGGATGGTATTGAGCAGGATCGGGAAGAAGGCGCCGATGAAGGTGATGAACACCATGCTTTGTTCGGCGGAAGCGAACAGCAAAATGGCCAGCGGAATCCAGGCTACCGCCGGGATGGGCCGCAAGACTTCCAGTGGTGGGAAGAGCGACTGCGCGGCCACGCGAAAGCGGCCGATCAACAGACCGAGCACTACCGACAACGCCGCAGCCAAAGAAAAGCCCAAAAAGATGCGACGCACGCTATTGCCCACGTGGGCCGCAAACTTCGGCGCGCTGTACAGCTCGCCAAACGCCGCGGCGACCTCGGTTGGGGCGGGGATGTTCTCGAATCGGAAGAAGAAGTTCAGCTTGTGAACGGAGGCCAACTGCCAGAGGGCGAGCCAGAGCGCGATCGAGACGCTGCCGATCAGCAGCGAGGCGAGCCGTCTCGAGTACCTGGCGCTCGACGCGCGTGCAGGACCTCTCGATAGCGCAGCCTCTTGCTCCGTCAGCGCGGTTGCGTTCGCTCGAGGGGCGACCGCGCCGTGTACCGCGCTCGCCATCTCAGAGCACACCTTGGCGCGCGCTGTTGAAACTCACCAGTGTTCCGCCGTGCTTGGCAGCCCAATCGAGCGCGGATTGCTTGAGCAAGAACGCGGACAGCGCGCCCTTCTCGTTTACGTACCAGACCTTGTCGGCAAACAGCTTGTTCCCGCTGACCCGGTCGTGAACGAAGGTGACACGAATCGACTTGTTTTCCAGCTCGAGCTGCTTCAGCGCGGCGAACGTAGCCTGAACGGTGCTGTAGAGTCTGACCTTCGGCTCGCCCTTGACCCAGATTTGACCGGCCAACTTGGGATCGTTCACCGCTGCGCCGGTATCGAGGGCATTGCCCGTGAACGGCCGCGCGCTGTAGTCCTTGAGCCGCGCATCGTAGTCGTAGCCGAATTCTTTGGCTGCCGTCCGAATGAACGTGTCGTTGACGTATTGATCGACGTCTATTTCCTTGTCGACCTTCTTCAGTACCTTCAGCGATTCTTGGGCGCGGCGAATCGCGTCGATGTATTCGCGCTTGAGCGTGTAGTCACGGGTTTGAATGCCCTGCGGACCGTGGAAAGCGTAGTAGACCTCAGCGTCCACCCCGGTCCAGCCCGCGAGCTGCTCGGAAAGTCGTTCCGGCTCTTCGGTGTATTGCTTGTCCGCGTCGAGGGTGGCCTTCAGATACGCTACGACCACTTCCGGGTACTTCGCGGCATAGTCGGAGCGCACTTGGACGCCGTGGGTCGTGGTCACGCCGGTCGAGCTGCCGTCGTAAATCTTCTTGGCGAAGCCGCGGAACGGAAATAGCTCTCCGAACGGCACGAAGTCGGCGTGGGCGTCGATTTGGTGCGCCTTGAGCGCGCTCCCCGCAATCTCTGGAGTTTGGGTGACGATTTCTAGATCCTTCTGCGGGTCCCATCCCAAATCCTGCACGGCCCGGATCAACATGGCGTGAGCCGTCGAGCCGAAGGGCACCGAGATCTTCTTCCCCTTTAGCTCTGCGAGTGACGCAATCGTCGAATCGACGGGGACGACGATCGCGTTGCCCGCGCCGTTGATGCCGCCGGAAAGCGTCGCGATGTACAATGAGCGCACCTGATCCCCGGCTGCCTTCAGCGCCGTGGCCCCCAGCACCGAGGGAAAGTCGGCCATCTGCACGATATCGAGTTGATTGGCGAGGTACTTGCTATTGAGCTGCGCGCCCGTGGGCTGATTCTGCCATTCGATCTCGAACTTGACGTTCTGGTAGCGCCCGGTTTTAGGCAGGTACTTTTCCAGCAAGTGCAGTTCCCGTACCAGCGGGCCACCGGTGGCGCAGTTGATGGTCGTATCTTGCGTGCCGATGGCGACTCGGATGGTTTCACTGGGCCGCGCAACTGCCGCGGAGCTACTGGCGGCAGGTGCGTCGTGCTTTGCCTGGCAAGCGATCAGCGGGAGGAAGGAGAGCCAAACCGAAATGCTTCGAGCGATGGAGCGTGTCATCAGTTTTCCTGATCCATGGTTCTGGAGTGCTTTGCGATTGCTTCCAAGGCGTGGAGCGAAGCCTTGCGCACCTCGACGTCCGGGTCCGACGCGAGCGCGCGCAGTGCGGGGATGGCTCGCGGGGACCTGAGCTCGCCCAGTGCGTAGGCTGCTGCCCTTCGCAGATCCGCGAGCGAGCTGCGAGTGAACGCGCCGAGTTCGTCGATTGCCGTGGTTGCGCCCAGGCGTCCGAGAGAGGTGATGCTCTCCTTCTGGACTTGCCAATAAGCATCTTGCAGCGCAGCCAGCAGGGCGGGGATGGCCCCCGACAGGGCCGAGCGACCGAGCACGATCGCGGCTTCGACGCGCACGCGCCAATCGTCGTCTGCTAGCGAGCGCTGGAAGTCTTGGAGCAGGGCGGGGCCGATGAAGTAGCCCAAGGCACCTACCGCGACGCGGCGCACGTTCTCGTCGGGGTCCTCGAGCCGTTTGCGAAGCGGCGATACCGACTCCGGCAGTCTGAGGTAAGCCAGCGTGATCACGGCCTCCCTGCGCACGCCGGGCGCTGGGTCTTCGAGCGCGGCGAGCAGCGGCGCGGTCGCGCGAGCATCTTTGAGCTCGCGCAGGCCGACGATCACCGAGCGCCGCACCTCCGGCTGCTCGTGCCGCATGGCCTCGATCATGTAGCCCGCCGCTGAGGCGTCTCGAAAGTCGCGCAGAGCAGCGCTTGCGGCTTCCCGAACCGCGGGGTCGTCATCGAGCAGGCTCGAGATGATGCCGGGCACGGCGCGTGAATCGCCCAGCTCCTCCAACAGCCCAATCGCGAGGCGACGCACCACGGGGTCCGAGTCGCCCAAGGCAGCGATCAGCGGTTGAACGGAGTCGACGCTTGCCACGTCTTCCAACTGCATCAACGCCAATTGACGTTGACTCGGATCTGGGTCGCCGAGCTTTCGGACGAGTTCGTCGTGATTCGAATATTCCATGCGCAGTCTTGGCTAAGGCGAGCGGCTCAACGCAGCAAAAACGGGATTTTCACGGTGATGGCGTCTTTCGGGCAGTCGATCTCGCAGGCCAGGCAATACCAGCATTCGTCGAAAGCCATGTTGGCCTTGCCGGTCTCTGGATTGACGGCCAAGCAGTCGACCGGGCACGAGTCGATGCAAATGCGGCAGCCGGTAATGCAGCGCTCTCTGTCGACTACGACCGGAACATCGAACCGGCGTGTGGTTTGTGCATTGCCTACTCGGCTGGCCTGCGCGGCCTTCACCGTCTCGCGATCGTTCAATTCACTCACGGGGTTACCTCTCGTTCGAAAGCGACTGCTCGAAGATCATGCCGACAGCGCGCTCTCGCGGGCGATTCGCAGGCCGTGATATCCGCGTAGCTCGTCCTTGTCCAAAGGCACGATGTAGGGTTCGATCGGACGTTTGAAGAGCGCCATCGCGCCCTCGCGATCCTTCTTCAGGTTGACGTGCGCAAACCAGTTCTCGTCGTCGAGCTTGGGGAAGTCTTGGCGATAGTGATACAGCCCCCAACGACTTTCAGTGCGATACAATGACGAGCGCGCCGCCATCTCCGCGCAATCTCGGATGAAGTGCGATTCCATCACGCGCATCAATTCGTGCGGGCTGCTCGCGCCCACCTCGTCCAGCTCTTCGCTGGCTCGCATGAAATGCGAGAGTCCATTTTGCAGTCGGTTGGCGCTCTTCGGCGGCTGCAAGTAGTCGTTCACCAAGCGCCGCACCTTGTATTCGAACTGGTGATGCGGAACGCCGTTCGGGCGTGCCAGCGGCGCAAAGACTCGCTCCCGCTCTTGGCCGATTTGCTCCGACAAATCTGCGGAAATGTCAACATTGGCGATGTAGTCGAGCGCGTGGGCGGCGCACAGCTTGCCATAGGTCAACGCGCCCAACAGATAGTTGTGCGGCACGCAGGCCATGTCGCCCGCGCTGTACAAGCCGGGCACGGTGGTCTCTCCGCGTTCGTTGACCCACACGCCCGAGCCGCTGTGACCGCTGCACAACCCGATCTCGGAGATGTGCATCTCGACCATGTCTTGCGCGTAGCTCTTGCCTCGCCCCTGGTGGAAGCGCCCGCGGCTGGGGCGCTCGGTGCGGTGCAACACCCGCTCGATCTCGGTCAGAGTCTCCGGCGCCAGGTGGTCCAGCTTGAGGTAGACGGGGCCGTTCTCCGAGTGCAACTCTCGGTAAAACTCCATCATCATGTGACCGCTCCAATAGTCACTCTCGATGAAGCGATGTCCGCGCGCGTTCACCGTGTGACCTCCGAGAGGCCCCGTGACGTACGCGCACGCCGGACCATTGAAGTCCTTGATCAAAGGGTTGATCTGAAAGCACTCGATGCCGGTCAGCTCGGCGCCCGCGTGGTAAGCCAGTGAATAACCGTCGCCGGCGTTGGACGGGTTCTCGTACGTGCCATACAAGTAGCCGGAGGCGGGTAAGCCCAGCCTGCCGGACGCTCCGCAGCACAAAATCACGGCCTTTGCCCGGATTACCGTGAATTGTCCGTCGCGCGTATCGAAACCGAGCACGCCTGCGACGCGCTCGCCGTCCATCAGCAGCCGCGTGGCCATCACTCGGTTGACGACGCGCACGCCCGAGCGCTTCAGCACGCGAGTCAGGATCTTCTTGAGATCGTAGCCCTCGGGCATCGGCAGCACGTAACTGCCCTTGTGATGCACCTTCTTGACGTCGAAGTCGCCGGATTCGGTCTTCTGGAACTTGACGCCCCAGCGATCGAGCTCTTCGATCATGGCGTAGCTGTTCACGGCGTACTCCAGGATCGCGCGTTGATTGACGATGCCGTCGTTGGCCATCGTGATCTCTTTGACGTACTGCTCCGCGGTCGCGTGCCCCGGGATGATGGCGTTGTTCAAGCCGTCCATGCCGATCGCGATTGCACCGCTGCGCTTGATGTGCGCTTTCTCGAGCAGCACGACTCGCCCTCGTGGCAGGGACTGCTGAGCGCGAATGGCGGCAGTGGAGCCCGCGCTACCGCCGCCCACGACTACGATGTCCGCTTCGATGATGGCTTCTGTCATGGCTTACTCGGCAAAGCGCCGACCTTCTTCGGCAGGAGTTAGCAAGGCTCGGGCCAAGCAAAATCCGCCGCTAAAATGCCGCTTTCTCGGGTAGGGCTGCTGCTCACGCAGCAACGGGCCCGGTGTGTGCTGCTGCTCACGCAGCAACCGTCCTAACCAGTGGGTCGCAGACTCCATTGAGCGTCCAGCACCGAGACTGCCCGTGGAATGAGTTGCATGCGCAGCAGCGTGTCGGCAACGTCCTGCTGCGCACTGATCAGTTCGGCACTGACCGGAACCGGGCGCAATTCGCGATCGAGCGAGGCAATCAGCGCTCGGGACGAGAAGCCGAGACCCGGCGCCAACAGATCTGCGGCCCGACTGGGGTCTTTCTTGGCCCAATGAGCCGCCATTTGTAGCTGTGTGAGCAAGTCTTCCACCAAGTCGGGCGAGCGCTCGGCGAACTCTCGTCGCGCCACGTAGTAGGCCGAATTGTTCAGCAGCCCAGCGGCGTCACGTAGCACGCGGGCACCGAAATCGAGCCGCGCGCTCGACAGCCAAGGATCCCAAATCGCCCAGGCATCAACGGCCCCCGCTTGGAACGCACGCAGCGCACGCTCCGGGGGTTCGAAGCAGATCTCGATTTCACCGACACCCACGCCGGCTTCGTCGAGCGCCTTCAGCAACAAATAGTGGGCCTGTGCGGCGCGATTCACCGCCACCCGCTTGCCGCGCAATTCCGAGACTTTCCGCACCTGAGAGCGCTCGGGCACCAGCAGCGCGGCGCCCCGAGGCGCGGGCGGCTCAGCCGCCACGTAGACGATCGGCACGTCCTCGGCCTGCGCGAATACCGCTGGGCAATTGCCGACGATGCCCATGTCCAGCTCGCCGGCGCGCAAGGCAGCGACGATCTGGATGCCGCCGTCGTGTTCGACCCAGGTGACGCTTTGACCACGCGCGGCCAACGCGGCATCGAATGCGCCGTAAGCTTTGACCAGCATCAGCAGACCGAGCTTCTGATATCCGATCCGGATCGCGCCCACGGCGCTGCGCCGGTGCGTGCTCGAAATGGGGGCGACCGAAGCGCTCACTCGCCGCAACGGCCCCTGGAGTTCGCCGTGCTCGATCAATCGCGCGCGCACGACGTTGCGACTCAAGCCGAGTCGACGCGCGGTTTCCAACTGATTGTGCTGGCAATGACGAAAGGTCGCCGCGAGCAACTTGGCTTCGACGCGCTGATGCAGATTCGGGGTCTCGAGCTCGAGCAACGAGACGAACGCCTGCTCGAGCTTCGCAAGCTCGTTCGCCACCGAGGCTTCCGCGCGGGGCGCCGCTGGTCGAGCAGGGCTCGGTTCGAGTTGCAGATCCGCGGGCTGGATTTCCGAACCCGGGCAAACCAAGAGGGCGTGATGAATGGCGTTTTCGAGCTCGCGAATGTTGCCGGGCCAACGGTGCGTGAGCAGGCATCGTTCACCGTCCGCACCAATCGCGATGTCATTGCGGCCTAGCTTGCGCGCGTACCGCTCCAAGAAGTGCCGAGCAAGGGCGGGAATATCGCCCGGCCGGTCACGCAGTGGCGGCAGAGAGAGAGAACTTACCTTGAGCCGATAGAACAGATCTTCACGGAACTGACCGGCTGCGATCGCGGCTCGCAAGTCGACGTTGGTCGCGGCAATCAGCCGCACGTCGATTGGGATCGGCGTGCGCGAGCCGACCCGCGTCACTTCGCGCTCCTGCAGCACCCGCAGCAGCTTGACCTGCAGCAGCATCGGCAAATCGCCGATTTCGTCCAGGAACAAGGTGCCACCGTGCGCAGCCTCGAACCAGCCGGCTTTCGCCCCGTGGGCGCCGGTAAAGGCCCCCTTCTCGTGTCCAAACAGCTCGCTCTCGGCCAAGCTTTCGGAGAACGCGCCTGCGTTCACCGCCACGAACGGCCGCGCCGCCCGAGAGCTCAGCGCATGCACCTGTCGAGCTACCAGCTCCTTGCCCGTGCCGGTCTCGCCCGTGATGAGCACCGGCGCGTCGCTGGGAGCGATTCGTTCGATGCGCGCGAGCAGCGCGCGCGAGAGCGGATCTTCGAACACCAAGGCTTTGGCTCGAACGGAGAGGGGGCTCGCCGCGGCTTCGGGTAACGTCAGCATCGGCTACCTGTAGCATTTTAGTGGCGAATCCTCCATTAGAATGGATTGTTGGCCCCGGTATGCCGTCGCCCGTCCTTATTTCGGCGTGATGCACGCAGAGGCACGGCGAGACTGCGACAATTTTGCTCTCGTTTGCGGGACGCTCAGTTTATGCGCTATGCGCGGCTGAGGCGAGCGGGCCCGCGCCGACCTGCGCAGTGCCCAGCGCGCAGCCGCGTTGCCTGTCGCCGGGCGGCTACCGATGAGTGAGGCTCGTGCTGCACACGGCTGAGCCAGCGCCGTTTACTGATAGCCCTGCGCCTGTAGCTTGAACATGTGCGCGTACTTTCCGTCTTTCTCGAGCAAGTGCTCGTGTGAGCCGTGCTCGACGATCTGCCCGTGCTCGAGCACGATGATTTGCTTGGCCATGCGCACGGTGGGAAAACGGTGCGAGATTACGATGGTGGTGCGGCCCTTGGCGAGCTCGCGAAAGCGCTCGAATACGGCGTGCTCGGACGCGGCATCGAGCGCAGCAGTCGGCTCATCGAGCACCAGAATGTCGGCTTCTTCGCGCATGAAGGCACGGGCAAGGGCGACTTTTTGCCACTGACCGCCGGAAAGCTCGCTGCCCTTTTCGAACCAATGTCCGAGCGCCGCGTCGAGGCCGCCTGGCAAGGTCTGCAAGAGCTCGCCGGCACCGCCCCGTTCTGCGGCGCGCTCGATGCGTGACTCGTCGGCAAGATGAGTGACGCTGCCGAGCCCGATGTTTTCCCGCAGCTTGAGCTGGTACTTGTTGAAGTCCTGGAACAGAACGCCGAAGCGCTTGCGCAACTGCTCCGGATCCCAAGTCGACAGATCGCGCCCATCGAGCACGATGCGCCCCTCGCTGGGCTCGTACAGCCCGGCCAAGAGCTTGACGAAGGTGGTTTTTCCGGCGCCATTTTCGCCGACCAAGGCGATGCTGTCACCGGGAGCAATCGCCAGATCGATGTGGCGCAGGGCCCAATCTTCTTTGCCTGGGTAATGAAAGCCCACGTTTTCGAAGACGATGCCGGACTCATGGCTCGGTCCTGCGGCTAGCCGGCGCTCGGCGCGCCGCGCTTGCTCTCGGTCGCTCGCTTCAGCCAGCTGGATGTAGCTGAACAGATTCGACATGTACAAATTGTGTTCGTACAAGTTGCCGATGCCGCTCAACACCGACTGAAATGCTTGCTGACCTTGGCGCAGCGAGACCACGTACAACGTGAGGTTGCCGACCGTAATGCGTGAAAGCGCGGCCGCCACGGCCATCACTGCGTACGTTGCATAGAATGCAAACGTGCCGATCAGGCTAAAGGCGTGGGTGAGCAAGGAGCGCCGGATGGCGAGCTTCTTGTCTTCTTCGAAGAATGACTCGGCGAGGGTACGATAGCGATCGAGCAAATGCGGACCAATTCCGAAGAGCTTGACCTCTTTCACGTGTTCGTCGTTCGCCAGCACGTACTCGAGGTACAAGAGCTTGCGCGATTCCGGTGAACGCCAATTTCTGATCCGAAATGCGATCTTGGAGTAGCGCATTTCGGACAAAGTGGCGGGCAGCGTCGCCAGTAACAGCGCAAGCACGATCCAGGCGCTGAAGTGGGCCAGCATCACCGCGTAGCCGACGAGCGTGACCACGTTTTGCGCGAGGGCAAAGCTTTCACTGAGCAGGGCCACGGGCCGCGACGAGGCTTCACGGCGTGCGCGTGTCAGCTTGTCGTAGAACTCCGCGTCCTCGAAGAAGGACAGATCCAGACGCAACGCCTTCTCCAAAATCTGCACGTTGACGTCCGTACCGAGGCGCGCGCCCAAGAGCGAACGGACGAGCCCCTGCCCACGTTGGGTTGCCGCGGAGAGCGCGACCAACAGCAGCTCTAACCCGACCCAGCGTAAGGTGAGTGGTTGGCTGTGTTGCAAAACGGCATCGATGATGCGCTTGCCGGCATAGGCAACCGAGAGCGGCAGCACCGCGCCAGCCACACTCAGCGCCGACAAGTAAACCAACAACGATGGCGATGAAGCCCAGACCAAAGCGAGCGTGCGGCGGGTATGTCCGAATAGCTCCTTGGTCGCGAGCAATCCGGGCTTTGCTACCGGGAGGGGAGGGGAGGCCTGCAAGCCGAGAACTTATCACCCCAAGTCCTCGCCCGACACACTGCCCGATCAGTCAGGCCCGACGATTGAGCGCGGGACGTTCAGGAGAGGATTTGGGGCTGAACGTGCCGAAGCGCGGACGATTGCAAGACAGTCAGGGAGACAATTGCCGAGACCAATCCCGGGCCAGACGTGTCACCGCGAGACGATTTGCGACACGTGCGGAGCACGCAAGCTCAGGAAAAGACGAGCCTCGACGCCGAAGGCTGAGACGGCCACGCAATGCAGGGTGACCATTCCAACCCCCAAAACGGGCCAGAAAACCTTGGACAGAAAAGATCGCCGAGCTTACGCATCAGAGCGGCTGGCGGTACGCTCGTGGGAGCTCCAAGAACACGCCCGACATCGCTCCAAGCCTCACTCTGAGGCAGCTTGCAAACTCGCGAGTTGCCCGCTCAGCTAGAGTGTGGGATCTGGGGCCGCTAGGAGTGCGCGTGGAGTCGATCATTTCTGTCAAGAGTCTGACAAAGACGTATGCCTCCGGGTTTCAGGCCCTCAAGAACATCAATCTCGAGATTCGGCGCGGTGAGATCTTCGCCCTCTTGGGGCCCAACGGTGCGGGCAAGACCACGCTCATCGGTATCGTGTGCGGTACCGTCAATCCCACTTCCGGTACGGTGACCGCGGACGGCTATGACATCGTTCGTGACTATCGCAAAGCCCGCGAAAAGATCGGGCTGGTGCCCCAAGAGCTGTCGACCGACATGTTCGAGACGGTTTGGGACACGGTGTGCTTCAGCCGGGGACTGTTCGGGAAACCGAAGAATTCACAGCACATCGAAAAAGTGTTGCGAGAGCTTTCGTTGTGGGACAAGCGCGAAAGCAAGATCATGGCCCTCTCGGGCGGGATGAAGCGGCGGGTGTTGATCGCCAAGGCGCTCTCGCACGAGCCGCAGATCCTCTTTTTGGACGAGCCCACCGCCGGCGTCGACGTCGATCTGCGCCGCGACATGTGGCAGATGGTTCGCCTGCTGCGCGAAACGGGCGTCACCATCATCCTGACCACGCATTACATCGAAGAGGCGGAGCAGATGGCTGACCGCATCGGGGTGATCAACAAGGGTGAGATCATCTTGGTAGAAGAGAAGGCCGCGCTGATGGAGAAGCTCGGCAAAAAGGAGCTCATCTTGCAGCTGCAGGCTCCGCTCTCCGCGCTGCCCGCCGAGCTCTCCGAATATGCCTTGGCGCTTGCGCCGGACGGCAAGCAGCTGACCTATACCTTTCACGCCGAGCGCGAACGTTCGAAAATGGCCACACTCCTCCGTTCCCTCGCCGAGCTCGGCATCGAATTCAAGGACCTGCAGACCCGCGAGAGTTCTCTGGAAGACATCTTCGTCAACCTGGTCAGGTCGCAGTCATGAATCGTCATGCGATTCGCGCCATTTATCTGTTCGAGATGGCGCGATTCTACCGCACCATCTCGCAAAGCATCGTCGGCCCGGTGATCTCGACTTCGCTCTACTTCATCGTCTTCGGTTCGGCGATTGGCTCGCGCATGACCGAGATCGAGGGCGTGGGCTATGCCGCGTTCATCGTTCCCGGACTGACCATGCTGTCGTTGCTGAACGAGAGCATCTCCAATGCCTCCTTCGGCATCTACATGCCCAAGTTTTCCGGCACGATTTACGAGGTGCTGTCTGCTCCCATCTCCTACCTCGAGATCGTCTTGGGTTACGTGGGCGCGGCCGCGTCCAAGTCGGTGATCATTGGCACGATCATTTTAATCACCGCCCGCGTGTTCGTGACCTATCACATCGCGCACCCGTTCTGGATGGTCGGGTTCTTGATCTTGACTTCAGTCACCTTCAGTCTGTTCGGCTTCATCATCGGCCTTTGGGCGGACGGCTTTCAAAAGCTGCAGCTGGTGCCGATGCTGATCGTCACCCCGCTGACCTTCCTCGGTGGCAGCTTTTACTCGATCAAGATGCTGCCGCCTTTTTGGCAGAAGCTGACCTTGTTCAATCCGGTGGTTTACTTGGTCAACGGCTTTCGTTGGAGCTTCTACGACGCCTCCGACGTGAGCGTGGGCGTCAGCTTCGGCATGACCCTGCTGTTCTTGTTCGCTTGCCTGGTGATCACGCGCTGGTTGCTGCAGACCGGCTATCGCTTGAAGAGCTAGGCGTTCGCAGTTTCGAGCTCATCGAGCTGGCCTGGAACGCAGTGGCGATCGGTCGCGCTCTCGCGCTAGCGGCTACCAGAACAAGGCGCGTTGCCCGTTGTCCGGCTCGAACAAGGCGTCCGGTAACTCCACATTGAGCGGAGGGCGTTTGGCTGGATCCATGAAGCGTAGCTCGGTCGCTTCGCCGTCCATATTCGCTAGCTCGCCTCCGACCCTGCGGCACTCGAAGACGATCAGCGTGTATTCGACGACATCGCCATTGCCGTAGCGGAGCCGGAAGCGCTCGCCGCCGAACACGCCAGCCACGGAGACGGGCTCGACAATCAGCCCCGTCTCTTCGCGCACCTCGCGCACGACCGCTTGCCCGGGGGTCTCACCGGGATCGATGGCGCCAGCGGGTACGTCCCAGAGGCCGTTGTCCGCACGCACTAGGAAGAGCACCTGTCCCGCCTCGTTGCGCACGATCGCGGCCACGCTGGGGCTCAGCACGAGTTGAGTGCCAATTTTCTCGCGCAAGTTCGTCATATACTGAGAGAGGCCCATTTTCGTCTCTCATAGCGCGAGTTCAGTCGCTGATCGATGCGCGAATACGCGCGGCCGCTGGCAGACGCCCGAACTCGGCCAGCAAAGCTTCTGCCGAACGGCGGCTGGGGGCCGCCAGCGCGATCTGCTCGCCTTCGAACACGCAGCGCTCGACGCTGCTGCTCGCGGTCGCGAGCGAGAGACCCAAGTGCTTCTCGATGGCGCGGATCACGGCCACGGTGCCGATGCTCATGGGGCCGCAGCAATCGCCCTCAATCGTCAACAAGATCTGGGTCATCCGTGGGAGTGGGAGCATGGCCCACTTCAGGGCTGGCTCAAATGCGACAAATCGCGCCGCCCAGCGGGGACGGCTCGATTTGTCGGCTTCGCGGTCGCTCACTGGACGTGGACGTGTCGCTCCGTCCAAGTGGCACCACCGCGGTCGTCGTGCACGACCATCCACAGCGTGAGATCCTGGCCCGAGGCGGCTTTGCGCGCGGCCCAGCCGGTCTCCGGCTCGGCGGCGATCTTGATCTCGTTCTCGAACACTCCCTCGGTGGCGTAGTACTCGATGATCACCTGCTCGGTGAAGCCGACTCCGAACTCGGTCTGTCCGGACTCGATGCTCGCCGGCGTGGGACGCGCGCCCAGTTTGTGCTTCGTGTTCTCAGCGCACACGCTGTAGTCGTTCTTGTCGGTGTCGCAGGCGATCACCGTCTTGACCTCCGTTTCGGGCCACTCCTGCCCGTCGAACGTTACCTGCTCGATTTGCGGATTTTGGTTCCGGTCCGTGCTTCGCACTTGGATGCGCTTCAAGCCGACGACGTATTCGTCGAGGGCTAATACGCGGCCCGTGCCGCTGTCTTTGCAGGCGAAGGGCAGCTCGTTCGAGCTTTGTTCGAAGCTCAAGTTGCCCGGGCAGGCGATGCTCAGGATACCGACCAAAGCGGAAGCCTTCGCGGCTTCGGGCAACGAGTCGAGCGCGTCCGCAGGCACGGTATAACTAAAGCTGCTGAGCCCTGGCCCCTGCGCCAAGATCTGCGAGCTACCGGACGTTGCCGCGTCTTGCCCGATCTTGTCCAAGCAACCCTGCACGGTGGACGCGGCGGGGTTCACGCACGCGCCCCAGGCCCAGGTGACGCTGCGGCCCTGTGGATCATGGCTGAGCGAGCTGATGTTCACGGTTTCACCGGGCTTGGCAAACGGCTCGTCCATCTGCTGACCCAGAACCCGGAAGGAGTTCACGCGAGAGGCCGGGTCGAAGTCCGCCGCGCAACCGAGCATGCTCGATAGGCCCAGGAGAAATCCGATGATTGCTGACTTTTTCATAGTTCGCCTCGCAAGCCGATGATCGGCAAGAACGGGATGCCACTCAGGCTCGAGCTCTTCGAATAGTTATAGTTGTAAGAAACGCCCTCGGGATTTTTGTGCAGGTAAGTGTTTTGGACGTCGAGGTACGCGCTGAGCTTCCAAGCGCTGAACGTCCAGGTTTTGTCGATGCGCAGATCGAGTTGATGAAACGCGCCCGTGCGCGCCGAGTTGAGATTGCTCGAGTTGACTGGCGCGTAGGTGCCTGCGTCGTAGTCCATCACACCGCCCATCACCGGGGTGTAGGGAGTACCGGAGATGTAGCGAAAGCGTGCGCCGGCTTGCCAGCCGCGACCGAGCTTGTAGCTGCCGAGCGCGGTCAAAATGTGCGTTTGGTCGTAGTCGTAGATGTACGTGGCGCTGCTGTTCGAGTCGCGGCGCTCGCTGCGCGAGAGCGTGTACGCCACCCAACCGAAGAAGCGCCCCTCGGGCTTGTAGCGGAGCAAGAACTCGGCGCCGTAAATTCGCCCTGAGCCGTTGTTCTGATACGACTGACCGTTGCCGCTTTCGTTGGCGGCCGCCACCGGCACCACTAGGTCGTTCAAATCCTTGTAGAACCCTTCCACCGAAAGTTCGAGCGGATGGCTGATTTCCTGCTCGAAGCCCAAGCTACTATGCACCGCGCTCGGACTGCTGACGCCTTTGGTGCCAAAGGGCTCGATGCTTTGGTACGGCTGAGGAGGCTGATGATACAAGCCGAGTCCGCCTTTCAGCGTGGTGCGCGGAAACCCGGGGTGAACGTCGAAGCGCGCCCCGAGTCGCGGGTCTACCGTCCAACCCCTGGTGTCCGTGTTGTAATCCGCGCGGACACCTGGGAAGAGTTTGAGGCCCGCCACGGGCGTGAGTTCGAGCATGGCGTAGGCGGCTGGTCGAAACACGTCACCCTTGCCTTTCAGTTCCACGCTGGGGCGTCCGAACAATGGCCCCGTGTTTTGCGTGGAATCGAAGTTCGCTGGCGGCGCCTTCCAGGTCACGTCGTAGCTCAGGTATTGGATGTCGATGCCCGCTACGGCAGTCACCGCCGGCGACAGCTGAAAGCGAGCGTCGGAACGCGCGTCGATCGAATCCAGGGTCAAGTCGAAACCCAAGGTTCCGATCGTGAAGTGCTGCCCTTCACGGCCTGCGGAGATCTGCGTGCTGATGCGCGCGGTGCTCGAGGGTCGCGTCTCCACGCGCGCTTGCACGCGCCCGAAACTGCTGGTCTGGGAGGCATCGCCGCCCAGCGCCGGGTCATTCGAAGCCGGGCTATTCAGCGTCAATTTGAAGCGGTCATCTGCGCCAAAGGCAAACAAGCGCAACGTGGTTTGGCGCGTAATGTCGTGTTCGATCATGGCCTGGTAGTCGTAGTAGACCGGCGTTTTGGTCACTCCGACGCCGCTGTCTTTGAGGGCGGCTCCCAGCCAAGCGTCGAGCCACGAGCGCCTGCCCGCGACCATGAAGCGGGTCTTTTTGCTGAGCGGACCCTCGACCAGCAGTCGACCATCGATCAAGTCGAACTGCAGCAGTCCGCCCAGGTGATCTTTGCGCGGTGAGCGCACGCCCACATCGACCACGCCGCCCATGGCCCGACCGTATTGCGGTCCAAAGTTGCCGGGGTAAAAATCGAGTTTCTCCAGCATCTCGGTGGGGATGACCGAAGACAGCCCGCCGAAGTGATAGACCATGGGAATGTCCGTGCCGTCGACGAACACCGCGGTGTCGTTCGGCGAGGAGCCGCGCACGATCAACATGCCATCGCCCCCGGGCGGTCGAGCCACCCCAGGCATGTTGCCGATGGCGCGAATCGCGTCGCCGTTGGTCCCCGGGATGCGGCTGATCTCTTCGGCCGCCATCACGTGTTTGGTGGGCTCGCGCGGCGGCTTCTCGCCTTGAACTTCCAGGTCTAAGGCCTCTCCTTCCGCAGCGCTGATTGCGCTCGGCGGAGCCGGTGTCGCCTCGACGGTCGCCGCCGCCGCCACCGGTGCCGCTGCTGGTGCTGGTGCCACGGGTTCGCTCGGCGGAGCGAGCTTGAACTCGAATACGTAGCGGATCTTGGCCGGAACGGCTTCGCCGTTCTTCTGCGCCGGCTCGAAACGTAACCCGCGTGTCGCGTCGATTGCGGCTTGGTCGAAGTCGGCCCCCGCCGATTCCGCGACCGCCACGTCCGTCACTCGACCCTCGCGATCGATGGTCAGCGTGAGTGTGACTTTCGCGGCTTCGCCGCTCGCGCGCTTGGCTTCGGGGTACGTGGGGTCGACACTTTCGACCAGCTTTGGAGGCACGAGCGCCGCTGCAGCCGAAGCATCGGGTTGTCCAACTGCGATGCTCGGATATGCGAGCGCACAAGCTACTGCGATCCAACTGAGTTTCATGATTTGCCTCTCCGCGCCGGCCTAGAGCAACGTTCGGGCCAAGTGCGTAGTACGGCAGTGCATCGCTGCGTTCTCCTCTAAGCCGTTTTCGATCGACCGGGTGATCGCTCGAGACAGTTGTCCGAGTCCGCTCGGGTTGTCCGTATGACGCGGACAGTTGTCCGCGTCTGTTTGCTGGCGGCTGTCCGTTTGTCGGAAAATAGCCAGATCTCGCAGGTCGAAGCGCTGGCACGTGCCGTGCTTAGTGGCGCTCCATGAACACGAACATCGTCGAACGGTCCAAGCAGATCTTGCTCGAAGTGGGTGCCACGCCAGTCATGTACTTGATGATCGCGCTCAGCGTCGTGAGCCTAGCGATCATGATCGAACGCGGTTGGTTCTTCGCCATGGTGAGCGAAAACATCGCCAAGCTGGCCGAGGCACTGGCCGAGCGCTTGAACGCACACGACGTCACCGGTGCTCGCGATCTGGTCACCGCATCGAAGTCTGCCGAGGCCGCCATCGTCGCAGCCGGTTTGAAGCAACTCGCGCGGGGCCCCGAGGCTGCAGAGGAAGCCATGGCCAGTGCCACCGCGTTGCAGCGCATGCGGCTCGAGCGGCGCTTGGCTTTCCTCGGCACACTCGGCAACAACGCGCCTTTCATCGGGCTCTTGGGCACCGTGATCGGCATCGTGCAAGCCTTCGACAGGCTGCAGGCCACGGGTCTGGGCGGCACTGCGACGGGGCCAGCCACTGACGTGATGGGCGCAATCTCGGAATCGCTGGTAGCGACCGCGATCGGCTTGGTCGTGGCAATTCCAGCTGTGGCCGCGTTCAACTACTTCCAACGCCGGATCCGCGCGACCGTCGCCAACTCGGACGCTTTGACGCACATCATCTTGGCTTACGCCAAGGGCGAAGCGGCGCAGTCCGGCGGACGGACCAGCGAGACCGGCGCACGCCCAGCGGCATCCGTCCGCGAGCAACCAGAAAGCTTCAGGATGCAGAGCGTCAACACGTTCTCCGGCTGAGAGAAAGGAACCGAAGCCATGGCAAGTGTCAGCAGCAACGACGAAGACGGCATCAACGGCATCAACGTCACGCCCCTCGTGGACGTGACCTTGGTCTTGCTGATCATCTTCATGGTCACCGCGAAATTGATCGCCAGTCGCGGCCTTCCCCTCGATCTGCCCAAGGCGGCAACCGCGGGTGCCGTGCAGACGATGTTCACCCTGAGCGTCGACGCACAAGGCAAGGTGTCCGCCAACGGGCAACCGGTCGCCGATGACGCGGCGCTCCGGGCTCAGACTCGACAGGAATTGAGCAGGAACCCCGAGCTCCGCACGGTGATCGCCGCTTCGGCTGCTGCCAGCCACGGCAGCGTAATGCACGTGGTCGATACGATCCGTGATGCGGGCGCGGTCAAGATCGCATTCCAGGCCGACAAAGCAGCGCCGAGTGCGAGCAAATAGCGCGCGCCCGGCACAGGAGACGACGATGATCATGAATCACCCTCTCGGGTATGGCGAAGGCCGTGATAGCGAGCTACCGCTCGATTCGTTGGTCGGGGAACTGTTCGAACGGGCCTCGCGCAAGAGTCGCTTGGTGACGATCGGCTGGATCTTGGCCCTCGCCGGGCACGCCGCTGCTGCGCTGCTCTTCGCTGATCGACGTGGGGCGGCGGCGAGCGAACGCCCCCGACCCCCGGTCGAGATGGAGTTCGTTGCTCCGCCGGAACCTCCGCCACCACCTCCCGAGCCTGAGAAGCTCGAGGAGCCCAAGGTGGAGGCAACCCGCGCTGCCGCACAGGCTCCGCCTGCCGCCGCTCGGGCTGGCGCCTTGCACCTGGCCAAGCCGGACGCAGCGCCCGCACAGCAACAGGAGGAAGCCGTTGACTTCACCACCGATCCGCACGGAGCCAGCTATGGTGGAGGCGTGGTCGCAGTGGGCGGCACAGCCGCTTTTGGCGCGGCCGGGGCCCGCCTCACGCCAGTGGGCGGCACAGCGCCGCTTGCTCCGGTGAGCGCGCGGCCTGCCGGGGATGCGCTCACGCCGCTCTCCGACTTGAGCCGCAGGCCGCGGCTTCCCGGGGGTGACCCGTGTCACGGCTTTTTCCCGAGCACCGCCCAAGATGACGTCGGCGATGTCGCCGTCATGGTGACAATCGCCAAATCGGGGCGCGTTTCGCAGACCCAGCTGGTCGCGGAATCGCCATCGGGCCAGGGGTTCGGAAAGGCGGCCCGCACCTGTCTGGCTAGCCAGACATTCGTGCCGGCTCTGGATCGCGCCGGAAACGCGGCGGCGACGGCCATCCGCGTGAACATCCGCTTTAGCCGCTGAGTTTCGGGGGGTCCAGGTTGGAACCGCAAATGCTATCGTCCGGCCCCGCGGGCGCGCATGGCCGATTCTCCGTCACCCACAGCCAAGAGCGTTCCTCCCGAGATCACCGGTTGGATGGCAGGCGAGTATCGCCTGGGGCGGAAGCTCGGGGAGGGCGGGTTCGGAACCGTGTACGAGGCCGTGCACCCGCTGCTCAAACGACGCGCAGCGGTCAAGGTCCTGCACCGAATCGCGGGCTCCGATTCCGAAGCAGTGCTGCGCTTCGTCGCTGAGGCGCGCGCGGTGAACCAGATCAAGAACCGGCACATCATCGATATCTTCTCGTTCGGGAAGTTGAATGACGGTCGCCACTTCTACGTGATGGATCTGCTGGAAGGCGAACCGCTCGACCGCTTCATCGCGCGCGAGGGCAGGTGCAGCGTCGAAAATACCGTGCAATTGCTGCGACCAATCGCTGAAGCGCTGGATGCTGCCCATGCTGCCGGCGTGGTCCATCGCGACCTCAAGCCGCAGAACATCTATTTGATCTGGGATGCCACTGGAGAAACAGTCCCGAAATTGCTCGATTTCGGCATGGCTAAGCTGCTCGGTGATTCGCGCGTGCACACGGTCAGCGGCACTCCGCTCGGTACTCCGCTGTACATGTCGCCCGAGCAGGCGCGCGGTGACGTCGTCGACGGTCGCTCGGACGTGTACGCGCTCGGGGTCCTGTGTCACGAGCTACTGACGGGCCAACTGCCGATCACGGGCGAAAATACGATCGCGGTGTTGATGGCACACATCATTCAAGCACCGCCCAAGGTCTCCGAAGTGTGCCCGGATCTTTCGCCCGAGCTCGACGAGCCCGTCCTGCGCATGCTGGACAAGAAGCCTGAGCTGCGCCCCGCGACCGCTACTCTGGCGCTGACTGAATTGGCACGCGCCGCCGAACGCGCTGGAGCGAGCGTTCCTTCCGGCCCGCCGCGTTTGTCGCGTCCGCCGCCCGAATCAGAGGGAACTCGTCAGCACTCGCGGGAAACCGCGGACACGACGCTGCAACCTTTCTCGACTGGCCCGGGTGGGACGACTGATGCCGACCGCGGGCGCGACGCGATGGTGCGCACCACCAGCCTCGCACAGCGAGAGCGCTCCCGGTGGCCGCTCTGGGCGTTGCTGGCAGCGGTTGCTGCGGCGGTCACGCTCTGGCTGAGTCGCGGTTGGCACGATGCGCCCGCCGCAACGGCCACTTCCGCCTCTGCGAACTCGTCCATGCTCGTGCCTGCTAGCGCCGCGCCTGCTCCCGTTGCCAGCGTTGCCCCGCCGGCGAGCGCGGTTGTCGCGCCGAGTGTCGCCGCTGACCCCACCGCCCAGGAGGCTGTGCCGGTGAAGCCCGTGAAGCGCGTGCCAGGGCCGCCCGCTGCGCGCGCCCGCATCCCGAGCGATCTCGAGAGTCCATTTTGAAGTTGGGTCGGCTGTCTACACTCGGTTTGCTGGTGCTCCTTGCCGGCGCCTGCACCGAATTTCCGAGCATCCCCGACACCGGTTGCGGCAACGGCGTGATCGAACCGGAGACGGAAGATTGCGACACATTCGATCCACCCGGCTCGATCTGCCGCCCCAAAGGCTCGGACAACGAGTGCCACGTCGACTGCTCGCTGGACGACGACGGGCTCCAGCGCAAGTGCCCCTCCGGCTGGGGCTGCGATGCCGAGTCAGTCTGCCGTGCGCCCAGCGGCCAATTCAGCGAGTCTTCGCTGGCGAGCGACGTTGGAGCATGGACGCTCGACGCAGGTGACTTCGACGGCGACGGGCGACAAGACGTGATGAGCAGTGAGCCGCTCGACGCGACCGGAGCAACCCGGCTTCGATTCAACTACTTCGACGCCCAAGGGGCGCTGAGCGAGACGCGGCTATTTCCGAAAACCTTGCTCTCGCCCACGATCAACCAGATCTCTCAGGGCGACGCGCGCAGCGATATCGCGTTCACGACCGGCGCCCTGGGCGTGATGTACGGTCGTCGCGATCGCAATTGGGTGCCGGAAGTGTTCAGCTCGTATCGGCGACCAAACGCCAGTGTACGCTCGGTCGGCGTTTACGAGCGGTCCGTGCAGTGGTCCCCCGCTTTTACGACGTTCATCACCGCCGGAGCGGAGAGCGGCTTTTATCTAGGCAATCCCGACACGGGCATGCTCGAAAACCGCCTTGCCGTGCCCGGCACCATCGACAGACTTGCCGGTGATCTGGTGAGCGGCAACGTCTTCGAGGACTCCAAGCATTCCCCGTGCCTCGAACCGGTATTCGCGATGCGCGGTGCGACGCACTTCAGCATCGTCGATGTTTGCGACACGGATGAAAGCGGGTCGGTCATTTGGCGCGCGAGTTTTCGGCTGACGGAGATCGCGCTCGAGCCCCGGGCGGCGATCGACGTCGCGCCGCAAGTGCTGGACATGAACGGCGACGGTCATTTGGACGTATTGCTAGGCGCGGCTGGTAGGCCCTACGTCGCCCTTGGCGACGGCACTGCGCTTTCCGTCGCGACCCCCTACGTCGATCACGAAGGTGATCCGGCTTTTCCCCCTGGAACACCTTTGGCCGCGGCTGACCTCACCGGTGACGGCGTGCTCGACTTCGTCTATCCGGATCGCTTGCTCGTCTCGCAACTGGCTTATGTCGGCGCCACGCCCGTTTACCAGAACATCGGCAACCGCCTGACTACGCCCTGGACAGTTGCGAAAATCGCCGACTTCAACGGCAACGGCAAGCTGGACGTAGTGGCCGCCTCGAGCGGCAGCCTGAACCTCGACTTTTTCAACGGCACCGGCACGCACAACTTCTCGGCCAGTACGGTTTCGACCTCCGCGCCCGTGCAACTCATGTCCGCGGGTGACTTCGACGGGGATTTGATCACCGACTTGGCACTGTTCGAGGTCCCCCTTCCCGGGCAAAGCGTGAGCAAGATGAAGGTGGCATTCGGCAATGCGTTTGCTCCGCTCGGCACCCCTCTGCCAGTTGGCCAAATCGAGCACGCCGAGGCGTTGAGTAGCTACCAGGATGGCGGCCGGGACAACTTGACCGTGTGTTCCAGTGAACCCGTCGACGGCGTAAAAAACGGCGCGCTCACGCTGTTATCGGCTGGACCGGATCGCGTTCCGTTCGCGCCCCTGACCTTGACCGAGTTTTCTTTGACCGGCTCGGTGCAAGACGCGGGCTCCTTCGCCGTGGTCTCGGGTCACTTCCTGAACCGCGGTCAGACTGATTTGTTGGCACTCGCTTTCTTTCGGGACGATCAACGCGTGCCGCCGGCGATCAACGTCTGGTGGGTGCCTGCGATCACGTTGCCCGGTAGCTCGTCTTCGCGTTTGCCCGGAGCTCTCGACCGCCGCCTGGAGCCCGTGTCGCTCTCCGCCGATGGCGAAACCTTTACCGCTGATGTTGCTGCCACGTCGGCGGATCTCGATCACGATGCACGTGATGAAGCGATCTTTGCCATGCCCGCGGACGGCGGCAGCCGTTGCGGCCTGCTCTTGATCGGCGCCGACTCGGCCGGATCACTCGGCAGTGCCGCGCAAGAGCCGGTGATCGTCGATGAGCCGTGTCCAGATCCTCAGCTCATGGCAGTCACGCTGGACGGGCATGATCCGCGGTTTCCCGACTTGGCGCTGCTGACTGGCAAAAAAGACGCCGTCAACCGCCACCTGTACGTGTTGCTGAACGACGGCAGCGGCCACTTTTCGGGGCAAAACCTGGTACTGGTCTCCGAATTCGGTGATTCTCCGCAAGCCTTTACCGCGCTCGATCATGGCGCGGGCGGGCTCGCTTACCTGACGAAGGACGCGCTGCACTTGATCGCAGTCCCCGACGCGCGGAACGTCGTGACTCCGAGACTCTTGCCCGATGACCTGGTCGTGAGCGACGGCACCGGCATCGTCGCAGCCGACGTCAATGGTGACCACCTCGTTGATCTGGTCTTTTCGGAGTCGGGACGGCTGCGCGTGCTCAAAGCGGGAATGAAACTGCGATGAGGCGCGCGCTGCTCACGCTGGCCTTCGGCGCCATTTGTTGGCCGCTTTCCGCACTCGCAGCGGATTCATCCTCGGATCTGGAGCGCGCCAAAGAGTCCTTCAAAGCCGGCGCGACCGCGTACGCGGCAGGGGATTACCTGGCCGCCATCCAAGCGCTCGACGCCGCGTATCGGCTCACTCCTCTGCCCGCGATCGCATTTTCACTCGCACAAGCTCATCGCCGCCAATACTTCGTCGACCATGCGCGCGAGCATCTGGATCGCGCAATCGCGCTTTTTCGCCAGTACATCGAGCTCGCGCCGACCGGCTCGCGGCGCGCCGATGCGCTC
>Ga0164308_10000076_pt1 | contig 45680 bp, 33 predicted proteins | sample Whisoiple_246_MG_FD_109983 | JGI IMG/M metagenome (GOLD analysis project Ga0164308, IMG submission 109983) | Soil microbial communities amended with fresh organic matter from upstate New York, USA - Whitman soil sample_246_MG | ecosystem: Environmental > Terrestrial > Soil > Unclassified >... | reverse complement strand
GGCGCTGATTCCGTAGCAGCGCGGAACGCCCAGGGCATCGAGTGCACACGAACCTTTCGCGCCGAGATCACCGCAACAATTGGCGCGCGCCGAGGAGATGCTGCAGGCGTAGTCCTGAAAGTGGCAAACGTTGCCCTCGGGGTTGCAGGCGTTCGGGTTGCGGCAAATCCCGACGTGTAGCCCCGTCGGGATCTCGCACGTGACGTGACCTGCGCCCGGGAGTCCTGAATTGGGATCGCCACCGCAGCAGTCACTATCCTTGGTGCACAGATCCCCGGTCACGTGACAACCGCTCGCCGGTTGGCACACGTTGACGCCAGAGGCGCCATGCGGTGCACACAGCCGGCTGCAGCAATCGCCGCAGCCATTGCACACGGTCCCTTCGACACCGCTGCAGAAGGTCGAGCCCGAGGGCGGTGCTTGGCAGGTGCCGACGGAAGCTCCGCTCGCGATTGTGCACTGTCCAGAACAGCAGTCTGGATCCTTCGTGCAAATGTCACCCGTCTGGATGCACCAGGAGACCGCCAACTGGCAGGTTCCGTTCGAGCAAGTTTTCGAGCAACACTCGGAGCCGGTCTGGCATTGATTGCCCGAGGTCTTGCAGCTGGTGTTGAGCGGGACACATTTTCCAGAGCTGCAATTGCCGCCGCAACACTGAGCGGAAGAGGTGCACGTCCCCTCATCAGAGACGCACGTTGTCGCGGAGCACGAGTTGTTTACGCAACTCAGGCTGCAGCATTCGGTTGCCGTTTGACACGCCGCGCCGGTACCGCCGCAGGTCGAGAGGGACGACTCGCAGCGATTCGTCGCAAGGTTACAGATCTTGGAGCAGCATTGCCCGCTATCGGTACAAAGTTCGTCGTAGGCTTTGCAGAGGACGCCCGACGCCCCGGCGCTGTTCGAACCAGCGCTGGAGCTGTCGCCTCCGCCGCTCGGACTCGCGCTGCCGCCGGTTGCATCCCCACCGCTGTCAGTGCCGCCGCCATTGGCGCCAGCGTTCCCGCCTCCGCTATTCGCGCCCGCCGACGTATCGCCAGCGAGCGACGTGTCACCGGCGAATTCCGACATGGCCCCGCTGCCGGCGTTCGTCGCGCGCCCCGAGCTGCCCGCGTTTGTCCCGACGCCTGAACCGCCGGCGCCCTGTGACAGCGAGCCTCCCGAGCTCGAGTCGGTGGCCTTCGTGTGGGAACCCGAGCCGCAGGCTTGTGCGGTCAGGCCCAAAGAAGCGAACACGAGCACTAGCGCAGCGGACTGAAAACGCACCTGTGAAACCTCCGTACCCTGGCTCGCGCCTTTGGGCACTCGCAGCTATCCCTGTGAATGACCGCGGCAACGGTCAAACTTCACGATTTTTCCAACTCTCGGCGCGCGCGACAACGTCGGTGAGTGCGCCTTGTCGATTTGAGTGGGAATCGGACGGTCGGATTTCTGATTCGTTGACGGTTGCGAACGAAATAGCCCCTACGTTGGCCCCGCGGCTGAGTTGCCCGTCGTGCTCGAGCTCCAGGCTCGCTCATCGGTCGACTGCTGCGCACGTCAGGAGCTGCGCGCGGTGAACGCGGCAAAAGCCCCTACCGTGACACAGCCAGTCGTACCTTGGTTCTCGCTTCGCGCTCTGCGGCGCTGCGTCGTCGACTGATATCGATGGCTACGGGGTCGATTCCCAGCGACTGCTTCATTGCAAGCTATGCGCTTCTTTACGAATCCAACTGCGGAACGCCGCGATTTCCGGGCGCTTGAAGTTCTCGCGCGGGCCGACCAAGTAGTAGGAAAGGCCGGTGGGCATCGGGGCGACTTTGGGAAAAGGCAGGACGAGCCGACCGAGCGCGAGCTCGTCGAGTGAAAGCGAACGCCGCGCGAGCGCCACGCCTTGTCCGAGGATGGCTGCCTCCACGACCATGCTCGAGTCCGTCAGCTGCGTGTACCGAGGGTGCTGGGGCATGCGCCTGCGCTGCGCCGCGAACCAACGCGGCCAGGCATCGAGATGGCTGTCTTGGAGGAGACTATGACGCTCGAGGTCCGCGGGGCTCTTCAGCTTGTGGCGGCTCGAGAATGCCGGCGAGCACACGGCAAGCCAGCTATCATCGGCGAGCTTTTCCTTGAACAATTGGGGATAGCGCCCGCTGCCGAAGCGAATGCATAGGTCGATGGGCTCGAGCTCGAAGTCGACCAGGTTTTCGGTCGTGGAGACCCGTACTTCGACGTCGGGCTGCAGGGCCAGGAATCGACCCAAACGCGGGACCAACCAGCGCGCGCCGAAGGAGGGCAGCGTGCTGATCGCGACGATCGGGCGAAGCGAACGAGCGCGCTTGCGCAAACGCTGGTTGGCCTGCTCCAAGCGCACGAAGATCTGACGTAGCTCGCCCGCCCAGGCTTGACCCGCATCCGTGAGCGCGAGCTTGCGCGGCATGCGCCGAAACAGGGCGGTGCCGAGCTCGGCTTCCAGGCTGCGGATTTGGTGGCTGACCGCCGTTTGCGTCACATGCAAGTCGCGAGCAGCCGCTGTGAAGCTGAGTCGTTGCGCGGCGGCATCGAAGACTTGCAAGGCATGCAACGAGGGCAAGCGAGGCGTGGAACTCGGCGCATCGGAATCATGCATGAGATTTTCTCATGTATCATGGAAAAGATGCGCTTTTGCCCGGCATCGACAGGGCTTAGAGCAAAGGGCATGAAACTCTATCGATTTCGCTACAGTCCCTACGCCCGCAAAGTACAAATGTTGCTCGAGCTGCTGCGCGAAGACTACGAGTTGATCGAGCAGTCGTACCTCGACCGCGTGGAGCTGGCGCAACTGACCGGCGGCTACATTCAAGTCCCGGTGTTGGTCGCCAGCGACGGGCGCGCGATCGTCGAATCACGGGCCATTTGTGAGCACTTGCTCGCGGGCTCGGCGGGGGCAAAGCTCGTCCCCGCGCCGCTCGAAGGACCGATCTGGGCATACGCCGATTTCGCCGATGGCCCGCTGGAAGACGTGCTGTTTCGCATTGCCTCGCCGGAAATTCGCGACGCTTGGCCGACGGCCGCGGAGCGCGGCTTGTACGCGTACATCAAAGAGCGCAAGTTCGGCGCGGGTTGCGTGGACGCTTGGCGGCGCGACCGCGAAGGACTCGTGCGCCGCGCGCAGGCGCTGCTGGCTCCCTCGCTGAAGACGCTCGCCCAGCGACCGTTCTTGTTCGGTGAAACGCCGACACTCGCGGACGCCGCGCTCTACGGAAACTGCGCCATGCTCGAAGAAGCCGGTCCGGAGCTACTCGCGCAGATCAGTGAAGGCCTCGTGAGCTACGCTCGCCGCCTCGAAGCCAGCGCGCAACGCCCGCTTTAGAGCCGAGGCCAACGCTTGGTAGGCTGTTGAAAAAGTCCCGCGAGTCGGGAGCGTTCGACGATCGGTCGCAGAGGACGCCCATCGCGACGAACGTACCGTGTTTGCGCGGAATCTTCGCTCGACGAGAACGCTCGTCGGTACAGTCCGAGCGAATCGACGTTGCGACAGAGCGCTCCGAGGATTCGCTAGCTCGGTGATGCTTTCGGGGCTTCGGAGCGTTGGGCGCGGCGCTTGGGCTTTGCATCGAGACCGAGCTCGCTGACTAGCCCGGGGGTTGCGGCGAACGCGGCTTCGACCAGTGAGCGAGCTTGGCGCAGCGCGAGTTCGAGGCTTTGAGTGGCGACGCTCACGGCTTCACGAAGCTCGAGCGCACGCGGTTCCGGCAAGGGTCGAGGATTCTGTGCTTCGCGCAGCGAGCGCTCGGAGTTGCGTGCGGCTTCGAGCAACGGCGGCAAGAATGCGTACTCGGGATCGCTGCACAGCCGACGGACGTAGCTGGACTCCGCACGGCGCTCGAACTCGAGCCAAAAGTTCTGCGCCGCGCTGCCCGGCTTACGCAGCGTTGCGAAGCGCTGATGCGGAAATAGCGCTTCGACCAAGGGCCCATTGGCCGAAACATTGGCCACGATCGCGTCGAACACGCCCTCGATGGCGTCCGCCCATGCGTTGGACAGCGCATCGCGATTGACTTTGCGCGCGTTCGCGAATTCAGGCAGCGGCGCTGCGTCAGCGAGCGCGGCTCGAACATTCTCGAGGGCGGTCTTCACTCTTCGCGTCGCAACCTGTAGCCAGCTGAGTTCTTCGGTCGGTTCGTCGTGTGTCGATTCGAAGCGTGCTTGGGCCGCTACCAGCCGCTCGGCGGTTTGGAGCGCAAAGGCGCTGAGATCTTGGGCTTCTTGGATGCTGAAGGAACTCATTGACTCGGTGACCCTAAACACACCCCAGCGCAAGCGGGAAGCCCAAGCGCTCGGCCGTTACCGAACGTGGCGACCCTGCCACTACCGGCCACGTGCGGAGAGCCGCTCGGCCCACGCTCCCACGAGCCGCTTGGTCGATTCATCGTGCGCGAGCAACAGTTCCGTGAGCACCGAAGTCGCGCGCTCGGCCTTTGCCCACGCGGCGCGATGCCCCAGCGTGTCCGGAGCAGTTCTCGCTAATTCGAGGGCGTCGATCAACCACGCGGTCACTTCACGGATGCGATCGAGCTCGCTCGGGAAGGCGCCTTGGTTTTCGCGCACGACGTACAGCGCTCGGGCGATGCCGAGCAGATCACGGACGGTGTCCTTGGGCAGCTGTTTCGGGCTCACCCGCGTCGGGTACTGGATTTATGTTCAGTAGTAAATGGATTCCTTCGTTCGGCGAAAACGCGGGGGCGGCCGCGGGGCTTGGGCTTTGCGCCGCCCGGCGCGGGCCGCGCCCGCTACCCAAAAAAAAGATCGGCGTGCGTGCCGTGATATTTATGTGCGGTGGTCGAGAAGTCCGATCCGGCGAGCACCACCGATGCGCGAGACACGGGTGGTGAGGTGTCGAGTCCAGCACACTTCGCGCTGATCTGGCTGACCGGCGCGCTCGCGGGCACGCCGCTTTCGCTGCCTTGGGGGCGCGCGGATGCGTTGACGATCGGCAGAGACGCCGAGTGCGCAGTACACCTAGCCAACACCGATGTCTCTCGACAGCACGCGACGCTGCGCCGCGAAGGCGCCGAGCCGGGTTACTTCATCACCGACCAAGACAGTCGCAACGGCACGCGCGTCAACGGTCAGAAGGTGCACCGCGCGCGCTTGCGCGAAAATGACGTGTTGCGCGTCGGTGGTTGTGTGTTCGCGGTCAGCGAAAGCTCGAGTGATTCGTGGTCAGAAGTGGCACCGGGGATGTTCGGCGGCGCGCTGTTGAAGCGCGCGCTCGCGCCGCTTTCACGCGCTGCGCAGAGTGATCTGCCGATCGTACTCGAGGGTGAGACGGGCACGGGTAAAGAACTGGTGGCGCGCGCGATCCACGCTGCGAGCGGCCGCCGGGGCAAGCTCATCGCGGTCAATTGCGCCGCCTTGCCGGAAGGCTTGGCAGAAGCGGAGTTGTTTGGCTATCGGCGCGGAGCGTTCACCGGAGCCGAACGAGCGAGCCCGGGATTTTTTCGCAGCGCCGACGGCGGAACGCTGCTGCTCGACGAAGTGTCCGATCTGCCGCTCGCGCTCCAGGCCAAGTTGCTGCGCGCGCTCGAACAGCGCGCGGTGCAGCCGCTCGGAGAGACGCTGCCGGTTTCTGTCGATGTTCGCATCGTCGTGGCCGGGCAAAGCTCGCTGTTCGACGCGGTCAAGCGGCAGCAGTTTCGCGCTGATTTATTGGCGCGCTTGAACGGTGTCACGCTGTATTTGCCGCCGCTTCGCGAGCGGCGGAGCGACGTTTCGCTGTTGTTTTCGCACTTCTTGCGTGAGCTCCGTCAAGGCGACCTGCCCGAGCTCGAGCCGGAGTTCGTCGAGCGGTTGGTCCTGCATGACTGGCCGTTCAATGTGCGCGAGGTGGTGCAGCTCGCACGGCGGTTGGCCGTATTGCAAGGTGCAGAAAGCGTGCTGCGGGTTCAACACCTGCCACGCGAGATGAGGGCGGCACAAAAATCGAGCCCTTCGCAGCCGGTCGAGAACGCGGAGGCCACAGCGACGCCAGCGGCGCTCGATCTGCCGAGCTTGCTCTCCGCGTTGCAAGCGACCGGCGGCAACGTCACCCGCGCGGCGGCGCGACTCGGGGTCACTCGGCAGCGTGCGTACCGCTTGCTGGAAGAGCAAGCGGTCGATCTCGCGTCGCTGTCGGGACCACGGCGCCCGAAGCGCTGACGGCACTGGACGTCCGCGGACGTCCAATACCCAAAGGGTGACCGTGCTCGGGCTCGGCCTCGTGCATGCGAGTGGCGGGTTTTTGCCTTGAAAGGTGCGGGCGTGCACGTGGGCACACCCGTTGCAATCCGCGCTGATCGAAGACCCGACGATTCGCCGAATCGAGTCGGTTCATCGATCTGCTGCCAATCGCCGCACTAGGCGAGGAGGAAACCAATGCCCGTACTTCGGAGCGACGCGCTCTTGCGCGCGCTGATGCCCGCCGTTCTGCTCACTAGCTTTGCTCGTCACGCGCTCGCTCAAGAGGCCGAAACGGAGTCGGTGCCTACTTCGACTCCGCCGAGCGAGTCCGCGCCGGAGCCAGCGCCCGCCGCATCACCACCGCCCTCGCCAGCGCCGGAAATCCCGGCGAAGCCGAGCGTGACGCACGTCTCCGGGCCGCCGGCGGTGGTCAAAGACGAGGGTTGGAAGTTCGAATTTCACGGCTATTTGCGGGCGCCGATGATGGTCGGCGTGGGCCACCGCGACAATCCCTCACCCGGTCAGAGTTCGACCACCTTTCATTCACCGGTCATTCCCGACGGTCAATACCTCAGCTGGCAGAGTACGCCCCACAACAAGTCGGATTGGGCCGAACTCTATTTGTCCGTAGGTAACTCGTTTGCCAAAGGCACGGTCTCGCTGCAGGGCTACAACTTTTATCAAGGCTCCTTCAGCGACTCGGTGAAGCAACTCGGCGTCTCCGACGGCTACGTCGATATCACTCCGGACCTCGGCTACGACAACTTGCGCCTTTCTTTGCGGGCGGGTGCATTCTCGAACAAGTATGGCTCTGCCGGGCGCTACGACGCGGGTGAGTACGACACTTACGTATTCGGGCGCATCCACAACGCGGGCGGTGCGTTGCGCCTCGACTTCGATCTCGATGAGCGCAACGCGCTGTGGTTCGAGTACGGTTTGGGCGCAAAGAAGCCCGATCCGAGCCAGTACAACAACGCCCGCTTCACCATGTTGCAGCACGTGCATGCCGGCTTCGATCACGGCAAAGACATGCAATTCAGCGCGCACTACCTGCATTCATGGGCTCAGGAGGAAGAGCGCAACATGAGTACGGACGGCACCTCGGTGACCGAGGTGCCCGACGGAAAGATGTGGGTTGCGGGGGTCGATGGGCGTTTCGAGTTGGGCGCGTTCGGCTACTTCTACGGCGCCTACTCGCATATCGGCTTGAAAGACGCGTTGACCGTCGGCCGCGCTATCGAGGTTCTTCACGCCTCGGGTGGCGGCGAGTTCGGCTTGGGCGTGGTCGACAACTACCTCGGGCTGAGCTGCGTTGGTCCAGGGGCTGCCAGCCCGCCGTATTTCAAGATGGGCCAGCCGTGCAGCAAAGGGAACGGTGCCGTCGACACGCTGCTCGCACAGTACGAGTTCAGTCTGACGAACTTCCTGCAGCAGTCCTCGGGCGGTCAGCGCTTTTGGGGTGATGGTTCAGATCTCACGGTCAAGCTGTACGGCATGTACAACAAGGTGAAGAGCGACGTGGCCGCCAACGACGGGATTCACAAGCTCAAATTCGGCGCGGATCTGGCCTACGCGGCGCTGCCGTGGCTGACGGCGGGCCTGCGCTTCGATCGCCTGCAACCCAACAGCCGAATCCCCGAGCAGTCGTTCGCGATCTTGTCGCCGCGTTTGGTGTTCAAGTCCAAATTCGTGACGCGCGAGGCGATCACCCTGCAATATTCGCGCTACATGTACAACCAGCGCTTGTGCCAGACACACACCGCGGGCGGCATCGAGACGGGCAGTCCGGCCGATAACACGTATACGCCGGGCCAGGAGTATTGCGTCCAGCCGCCGTCTTCGCCGGTGCCGCCGGACGGTTTCGGTGCGACCTACGAAACGCTCACGAACCAACGCGCCGCGCCGACGACGCGTCCCGATCTGAACGTGTTCAAGGTCGAAGCCACCATGTGGTGGTGAGGAGCGTCAGGAGTGGCTCAGGCTCGTGTCGCGTTCGAGGCAGGCGACCACGGGCTCGAACGCGACGCGCCCGGCTTCACTCATGCGCATCAGGGCGCGGTGGGCCTCGATCATCGTCCGTTGCAAGTCCGCCGGGGACGGCGACGGCGTGGCCACCGGATCGGCGCTCGCGTTGGAAGGCGTTTGCTCCGCTGCCAGGAGATCGAAAGTTTGATCGAACCCCATGCTTCGCAGCACCACGTCGATGTCTTCGTTGCAGGAGATGATCACGCTGTTCGGCGCGCCGGATTCACGGGCTTGCTCGTTCACGCGCGCCATCAAACCCAGGTTCGTGCTGTCGAGTGACTCTGCGGCCGTGAGGTCGAACACCAAACCAGAGACGTGATCGTCGACCAGCAAGTGCTGCAAGAACTGCTGCAGTCCGGGGGCCAACGTGTAGTTGACGGTTCCGAAATATCGCAGAACGTGGACGCCCTCTTGGGCGGCATGGGTCACGTGACCTAGCGTCATGGATTTTCCTCCCGTTGGATTAGCAGCAGTGCGATGTCATCACTGAGTGGCGTGCGTTCGCTGAGGTTCAATGCCCTCACCAGCTGGCTCATGGAATAGGCCTCCGCCAGCTGTTGTCCGAGCTGTTCACGTCGCTCGCGGTGCGTGCGCTTGGGTGGCAGCTCGAACACTCCGTCGGAGACGAGGAGCAGACGGCCGCCGGGGTTCAAGCGCGCTTCACCGCTGCCGAACGTAGCCTGCCCTGGCAGATTCAGCGGGCGCCCTGCACACTCCAGCTCGAGGGTCTCGTCGGTATTCGACAAAAATGGGAACGGAAATGCCCCAGCATTGCCATACACGATGTGCCCGAGTTCCAAGTCGACGACCGCGTAGAAGAACGTGACGTGCTTGGGGATCGACAGCGCTTTCAGGTCGGCGTCCAGACCCGAGAGTAACTGCTGAGGGTGAAGAATGGTTTCGTCCCCGCGGGTGCGTAGCGCTTCTCGATACTTTCCGACCAACGTCGTCAGAATGGCGGTCACGAAGGCGGACGCGGCACCGTGCCCTGCGACGTCTGCCAGGTATAGTCCCGCGAAGCGATCGTTCAATCGAAAGTAGTCGAGGAAATCACCACTCAGCAGCTGGGAAGGGAACAAGCGGCGCTCACAGCGCAATGACGAGAGGCGCAGGCCATCTTCCGGAAGCAGTTCGAACTGGAGCTGGCGTGCGCCTCGTTCGTCGCGCCGCAACTCGTCGAGCGCTTCGGACAGGCGTTCATTCGCGCTGCGCAAGCTCTCGCTGTAGGCGCGGTTCTGGCGGAGCAAGGCGGAACGCTCGACGCCACGCCGGACCGCTTGGCGCAGAATTTCATTGTCGGGCAACGGCTTGGAGACGAAATCCCACGCGCCACGGCGGAGTGCTTCCACTGCGTCGGTCATGGTGCCCTGCCCGGAGACGACGATCACCGGGGTCTCGGGATACTCGGCGACGAGAGTGCTCAGGACGTCGAGCCCATCCATCTCTGGCATACGAAGGTCGAGCAAGACCACGCCCGGTTTTCGTTCACGGCATAGAGCCAACCCTACCGAACCGCTTTCGGCCTCCAGAATGACGCAGCCCGCTCGTTCGAGCACACGCCTGAAGGCACCGCGCACTCCCGCTTCGTCGTCGATGATCAGCACCGGAGCGTCGTCGTTCATGATCGACCTTCGTGGACGTAAGGCGAGTCTACCAGTGATCGGCGGTTCGCGCCGCAGGCATGGCTGACGGAAACCGTCGAAATTCCAAGCTGCACGGACCGCGGGGTGATGCATTTGCGTCCCGGGGTCACAATTGCAAGCGACCGCCTCCACGGCTGACACTGATCAGCCGCGGAAGGCGGTCGGATTGCGGACGGTTGACTGCCTCGGCTCAGTGCGCCGCGGAATACGTAACCTTGAACTCGTCGGCGACGACGCCGTTCAGGTCCTTGAAGTAGCCTGTGGCCTTTTTGGGGGAGCCATTGACGTTGAAGGTCATGAACTGCACGCCGTACGTGGCGCCTTGGTTGGAGGTGTAGATCGAGGCCCATTCACCCTTGCAGCCGTAAGGGAAGGTGGACGGCAGGCAAAGCAGCTGCGGGCGGACACTGCTCCCGCCGAGGCCAGTCACCGTGACGAAAGTGCGGCCCGGGCCGACGCACAGCTCCGTGGCCGAGTTGCACGTGGGGTCCACGGTCTGGGTGCTGGTTTCAATCAGCGTGCGCGTGCGCTCGTAGCTGTGCTCGTGACCGGTTTGGATGATGGCACCCGCTTGACGGCAAGCTTCGTATACGCCCCAACCCATCTCGTCGCTCTTACCGCCCACCTGCATCGTTTTCTGGTTTTGATGCCATTGGCAGATCTTCCACGCGTGCGGGTCGTCCTTCAGTAACGAGCTGATCTTGTCGGCCGTATCACCCTTGCGGATGGCGACGACGGACAGGCCTTGGAAGATGGTCTTGTAGTTCGCGTCGTGCGCGCCGGCGACGCGCTCGGCGCCGCCCAAATGCGTGAGCGCACGGGGTTGAAACTGCGGCCAGCTGTCGTCGTCGTGATTGCCGCGCGCGATGAACACCGGGAAGTCTGCGCCGAGCACCGAGTCCGTCATGTCCCAGAACGCGGTGGGGTTGCTCGAGTACGTCATGTCGCCGTTGACGAGCAGGGCTTGCGCGCCATCGGCCTTCACGAGCTCGAGGACCCGATGGTAGTTCGAGCCGTGATCGGTATCGCCGACCATGGCAACCTTCAGGTTTTTCGCGGTCGTGACCTCGGAGCAATTCACCGTGACTTTGCGCACGTCCGGGCAGGTATCCCCGTCAGAGAGGCTGAGCGAGATCACCGCAGGGCCGACGGCCGTGCAGGTGAAGGTCGCGTTGGGCGTGCCCTCGTTGAGCAAGGTGCCCGAGGTCGCGGTCCAAGCGTAGCTCAGCGCTGATGGCCCTTGGTCGGCGTCGCTGCCGATCGCGCTGAGCTCGATGCTGCTGCCCACGGCGACTTCGGCCGGATTGGCGTCCAGCGCCTCCACGACCGGGCAGACGTTGACGACGCCGTTGACCAAGATCGAGCCCTTGCGCGGCGCGAGCTTACACTGAAGCTTGACGCTCACGTTGGTCAGGCTGCCGGCGGTCACGGCGAAGTCCGCGTTCCCGGCGCAGCTCGATTGCCCATCGACGCCACTGGCCGTCAGAGAAATGTTGTAGCCCGTGGCAGCAGGAATGCCGTCGACGAACAGCGAGAGCGATTCGCTGTTCTTGACGTTGATGTTGCCGCTCTTGCTGTAGGCAGCGGGCCCGGAGATGGTGTAGGCGACCGTGTTGATGGTGATGTCGTCGGTCACCTCGAGCGCCAAACCGACGCTGCCGCTCGACTCGGCGCGTTCACCGTTCGAGGAGTCAGCCGGATCGGCCGAGCAACCATAGGTCGCCGCGCCAGCCAGTACGATGGCCGCAACGACGGCCTTTCCAAATGCAAGTTTCATGCGTCATTTCCTGGTTAATTGCTGTGTTTCGAGAACATCGCAGTTCAGTGAAGCCAAGATCGATAAGCCAAGCGGTGAGTCCGCCGCGTGTTTCGGATTGTTAGTCTTCGTGCGGAAGACCGAAGAGCAGAGGAGCGCCGAGCGCAGTCGCGAGATCGTTCTTGACGACGATCTCCAGCGCGTGGACGGCGCTGGCCGCCGCTCTTCGCGCGGGGGCGGGTGATGAATCCGGCGCAACGTTCGTGGGCAGCGCGCGCAGATCAGCGAGCGCTCGCTCGAAATCGGTTTCGACTTGCGCGTGAACGTCGGGCGCAGTCGCTTGCACCAGCGCGGCCAAGCTGGCACTCGACTCACCCGAGTAGAGCCGCTGTGCTGCGGCGATCCGGCTTTCCGTGATCGCGAAGGCGAGCCGGCTGGCTCCGCCGCGCACGTCGTCTGGGGCGCTCTCGACTTCGGTTCGCAGCACCGCACCGGGATCGGTGATCACGCTGCTCACGGTCGAGCCAATGTTGTTCAGTACGAGCTTGATGCTTTCGTGATCCCCGTCGAGCAAGCTGCGCCGAAAGGCTGCGCCATCGCCGAGCGCCTGCTTGGTCGCCCGCGCCGCCTCGCTCACGAGCCCGGCGAGCCCGCAAAGCAACCAGCGGCTGCGTTCTCCTTCCGCAGAAATGAGGCGATTTTGCAGATCTCCGGGCTGCGCGCCGTCCGGGAAGAGCAGGTGCTCGATCGCGAACAACCCCTTCTGATCGACCGGGAGCGTGGCCAGTCGATCGAGCGCCGCGTGGCTTCGAACCAACTGCTCGAGCGCGGCCGTTTTGGTTGGCCAGAACATGACCCGCAGCAACGAGCCGGTCGAAAGGATCGGTCCGGATTTGAAGCATGCGGCCGCCTCCCAAGCGAGCAGCGCGGATCGAAACTCGGTTCTGGCAGCGAGCAACGCGCTCTCGCTCGGCTGACGGACGAACTCGGTCAGCGAAATCTCGAGCCTGCGACTCTTGAGCAAGAGAGCCTGCGTATCGGGGACGATCCGTTCCTCGACCAGCGCCGTCAGCAGTCGATCGCGTTGCTCTTTGGGCGTGCGCTGACAAGCCGTCAGTAGCAACGCCAATGCACCGCTGGTCGCAAACTGTAACAGTTCACGACGCGATCGTTGATTGCTCGGTCGCAGAATAGGATTTCTCAAAACGGCCGGAACATCTCAAGGCGAGATGACAGCGGCGTTAATCGGTCCGAACTTTTGCAGGACGTGTTCATGACGAGTCGACGGCTGCGGCTTGCAACGGCTCGAAAGCGATCCGGTGACAGCCAGGAAAAATCCGACACCGCCCGGAGCAACACTGGTTTCGCTCATCGAGCAGACGTGCGACGCACGCGGCGATGCGCCCGCTGCTCTCTTTTCAGCGATCTTTGCCGAAGTACCGCACTTGGTTGCTGCCGATGCTCGCGTTGGCGACGACTGCGTGCGCCCGACATACCGAGCAATCACTCGCAGACGTGCACGCCCCGTTCATCGCGCTCGAACGCAGCTTCCAAGGCTTTCAGAATTGGGCTCGCGTCGATCTGCCCGATCGGCCCGAACAGGGGAACACCCACGTCGCGGGCGAGACGCACGAGTACATCAACGCGCCGACGCCGCCAGGGTCCAAGGCGTTTCCAGTGGGGACCATCTTCGTCAAGACGGTCGAGAGCAAGAAGAAGTCGGACATCTTCGCGATGGTCAAGCGAGGCGCGGGCTACAATGCCTCGGGTGCCTCAGGCTGGGAGTGGTTTGGGCTCCGCGCGCGCCCCGACGGCTCGGTGGCCATCGTTTGGCGCGGAGTCAACGCGCCGGACGGCGAGACCTATGGCGGGGATCCACTCGGTGGCTGCAATGGCTGCCATGGCGCAGCCGCCAAAAACGACCACGTGCATGCATATTCATTGGCGCATCGGTAATCCGGGCAACGACCGGTCAGACGTGGCCCTTCCTCACGGACCAGACGAAGCCGTCGTACCAAAAGTGCATCAGCGAGACGACGTTGCTGAGCGCGATCACCGGCACTAGCACCGAGGGGCTTCGCGCGAGCCAAAAGCCGTAGCCTAGCCCGAACGACAACAGCGCAGCGAGACCGAGCGGCGCCCAGCGAAACGTGCGCGTGAGGTTCCCGCGCTCGCTCCACCACACGATGGCGAAGTACTGGAGCGCGTGGAAGAAGTTCATGATCAAGAAGGCCTCGCCAAATGAGCCAAAACCCCAACACGCGATCGATACCGTGCCGGTCGACAGGTAGAGCGCCAGCTTTTGCACGGGGATGACGTATCCTTCGCGCGTCAGCGCCGCGTAGCTGAAAAGGAACAGCGCGAGCGAGACGACGCCGATCGTCAATACCAGCGCCCGTAGCTCGTCGCTTTGCGCCAGTACCGCGTCTGCGATCTGCGAGAGCGAGGGCGCAGCGAGCGCATCGAACTTCTTGAAGCTCACGAGGTGCGCCGACAGCTCGACCCCGGCCAAAACCGGGCCGGCATACAAGACGAGGTTGAACAGGTAGTCGAGGCGGCGGCCTGCTTTGGGGTCATTGCCTGCGCGTTGATCGTAGATCCGCCCCAAGCCGAAGGTCTGCAGGCTGGAGTGGTAGACGTCCCACCACACGCTGAGCACGCTTGCGAATACGAACACCCAGCGCGAGGCGAGCGACGCGAGTAAGAGCGCGATTGGGATGGTGGTAAAGCGGTGAGGATGCCTGCGAAATACCTCGCGATTGAGGTGCGTGCGAAAGACGACGATGATCAGGTGCGCATGCGTGAAGGCAGCGCTAGCCAACGCCACGACCGCGATCTCTCGCACCACACCCTGACCGTCGGTGCTGGAGAGGCGGTAGCGATCGAGGCCGAGGACGCTGACCAACCAGCCCAAGAGCGCGGCCAAGATTGGCGAAAGGATGAAGAAGAACCAATCATAAGCGCGCCCGGCGATGTAGCCACCTTCGACGAGCAAAGGACGCGAGTCGGTGGTTGAAGACAACGCGCGCGCCAACGATGCAGTTCGTCTCATGGCTGCTGCCCGTGGTCGCCGTGCTGCAAGCGTTGCACGAGCGCAGTCGCCTCGCTGACTCGGCCGAGCTTGGCCTCCGCGCGAGCGCGCAGCAGGATCGATGCGGGCATTGCGTCCGGGCGCTTTACTTCTGGCTCGAGCAGTCGCGCTGCCTCCTCGGCGTTGCCTGCAACGAGCTCCGTGGTGGCCAAATTGTGGCGCAGATGCCGCGTGTCGAGCTCGTTGTTCGTCGACTCGAGCGCGGCGCGAAATGCGATTCGGGCTTGCTCGAGGTTCTTTTGACCGAGCTGCACGGCTCCCAAGTTTTCGAGCGTGGCGAGGCGATCGACATAGCTCAAGACTCGCTCCTTCACCGCAAGCGCGCGTTCGTATCGTTGCACGGCGTCCGGCCAGCGCTTCTCGATTCGCGCGACTTCACCCAGGTAGAAGTGTGCCTCACGACAAGCGGGTGTTTGGGCGACCTCGCGCGACCAAAAGGTCTGATCGTCCCGATAGCTCAAGCCGTCGACGAGCGAGATCGCCGCGAGTACGACCGCCGCCGCGGCGCCCGAACGCCAAGCCCACGGCCCCCAACGTTCCAAGGTTTCGGCCGCCAGCATGGTCGCGAGCGAAAGACCGAGATAGAGGTAGTGGGGCGACCACCAGCGCATGATCGGAACGAGCTCGAGTGCGGGCAGCATCGCGAGGAACAGCAGCAGCGCGGGTCCACGGCGGTGGTACGCATAGTAAAGCAGACCAGCGAGCAAAGCGGCTCCAAGCAGCGCTTGCGGGCGCGACCAGGACGTGACCGGGAAGGCGTCGCAGACGGTCGGATCGAACGGCAAGATCAGTCGTGCATTGCTCTTTGCGAGTGACGCCAAGCGCGTGCCCAGGGCGTCCCCGAACGAGAGCGGGGCGAACGTCGCGCGCCAAGCGGGCGCGAACTGGAAGCGCAGTCCAAGCGCAACGAACGATGCGGCGCATTCTGCGGCGAGTAAGCGAAAATTGCGCGGGCGTTGCGGCGCCTCGCCGAGCTCGGGAAATAGCTCGAGAGCGACTACGAAAAGCGGGCCGAGCACCAGCGCGGTTTCTTTGCTCAGCGCTCCGAGCAGCATCGCCAACGCTGCGCCGAGTACGTTGCCTCGTCGATGCAGCACGACCAAGGACAGCAGCGCCACCGTGATCATCGCTTCTGAGCGAAATGCAATCGCGTTCGCGACCAACGAGGTCGCTGGGTGCACTGCGAAGAGCAATGCGGCCAGAGTCGCCGCGCGTCGATTGAGACCCAATGCCAGACCTGCGAGCAGAGTCAGCACCGCGGCGGCTGCGTGAAAAGCCAAGCTCGTCGCGTGATACAGCCAAGGCGCGCCGCCGAGTGAAGCGTCGAGCGAAAGCGAAGTCGCCATCAGGGGACGATAGAAGCCGGTGCCGGCGAAGCCGTGCGAGAAGAGCGACAGCCACTCACCTGCTGGCGCCAACGCCAACCCCTGCTCGATGTGCGCGTGATCGAGCCAAATGAAACCGGCCCACAGCGCGGAAGCGTGGGCTGCGGTGGCGGCGAACACGATCAACCAGATCGCACTCCTGTTCATTGCGGCGCGGACCCTAGCTTGGGTTCGGCGCAATTGGCCGGCGGTCACGTAGAGTTTGCACAATGGTCACGCATCCAGCCGTGACTCGACTCGTTGCGAAACCGTTACACGCTGAGAAATTACCGGAGGCTTCGACGCGCCGCTCGCTGTGCGAGACGGAGCAAGCTAGTCCCCGTAGATCAGCTTTCCGCCGTTCAGCCTCTTGCGCGGTTCTTTTGCGTTGGCTTCTTCCTTCGGACGCTTGTTACTCAGCTCGATTTCGAGCGGACGCGATACGTCAGCCATCGGGTCGACGAACTTGGCGGATGCGGGGGTCGTGTTGGTCGCGTTGCGGGTCGGTCGTGCCGCAGGCGCGGGGGCATGTGTACCGGCGCTGGCCGCAAGCGCAGTCGAACGCAGGTTGCTGCCTTCTGCGGCGCTGGCTGATCGTTGTTCCAGCGGCAACAGCTGATCACCCATACTCTCAGGGGGCGTTACCGGCAGTGTCGGGGAGAGAGTTGCCAGCATCGAATTCGTCGCTGCGGCCGCGACGGATCGCCGCGCAAGTTCAGCAGGCGTGCGCGCGTCACCGTGCTGTGAGGCATCGAGATATCGGAGTGCTCCGAGGGTAGCCAGCGCGATTGCGCAAACACACAGTGCAATGAGCGCGTTCTTGAGCGAAGCCGACGGTCCGTGCCGCGTGCTACGCCGGGTCACGAAGCCTTGCTCGGGCATTCCCACGGCACCGCTGATGGCCGTGGTCGTGTCACGTTCACCGGCGAGCGGTAACGGCGTGAGCGAAGCCTCGCCGTCCCAAATCAGCCCGCGTCTCGGGGTGACCCGTTGCGAAGAGGGCGGCTCGAGCGATTCTCCCTCCAAGGGCTGTGAAAGGTCGCGGTTGCCGCCGCGACGAACGGTGATCGGTGCTTCCCCGCTGTAGGCCTCTTGGCAAGCACGGAGGGCCGAGGAAAGCTCGCGCATGGTCGTGAAGCGGTCGTCCGGATTCTTGGCGATCGCGCGGCACACGACCTGTGCGAGATCGAGCGGAATGTTGGAGTCGACATCCGACAGCAGGGGAGGCATGCGATGCGCCTGAATCGGCGGAATGTCCGCGAGCGCAGCGCGCCGCTGGGGCTCGTTGCGCTCGCGCAGATCGCGCTCGAAAATGAGCAGGCTCGGGTGATTGCCCAGCAACATTTCGAACATCATCAAGCCCAGTGCGCACACGTCGCTGCGCGGAGTGAGCTGGAGCCCCTGCACTTGCTCCGGGCTCATGTAGAGGATCGAGCCCATCACGATGTCCTTGTGGGTCGTGAAGCCGATCTCGTTCAGCATCTTCGCGATGCCGAAGTCGAGCACTTTGACGCGATTGTTGCGGGTCAGGTAAACGTTGTCGGGCGTCAGGTCGCGGTGAATCAGCCCGATTTCGTGGGCAGCTTGTACGGCATCCGCCACGGAAATGGCGAGGTTCAACACCTCTTCAATCGTGAAATGCCCGTGGGCCGAAAGCGCCGAGCGCAAGGAGCGCCCACGCAGGAGCTCCATCACGATGTAAAACAAACCATCGTCAGTCACGCCGGCGTCGTGCATGACGACGATGTTCGGATGGTCGAGCTTGCCCAGAGCGCGCGCCTCGGCCTTGCCGCGCTCGAGCATTTCGTGCGTCATGCCTCGCGGCGAGTGGACGATTTTGATCGCCACTTCACGGCCAGTGAAAATATGTTCGCCGTGGTACACCCACGCTTGTCCTCCGCGGCCGATCTGTTCGCGGATCTGGTACTTGTCCAGGAAACGCGCGCCGACTCGCAGCGGCCCCGACTGCTCTCCGCTCTCGCTCTCCACCCTTCGGACGGAGCGAATCCTGGAGCCGCTCGAATCAGGCCCGCGCTGCGCACCTTCCGGCAATCGGCGAACCTCCGAACCACGGAGCTGATCCATGATCCGCTCCAGCTCTTCGCGCAGCTCGTCAGCGCTTTGAAAGCGCTCGGCGGGTGCCTTACGCAAAGCGCGTAAAACGGCCTGATCGAGCTCCGGTGGGATGTGCGCCTTGGCAAAATGGGACGGTGGTTCGGGCTCTTCGGCCACGTGGGCCGAGAGCAGCAGCAACGCGCTTTGAATGTGATCGAACGGCCCACGCCCGGCGAGGGCAAAGTACAGAACGAGCGCCGCCGAATACAGATCAGCGCGATGATCGACCCGTCGCGCCAAGGCGCCTTCCGGACTCACGTAGCGGAGCGAACCCACGACGGTACCGGTGGCGGTGGGCACGGCCAAAGGATTGGGACCCGTTGCTTGCGCGTTCGGAGCAGCCCATGCCACGCCGAAGTCGAGCACCTTCAACAGGCGGTTGCCTCGCGGGCCGTCGCACAAAAATAGGTTGTCGGGCTTGATATCGCGATGAACGATGCCGATGGCGTGCGCTGCGGCGAGGCCGCGCAGCAATTGACAGATGTAGCTCAGCGCTTCCAGCGGCGGGAGCTGCCCTCGCGCCGCGAACTCGTCCGCCATGGTTTGTCCGCGCAAGTACTCCATGACGATGTACGGTCGTTCGTCGACGGTTTGCCCGGTGCCGAGGATTGACACGATGTTCGCGTGGTTTAGCCGAGAAAGCGACTCGGCCTCCAAGCGAATGCGATCGGCGATGCTCGGATCGCGAGCGAGGCGCGCGTGTTGGATCTTCACCACGCAGGGCGTTGCGAACGTGCGATGCTCAGCGAGAAACACTTCACCCATTCCGCCCGCGCCGAGTAGTTGGAGCGCGCGATAGGGTTGCCCCGCCAATGGATCGTTGGAGAACGAAATCGAATCGGATGCGCTTGTCGGAGAAAGCATGGGCTGATCGATCTCCCCGCGAGTGCGGTCGTGCAAAGTCTTCGAACAGCTGCCGAGCTCACCGGGCCGTCAGCGTGTTCTCTGATCCCTTCCGCGTCAGTAATTCATGCCGCGACTCCGTTGCATGTGCAACCTTCTCGTTCGAGTGCGCGCGCTGCGGTTGCGCGATACGCGTTTTACTCATGCGAGTGATGCATTTTGGCGCGCCGCCAATAACAGACCAGCTGCTCAACTCGAGACGAGATTCATAATTTGAGATGCGCATTCGCCTCAGACCGACATGTGGTGTGACGAGCGTCAGCTGGTACGCCCTAGGCCACCCCTACCTACCCCGTCGGGAAAGGTCGTTTTGTCGCAAAAATGCGGCAAATATGCGGTCACTACGCTGCGGGTACCTCGCCCGAACGACGCTCTCCGTGGTGGCTCTGTGGGCTCAAGCGGATGAATCCGCGCCGCGCGACGACGCGCAAGAGCTCACGTACCGCGCCTTCGACGCCCGCTCGCTCGCTCGTGCTGGCCGAGAGTAACTTTGGTGCAGCAGCGAGTAGATCATCGACGTTGCGATAGAGATGGAGCGCGTCGACGAGCGGCGCGAGGCGTTCCGGGATGTCAGCGGCTTCAATCGCCAGCCGATGATAGAAGTCGCGCTTCCGAGTTACGACGTCTCGATAGAGTCGCAAGCGGCCGTCACGCACGCCGTCCGTTCGGTAGTCCGTGCGGAGCGCGAGCTCGAGAGGCGCCCGGGCCTCGAGCGCCATTCCCCTGGGATCCTCCGCGAGACCGTCGTTTCGATACACGCTTTCGAGCGCACCCGTGCGCCCTGCGATACCGGATAAGAGCGGTGCCACGACGCGCCAACCGAACGCCTTCGGAAGGGGAAAGAAATCGCAAGTGCTGAGCGTGCACTCCGCAGGGAGCTCGAGCCGAAAGGGATCGAGCAGGCGGCGTCGCCAGAAGCGCGTATCGAGTGCGCGGTTGTTGGCATACATGAAGTGAGCCAGTTGCGACATCGCGCCGTATTCACCGCGCACGTACCAGGCGTATGCCTCCCAGAGCAGCGCGCCCGGTAGATCCGGCCGAGTCTGCTGCGTCAGCCAGGTATAGGCGGCTCGGTGCCCACTTTGCATCGCGAAGCCGACGCCCGAAGGGATGATCGGATCGACGAACATGGCTGCATCACCCACCGCGGCCCAGTTTGGTCCAATCGGCGTATCGACGAACGAGGACCACTGTTGGCAGGTGCGCACGCGCGCGTGATTGGGCAAGATGTCGTCGCACAAGCGCGCGCTGCGCACGACTTCGCGTAGTTCGGGAGCGCCGCTGAGCTCGGACATCAACAGCTCTTCGAGCGCGGCTTGCTTGGGGCGTGCTTTGAGCTCTGCAGAGTCGGTGACTAGCCCGACGCTGATCAAGTCGTCTGCGAGCGGGATGTACCAAATCCAACCGCGCGCGACGCTGAGCACGAACACTGCGGCGCGTTCACCGCCGCGATAGCTCGCCTTCCAGCGCGCGCCGCGTAAATAGCCGACGATGGCGCAGTGCTTGAGGGCAGGGTCACGATAGCGTTGGCCATGGGTGAGCGGTGAACCGAGGCCGCACGCATCCACCACGAATCGCGGGCGTATTTCGCCCTGTTCGCCGCGGTCACCGGCGAAAGCGACGGACTCGACTTTGCCGTGCGCGTCGCGTTGGATGCGCGTGGCACGCGTCCCTTCCATTACTCGAGCGCCGAGTTCTCGAGCCCGCGTCAGAAGCAGCGTGTCGAACTCGGCGCGCCGGACGTTGAAGCTCGTGACGGGTTCATCGAGCGGCAATCCGGACCCTGCGAGCGGCCGATAGTCGAACCCGGGGATCTCGAGCGCGTCGGCGTCCGCAGCGTGCATCTGACCGAGCGTGAGGAAATCCGGGCTCCAGGGCGTGCGTGTGGGGCCCCACACCATCACGTTGCCGATCTTCTTCACGAACCCGGCCTGCAATACGCGATCGAACAGCCCCAGCTCGCGCAGCTGGGCGTTGATCAACGGCACGACCGACTCCCCGACTTGCCAGCGAGGAAAGCGCGCTTGCTCTAGGATCGTGACTTTTGCATCGGGCGAATGACGCAATACGGTGGCTGCGAAGGTACTGCCTGCGGGGCCAGCACCGAGCACCAGACAATCAGGAGCGAGCTCGGGCATCAGCGACTATTGGGCCAAGAAGCGAGCCAGGCGTCCGCTGTCGAAAGGGCTCGAGGCGGCAGGTGAGTGGAGAGGATTCTGATCGAGCTCCGTGAGCGCGGTCGCATCGACCTCCCCAGCCTCGAGCGTGCCATCGGCGAGCCAGGCATCGAAGCCCGCAAAGTGAGGCAAGTCGAGCACCAGATGCAATCGCGCGGGACCGCGGTTCAGGGCTCCGTGTGGGACGCTGTTGTTCAGCAGCCAAATGCGCTTCGGCTCGAGAAACAGAAATCGACCATCGACGCACAGGCGCGCTTGCGGATTCGTGATCAGCGGCACGTGCACGCGATGATGTTCGTCCCAGTGCTGCGTATTGTCGACGTGGGTGAAAATGCGACCGCCCTCGGGGATGCGACCTAGCCAGGCAAGCGTCGGCACGACCGGAAACGCGGTGTCCAGGAAATGAAGCAGACGAGGTAAGCGGTTCAGGTTCGGCTGATTGATGGAATGACCATTCGTCAACTCACTGCCTGGGTAGCCGGAGCGCTGGCCAGCTCGCAGCAACGAGAACCGGGATTCGACATGCCACTTCCACTGGCTTTCGAGCCACTCGGGTTGCTGTTCGGCGATTTCTGCAAGCAGCGGTGCGAGATCGATCCCGAGTGGCCACCAGGCGAAGCGATACGGCTTTTCGAGTGCACGCTCACTGCGTTGGTGCGGCCGCTGAAACACGAACCCGAGCGTAGCAAATCGCATTCGACTGCGATAGCGTTGCCGCGTCGTATCGACGTGTCGGTCGCGTCTGGCGTCGGTCGTTCGCGGATCTTTCCCAGGGAGAATCAATGGACCAATCGGAGCAATTGCTGCGCCTTCGCGTCGTGTTGCGCGAAACGAAGATCGGTGAGTTCTACGAATACGCGCAGAGCGCGTCGGATCCCAAGGGGGCGGGCTACGGTCAGTTCCTTTCGCGCGCCGCGCGCTCGGGTGCCCAGGCGGACCTCAAGAGTCGGTATGACAAGGTTGCAGCAATTTTCAAGGGAGCGACGGCGATCGTGGCTGTGCGCGACTCGGCGCTCGACTCACCCTACTCGCCACTTTTGTACGTCGACGGTTCGAAGGACTACTTCGACCAATTCTTCGAACGCCAAACGTTGGATCGATTTTTGGCGGGTGTTTCGGGGGGGTCACAGATTAACCCCTGGGAGTGGGAAGGCGCGTTGATCCCGCTCGAACCCGAGATTCGAAGCATCCACCTAGCGCTCGCTCGTACATCGACCGAAGAGGCCATGCCCGAGCCGCGCTCCATCCGTGCGCCCAGTCGGCCCGTGCGCGGCGGCTTTATTTCCGAGCCGAACAAGAGCCCAGCGTGCAGCAGTGCCCGCTTCGACATCGCCCAAAGTGGCTCGCGGCTCGAGGACGGCATGACGCCGCAAATGATCCGCGAGTACTATTCCTTCCCCGAAGGCTGCCAAGGCAAGGGCCAAACGATCGCCATCATGTCGATCGGAACGGCTGCATTCCGCGAAGAATTGCTGGCTGATTTGCGGTTGTTCTGGAACGCCGTCGGAGCGGGTGAACCGAGTATCGAATTCGTGCCCGTGGGCCCACAACCGGAGGATGGCGCGTCGACTCCGATCCAGCGCTTCGAAGCCAGTATGGGACCGGCTTGGATCGGCGCCTTGGTGCCAGCCGCCAAGATCATCGTCTACGAGCTCGATCCGGATTTGCCCGATCCCTGGTTGGCGGTCGTGGAAATGGCGGTCAGCGATCCACGCGCACCGAACATCGTGTGCATGACCTGGACGTTGCCCGAGGAAAACTACTACCGGCAATTCAATCGCGGCTCGATCGCCTTGGCGCTGGCAAAGGCGGCCGCCTATGGCATCACCGTGGTCGCTGGCGCGGGCGACTGGGGAGTCTATGATGGCCGTCCTGGGGCGGCGTTGGGTCAGGGCGAGGAGGGCAAAGTGGCTCGCGCGGCGTGGCCACACGCCACTTTCCCGTCCAGTGAAGATCTCGTGCTTTCGGTCGGAGGGACGCTCGTCGCCTCTTTGAATCCAGCGACCGAAATCGGCTGGAGTGGGCCGCTTCCGCCGGACCCTGCGCTCGCCAAAGAGTTGCCGTTCCTGTCGCTCGCGACCAGCGGTGGCTTTAGTGAGCGTGTGCCCGTCCCACGTTGGCAGCAGCCGGTCGTGGTCGGGCTCGGCTCGCAGCGCAGCTACTCACGTGGCACGAACATGCCGGCGGTGTTGCCCTACGGCCGTGGCTTCCCGGACGTGGCACTGATGGCTTCGGGGCCCGCACTCTCCGTGGGCAGTGACGGTGCCATCGCGGCGATGGGCTATCGACTCGTCATTGCCGGCCAATGGATTGGATATGCGGGCGGAACCAGCATGGGCGCGCCGATTTGGGCGGCGATCATCGCTGTCGCGAATGAACGCCGGAGCTTGCAGACACAACCGCCGCTCGGTTTCGCCAATCCGTTGATCTACTACTTGGGCCGCACCTCGCCCGACAAAGGGCAATACGCAGTCCTGCGCGATATTGCCAGCGGGAACTCGGATATCCAGTTTCGGGTCGTTTCTGCACAGGGGCGCTCGGAGCACCACACCCTCGCCGGATATTGCGCGAAGTCACAATGGGACCCCATTACCGGCCTCGGTGTGCCCCACGTGCAGAACCTGACGGACGCATTGCTCCGATATCCTGCGAGCTTTCAAGCGTGAGTCGCTGAAGGGGCGGCGTCCGGCTCAAAACCCCGGATCGCCGCTTTGAGCGGCGCGACCGAAATTGTCGATCTTGAGTGAGCCATCATCTTCGGGTTTCGGCGGCAGCACGAGGTAGTGTTTGCCGCCGACGCCGTCTTCCAAAGCCTGATAGGTCACTCCGTCCGGAATCTTGATGTGATACTCCTCGAGTACCTCGTTCGCGTTTGCGAGCAAACGGGCCTTGAAGGCGGGCTCACTCCAAGCCCTGGTGATGATCTTGAGCCATGTTTCTTGCATTGGTCACCTATTGGGTCTGCGTTGTCCTATGAGCGTCTTGCGCGGGCTGAGGTCGCGTTCGAAAAGTCGATATTGCGGCTTCGATTCCTGCCGAATGAAAGTCATCGTCCAGAGCGGGGTCGAAGTAGACGTGGGCGGTGAGGTAGCACGCCTTGACGATCGCGCGGCGATCGTCGGCGCATAGGCCTGACGTCGTAGTGACGTTCGCGTGCACGTGACGGCTATCGCTGCCGAGCGCGCTGTGCACGCGCAGGCAGCGGGTGGCATTCAGGCCTTGTGGCAAGGCCTGCTCGATCGCGCGCACCTCTGCCGGGCCGCGCAGGAGCGCCAGGCGTTCCAGCGCGTGAGCGTAACCGACGCAACCGACGGGATCGTCGGCTGCAGCCAGCCGTTCGAACAGAGTGACCCAGGCCGCTGCGCGCGGTGGTGTGAAGGCCTCGACGAGGTCGTGCGCTCGATAGCCGAGCTGGCTCAGATCGCGGAGTGCCAGCTCGTCGTGACCGGCTTCTTCAACCGCCTTTTCCTCGGCCCAGCGAGCGAGTTGCGTTCGACCCTGAGCCGCGAAGCGCTGCGCAACGAGCGGCAAAAGCCGACGCGTGGCGTGTGTCGTGTGATAGTAGCCGGCGAGACGGTAGGCCCAACTCGGCACGCTCAGTGCCCGAGGTGAGCATTCGACCGTGGCTTGCGGCGCATGCAACGCGCGAGCGGCCGCAGCAATCGCGCCTTCGAATAGCCAACGCGTCGTTTCCGACGAGCCTTCGCCACGCATGGGTGCGTCGAAAGGGTTTGCGCCGAACGCGGGCGGCACGTGCAGGTAGGCTCTCGTCGCCGTAGCGATCAGCGTCAGCTCAGGCGAGATTTCGAGCCATTCGAGCATTGAGTTGTGTCGGACTTCGAATTCGACTTGGATTCGATCTTTCCAAACGTAGATCGAGCGAGACGGAACGAGTAGAGCACAGGCCGACCAACCAGGGAAGAGCGAGGAAGCGGCGAGCAGCGATGCCCCAACGTGAGTACAAGGATTGCGTGGTGATTGGCGGAGGCCCGGCGGGCAGTGCATTCGCAGGGATTGCCGCAAAACACGCCCCAAACGCTTCGATACTCGTTCTGGAGAAGGCGCGCTTCCCGCGCTGGCGAATCGGAGAATCTACCATCCCAGTAGCCAACACCGTGCTGCGAGAGCTCGGAGTCTACGACGAGCTTTACAACGGAGGCGCGGTCAAGAAGGTCGGAATTACCTTCGTCTGGGGTAGGGATCGAGTCCCTTGGAACGCGGACTACCTGCAAATCGCCGGCGATCGAGGGGAACTCGGTCCAGAACGGACGATCGACGTGCTCGGCCAAGATCTGAGCACGTTCAGCGATCGCTTCACGCCGAGCCGGATGCCGTTCGTCGGCTTCAACGTGGAGCGCTCGCGCTTCGATCAGATGTTGCTCTCTCGCGCCCGTGAGCTCGGTGCCGAATGTCGAGAAGGCGTCGGCGTCGCCGAGATTTTGCGCGAAAATGGCGCTGTGTGCGGCGTTCGTTACCGGGACGAGCAGGGAATCGAGGGCGTCATCGAGACGCCCTTCGTGCTCGACGCCAGCGGGTTGGCGGCGTTGTGCACGCGTGGCCAGCGCGTACGCGACCCCGAGATGAACAACTTTGCCGTCCACGGTTACTTTTCTGGCGCAGAGTGGAAGAGCACGCTCTCTGGCACGCGCGCCGCTACGACGGTTTTCATTGCCAGCGTCCCGCTCGGGTGGATTTGGTACTTCCCGATTGGTGCTGATTTGATGAGCGTCGGATTCGTCACGCACCGGCGGCATTTTCGCGACGCGCTCGCCGGCCGCGATCCCGAGCGACTCTATCGCGAGGCGCTGGAGAGCTGTCCGGAAATCAAAGAGCAGCTCCGGTACGCGACCTTGCGTGACGACATTTTGCCGCAACAAAAGCGGGTCGGCGTCACTCAGGACTGGTCTTCCTGGGCAGAGTCGCCGGTCGGTGACGGCTGGGCCGCGGCTGGTGACGCCGCGGTGTTCGTAGATCCGATTTTATCGTCCGGCGTCACTCTCGCGCTGCAGAGCGGACATCGCGCGGCGTACACCTGGCTCACGCAACGCGGACGACCCGAGCTCGACACACGGCAGTTGTGGCAAGCCTATGCCGACTATTTACGCGGGGAGGCTTTCTCGTTCTTGCAATTGGCGCGCTTTTTCTACGGCAACAATCGCTCGGCCGAGTCGTGGTGGTGGGAAGCGCAGCGACTCTTGAATGCTCGCGGTCGCCTCGAGCTCGCGCCACTCCAGGCCTTCAGTTTGGCGACGGCCGGCTTTTTTCCGATCCCGCGTGCGATTGGCCTGGAAGTGGTCGCACCGTTGCTCGGCAAGCTGGCGGGTGGCGCGGACTTCCACCGAATCCACGAGAATTTGGGGCTCGAGCGGCACCAGGTCGAGCTCGATTCGACCCTGGTTCCGAATGGCCCGTTCGAGCTTGCCATGCGGACCGAGCCGAATCCAAACGGCAGCGGGAAGCTCGATATCTATTACGACCTGATTAGCCGCGCTCCGGAGCTCTCTCACCGCATTGCCGCGCTGCCCAGTCGCATTCCGCCGGAGCTCGAGCCGATCGTGCGCCGGATGCAGTCACCGATCGTCGTCTCCGAGCTCATCGCACGAGCCGTGGCGCTATTGGCAACGAAGGAACGGTCGCCGGAGCAGATTCGTGAGCTGAGCTTGGAGCTCGTGCGGCGCGCCGTGGTCAAGGGCTTCGCCCGGCTCGAGCGCAGCGGCTAGTACTCGGCCTCGATGCGAGCACGCACGGGTGCTGACTCCTGAAACACGGGTTCGAGCTTTCCCGTCGAAAAGGGCTGTGGTCTACTCGCCGCCACGAGAATCTTCAATAGGATCGAAAGTGAGCGACGCTGATGATCGATGAGCAAGCACTCAGGCAGTTCGGCGGGTTGATCGTTCGATTACAAGAACGCAAAGACCTAACGAGAGAAGAAGCGCGCGACGCCTACCTGCAGATTTGGCGCAATCAGCAACCGGAACTCCAGCAAGGAGCGTTCATCGCAGCGCTGCGCGCGAAAGGTGAAACCTTGCCCGAGATCTTGGGGGTGACCGAGAGCCACAACGTGGAATGGCTCGCCCAATGCGGCGGGGAAGTGGGCGCACCGGAGCCGCACTTGGGTCTGCTCGGCGTCGGCATGGATAGTCTCAAGTCGATCAACGTCACCAGCGGAGCGGCCATCATTCTGGCTACCGCCGGCGTTTACGTGCACAAAGTCGGCGCGCCGGGCATGACGGGTGTGACCGGCAGCCACGACGCGTTTGCGGTGCTCGGCGTCGATCCGGATGCGAGCGTTGCGAACACGCTGCGTTCGGTGCGAGAGTGTCGGCTAGGCTTCACGTCGGGTGTGGGGCAGGCGGCGCGCGGTACGGGCATGTTCCGCGTGTTGAGCCAGATGCGCTGCGGGACCACGGTGCACCTAGCTGGCCCGCTCGGCTTCCACAGCAATGATGAACGGCGCAAGATGATCGGCGTGCCGCATCCGGCGCAAATCCCGCTGGTCGCGGAGGTCATGCGCCAGATGGGCTACGAGCGCGGCCTAGTTCCGTGTGGCTCGTCGCAAGAGTTTCCCGATCGCTTCATGGATGAGTTCAGCACTCTGGGCGTGACTCGCTTCGCAGAGCTCCGCGACGGGCAAATCCGCGAGTTCGAGTTCAAACCCGAGGACGCGGGGCTCGAGCGTGTGAGCTACGCGGACATCGCCGCCGCAACGACCCCCGAGGAGAACGTGCTGCGCCTGCTCGCGGTGCTGTCCGGCAAAGGCAGCCGAGCGCTTTCGGATCTGGTTTGTCTAAACGCCGGTTTCGGCCTGCTTTTCATGGAAAAAGTGAAGGATGTGCGGGAGGGCATCGAGGCCGCGCGCAAGGCGATCCGCAGCGGTGCTGCGGTGGAGCAACTGAAAGCCACGATCCGCACTCAGAACCCAGAACCGAGTGTCGGCCTGGGGCGGCTCGAGAGCTTGCTGGCTCGCGTCTGAAACGAGAAGCTGGGCCGCGCTATCCGTTCATTGCGGAGCGCGCGGCCCAAGCAATGTGGCGAGCAACGGCACTCTGCCCGAACAAGCGAACTGCGGCCTCGTGCTTGCTCGGGTCGAGCGCGACTCCCGTGCCGCAGGCAAGCCGATTCATGAACGCAAAGCACGCGGCGATCAGCACGGCATCGAGCACCTCCGCCTCGCTGTGGCCGGACGCGCGCACGCGCTCGTAGTCTGCCTGGTTACTGGCTTCGGGAGTGAGGCTGAGCTGGGTGACGAACCTCAAGAGTTCCACCTCGTTTTTTTCCAGGCCAGGCAGCAAGGCCAGCGCATCCCAGGCTCGCTCGTCTCCGTCATGGAAACGCCCAGCCAAGGCGGGCAACGCGCGGACCAGGGCCAAATAGTCGTTCTCGTTGGCCGCCCAGAAACCCTGCAGATAGCGCGCGTGAGTCGCGAGGCAGAAGAAGCAATCATTGAGCGCCGAGACCCAAGTCGCGATCAGCTCCTCGCGACGCCGACCGAGGCTCGAGGCGCCGAAGGCCAACGCGTAATTCAGTCCGAGCACGGCCTCGAACGCACGCGGACTGCGTTTCAACACCGCCATGACTGGCGGTACTTGCTCGGTGCGGCGACGCCAGGGCTCGGTCAAGCGCTCGAGCTCGGGGGTGGCCGTGTCGTCAGGGACCGTCAGCCAGGACATCGCGCCTTCAGCCCTCGGTGTCCTTCAACGAGTGGGCGAGTCGGAAGCCCACGAAGAAGTACACGTGGTTCGGCTCGAACCAAAAACGATCGGCGCAGCGCGCGCTCACTCGCCCACCGTACCACGCGCCACCGCGCACCACGCGCAGCGGCGATGCCGAACTTGCACCGACGGCGGACGGCGTCTCGGTCCAGTCGCGCATGTTGCCTGCCATGCCGCGGACGCCATAGACCGACTGGTCATGTGGGAACGACTCGACTGGAACGACTCTGGGTCCGTCTTTGGTCGACTCGCGAATGTTGCATAAGCTAGCGTCGAAGCGATCGCCCCAGGGGAACCAGCGACCATCGACGCCGCGTGCCGCCTTTTCCCACTCGCGGGCGCTGGGCAGCCGGTACGTTCGCTGATCTTTGGTCGAGCGCCATTGTGCATACGCGACGGCATCGTACCAACTGACGCTCGACACCGGTGCGTCGAGCTCGGCGACGTTTTCAGGCAAATGGGGCTCGAATTCGAAGCCGCGTTCGGCGTGATGCAGCGCGTAGCTGCCGCCGTCCGGGGCGCGACGAGGTGCGCGCTGGAGTGCCAGCGCGAGGTCCGTCTGTGCCAGATCGTTCAAGAACTCGAGGTACTCCCGTACCGTGACAGGGTGGCGCGCGATCGCGAACCCGGCTACGTGAGGCTCACTGCGCGGCAAGCTCCAGCCCTCACTGTCGCCGCCCTCGATGAAGGTGCCGGCCGGGACTTCACAAAACCCCGGTGCAATTTCGGCTGGGCGATGCAGCCGGATCGTGCCGACCCAATCGCGATTGCGCGAGATGTGCACCGGGTAGATGAGCGGCGCGTAGCCATCCAGCTCGACGTGCACCACGTAGCTGCCAGGGCCCAGCGCCTGCTCTTGCAGGGGTGTGGCGCCAGTGAATACTGGCGAGCCCGGTTGGAGCAGCAGATTTCGCTCTTCGAGCCGGCAGATTCGTACGCGCGCACCAGCCGGCTGGGTGACGAGGGAAATAGTGCCGTCACCGGCCAAGCGCTTGCTGTATCTGCCGTCGTGATAGCGACGCACGAGGCGTGAGTAGAAGCCGACCTGGTCGGGTTGCGCTGAGTTCTCGGCCTCGATCAGGCGGTCCCAATAGTAGTCGGCGAGCAGTTGGCGGGCGGCGGTGTTTTCGCGCTCGAAGCCGAGCGCCTCGGTCAACACGCCGACCACGTCCGTACTCAAATCGATCAGCTGGCGCCGTCCGGCGCGGACCGAGTGATCGGCGTCGTACAACGCACGTTTCTCGTCAACGCTTTGCCAGCTCTTGAAGCTGCCCTCGAGCTCTCGACTCTTTTGCTCGAGCTCGGCGACCACTTTGCGCTGCAGCTGGTAGACCCGAAGTAACTCGCGCGCCTCGGCGACCTTCTCTTCTGCCAAGGTATGGCGGCGAACTCGATCCGTCTCAGTTTCGAGCCACGCTTGGACCGCGCGGTAGAGATCGCGGACTTGCGGTTGGCGCTGTTCCGGTAGCTTCGCCAACGCCTTCAAACAGGCCTCCTCGAGCTCGAGCGGAATGCTTCGGTCGGGGGCCACGGTGCGCAGTGGCGGCGGCGCCGCCGTGAGCACCTCTCGGCACAAAATGAGCGGGTTGCTGCCGTTGAAGGGTCGCTGCAACGTCAACATCTCGTACAAAATCACGCCCAAAGCGTAGATGTCGGCTCGCTCGTCGACGGCGGCACCCGCCCACTGCTCGGGAGCCATGTACGACGGCGTGCCGACGATTTGACCCGGCATGGTCAGTCCGTCGCGTTGCGAGTCCGTGTGCACGCCCGAAGCGGAGCGCACCTTTGCGATTCCCCAGTCCACGACCTGTACCTCGCCATGCTCGCCGAGCATCACGTTGGCGGGCTTCAGATCGCGATGGATCACTCCCTGATTGTGGGCGTAGGAAACGGCTTGGGTGATCTGCAGAAAGATCTGCATCAACCGCGTGAGGGAATACTCCGCGACGATCGCCGAATCACCCGTGCTCAGGCAACGCAGCACGTCGTGCAACGAGCTACCGCGGAGGTAGCGCATCGTGCTGTAGGTCGAGCCGTCAGGCCCGAATTCCAGCGTGTAGAGTGGCACGATGTTCGGGTGCTCTAGTTGCCCGAGTACCTGTGCCTCTTCCAAGAACCGGCCGCTTGAGCCGTCCGGATCGAGGTGCTGGACCTTGAGCGCGACACTCCGAAGCAACGACTGATCCCGCGCGAGATAAACCGTGGCCATCCCACCTGCGCCAATCTTGCCGAGGATGGAATAGTGCTTTGGGTCGATGACGTCGTTGAGGTGCCGTGCTTCGGAGCTGGAAATCGGAGCGGCGGAAATTCGCTCGGAAGTCACCGAGATCGGCGCCGGCACTTCACCCTCGCGCAGCGTCCCTTCCGCAGCGAAGGAGCCCCCCTGTACGAACGACCCCTGTAGTGACACCGTCCCGTCGACGGTCTGTTGTCCTTCAGCCGGCGGGGATGAATCGATCGTTTTCGAATCGATCGGGGGCGAACGAAAAGCAGTCATGCGTTGGCAGAAAACGTTGTCCCTAGAGTAACATAGCCCCTGCGCTCGGAACCAAGGTTCTACCGAAGGTTTTTGTCAGCGCGCCGTTTCATCCGTTCGAACTTGCCCTCGTTCTACTCGTCTTTTGCTCGCTTTCATGGCTGAAGCATGGGCGAAGCGTCAGGAAGGTCATGCCACACATCGAAATTACCGCTGAGCTGCCGGGGATTCTGGGGCTGTTTGCCTTTCGGGCGGAAACCGCTCAGCCGCTCCGCGCGTTGAGCGAAACGCTGCTTCGCGGCTCCTCGACGCTCAGCGCGGCTGAGCGCGAGATCATTGCCGCGCACGTCTCTCGGTTGAATGACTGCGAGTTTTGCTTCAAGTCGCATGCTGCGGCTGCAGCTGCCCTGCTCGGGGCAGGAGCGGAGTTCATCGAGCGGTTTTCGAACCAAACGCTCACGTCCGTGATCTCGCCGAAGCTGGCAGCGCTGCTCGCTGTGGCGTCCGAGGTTCAGCGAGGGGGCAAGGCGGTTTCCGCCGATTCGATCGAACGCGCACGCGCGGCTTCCGCAACCGATGTCGAGATTCACGACACCGTGCTGATCGCTGCTGCATTTTGTATGTTCAACCGCTACGTCGACGGGCTCGGTACCTGGGCTCCTTCGAGCAACGAGGCCTATTTGCCCATGGGCAAGCGGCTCGCTGAGCACGGTTACGTCGAGGACACGAGGTCATAAGCCGAGCCGGCGCGCGAGCCGCGTGCGCGAGGTGCGTTCGCTACTTGCGACGCGTCACGCTGGGCTCGGCGGCGAGGGAGGCGAAATAGTCCACGAAGCCCAACTTTCCTGCCACGAAGTCCGCGCGCCGTGTTTCACCGAGGCACGCAACCGCGTTCGCGAAAGCATAAGCGTTGACATAGCCGCTGCTGCACAGGCCGACCTTCTCCTGCGCGCTCAGGTTGCTGGCCAAGTCATCCAAGCCGCTGAACGTGAACAGCTGCGTGGCGCCGTCGGAAAGACTTCCGGAAGAATTGATCGGTAGCCCGACTTCCTGATCGCGGTACCGTCCGGCCTCGTCGTAGTGTTCGAAGCCAAAACCGAGCGGATCGAACAGCTTGTGGCACGAGGAGCACGCTGCGCCTGCAGACATGTGCTGCTCTTCATAGCGCTGGCGCGTGGTTTTGACGCCTGGCGAGGCCGCGACGAGCGTCGGCACGTTGGCAGGGACTTGTGGGCGTTGTCCGCACAGCAGACGCTCGAACACCAACAGGCCGCGCAGCGTCGGAGAAGAGGCGGCCTCATGCGAGTGCGCGACGATCAGCGACCCTTGTGCAAGCACGCCGATGCCACGACCATTCGGGCGCTCGACCTTGGCGTAGTCCGCGCTGGGGGCGGGCAGATTGTAGAAGGTCGAAAGCGCTTGCGAGGGCGTCGTGTAGTTGGCGGTGAGCAGCTCCTTGATGCCACCGCGATCGGTGAGCACCGCTTGCTGGATGAAAGACTGCGTTTCTTTGACCATGTCCGGCGCCACGGCGGTGAAGCCGGACACGTTGGGCAAGCTGCCCGGCAATTGATCGTAGCTCAGCCAGGACTTGAAGAAGCGCTGCAGCATGTCCTGCCCGTTGGGAGTCGCCAAGAGCTCGGCTGCGATCGCAGTCAGGTGTTCGGGAGTATCGAACTGACCCGAATCCGCCTTGGCGAGCAGGTCAGCGCTGGGCGTCGTGCCCGTGAACATGTACGCGAGCTCTCCGGCGATTTCGTGTTGGGAGAGTTGGTATTCGCTGCCCGACAGCGTGCCCACTTCACGGCGATAGATGGCGTTCGGCGACTGGATTAGGCCGATCGTCATCCACTTGAGCGCGCTCTTGAAATCAGACGCGGCGAGGCGCGCATCGAAGAACGAGAGGTAGCGGTCTTGATCCGCTGAGGTCAGCGGTCGTCGGAACAGACGCTTACCGAATTGGTCGACGAAGGTTTGAGCGCAAGCATGATTGGGCGAGCTGCTCGCGCAGGGCAGCACCTGCGGCAGAACGTCGTCTGCGATCAGGGCGGTCGCCAGCGCCGTCGCCGTGTCCAGCAATTTGCCTGCGACCTGCCCGCCGACCGTGAGTACGGCTGGGTCGTTGTCGAAGCCCAGCGCCGACTCCGCCTCGGCAATGGACACCGTCCACTTGCCCTCCAATTGCGGGAAAATATCGTCGAGAGAGCGTTGTAGTTCGCCGCGGGTGAGCCTGCGCAATTGCGGTTGCCCGAGCGCGGAAGTGCCGCAGCTCTTGAGCAACGTCGAGATGCCGATGCCGCTCTGGGTCCCGCCGCTGCTCATGTTGCCGCTACCGCCCGAGGCAGAGTTGCCGCTGGCGCCGCCGCTATTGTTGCTGCCATTGCCGCCGCTACCGTTGCCGCCGCGAGCCGCCGGCTCCGACCCGCCGCCGGCTGAGCAAGCGACGACGCTCGCGAGCAGCGCCGCGCTCCCGAAGCACGCAAAAGGGCGATGCCGTAAACCCGGGCGCTTCACGTCAGCACCTCTTGGATGGCGCTGGTCGACTCACCGAACTTCATCAGTGGGGCGCCCATGGCCTGCGCGAGGGTCAGGTACAGGTCCGTCGCCGGGCGATCGACTGCATTGCGGACGATGCGACCGGTCTTCAACGCACCACCACCGCCGCCGATGGTGATGAGCGGAATGTACATGGAAGTGTAGGGCTGCGGTGCCGGATGGTAAGACGGGATCTCTTGCGTGACGAGGTTGTGATACTGCCCGTCCGCGATTTCGCTGCAAATATACAAGATTGTGTTGTCGATGACCTTGGTCCCCGGCGCCGCCGGATCGTCGACCAAGAGCGGTTTGAGCAAGCCTTCCACGATTTGTTCGTGGAACCAGCGCTGCGCCTTGGCGTAGTCCGTCACTTGAGGGTTGGACGGCATCTCCGGGTTCATCTCCGGGCCCTGGTGCGAGATGTCGAGGTGATGCGCCTTGTTGATCTTGGCGAAGTTGAAGTTCATCTGCGACGTGGAGAACATCGCCTGCAGAGTGATGATGGGAGCTGCGTTGCAGATGATGGCCTGCGAAGCGACCTCCATTTGCGCGGCGAGGATCAGCGGGAAGTTTTCGTTGTTGCCCTGATAGTCACCCAAATACCAATTGGGCGTGCCTTCGGGGGTCACGTCCGGCTGCTTGAGCGCGCGGATCTTCTCCACGTTGGGCAGAGCCGGGGCGGTGGTGCAGCTCAGCGCGCCGCCGCCAGTGCTGCCGCCGTGCAAGGCGAGCAAGGCATCGAGGTGGGCCTGGAGCTTGGTCTTTTCGGTCGTGAGCGCGGACAGATCCTGCTGGAGGCTTTGAACTTCCCCCTCGGTGAGTTTGAGCAGCGCTTCACGGGCCTCGACGTCGGGATTGACGCCAGTCGGTGCTTTGAGACTGCCGAACACCGCATCCGCTGCTTTGACCGGGTTTTTCTCGGCTTCGATGAAGCCGGTGCCGTCCCAAAATACTTTCGGGTAGAGCGTGACCGCACCGAGTGGGCGCGAAGAAGCGCCGAGGTTGAGCGGCTTGACACCGAGCTTTTGACCAATCGCATAGTCGATGCTCAGGCGCGGCGCGTTCCCTTCGATATCGTTCGAGTCCGTCAGAAAGTTCACCGCGTCGAAGTGCGGGCCGCCGGCGTTGGGGTACTTGAAGCCCTGATAGACGTTGACGTACTGCTTGTACGGCTCGAGCGGCCCGAGAATGCTCTCGAAGCTCTGATCGAGGGCGAACTGCGTCAGATCACTCCCCATCACTTTGGGGTTGTAGTGAATGTTGGGCACGCCGTGCGGCATGTGAAAGATCAACAGCCGCTTGGGTGGCCCGACGGGCGCGGCGACGGCGAGCCGACTCAAATTGAAAGCCGCCGGAGCGGCCAAGCCGAGCGCTGCAGCGCGCAGAAACATGCGCCGTTGAATCCCCCGAGAAGCTCGAGCCACACGCGTGCCTTCACGAAACTCAGTCAAGCTGCCTCCATCGGAACCGAAGCGAAACCGCCCCACGAGGGGCGCTCGAAAACCTGCCACGTTCCGCGTGGATACGCCGCTCATTTCGGGGAGTGACGCGCGTTCTCGCCGCCCGTGTCGTTCGCGAGCGATGCCCTTAAAAAAACGCATTTGCGCGCTACGCATCGCCTTCGCGACCGGGCGCCCCGATGCAGAATGTGTCTACGGTTTACTGCAGCGTTTGGATGAGCTCCGGATCGAACCGCGGCGAACGTTCCAAACTCGGACGCAAATGCCGTGTATACGGGAAATTTGCGGCCTCACGAGTAAACGCGACCCGGCGCGCGGCGGCGGCCGGTCGGACTCGACTGCGCCAGCACGGGCGAGCATCCGCCCGCTCTAGGCAGCGTTCCGCGTGACCAGAAATGTCGAAAAACGGCGGGGCTGCGCGGCGCCGCGCCGGATCGGCTTGCCAGCGGGCCGGTTCCGACCGACCCTCGATTCTTACCCTTGAGAGTGAAACGCGCAAACGGGATGGGATGGAAACGGAGATGATGAAGCGGGTGATTCAGCGGCGGGTGGCGTGGATGGCGGCGTTGATGCTCGGTGGCAGCGTGTTCATGAGCGCGTGCGCGAGCGATGACGCTGCGGGGCCGTCCGTCGAGGACGGAGGCATGAGCGAAGAGGCGGGTAGCGCCGGCGCTGGAGTCGGCGAAGCCGGCGCGAGCGCGGGGCGCGGGGGCGGAAAAGACCTGGGCGATGGCGGTTCCTCCCCCGTTAGTCCGGCAGAACTGGTGTGCTCGACGAACGCAGACTGCAAGGGCGAAAAGCCGGTCTGCGATCCGGTGCAAGGTTGCGTGGCCTGTCTGTTCGACTGGGATTGCCCCGCCGACCACCGTTGTGATGCCAATCAATGCTTCAAGAAGCAGGCCTGCACGGTCAGCAGCGATTGCACGCACGCAGAGCAGCCGGTGTGCGACCCCGTGCAACGGATGTGCGTCGGCTGTCGCGAAAGCGCCGAGTGCGGTGCTGACGAGCGCTGCGCGAACAGTCGCTGTGTGACGCTCGAACCCTGCAAAAATTCCCTGGATTGCAGCGGCGGGCGCGTTTGCGATCGTGCCCTGGGCGCGTGCGTCGCTTGCGTGGTGGACGGCGACTGCGGCGCGAACAACGCGTGCGTGGCGAACACTTGCGTGCCGACCTGCGTCAGCGACAAGGAGTGCTTGGGCATCGGTCGCCTGTGTGATCAAAAGGCTGGCCGCTGCGTCGAATGTGTGACGCAAGCGGATTGCCCCGACGCCTACTTCTGCGGTAACGCTGGGATTTGTCAGCTCGACGTGTGCGAGCAGGCCAGTCAGTCGCGTTGCAATGGCAGTCACACGTTAGCCATCTGCACCCCGATCGGGGATCGGTTCGAAGACTCGACGTGCGCCAGCAACACCGCCTGTACGGAGGATGGCGCCAAGGCTTCGTGCACTCCGCTAGTCTGTGACCCGAACAGCGTGACTTGTAGTACGGACCGCGCTGCGGTCCTCACCTGCAGCAGCGACGGTTTGAGCGTAAAGAGCAGCACGCCTTGTGGCGCGGGCAAGCTTTGTCTCTCCGGCGCGTGTCAGGACGTGATTTGCGCCCCAGGGTCTTTCACTTGCGAGGGCAGCGATCTGTTCACTTGCAACGAGACCGGCACGGCCAAGGTGAAGACCACGTGCGCTAAAAACCTCCGCTGTGACGCGGCTAGCGGTAGCTGCGTGCCTGTGGCCTGCACCGCGGGTGCCACGGTCTGCGATGGCAACACGTTGACCACGTGCGCCGCCGACGGTAGCGGACCACTTCCGGGTGGCACGGCGTGTGGCGACGGCAAGGGTTGTACGACGAGCGGCTGTCTGCCCGTCATTTGTAAGGGTGCCTATGAGTGCGCGTCGGACGGCATGCTGGCCAAGTGCACCAACAACGGCACGTCCGCGCAGACGACGAAGTGCGCATCGGCGGCGCTGTGTGACGCCGTGGCTGGTAAATGCATCACTGCACTTTGCACGCCGGGTGCGTTCGTGTGCAATGGCAACGTTGCTACCCGGTGCAACGCGGACGGTTCGGGCTACGAGACGGGCACCGACTGCGCCGCGCAAGGCCTGGCTTGTGACGGCGGCGGTTGCCTCCCCAAAGTGTGCAACCCGAGTGCGATCTTTTGCGACGCGGGCAATCCGATTCAATGCAATGCGGCCGGCACGACGTACACACCGACCGACACTTGCGCGTCGTCTGAATACTGCACGACGAGTTCCTCGTACTGCCAGGCCGACAAATGCACTGCGGGCGCGCCGGTCTGCAACGGCAATTTGCTGACCACCTGCGCCGCAGACGGCTCGGGGCCGAACCCCGGCGGCACGGACTGCTCCGAAAGTGGCAAGCTCTGCACGAACGGGGCCTGCAAATCGGTGGTGTGCACGACAGGTAGCTTGTCGTGCCAAGGTGATGCTCTATACAAGTGTGACGCTACCGGTACAGGGACGGCGCTGTACCAAACCTGTTCGACCTCGCAATTCTGCGATGCGACTGGAGAGGTTCCCGCGTGCGTTGCGGACATCTGCAGTTCGGGAGCGCTGGGCTGCAACCAAGAGGTCGTTTCGACCTGCGGCGCCAACGGAGGTAGTTGGATCAATCCCGGGACCAACTGTGCCGCCAGCAACCAAGTATGCGTGGCTAGCGGAGCGTGCGCCGCTCAAGAGCTGAGCACACAAGGGTCCACTTACTACACGGACTCGTTCAGCTCGACGACTCAGCTGTCGGTGTTTCGCACGCTCGGCTCGCGAAAGCTGAGCAAGCTGGAAATCTACGCGAGCGTGCCCGGGCTGCAGAAGTTCACTTGGGTCGTCTATCAAAAGCGCGCAAATTCGAGCGTCTACGATCTGGTTTATCAAGTGGTCACCGCGCAGACGGCGGCCACCCAAGACTGGGTCTCCTCACCCGCGCTCGACTTTACCTTTGCTGCCGCCAAGTCGTACGCGGTCGGCGTGCATATCACCGGCACCGCCAGAGTGGCCTTTGCGTACGTAGGAGCTATTCCGGTGTACGCTCGCGCTGGCTTCATCACTGCGGCGAGTGCGTCGCAGGTGTCGGATGCTGCGCAGCAGCCGTCTGCCTCGGTCACCCCATCGAGCAGCACCTATCAGCCGTACTTGCGGTTCACCACGACGCTGGCTCCGTAGCGGCAAAAGGTCCGCGGCGATCCGCATTTGCACGGGTCGCCGCGGGAAAGTCGTGCGGTGGGTTCGCGACTGTGTGGGCGCGAGTCAGGCCTGGTTCGGAACTACGGGCACGGATGCGTGGCAGTGCAGGGCAATTCCTCGACACCGCAGCGGCCGTTCGTGCAGGTCGTTCGGTAATCATCGAAGATGGGAGCGCAGGCGGGGCAACCCACGGGCTCGCTGCCGCAGACCAGATCCGACAATGCGGCCCCTTCGCTACCGTTGATGGACACCAATCGATCGCCACAACCGGAGCAGCACCCGGTGCCGGAACGCAAGGCGCAGTCACTCGCGGACTTGCAAGCGGTAATCTCGGTGGCTCGCAAGTCGACGATCACACAGTGGCCGGCGGCACCCGGCGCGTCCGCGGGGCGCTCGCACGTTGGCACGAGGTAATAAAACGGATCGCCGAGCGGGGCGGGGGCAGGACAGCTCGCGCAATCGACCGCGGCGCAGCGCGCGCTGAATTGCATTTGGAATGCGGAATTGATCGCGACGAAATTCGCGACCGGTCCGGTGCCTGCACAGAGGCAACAATTCTTCGGGACCATGATGCACTGCGTGTTGGACGTACACGCAGCGATGTCGAGGCCGCCGCTACCGCCGCTGCTCGTTCCTCCGCTGCTCGCGCCACCGCCACCAATAGCCGAGCCTGCTTCACCCGAGCGATCGCCGGCGGTCCCTTGAGAGGCGCCCGCTGAATTCCCTCTGCCGGCTGTAGAAGCGCTGCTCCCCGCCGAGCTCGAGCCAGCCAGTCCATGATTGCTGGCACCGGCGGCGCCGCCCTGGCTTTCGAACGCGTTACCACCGCAAGCGGCGGCACTGACGAGCGCAACTGGTAACAAGCTGAGAAAGCCGAAGAACGATCGATGCGTGGTCACTCACGGGAGCAGAGCAAGCGACATGCCAAGGCCCACCATCGATAAAATCGCTGTTTTTGCGGCTATTGTGCCAGGCGACTGTGCCAACTCCGGTCGACGTCGCCGAACGCGGAGCCCGGAGGTGCAGGGGCCGCGGCTCGGGACCAATGGCGCCGAGCCGGCTCGAGATCCGCGGACGGCTACGGGGCGGCAGTGAAACCCGTGAGCGGATTGCCGTAGTAAGCGTCGGTCTTGTACGCGGTCTTGTTCCACTTGCCGTCTTGATCGCCGATGAGTTGGACCGGGAAGATAGAGCGATCGCTGCCGAGCTTGTTGGCGCTGGCGATCGTGCCGACGTACTTGCCATCCGGGCCGACCTTGAACTTGAGCGAGCGCGCCAGGTGGTTGTTCCACAACACTTTGAGCTCGTAGTCGCCGGGGTTCTTGTCCATCGTGTAGATCTCGCCGAACATGCCCGGCTTTTCGCCAGTTTTGTCCCAAGCTCTCACGCTCGGAAAGTCACATTTGACGCGCGCCCACTTGGCCTTCTGCGGCACGCTCTCTTCGACTTGTTGCGTGACTTCGGTCTCGATGTCCGACTCGCAGCTCGCCTTGCCGACTTCGTCACCCTTGTAGAACATCTTGCCCACCTCTTTGCCTTGATAGAAGAGGTGAGGCTGAAAATTGGTTGCTTCACCGCGCACCCAAAACGCAGCCTGAAACGTGGGCGCCTTCCAACCGGCCACGTCGGCCGGCTTGAGGTAGACGTAGCCGATCGGTAGGTTCCAATCCTCGTCGACGTAGTAGACGAATTTGAGCTTCGCTTTCGGCCCGACCTCGTTCGTGTGTACTTTGCCGATCGTGGCTTTGCCGGTGAAAATCGTGGCGTCCGTGCCAGCGAGCTCGTTGCGAATGCCGATTTTGAAGCTGACCTTGCCGGTGTAGGTCGTGCCCTTGTCTTCGGGAAGCGAACTGCCGCCGCATTCGGTTTGGTACGTGCGTCCGGCGGCCGTTTCTCCAGTCGCACAATCGAACTTGATCGCCGGCCCACCGGGGATGCTGAAGTCGGCATAGAGTTGGCCGCCGCTCGGGATGGGACCATTCACACGGAACGCCAGACGCGGCACCCAGCTCCACTTGTCGTAGTCCTTCTTGTACACGTTCAACGTGTGCGCGTTGACGAGCAGTGAGTCCTTGGCGATCGTGGGACCCGGATCGGCGGCCCGTGACGTTTGCGGCAACATCGGCAGGGAGAAGATCGCTAACGCGATCGACAGGCTGAGCGTTTGGTTCATCGACACCACACCTCCTCAATGATTGCGACCTTGGCCTCGAGCAAAGATCACCATCATATCCGGGTGCAGGGCGCGCTCAATCCCCAGAATCTCGCGCTTTTGACCCCCGTATCATCGCCGTTCGTGGGTGAGGAGACGGCTTGTCGCGCTGCGAATGGCTACGCGGTCGTGCCATGCTCGACAGCACGACCGCGTGGCGGCTGAGTGACCGTCACTCAAGCCAATACCGAAATCACGGACACGCTGTCTTGGTCTGGCAGTTCGTGAGCGAGCTCGAGCCGTTGCCGGTGGTGCTGGCTTGGCAAGTATTCGTGCCGGCGTTGCCGTTCAAGACGTTGTGATTCGTGCAGTCCGTGAGTGCGTCGTCGCCGTCGCCGCCGTTCAGTTGGTCGTCACCGACGTCGCCGTTCAACTTGTCGTTGCCGGCATCGCCGAACAGGCGATCTTGGCCTTGGCCGCCGGAGAGCGTGTCGTCACCGTCGCCGCCGCGCAGTTGATCATCGCCGTCTTCACCGTTGATGGTGTCGTTGCCGGGGCCGCCTTGCACGTTGTCTTGGCCGCTACCAGCATAGAGCGAGTCGTTGCCTTCACCGCCATTGACCACGTCTTCGCCTTCGCCGGCGAACACGATGTCGTCACCGCCGCCAGCGTTGATCGTGTCCTGGCCTCCGAGTCCGACGATGCAGTCGGCGTTCGCCGTGCCTGTGATCGTGTCGTTGTTTTGGGTGCCGATGATGACGTTGAGGCCAGAGGCCTTGCAAAACACGACCGGATCCGTGGGCGAGGACAGAGCCTCACCGGTGCTGGACACGCCGTCTTCACCCACGGTTGCGCCACAGCCTGCGAGCCCCACTGCCAAAGTGATTGCCCCCGCCATCCAACCCACAGCCATTTGGATTTTCATTTTCCCGCTCTCTTTTGCGCGAACTTATCCCTTGGTGCTCGGTCCGGTGCCGCGCAACCGAGTCGAGCACATTTCGACAAACCTCCATGGAAGCCGCCATGGAAGCGTCGCCCCAAACCATCCGTGACGCGGGAAGTGGTAGTCCCCTCAATCCTCTTCGTCAATCCGAATTACGCGCTGACATCGAATCTTCCTCCAGGTGTCGAATTGCTTCCTTTTGGCGAATCCGTGTTGCGCTCGAGGCGCTACGGTGTTGGAGGCGCGGCTTGGCGGCCGGTATCGCGCAATGACTCGATTTCATGCGCCCGGGGCCACCGTGCCTTGTTCGGGTTCTTTTACACCGCGAACCGCGGGCGCATCGGCGCTACCGAACAGCGCGGGATAGGTGAGCCCAGCAAGCGCCGCACCAGCTAGCGGCGCGATCCAGAACAACCAGAGCTGGGTGAGCGCCCAGCCGCCCACGAACACCGCAGGTCCAGTGCTGCGCGCAGGATTGACGGAGAGGTTGGTGACGGGGATGCCGATCAGATGGATCAGCGTGAGCGCGAAACCGATCGGGATCGGGGCAAAGCCGGCTGGCGCCCGACCGTCGGTCGCTCCGAGGATCACGAACAAGAAGAAGAACGTGAGCACGAGCTCGGCGACCAACGCGGAGCCCATGGAATAATTTCCGGGCGAGTGCTCACCGTAGCCGTTCGCAGCAAACCCTCCGGCCAAACTGAAGCCCTCGGCACCACTGGCAATGACGTACAACACACCGGCTGCCGCGATTCCACCTACCAGTTGAGCGGCGATGTATCCGGGTAGCTCTTGGGCCGGAAAGCGCTTTGCGGCGCATAGCCCGACCGACACCGCCGGATTGAGATGGCAGCCAGAAATATGGCCGATAGCGTATGCCATCGTCAGCACCGTCAGCCCGAATGCCAGCGACACTCCGAGTAGTCCGATCCCGACTTTCGGAAATCCCGCTGCCAACACGGCGCTGCCGCAGCCGCCGAAGACGAGCCAAAACGTGCCGAACATCTCCGCGAACATTCGTCGATTGAGGGACATGGCGATCCTTTGGTAGCGGGCGACTGCTCCTCCGCCCGTTGTTGGAGCGAGAGCGTAACTCTGGTCCCTCAATCAGGGCAACGGAACGTCGAAGCCGGGACAAGTGCTCCCGCGCACCCCTGCGTAAATGCGAGCGTAGTCGGGAGACGGCGCTTTTCGTCACCGAGCCAGTGAACATGCTTGCGACGTCATCCGTTCGTGAACTTCGAGGTCGTTTGCGAAGCATGAGAGGTGCGCTGTCGAACCAGCGAGCGCCCCCAAAAAATCGCCCACGGGCCGTGCAGCGCGCGCGCGGCGAACCACACTGATTTCACGCCCGACCCGTATTTCTCCGGGAAAGATGGGGAGCGAGCGGGGAGTGCATGGCCCTACTCCACCTGACATCTCCGCTCTTCTTTCGAAGATCGCGGATCGCAATCGACGTCGGACGGGCTACGCTTCTGCGCATAACGATTCTTGCCGCGTTGTGCGCGGCTCAAACGGGAAGGCTTGAATGCGTCAATCTGCGAAGCGTCGTCGTGCAATCTATCCGTGGCTTGCTGGTTCGTGGGCTGTACTTGCGCTCTTGAGCAGTGGCTGTGTCGATGACCCGAAGCGCGCGCGGGCTAGCGGAGGGGCAGCTGGCACGGCAGGCGTGGGGCACGTTGCAGGCGGTGGGGTGGGCGGTGAGTCCGGATCGGACATCATGGGTGAAGCCGGAGCGAGCGGCGCTTCGATCGAGCCCGAGGGCGGCAAAGGCGGAACAAGCGGGGCGAGTGGTGGCCCCGGAGCTGGCGGTGAGGCGGGCTCACGCGAAGACGCCGCGGGCGCCGGTGGTGATACGGCGAGCGCGCAAGCCGGCTCCGCGGGCGCTGCCGGCGAAGTGGATACGTTCAACGAACCGTGTCCGGGCAGTTCGCTCGACGGTTGGGCAAGTGTCGCCGGTTTCGATTTCGATCCGCCGGTCAACACGCCCGTCTGGCAAGAGGTATCCGTTTCGAACGCGGCCGATCTGCAGACCTACGCAGCGGCGGCCGAACCGTACTTCATTCACGTTTCTGGCACGATCGCGCTGCCCGTCTTGGACGTGAAGTCGAACAAGATGATCGAAGGCGTCGACCGCGACGCGACGATCGAAGGCGGGATACGCATCGCGGGGACGTCGACGGCGACCGCCGATATGGTGTCGAATGTCGTGATCAGGAACCTGCACATCAATGCGTCCACCTCGCAAACGGCGACAATGCCCGTCGATATCGATGGGATCAGCGTTACCTACGCGCATCACGTGTGGATCGATCACGTCGACGTTTGGGATGCGCCCGGCGACAATATCGACATCACGCATGGCTCCGACTACATCACCGTTTCCTGGTCCAAGGTTCGTTTCGTGACCGATACCAATCGTCGTGGCGTGCGCGTCGGTGACAGTGACACGAACGAGGCCGAGGACTCCGGGCGGCTCAAGGTGACCTTCCACCATAATTTTTGGACCGCTTCGGTCAATCAGCGCATGCCCCGCGTGCGCTTCGGGGACGTGCACGTCTACGACAACTACTATGCGGGCAGTAGTGATACGCCGAACGCTTATTGCGTGGCGGCGGCGATCAATTCACGCTTGTTGGTCGAAAATAACTATTTCGACGGCGTGCAGCTGCCGCACGTTTTCTTCAGCTTCGTCAACAGCGCGGCGGTGTACGCCGAGCCGACGGCACAAATGGTGGCGAACGGGAACACCTACGTGGGGGCCTCGGACGAAGAGAGCGGCAAGCTATCAGGGCAGGGCAGCGCCTTTACTCCGCCTTACTCGGTGGTGCTCGAGCCCGCTGATACGCGCCTCAAAGGCTTCCTTCGCCATTGCACCGGCCCCGTGAATCCGGTTCCTGCCACTCCGAACTGAGAGAGTGGGCGCTCGCGATCCAGCAACGCACCCCGCAGCAGAGTCCTGTTCCTTGCGCGGTGCGCTGCGGACCGCTCAGCGGGCGAATGCAGTCGGCGGTAAGGATGCCGTGCCCTTATTTTTGGCAGACTCGCACGTAGTCGACTTTGAGCTCTTGCGGGAAAGTGGTGGTGCCGTCCGGATTGCCCGGCCAACCACCGCCGACCGCCAAATTCATGATGATGAAGAACGGATGCGCGTAGACCCAGGTCGCGCCGCTCGGAATATCGCTGCTCGTCTTCGTGGAATAGAGCATGTCGTCGACGTACCAGCGAATGGTATTCATCTCCCATTCGATGGCAAAGACGTGGAACGCCGAGGCCACGGGTGCGGACAACATGTACTGCTTGGTCGGCCCGTCGCCAGCGGAGTAACCGGGGCCGTGGATCGTGGCGTGGATGATGTTCGGCTCTTTGCCGATATTTTCCATGATGTCGATCTCGCCACAGGCCGGCCAAGGGTTGCTGCCGATGTCGTCGCCCAACATCCAAAACGCGGGCCACAGGCCCTGCCCTTGCGAGATTTTCATGCGCGCTTCGACTCGACCGTAGGTGAAGGTTTTGAGGCCCTGAGTCTTGAGCCGCGCCGAGGTGTAGCTCTTGCCGCCCATGCTCTCTTGCTTGGCGGTGATCACCAGATTGCCCGCTCCATCCATGGCCGCGTTGTTGGTGCTGCTCGTGTAGTACTCGAGTTCGTTGTTGCCCCAGCCGGTGCCACCGACATCGAACGTCCACTTCGTGCTGTCGACCGCGCTTCCCATCGCGCCATTGAACTCGTCGGACCAAACCAGCTTGTAGCCCGCGGTCGTGCCCGTGCAGCCCATCGCAGTCGCGCCGCCCGCGCCCGCGTTTCCGCCCGCGCCACTCGCGTTCGAACCCGCAGCACCACCGTGCGCAGCACCACCGCTGCCCGCGTCAGCGTGTGCTGCTCCGCCGTTGTTCGAGCCAGCGTGTGCTGCTCCGCCGTTGTTCGAGCCAGCCTGCGCCGCTCCGGCCTGGGCCGCTCCG